>Ga0182027_10011309_pt1 | contig 12629 bp, 8 predicted proteins | sample 712E1DmetaG_FD_121300 | JGI IMG/M metagenome (GOLD analysis project Ga0182027, IMG submission 121300) | Permafrost microbial communities from Stordalen Mire, Sweden - 712E1D metaG (Illumina Assembly) | ecosystem: Environmental > Terrestrial > Soil > Wetlands > Permafrost | place: Sweden...
GCCAGCAGCGCCATGCCGATGGCGCCCATGACGCCGTTGTGCGGCGGCACGATGATCTCCTTGCCGAGGATCTGGGCGAAGGCCGCCGCCACGGCGTCGTTGTAGGCGGTGCCGCCCTGGAAGAAGATGCAGTCGCCGATCTTGCGCTCGCGCACCAGCCGGTTCAGGTAGTTGTAGGCGATCGAGTAGGCCAGGCCGGCCACCAGGTCCTTGCGGGCCGCGCCGCGCGACTGGTAGCTCATCACGTCGCGCTCCATGAAGACCGTGCAGCGTTCGCCCAGACGGATGGGCGCCGCGGACTCGAGCGCCAGCGTGGCGAACTCGCCGACGATGTCGATGCCGAGCTTCTCGGCCTGCTCTTCGAGGAACGAGCCGGTGCCGGCGGCGCAGGCTTCGTTCATGGCGAAGTCGACCACGATGCCGTCCTGCATGGAGATGAACTTGGAGTCCTGGCCGCCGATCTCGAAGATCGTGTCGACCTGGCGGGCGATGCTGCGGCTGATGAAGTCGGCGCCGGTCTTGTGGGCGGTGATCTCGTCGGTGATGAGGTCGGCGCCGCAGAGCTCGCCGATGAGCTCGCGTCCCGAGCCGGTGGTGCCGACGCCGAGCACGCGGATACGGTCGCCGATCTCGTCGCGGATCTCGATGAGACCGGCGTCGACCACTTCGACCGGGCGCGCCTGCGTCTTGGTGTAGATCGCCTTGACGACCTCGCCGGCCCGGTCGAGCACGACCAGGTTGGTCGACACCGAACCGACGTCGATGCCGAGGTAGGTGTCGACGACCGTCCCGCCGGCAGGGAACTCGTAGGGCCGTGCCAGGTCGCGCAGCAGCAGCACACGCTCGGTCGACAGCGGCTCCGCCGTGGGGAACACGGCCGCCGGCAGGCGCGCCGGGTCGAGCGCCACGCCGCCCACGCCGGCCGCCCCGGCGCCGGCCGCGGCGTCGGCTTCGATCAGACCGGCGCCGACGGCGCCCATCCAGGCGTAGAGCTCGGGCACGAAGAGCTGCTCGTCGGTGAGCTCGAAAGCGTCGCGCACGGCCTGCACCGCGCCCTGGTTGGCGGCCACGCCGCCGATGAAGGCGACCGGCGGTTCGATGAGCTTGCCCTTGGTGATCGTGCCCTTGAAGTTGCGGATCACGGCGTCGCACAGCCCTTTGAGGACCTCGGGCGGCTGGTAGCCCTTCTGCTGGGCGTGGATCATGTCGGACTTGGCGAACACGCTGCAGCGCCCGGCGATGTTGGCCGCCCGGCCGGCGGCGATGACGATGTCGCCCACATCCTCGATCTCGTAGAGCAGGCGGCTGGCCTGCTGGTCCATGAACGAGCCCGTGCCGGCCGCGCAGTCGCCGTTGGTCTGGTAGTCGGCGATGCCCGTGCGACCCGTCGTGCCGTCGGTGTCGAGACGCAGGAACTTCGAGGTCTCGCCACCCATCTCGAAGACGGTGACGACGTCGGGGTGCAGTCCCGAGAGCCCACGGGCGATGGCTTTGAACTCGTTCTCGTAGGTGGCCGCGAGGGCCTCGCTGATGAGCCGGCCGCCGGAGCCGGTCACGCGTACGCCGTGCACGGCGTCGGCGGGCACGACCGCGAAGAGCTCGTCGAGCAGGGCGCGCGTGGCCTCGCTCGGGCTGCCCTTGATGCGCCGGTAGCGCGTTGCCAGGACGAGACGCTCGCCGGCCGGCGCCAGACCCGACGGCAGAAGATGGAAGAGGTCGGGAGCCTGGGCGGCGCCCCGGGCCAGGAGGTCGCGCTCGTCGGCCTCGCCGACCAGTGCGGCCTTGAGGCTGATGCAGCCGATGTCTATGCCCAGGAACGCCATACCGGAGTGTGTTCAGACCTCCCGCGGGACCCGTAGGAGAGCCCCGTGTAGGGTAGCGGGCGAAGCTGCTTCCCGCAAGCGCCGCCCCGCTGAATGGATTAAAGACTAACTTCCTCCGCATTGTCGGTCAACCGTTCCGCCGCCGGCGCGGCGGCCTGCCGGCGCCCGACGCACGTGGACCGGGCGGACGCGAACCGACGGTCGTGTACCGACGGTCGTGCACCGACGGTCGTGTACCGGCGGGCGCAGCGACGTCACCCCACAGCGGGCCTGCGCCACCTTCCCGGCGGCACGTCCCGGCGGCTAGGCTCGGCTTGCCCCCTTCGGCGACACCCTCGTCCCTGACGATCACAGGAGGATCTGTGGAGACCCAAGCGCCCCTGACCAACGCCGAGCGTCGCGACGACGTCCTCTTTCTCGTGGAGCGCTACGAAGCCGGCGAGCGCCGTCCCCTCGAGCTGCTCGACGACGACGAAAAGCGGCGCTTTCTGGCGGGAGACGCCCACACCCAGCGCCGGCTCTTCTACCGCCTGCTGTGCTACGGCGCGCTGGCCGCTCAGCCCGCGCCCGAGGCCCTCGTGCGCGCCGACTGGCAGCGGCTGCGGGCCGCCGGCCTGCCCGACGACATCTTCGACCGGCATTTCGACATCGAGCGGTTCGCCGCGGCCGCACCGGTGGCCCGCACCGACAGCAAGGGGCGCATCATCGACTTCGTCCGCTTGAGCGAGACACGCGACATCTGGACGCGCCTGCTGCCCTGGCCGGCCGAGCCGGCGACGGTCGTCGACGTCCTGTACGCCTGCTCCGGAGGCGCCCTCAAGTCGCGCGCCTTCTGGGTCATCCGCGAAATGATCCGCGCCGGCCTCTGGCAGCCCGCCGGCCTCGACCGCTTCGCCTGCGTGCCCGACGGACGTGTGCGCAAGCGCGCGGCCCGCATCGGTCTCATCGACTTAGACGAAAAGGCCGACGCCATCGACGACATGAAGGCCGTCTCGGCGGCCCTGTACGCCGCGCTGGGGCTCGGCGGAAACGGTTCACGCTCGCACTTCGACCTGCCGGTCTCCACGGCCGAGCAGCGCTGCGAGATGTGCGACCGCCAGCGCATGGCCGAGTGCGCCATGCCCCACTGCCGGCATCGCCGCGCCGTGCTCCCCGCCGACTGACGCCGGCGGCGCCTACCTGACCGTGACGACGAGGGTCGCGGCGACCTTCTGACGGTTGCCGGCCAGATCGACGGCGCTCAAGTGCACCCTGTACCTGCCGCGCGCGTTCGGCCTGAACGAATACCTCCGCGCGACCCCGGTCGCCGCGGCGGGCAGCGACACCGACGACACCAGGGCGCCCGCCGCCGAGCGCACAACGATGGTCACCGTCGCCTTCGGGCTCAGCTGGTCGGCGACGCTGTACACGGCGCTCAGCCGCTTGCCGAGCTTGACCGTCAGCGAACCGGCTCGCCACGTGGCCATCGGCGGCACGGTGTCGACGTGCAATCTCAGCTTGACGGTCACCGTGCCGGCACCGTTCACGGCGGCGAGAGTGCAGGTGTAGGCGCCGTCGGCGACCACATCGCCGGCGGCGTTCTTGCCGTCCCACAGCCACGTGTGCGACCCGCTCGCCAGGCTGCCGAGCGCGACGTGCCGCACCACCGTGCCGGTCGGCCCGGCGATGCCCACGCCGACGCGGGCCACGCGCGCCATGCGAAACGACAGGGTCGTCGTGTCGTCGACTCCGTCGCCGTTGGGCGACAGCCACGCCGGCGCGACGTGCGGATGACCGAGCGTGTCGTCGACCCGTACGGCGGCTGTGGCCGTGGAATGGTTGCCGGCCGCATCGACCGCGCGCACGACCACCTCGTAGACGCCGTCGGCCGCCGCCACAAGGGCGCCGCCCGAGCGCACCCTGCCGTCCCAGACCAGATGAGTGGTCCCCGCCGCCGCCGCCGAAACGGGAGCTACCGTGCGCACCACCACGCCCCCCGCGTCGCGTACGCTGAGGCCGACCGCGCACCGTTCACTCAAGCCGAACGCCACGTGAGCGGCGTCGGCGAAGTGATCGCCGTTCGGGCTGATCACGCTGGGCGTGACGCTGAACCCCGTCAACGACGGTCGCACCGTGTCGATGCGCACCGCGACGCTCGCCGGCCGAGCGCTGCCGTTCACGCTCGTCGCCCCAAAGCTCGCCCGGTAGATCCCGTCGGGCAGGCGCGCACCGGCGGCGTCGCGACCGTCCCACACGGCGCGCGCCACCGGGCCGCTGCCCGAGAACCGGGCCACCACACTGCCCGACGCATCGCTCAGGGCGATCGTCCAGTCGTCAGTGCCGGACAGCACGGCGCTCAGCGTGGCGGTGTCGCGCACGCCGTCGCCGTTCGGACTGAAGGCGCCCGGCGCCGCGGTCGGCGTGTAGATCTTGGGGTCGCCGATGCCCGCCACGGCCGTGCGGATGGCGGGCAGCAGGCCGAACAGCACGGTCCCCGGACAGTCGGTGTAGTTGACCTGACGGTGGCCTGAGACAACCGGAAGGGTGACCCACTGCCCGGCCCTGTACTTCTGCGTCACAAAGCACTCCGCCCGCGCCATGCCGAGCGGGTTCAGGTGCGACAGGTCCAACTTCCAGGCGAGCAGCCGCTCGAGCGCCACCAGGGCCGCGTGCGAGGGCGCGACCGAGTCGAAGGTGCCGATCAGCGACACGCCGGTGCTCATGCTGTTGAAACCGAGCACCTGGGCGCCGATCACCGCCTTCGTCACGCCGCCGTAGCGGCCTTCGTAAATGGTGCCGAAGCGGTCGATCAGGAAGTTGTAGCCGATGTCCCGCCAGCCGTTGACCTGGGTGTGGTAATAGTAGATGCCGCGCACGAGCGCCGGCGCCTGGGCGCGCGTGTAGGTGTTGCCGTTGACGGTGTGGTGGACGAAGGCACAGCGCACGACGCCGTAGGCCGGCGCACCCGAACGGTAGGCTTCGTCGGCGCCCCACCGGGCGCGAGTCACGATCGGCGGCTCGGCCGGCGGGCCCGACGTGCTCGCGCTCAAGGGCGCTGCACCGGCGGCCGGCGGTCTCGCCGTGGGCGACACCGCCGCTTTGGCGGCCGCCGTCACCTTCGACTCGACGCAGGCGAAGCGCACGTCGCTCACCGGGGCTGCGACCCGCCCGAGGCTGTCGAGCTCGTACTGGACGTAGCGGGCGCTGCCCACCCAGACAGGGTCGGTCACCAGGTCGGCTCTGTTTAGGGTGCTGCCGGCCGGTCCGCTGTCGGCGTCGGCCTTGAGCGCGAACCACGGGGTCCAGGTCCGCCGGTCGGGGCTCACCCGCAGGCGGAACTCGACCGTGCGCACCCCCACCGCGGTCGAACGGAAAAGGATGCCGATCATGTCGAACCAGGCGCCGGTGTCGACGGTGGTCGTCGAACGACCGTCGCGCCCGACGCCCGCCGGCAGCATCAGCCCGCGGCGTTCGGCCAGGCTGCCCGCCTTCGACGCCGACGATCCGCCGGCGAACTCCGTCAGAGGCGCCGCGCCCAGCGCCGCCGGCGACGACGGGACCGGAGCGGCCACGATGAAGCCGCTGGTCGGCGAGGCCGCCCAGGCCGGCCCGGCGAACAGACTCAGCACTGCCAGCGCCAGCGCCAGAGCCGCGCCGGCGCCCGCCGCGGCCGCCGTGGCCCATGGCGTCGGCCGGCCCCCAGAGGCGCCGCGCACGGCGGCGGTCGGAACGGATGTCGAAGAACGGGTGGGACGTCGTGGCACGATGCTCATGGCACTCCCTGAGGGCTCGTGCGGCCATCGTCGTCACAACGGCGGCGAACCTTTACCGGCCTGCCTGAATTCGACCGGCGGCCCGGCATTCCTGCCAGACCGCCGCGCCACGGCCGGCCCGCCGCTACGACGGGCGCCGGCGACCGGGGGTCATTCCTTGGTCTGCTCGTCCTTGGCCTGGGTCATGCACGACCAGACCGGCTGGTAGACGCGGTCGACCTCGGTCGCGTAGTCGTCGAGGTCGGCCTGGAGCTGCGTGATCAGCGTCTCGGCGCCGTGGTGGGTAGGGTGTGCGCCGGTCTTGGCGATGATCTCGCGGGAGTGGTGCGGGTTGTCGATCAGCATGCAGGGCATGAGGAGGTTGTGGTTGAACGGCTGGCGCCGGCGGATCTCCTGGAAGAACGGCGACGAGAACGCCTCTTTGAGCGAGACGTCGTGCACGTTGTCGGTCGCGAAATGGGTGAAGATGCAGGGCTCGACCCAGCCCTCGTTGTTGATGTGGATGTAGTGTTTGCCGGCGATGCAGCCCTTGACCCACGGCGCGTCGCCCCAGAAGTCGACCGGGAACAGCGCCTTGGTGTTGCGCACGCGCTCGATGCCGAGGCGAAACTCGTTGCGCTCGGTGGGCGTGAGCATGAGGCTCATGTCGGGGTCGGCGCCGATCGGCATGTAAAGGAAGTTCCAGCTGATCATGGCGCCCTTGGCGACCATGAGGTCGGTGAACTCGTCGCTCACCAGTGACTGCCAGTTGTGACGCGTGACGGTCGCCGAGTAGCCGAAGACCATGCCACGCTCGCGCAGCCCGTCCATGGCGTGCATGAGCTGATCGAAGACGCCGGGGCCACGGCGTGCGTCGGTGGGCTCGCGGCCGCCTTCGATGCTGAGCATCGGGGCGATGTTGCCCAGAGCGGCGAGATGGTCGAGGGTCGCCTCGTCGAGCAGCGTGCCGTTGGTATAGACGTGAAAGTACACGTCGGGGTTGGCGGCGTAGAAGTCGAGCAGATCCTCGCGGAAGAACGGCTCGCCGCCGAGGATGGTGATGAGGTAGACGCCCATCTCGTTGGCCTGGTCGACGACACGCTGCAGCGTGTCGATGTCCATGTCGCTGTCGCGCGAGTACTCGCCGGCAAAGCAGCCCTCGCAGGTGAGGTTGCAGCGCATCGTCGGACTGACAAGGATCGTGAACGGCGTGGGCACGCCCTCGCGCTCGCAGAACGCCGTGCGCTTGGCCGAGCCGCGCAGCATGGTGTTGATCACGAAGCACTCGATGAAACGGTCGCGGGCACGGGGGCTCAACTGGCCGACGACGTGCTTGGCGATGTTGAGGGCCGGATGATCGTCGATGATCTTGTCGCGGACGAAGAGGATCTCGGCCTTGTGGTTCTCGGGCGTGAGCTTCTCGGCAAGGTTGAAGGCTTTGACGATCTTGGCCTTGTCGTCGGTCGTGGCGAGCTTCAGGATCTGGTTGATCGTGCGCCGCTGGACGGCAGTGTAGAGACCCTCGGTGGTGCTCATCGTCTCTTCCCTCCCCTTCGGCACGTTTCTCGAGTCGTCGGAGTATCATACCAACACCGACGACCGACTGCCCGCCCGCATCGCTCGTGGCGACAAGGCTGCGCCCGGGCGGGCCGCGCCGGTCGCCTCGCAACGTGTTGCCGACCCGGCAACGCATTGTATGACGCTGGCTCTACAGGAAGCCCCCCGCCTGTCGATAGAGCTACTTGACAAGGGCAAACCTGCCGCGAGGCAGGGACGCAAAGCCAGAGGTCTTGAGGTGATCAAGATAGCTCGGTTGCCGAAAGCGAGAGCTTCCAAGGCTCACAGCACCTCCCTCTCCCCGTCTCGGCCTGCGTCCATCCCCTCGTCGCCGGCACATGACCTCAGACCTGAAGGTCTGGTCGGCCAGCGTTCGGGTCGTTAGCGCGTAACGGAGGCGGTACGATGAAAGCCAGATATGTTGTGACGGCGGCAGTCCTGCTGCTCGCCGTGACCCTCGGCCTGTGCGGGACGGCACGAGCCGATCAGAGCGCCGCACCCGTCGATCCGAGCGTCCTGACCGCGCTCGCCGGCGCCGGCGGCGGCAGCGTCCCGGTGATCGTCTATGCGAGTCCCGGCCACCTCGGTGACCTGACGGCGGAGATGGATCCCGCGACGATGGACGACTCCCTGACGCTGATCGGCGCCGTCTCGGCCGACGTCACCTCCGACACGCTCGACGACGTCGCCGCGCTGCCGTACGTCGACTACATTACAGCCGACGTGCCCACCTTCGGCACCGACTACACAGACAGTCTCGACGTGACCAACGCCACCATCGGTCTCGGCGCCATCACGCCGCCGACCAAGGGCGGCCTCGACGGCACCGGGGTTGGAGTCGCGGTCCTCGACAGCGGCAGCGCCGACGTGCCCGACTTGGACGGCGTCCACGGACAGTCGCGGGTGGTCGCTTTCGTCGACTTCGTCAACGGGCAGCGCCACATGTACGACGACGGCGGCCACGGCACGTTCGTCGACGGCCTGATCGCCGGCAACGGCTCGATGTCGCGACCGACCGACCAGGGCGGCAAGGCCACCACGCAGTATCGCGGCGTGGCGCCCGACGCCAACATCGTCTCGCTCAAGGTCCTCGACAGCCACGGCCAGGGGCGCGCGTCGTCGTTAATCGCCGCCATCGCCTGGGCGATCTGCCATCGTCAGCAGTACAACATCCGCGTGATGAACATCTCGGTCGAGGGCGACGTCACGTCGCCGGCGGCCTACGACCCGCTGGACCGTGCCGTCGATGCCGCCTGGCGGGCGGGCATCGTGGTCGTCTGCGCCGCCGGCAACGAAGGCGCCTTCGGCCAGGGCGGCGTCCTGTCGCCGGGCAACGACCCGTACGCCATCACGGTCGGCGCCTCCGACACCCAGCAGACCGCCGACCCGAGCGACGACACGGTGTGCTCCTACAGCTCGGTCGGTCCGACCCTCTACGACGAGTTCGCCAAGCCCGACCTCGTCGCCCCCGGTAACCATCTCGTCTCGCTGCGCGCGCCCTGGAGCTGGGTCGACCTGACCTACCCGCAGACCCGCGTGGCCGTCTCGAGCTACATCCCCGGCGCGCCGAGCTGGCTGCCCAGCTCCTACGCCGTCATGTCGGGCACCAGCGCCTCGGCGCCGGTCGTCGCCGGCGCCGCAGCACTCATGGTCCAGCAGGATCCCACACTCACGCCCGGCGACGTCAAGCTGCGTCTCATGGACAGCGCCGATCCGCTTTCGGGCGCCAGCAGCTACGCGCAGGGGGCCGGCGAGCTTGATGTAGCGGCCGCTCTTGCCGATACGAGCACGACCAGCGGCTACGACCTCTCGGCGAAGCTCGGCAGCGGCAGCACCGTGCTGCCGCTCGACGTTCTGCTGCAGTGGCAGAAGTACGGCTGGTCGAAGTACGGCTGGTCGAAGTACGGCTGGTCGAAGTACGGTTGGTCGAAGTACGGCTGGTCGAAGTACGGTTGGTCTGACTACGCATGGTCGGTCGTGATAAACGGTCAGTGAGCGCTCACGGCACAGACGTCGCCGACCCAATGACGGCCGCGCACCACCGCGCGGCCGTCCTGCTTTACGTGACGCTGACCCTGGCCGGCGCCGCCCTCTGCCTCGTTGTCGCCTACGGCACGCGTGACGGCGGTCTGACCACCGGGGTGATCACCTTCATCCTCCTGGGCGTCGTCGCCGACCTGCGCGAGGTGCGGCTGCCCGCGCTCGGCCACGTCACACTCTCGTTCGTCCCGGTCCTCGGCGCCCTGATCGCCTTCGGCCTGTGGCCGGCGCTGCTCGTGTCTGCCGCCTCCGGTGTCGCGACCGTCCTCATGACGAGAGACCCCCAGAAGGTCGCCTTCAACATCGGCAACAGCATCGTCTCGACCTTCCTGGCCGGCGTTGTCTATCTGGCCTTCACGCCGCCGCATCCGACCTTCGTGCAGACGGTCCTGCCGGCGTTCGCCGCCACGGCCGTCGACTTCCTCGCCACCACCGTGGTCCTCGCCGGCGTTCTCGCCCTGGCCAGCGAGCGCCGGGCCTGGCAGGTGTGGCGTGAGAACTACCAGTGGGGCCTGCCGAGCTACATGACGGGAGCGACGATCAGCCTGTTGCTCGCGTGGCTGTACCTGTGGCTCGGCCTGCCGGGCCTCGTGCTCGGCGTGCCGCCACTGTTTCTCATCTGGTACTCCTACGACGTGTACGCAGGTCGGTTGCGCGACCGCGCCACGTTCTCGAGCGAGGTGGCTTCGTTTCGCGAGGAGATCGCGTCGGCGGTGCGCTCCCAGGACGAGCTGCGCGACGCTCAGCGGCGCGTAGCAGCCGAGATCGAGCGGGCGCGCGGCATTCAGGCCGACCTGCTGCCACGACAGGCCCCCGAGGTGCCCGGACTCGAGCTGGCCCATCGCATCGAGTTCATGACCGAGATGGGCGGCGACTACTTCGACTTCGTGCCGCTGTCCGACGGGCGCCTGGGACTCGTGTGTGGCGACGTCATGGGCAAGGGCCTGGCGGCGGCCCTCATCATGACCATGGCGCGCAGCCTCATACTCTCGGCGGCGCGCGACGGACATCGCCCCAGCGAGGTCCTCTGCGAGGTCAACGACGCCCTGACGCGCGACCTCGCGGGGCAGTCGGCGCCGTCGTTTCTGACGCTCGCCTACGCGATCTACTCGCCGTCCGACCGGGAGCTGGTGGTGGCCAACGGCGGTCATAACCCGCTGCTGGTCTTCGGCTCCGGCGGACTGCGCGAGTTCCCCTCGCGGGGCAGCATGCTCGGTGTGCGCGCCGATCTCGAGTTCCCCGAGGACCGGCTCGTGCTCGAGCTCGGCGACACCTTCGCGCTGTTCACCGACGGCCTGACCGAGGCGCGCGACGGCAGTCGCGCGCTCTTCGGCACGACACGGCTGGCCGCGGCGCTCGAGAGCGCCGCGGGGTCGTCGGCCGGCGCCGCGCTCGAAGCCACCTGGCAGGCGGTGGCCGATTTCCGCGCCGGCGCGCCGCTCACCGACGACGCCACCCTGCTGCTCGGGCACGTCGTTGCCATCGAGGATCACTAGGATCGGCCGATACAGGAAGTGAGATGGGCATGCCAGCCAGAAAGAACCCCGCGACCCTCCAGGTGATGCGCTACGACGCGCGACGAGGCACGCTCAAGGTCATCGTGGGCGATCCCGCCAACGTGCCCCGCGAGATCCTCGCCCAGCGCGCCGCCGAAGCGATGCGCGCCCACAGCTTCATCTGCCACACCACCGACGACGACGACGACGCGCTGTTCGGGGCCGACGAGATCTGCTTCATCCCGCGGTCCGACCATTGCGAGATCATCAGCATCCACACCAACGGCTGGCGCCACCACCATGGCGACCACCGACGCAGCCTGGTCGAGATCCTCAACGACCTCGCCGCCGCTGTGGCGCGCGGCACCCTGTCGTTCGTCGACGACGGGGAGCTCGCCGAGGTGACGGCCGACGGCGACGAGATCTTCGCCTGCGCGGTCGACGACCCGGCCTCGCTCACCCAGGCACGGGCGGCCGTGGTCCAGGTGCTCGACCGTCTCGACGTCGAGCCCGACGCCCGGCGGCGCCTTGAGCTGTGCGTCTCAGAGGCGACCACCAACATGCTCGTGCACGGCGGCGGCCAGGGCACCATGCGGCTGCTGCTGGTCGGCGACCGCCTGCGGGCCATCGTCGCCGACCGCGGGCCGGGGCTGAACTTCCTCAACTGGACCGAAGAGGCCGGCGGCGTGAACCAACCCTCAATGGGCTACGGCTACAAGATCATTCTTGATAACCTTGAGCGTGTGTACCTGCACACCGGGGACGAGGGCACGACCCTCGTGCTCGATCGGACCATCTGAAGCGAAGGGGCGGGACCGATGCTGCACACGCGTGTCGAGACTGGTGAGATCCCCGTTATCTATCTCGAAGGTGAGATCGACCTCGACTCGGTCGAGACGTTCCGCTGGGTGGTCAGCGACGCCATGCGCGGCGCCGCCGAGGCCGTCATCGACTTCTCCGGGGTCACGTTCATCGACTCGTCGGGCACGGGTCTGCTCGTGCGCTTCTGCCTCGACTACAAGGCGCAGGGCGTGCAGCTCAAGCTGAGCAACATCCCGCCGGTCGTCGACGACGTGTTCTCCATGCTCAAGGTCCGCGCCCTCGTCGGCGACGAAGCCTTCCTCGACCGCTAGCCTTCAGACCGGAAGCGTCGCCTCGCCGGGTCGCCAGTCGACCGGGCAGAGCTCGCCGGTCTGCAGCGCCTGCAGCACGCGCAACGTCTCGTCGGTGTTGCGCCCCACGTTGTTGTCGTGGACGACCATGTAGCGCAGCACGCCGTCCGGGTCGACGATGAACGTGCCCCGCAGCGTGTGGCCCTCGTCGGCCAGCAGCACGCCGTAGTCGCGGGCGACGTCGCGCGTCATGTCCGACAAGAGCGGAAACCCCAGCTTGCCCAGCTCGTGCTCGCACCACGCGCGGTGACTGTACTTGCTGTCGACGCTCGCCCCGAAGACCCTGGCCCCCAGCGCCTCGAACTCGCCGCGCCGCTGGGCGAAGCCGCGGATCTCGGTCGGACAGACGAACGTGAAGTCGAGCGGGTAGAAGAACAGCACCACCCAGCCACCGCGCAGTGCCGCGAGGCTCACCGACACGAACTCACCGTCGAGCACGCCCTCGAGGGTAAAGTCGGGCGCCGGTTGTCCAACCTGGATCATGCGAAACGCTCCTTTTCGTCGGCCGGCCCCGGTCCGCGGGGTCCGCGCAGACACGTACCCGCGGGCACCGACTCCCAAGCCGGGGCCTCCCGCGAGAACTTCAGCCGCGGTGACGCCGCCATCGAGCCGCCAGTTGCCCGAAGGCTCCCCGACAGCGATACTGGTGCCGGTCGCAAGCTTGCCCGGCAAAGCTTACGCGCGGGAGAATCTGATCGATGTCGGCTGTGCGGGGACCGCGCCGGGCCGGCGCGGGTTCGAACGGCGAGCGGACGATTGCGTCCGGCGAGCCTCCAACGCCCAGGCAGACCGTGCGCCAGCCTCAACGGC
>Ga0182027_10011310_pt1 | contig 12628 bp, 12 predicted proteins | sample 712E1DmetaG_FD_121300 | JGI IMG/M metagenome (GOLD analysis project Ga0182027, IMG submission 121300) | Permafrost microbial communities from Stordalen Mire, Sweden - 712E1D metaG (Illumina Assembly) | ecosystem: Environmental > Terrestrial > Soil > Wetlands > Permafrost | place: Sweden...
AAGTATCGCTGCATCGTGCGTATGGGCGCGCGGACGGGTGATTCCGACGAAAATGCGTCTGTCCCCTTATAATGAGTCGATAGGTACAAGGTGGACGTGGCTATGGAGGCGAGAGGCGTGGCGAACGAGCAAAACGCGGCGAGCGGCAGACTTCAACCCAAGAAGGAGCGGAATCTCGGCGTAGCTATTGCGATGGGCATCTTATTTGGGATTCCTTGTTTCATGGCGGCATTGATCTATCTAGACAGCCCTCCAGCGATGCTTCTTGCCGGAGCGGGCGGTGCGTATTTTGGATTCAGATTCGGGTCTGTTGCCCTCTTTTTGGGCGTGGTCACTGGGATGGCGCTCTTGCACTCGGGATTGAGCTTGGTCAAAGTCCTCGTTGACGACGCGGACGTCTCGAATCATACGATCGCGCAGATAACGGCAGTAGGCTTCAGCCAAGATGGCCGCACGCTGGCCGCAGCCGATGTTAATAGTGCTATCGAGACCTGGGACGTCGCGAGTTCCCGGATTATGCGGAGTTCCAAGCTCGTGCGTAGCCGGCTAGGATCTAACGGGTTGCTTTTTATCCCCGACGGCCGAGTACTTACGTGGGGCGATAATCAGAAGACAACCATTTGGGGCGCTGCTACCGGCGCTCCGGAAGGCACGCTTGGGACCAATCGAATCATTGCCGTCAGTCTGAAAGGGAGCGCTCTTGATAGCGACTTAAGGCTTTGGGACATGGGAAGCGGCAAGCTGCTGCGTCAGTTCGACAAGGCCGGCAACGCCAAATCGAGTGCAGCATTCAGCGCCGACGGAAGATCTTTGGCTGTGGGAGGCAGCGGCTATTCTCACAGTGTCCGGCTTTGGAATGTGTCCGACGGCAAGCTGCTTCATATTCTTGAAGGCCCATGCCCAGAAAAGTCAACAGCATGTGAGGTTGGCTATGCGCCGTTCAGCCCAGATGGCCGAACGGTTGCATCCTCTTCCAGCAATGAAGTGTGTTTGTGGGATGTGGCGAGCGGGCGCCTGCTGCATGTTCTAAAGTTCGATCTTTGGGGCGGCCCTCCTGCCTTTAGCCCCGACGGGCGCACGTTAGTCGTGGCGAGGGGCATGAATGTCCGAGGTGAGTGGAAAGACACCGTGTCCGCTGAAGGCTCGGTAACGTTTTGGGATGTCGGTAGCGGTAAATTGCTGCATGAGGAAGCAGTCGCCGCCTTCTCCATAGCCTTCAGCCCGGATGGCCGCACCGTGGCTGTCGGGAGCGCGCCGTACACGGTGAAGCTACTGGACGGCAAGAGCGGGGGAACGCTCCGAACCCTGCGGGGCAACGCCTATTGGCGAAGGCTTAAGGATGACTTGAGAGCACGTTTGCTCACCGTCAACAACGTCAAGCTGTGGTAAGGCGCGATGACGATACTTGGCCGCTTAGGGACCAGATCCTCGCTCGCCGTAGCTGGCGCCTGGCCTCCCGCGGTTGAGCTAAATTCCCTGCCCGCAGGCCCAGAATTGAAATCCTACGCTAACAAGGGCGCGCCGTGGTACATTCGCACTTCGAGTATCGAGGCGTCCACTTCGACCTTTCGAGCCTTGGCCGCTGCGCTCAGGTTCCGAGATAGTTTTGGAGATTGAGCCTGGAAGAACATGAAACTAGCGAATAGCCGGCTTGGCGTTTTCTGCGTCGTCGGCGGTTTTCTCCTTGTAATCCTTCTGCAACTAGTCCCGATGGCGCGCCATAACTCGGCCACCTTTGACGAAGCGGGTCATATTTACGGCGGATACCTGCAATGGCAGCATGGCTATGTCCTGCTGAATCCGCCCCTGACCGGATATGTTCTGGCCCTGCCCCTGCTCGGGATGCACCTGGCGGAGCCGCCCATCCCGAGGCGTCCCTACGAGCCGCTGGAGTTTCAGGGCGGCAAGGCGCTGGTTTTCCAGAACGACGCGAACACAATTATGTTTCGCGCGCGCATGGCAGGCGCTATTTTCACGCTGTTGTTGGCGGTCCTGGTCTTCGCGGCGGGCCGGGAAATGTTCGGCGTGGGCGCCGGGCTGATCGCGCTCGGGCTGATCGCATTCGACCCCACGCTGATGGGGCATTCCGCGCTGGCTACTCTGGACGCGGGGAACGCATTCTTCATGTTCTGGGCCATCTACGCCTTCTACCGGTACGTGAAATCGCCGTCGGTTTGGCGGCTGATGGCGGCCAGCGTCATTGTGGGGCTTGCGCTTGCGGCCAAGCACAGCGCGATCCTGCTGATTCCAACGCTAGGCCTGCTTGCCATCGTCGAAGTAATATGGCGCAGGAAGCTATCGCCAGATAATCAGGCCGTCCCAACCGGGCGGTACGTCTTGCGTCTGGCGGCCGCCCTGGCGGTGATTTGCGCCGTAGCCATAACTATCCTCTGGGCGGCGTACGGCTTCCGCTATGCCCAGGCAGACGCGGTGCCGTTTATTCCCCCGATGGCGGCGCAACTGCAGCGCGTACCCAGCGCCATTTCGGCGCGCGTGCTCGGCGAGGCCGACAAGCTGCACCTTTTGCCCGAGCCGTATACCTACGCCTTTGCCTACATTCTTTATCAGGCCAAGGCGTTCACGAGCTACCTGCTGGGGGTTGTCTACCCTCACGCGGTCTGGTTTTTCTTCCCCGTCACGATGCTCGTCAAATCGAGTCTCACGTTTCTGATTCTGCTGGCCATCGGCGCGGGGGCGGTGATCATGGGCAAGGTCCGGCTTTCGCGCGGGATTCTCTACATGGGGATTCCCGCCGCGGTCTACATGGCGTTTTCCATGGCGGGAGGGATGAACATCGGCGTCCGGCACATTCTGCCCGTCTACGTCTTCCTCTCGGTCCCCATCGCCGGCGTGGCGTGGGCTCTGATTCAGCGGAATCGACGGTGGCTTTACGTCGTGGTTGCCTTGCTGGTCTTTCAGGCGGGGTCGGTTCTCCACTCCTTCCCTGCTTACATTTCTTATACAAACGAGGCCTTCGGCGGCCCGGCGAACAGCTACAAGTACGTCAGCGACTCGAGCTCCGATTGGGGCCAGCAACTGAAAGGCGTTAAGAGCTATCTCGACGCGCGTGGGATCAAACACTGCTGGTTCGCCTATTTCAGCCAGTCCGTGGTGGACTTCGGCTCTTACGGCATTCCTTGTACGCCGCTGTACACGGCCGAGGTCCGGTCCGCGGAAACCCCGCCTGCGATCGACGGTCCCGTGCTGATCAGCGCGGGCGTTCTTTCCGGCTTTGAGACCGGCACGGGCACGCTGAATCCGTACGGACAGTTCCAGAATCGGAAGCCGGCTGCCATCATCGACTACGGGGTGTTCGTGTACGACGGGCATTTCGACATCCCTCTGGCAGGGGCGCTTAGCCTCGACCAAAGAGCGGAGAAGCTCCTTCGCCAAAAGAACGCTCCTGGCGCCCTTACCCTGGCGCAGCAGGCGGAAGCGCTGGCGCCGGACTCGGCGGGCGTGAACCAGGTTTTGGGGCAGGTTCTCGACGCGAGCGGCCAACCCGACGATGCCGTCCGGTATTACCAAAAAGCGCTCACGATCGCAAAATCCGTACAGCCGGAATTCGAGGCCGGCCGCATTGCAGAGTTGGAGACGCGGCTTGGCGCCATCGGGAATCGGTGAAGCCCAAGCCTGCGGGGACGGCCATGAAGCGCTGGACGGTTACTTCGAGAACTTCAAGCGGTTTGGCCATCTCGACCAAGTGGAGGTCGTGATCATGCGGACCGTAAGATGCCTGCTGCAACCTTCGAGCGCGCGCGAGGTCTGACTGGTCAAAGTCTGAAGACTCTCTGTCCCAGCCTGGAGGAACTGGACCAGTACGTGCGGCGTATCGGCTTTCCGCCCGAACCGATCCCGTACAGCAGCGATGCGCGGCGACGCTTAGGCGAGGCGCACGCTGTTGAGAACAACGCCAAAGACAAACAGGCCGCTTGGCTGTCATCCGCGCGGTCGCGTGGGCGGCGCCCCCGATAAGTGCTGACGTTTTCCGGCTTGCGCCTCAGAACCGCGAGGGCTTGCGGCGCGGAAACGTGGTAGGCGTCTTTGAGTTCCCGTTTGCCACCGCCGTGCGCCTTCATTCCGATGGAATAGGGGCTTCGGTACTTCGTGTGGTTTCCGCTTCCCGAAAGAAGCACTGGGATTGAGACTGGGGTAAGGGGACAGACGCATTTTCCGGACACGTATAAATGCGTCTGTCCCCTTAACGCGAAAATGCGTCTGTCCCCATTTCAGTGGCGGAAATGGCGGACGGCGGTGAATAGCATGGCGACGCCAAGCCTGTCGGCCGCGGCGATCACTTCTTCGTCGCGCACGGAACCGCCGGGTTGGATGAACGCGGTGGCGCCGTTCTTCACGGCTTCCTCAAGACCATCGGAGAATGGGAAGTACGCGTCCGAGGCTACCACCGTGCCGGCCAGCGGCAAGACCGCCTTCATGGCGCCGAGCTTGACCGAATCCACGCGGCTCATCTGCCCCGCCCCGACCCCCACCGCCTGTCCCGCGCGGGCGTAGACGATGGCGTTCGACTTCACGTGCTTGGCCACCTTCCAGGCGAATTCGAGCGCCGCCCATTCCTCTTCCGTGGGGGCGCGGCGCGTCTTGACCACGGCCGCGGAGCGCTCGAGCTTGGCCTGGTCCGCCGTCTGCGCCAGGAATCCGCCGGATATGGATTTCACCACCAGCGGGTCGGCCGCCCCCGCCACGCGGAGCAGCCGCAGGTTTTTTTTGACCCGCAGAATGGCCAGCGCTTCGGGCGTGAAATCCGGCGCGGCGATGGCCTCGATGAACGTCTTGGCGATCTCGCGGGCGGTCTCTTCGTCAAGCGCGCCATTCAGCCCGATCACGCCGCCGTAGGCCGATAGCGGATCGCATTCGAAGGCCTTGCGGTACGCCTCCGCCAACGAATCCCGCTCCGCGCAGCCGCACGGATTGGTGTGCTTGACGATGACCGCCGCGGGCCGCTCGAACTCGCCGGCCAGTTGCCACGCCGCATCCAGATCCACCAGGTTGTTGTAGGACAGCTCCTTGCCGTGCAACTGCTCCCCGCCGGCCACGCCCCGGCCGCGTGCGCCATAGAGCGCAGCCGCCTGGTGCGGGTTCTCGCCGTAGCGCAAGTCCATCAGCTTGGCGGCGCGCAGGTTGAGGTCCAGGGGCAACGGGCTGGCGCAATCCTCGCGTTCCAGGCGCGCGCTGATGGCGGCGTCGTAATCGGCGGTGGTGCGGAATGCCTTCTTCGCCAGCCGCCACTTGGTTGCGAGCGACAGCCCGCCGGCGCCGGCGCGCAGATCCTCGACAATGGCGGCGTAATCGCCCGGCGACACCACCACCGCCACGTCCTGATAATTCTTGGCTGCCGCGCGGATCATGGTGGGGCCGCCGATATCGATGTTCTCGATGAGTTCTTCGAGGCGCGCGCCTTGCCTGGCCGCCACTTCCTCGAAGCGGTAAAGGTTCACCACCACCATGTCGATGGGGACGATTTCCTGCTCGGCCAGCGCCCGCAGGTGGTCCGCGCGCGAACGAATCGCCAGAATTCCGCCCGCGATCTTGGGGTGCAAGGTCTTCAAGCGCCCGTCGAGCATTTCGGGAAAGCCGGTGGCCGCGGAGACGTCTTTCACCGGCACGCCGGACTCGCGGATCAGGCGCGCGGTGCCGCCGGTGGAGACGATCTCCGCGCCCATCGCGCTCAGCTCGCGCGCAAATTCCACGATGCCGGTCTTATCGGTAACACTGATGAGTACGCGTTGCAGTTTTTGCATCTACACGCAAGATAGCAAACCGTACGGCGCTACGCGGCGCACTCGCCACGGCCGAGTTGCAGCGAATAGGCTTCCTGGTCGCCCCAATCCTGGTAGATCTCGGGGAACAATTCGGCGGGCTTCGCCAAGTCCAAGGTCAGCGCGCGGAACGTTTCCACCTTGTGCCGCAACACGTAATCGCGGAAGCTCTCGCCATCCAAACGGTTGGCGATGAAGTGGTCCAGCACGCGCGTGACGGCCTGGGGGGCCAGGCGCGCCGGGATGGATTGCACGGCCAGGCCGAAGCGCATGATGCCGCCGGAATCGTATCCGCCGCCGAGCAGCATCAGGTAATAGGGCAACTCCCGCCCGGCGATCTTGCGCGCGTTGCCGTAGAATCCGAAGTCCGCGATCCAGTGCTGGCCGCAGGAGTTCGGGCAGCCGCTGATTTTGATGGAGAGCCGCTTGACGCCCGCATCGCGATACCCGCGCACGGTATCCTGCAGCGCGGCGCCGAGGCTCATCGCCTTGGTGATTCCCAGGTTGCAGGAATACGCGCCGGGGCAAGTGGTCACGTCCCCGATTTGGCGCGCGCCGGATTCCGCCAGGCCCACCTCGCGCAGCGCGGCGTAGACCCGTGGCACGGCGGCCAGCGGAATGTAGGGCAGCAGCACGTTCTGATCGATGGACACGCGCGCCGAGCCATCGCCTAGCTTCGAGGCCACGCTGGCCAGCGCGCGCAACTGGGCGCCCGACAGGTTGCCCTGGTCCACGCGCACCACCACCGCCGCGTAGCCGGCCTGCCGCTGATCCACCACGTTGGTTTCAAGCCAGGCGTCGTATGCGGCATCGCCCGTGGGTTGCCGGTCCGCCATGGGAAGCAGCGCCCCCACGCCCAGCGGCCGCGGATTCGACCGATAGCCGCCGAAGCCCTCCGGGACCATCTCCGGCCAGGCGATGCCGCCGTTAACCAGAATATCGGCGTACTCGAGCTCGATTTGCTCCCGCACCCAATCGAAACCGCGCTCGCGCAGCACGAACTTGAAGCGCGCCAGGTTCTTGTTGCCGCGATTTCCGTGCCGGTTGAAGACGCGCACGGCCGCCTCGCAGCGGTTCATCAGGCGCTCCTCGGGGACGAACTCGTCGAGCAATTGAGCTTCCCTGGGCATCGGTCCCAAACCGCCGCCCACCACCATGCGGAAGCCCCGGCGCCCGTCGCGAACCACCGCCCGCAGGCCCACGTCGTTGATGGCGCCGGCGATGCAATCGCGGCCCTGGCAGCCATCGAAGGCGAACTTGAACTTGCGCGGCAGGTTGCTGGTCAGGTCCTTCCGCAGAAAAGCGTAGGCCAGCTTCTGCGCGTACGGACGCACGTCGAAGACTTCGTCGTGGGCGATGCCGGACCATGGGCAGACCGTCACGTTGCGCACCGTGTTGTAGCAGGCCTCGCGATTGGTGAGCCCCACGTCGGCCAGGCGGTGCATCAAGGCGGGCACGTCGCGCAGCGCCACGAAGTGGTACTGAATGTTCTGGCGGGTGGTGATGTGGCCTTTGCCGCCGCCGAATTCGTCGGCGATGAGCGCCAATTGCTCCGCCTGCGGCGCGGTGAGCAGCCCGCCGGGGATCTTGCACCGCACCATCTGCACGCCCGCCTGCCGCTGCCCGTAAATGCCGTGCTTAAGACGGAAGGGGCGGAACTGGTCTTCGGTGATCTCGCCGGCCAGGAAGGCCTCGGACCTTTGGCGAAAGGTCTCGATCTCCTCCCGAACCAGACAATCATGGTCCGCTTCGAACTGCTCCCGGCTGATGGCTGCTGGCAAAACAATCTCCTATTGCCTATAGAGATTACCATGTTTTCCGGGAGGATGCAACCGCGGCGGCCCGGCGTCCTACTGTGGCAGGTTGAATGCAACCCCGCGCTGGCGGTTCAGACGCAGCGTGAGATCGCGATCGACGCTCGCGAGCGGCGCCTGCTTCTGCTGGTTATCGAGCGTCGCGTAGTGAACCACGCCATCGGCGATGCGGTACGACGATGCGGCATAGACCACGCCGCCCTTGAGCGCGATGAGGTATATCGGCGAAGCGTCGTCGGCCGGCGCCGAAGCCCCGATCTCCTGGCCATACTGGTCATATTGCGCACGCGCCTGGCTGGCGGGCGCCGCGTATGCCGTGGATGGCGGGTCCTGCGCCGGCGGTGGATAAACCACCGTCACGCTTGGCTGGTACACGGGGTACGAATCGTCTCCGGCATAAGGGTAGTAGCCGCCATAGGGATAGTACGACGGCCAATAATTCCCACCGAAGCCCCAAGGCCAATAGGAACCGTAGTAGCTATAGGGATAGCCGGAGCGGTAACCATATCCGCCGTAGCCACCTCGGGAGACGCCTCCGCCGCGATAGACGCCTCCGCCTCGGTAGACGCCTCCGCCGACGATGCCGCTGCCGCCACCGACGCGAGCGCCGCCAAAAGAGCCGCCGATTCGAGCCGTGGAACCGCCGAATCCGCCGACCCTGCCCACGCTGGCGCCGCCGCCGCGCCGTTGCGCCACCGCGCCGCCGGCCAGCAGGCAGCACAGGGCAACTTGCAGGAGAATCCGCATGACGTTTTCCCTCCCACTCAAAGCTTACTCCCGGCGGCCGGGCGTGGCAACCGTCGTGGCCTTGGCGCGGGCTTGGCGATTGGCCCGGCCACCCGGCCTCGACAAACTGGCCCTAATTTGTTACGATGGAACTTAGAATTAGTGTGGCACTCTGCCGAAACCTGCCCTCTTCATCGCATCGGCGTTCAATACCGCCTGCCATCCGCGGAGTATTCGGTTAGGAGATCTATGGCTTCCAACGGTTTTTCCCAAGGCGCCCAGGTCGAACACCAGAAGTTCGGGCTGGGGACGGTCATGTCCAGTAGCGAAGAACGCATCGTGATTAAGTTCGACGATCACGGCGAGAAGAAGTTCGTCACCACCATGGTGATTGGGAATTTGAAGAAGAGCGACCGGCAGCCTCCGGTTGAGAAGAAGGGCTCCCGCAAGAAGAAAGTCGTGGCCATCGCGGTGGCGGTGTAGGACCGGGTTATTCGAGGAACGATTCGTTGAACGCACTCCAAAAACGCATGTTTGAAGAGGCCCGGAAACGCAATCCGGACCTGAAGATGCCTGTCGCAAAAGCTACTCCTGAGTGGACCGAGGCCGATCTTGCCTTGATTAAGCAAGGCGTGGGCGATAAGGGCGGCAGGCCCGACCGCGGCTCCTCCGGGTCCGGCGAAGGCGGCTCCGAAGCGCCATCCGGCGAGCAAACCGGCGCGGTGGTGACCTATTTCGAGGCCAAGGGCTTCGGATTCCTGCGCCCCGACGATGGCGGAAGGGACATTTTTTTCCATGTCTCGCGGCTGGTGGAAGGCTTGGCCACGGATCTGCGGCCGGGTACCAAGGTGGCCTATGAGTTGGGGATGGACCGCACCGGCAAGATGGCGGCCAGCAGCGTCCGCATCCCGCCGCCTGCTACTCCGTCCCAATAAACCGCTATACTGGTAGATTCCTGGATCTCGCGCCCAGGCTCCGCGCTTGGGCGTACCATTCTGAATTCATGTTCGACAACTTATCGGAAAAGCTGCAGCGGGTTTTCAAGACCCTGCGCGGCGAAGGAAGGCTATCGGCCGAAAACATGGAAGCCGCCCTGCGGGAGATCCGCTTGGCGCTGCTTGAGGCCGATGTCAACTTCAAAGTCGTCAAACAGCTCATCGAGAATATCAAGCTGAAGGCCATGGGCGAGGAAGTTCTCACCGCCCTCTCGCCCTCCCAGCAGGTAGTCAAGATCGTTCACGAAGAGCTGGTCAAGATTCTGGGCAGCCACGAATCCAAGCTGCGCTTCGCCAACGAACCGCCCAGCGTGTTCCTGATGGTGGGGCTGCAAGGCTCGGGCAAGACTACGTCCACCGCCAAACTGGCGCGCTGGCTTTCGCGCAATGGACACCGCCCGGCCATGGTTTCCGTGGACATCTATCGGCCGGCGGCGCGCGAGCAGCTCAAGGTGCTGGCGCGCGAAACCGGCCAGACCATCTACGAAGGCGCGCCCGAGGAACGGACGCCCCTCGAGTTGGCGCGCGGGGCCCGCCGCGAAAGCGCCCAAACCGGCCGCGATGTGGTGCTGGTGGATACGGCCGGCCGCCTGCACATCGACGACGATCTCATGAGTGAGCTGCGCCAGCTCAAGGAGCAGCTCAACCCGGTGGAGATTCTCTTCGTGGCCGACGCCATGACGGGGCAGGACGCGGTCAAATCGGCCGGCGAGTTTCATCAGCGCCTGGGCATTACCGGCGTCATCCTCACCAAGATGGATGGGGACGCGCGCGGCGGCGCGGCGCTTTCCATTCGCCACGTCACGGGCCAGCCGCTTAAGTTCGTGGGCGTGGGGGAAAAGCCCGATGCGCTCGAGCCGTTCCACCCGGACCGCGCCGCGAACCGCATTCTGGGCATGGGCGATATCCTTTCGCTCATCGAAAAGGCGGGCCAGGAGATCGACCAGAAGAAGGCCGTCGAGATGCAGCGCAAGCTCATCGAAAACGACTTCACGCTCGACGATTTTCGCGACCAGATGCGCCAGGTGAGCAAGCTTGGCTCGCTCGGTTCGCTGCTGGACATGATGCCCAAGGTGGGCATGCTCAAGGATCTGAAAAACGTCAAGGTGGACGAAAAGGAAATCCAGCGCGTGGTGGCGATCATCGATTCCATGACGCCCAAGGAGCGCGCCAATCATATGATCGTCAACGGCAGCCGCCGCCGGCGAATCGCCAAGGGCAGCGGCGCCACCGTGCAGGACGTGAACCAGTTGTTGAAGCAGTATTCCCAGGCCCGGAAGATGATGAAGACCCTTTCCGGAGGCTTTATGGGAAAGAAGTTCGGCAAGATGAAGTTGCCGCCCGGTTTTCCGTTCGGGGATATGCCGGGCCAATAGCCGGAAATGGATTTTGACGAGTTCTAATCTCTAGTTGGAGTACCAATGCTGATGATACGATTGGCGCGATTCGGCGCCAAAAAGAAGCCGTTTTACCGCGTGGTGGTCATTGAGAAGGAACACGCCCGCAATGGGCCCAACCTCGAAGTTGTGGGCCACTACAATCCGCTCACCACCCCCGCGCGGGTGGACCTGAAGCACGACCGCCTGGCGTACTGGATCAAGAAGGGCGCCCAGATGTCCGATACGGTCAAGCGTCTGGCGGAGAAAAATCCGGCGCCTGCGCCGGAGGCGCCCGCGGCGGAAGCGCCCGCGGCTCCGGCGGCCTAGTCCCGCCGGGGACGGCCGACCGGGTGTGACGAAAATGCCACCGCGGCTGGGCGGCGGGCCGATTGGCGCCGCCGCGGCATTGCGTTTGGCGTACCATGGGTTTGTAGGAGGGCCGGGTGATGAAGCAGTTAGTAGAGGATATTGCGAAAGCTCTGGTTGACATCCCGGAGGAAGTTTCCGTCCGTGTGGTGGAGGGCGAGCAGGTTACGGTGCTGGAGCTGAGGGTGGCCACCAGCGACTTGGGGAAAGTGATTGGGAAACAAGGCCGGACGGCGCGGTCCATCCGTACCATTCTGGGCGCGGCGGGGATGAAGCTGAACCGGCGCTTTACGTTGGAAATCCTGGAGTGAGCCTGCCGCTGGCGGACGAATCGGGCTGGGTCGCGGTGGCGTTGCTTGGCAAGACGCGCGGTAACCGCGGCGAAGTCACGGCTCTCGCGCTCAGCGGCAAGCCGGAGCGCTACCAGACTCTGGGCGAGGTGTACCTGTTCCGCGCGGACGCGGCGTCCGGCGAGCGCCTCGAAGTGGAGTTTACCTGGTTCCACCAGGGCGTCCTGGTGTTCAAGTTTCGCGGGGTGGATAGCATCTCCGACGCCGAGCGCCTGGTGGGAGCGGAAGTGCGCGTACCCATCGCCGAGCGCACGCCCCTCGATCCGGGCGAGTACTTCCAGTCGGAATTAGTTGGCTGCCAGGTGATCGACCGGCGTACCGGCGAAGACTTGGGCCGCGTGGAAGCCTGGGAAGATGCGGGCGGGGCGGGGTTGCTGGCCGTCGAGGGTGGGCTCTCCATCCCCTTCGCTCGCTCCATTTGCGTCGAGATCGACCCGGCGGCCCGGCGCATCGCGGTGGAATTGCCGGAAGGCTTGAAGGACCTGAACCGGCCGTGATCTTCCACGTGTTGACGATCTTCCCCGAATTCTTCGGGGGGCCGTTCGCGCATGGCGTAGTCAAGCGCGCCCAGGACGCTGGCATCCTCGAGATCCGCATCCACAACCTGCGCGATTGGACTTCAGACCGCCATAGGACGGTGGACGACCGCCCATTCGGCGGCGCCGAGGGCATGGTGCTCAAGGCCGAGCCGATTTTCCAGGCGGTGGAGTCGATTTACGGTGGGGCGGACCTCCCGGCCAGCCTTCCTGGACGTAAAGTGGTGCTTCTCTCCGCGCAGGGGCGCGTGTTCGACCAAGCCATGGCCAACCGCCTCAGCGAATGTTCGGAGCTCCTGTTCATTTGTGGCCGGTATGAAGGCGTGGACGAGCGTGTGGCCGAACATCTGGCCGACGAAGAGGTCTCGATCGGCGATTATGTGTTGAGCGGCGGGGAGCTGGCCGCCGCCGTGGTGATTGACGCCGTCGCCCGTCTGCTGCCCGGCGTCCTCGGAAACGACGCTTCCGCGGCGTTCGAATCGTTCCAGGATACCGGCCATGGCGAAGGCTTGCTCGATTGCCCGCACTGGACCCGTCCCGCCGAGTTTCGCGGCTGGAAGGCCCCCGAAGCGCTGCTCAACGGCAACCACGAGGAGATCCGCCAATTCCGGAAACGGAGCGCGCTTGAGAAGACCGCCCGCTTAAGGCCGGACTTGCTTAAGTAGCGGCTGACGGATTCCGCGCC
>Ga0182027_10011311_pt1 | contig 12626 bp, 9 predicted proteins | sample 712E1DmetaG_FD_121300 | JGI IMG/M metagenome (GOLD analysis project Ga0182027, IMG submission 121300) | Permafrost microbial communities from Stordalen Mire, Sweden - 712E1D metaG (Illumina Assembly) | ecosystem: Environmental > Terrestrial > Soil > Wetlands > Permafrost | place: Sweden...
CAGCGCCATTGGATTCCCCACCGTCCCGGTGATCAAGATCTCTTCCAACAGCGGTATGTACCGGCGCATGACGGACAACATGGACATCAACGCCGGAGCGATCGCCGATGGCGAAGCCTCCGTGGCGCAGGTGGGCCGCGAGATTTTCGATTTTGTGTTGGAGGTGGCTTCCGGCCGGCGCACCTGCGCCGAGCGGCTGGGGCACCGCGAATTTGTGCCGTGGCGGATCGGCCCGGTCATGTAGCGGATACAATAGGTGATATATGTCGCGATGTTTCTTACTTACTCTGGCGGCGGCCCTCCTGTTGACGGCGCCCGTTTCCGCACAGGACCTGAAGAAGAAGTCCGCCCTCGACAAGGCCGTGCTGGAAGCCTATGTCCGCCATCTTTTCGTGTTGAAACCGGAGATCAAGGTGCAGGTAGCCGATCCGAAGCCTTCACAACTGGAAGGTTTCGTCCAGGTGGTGGTGCATGCCTCGCTGGGGGATGCCTCCCAGGATTTCCCTTTCCTGGTCTCGAAAGACGGGTCGAAGATCCTGCAGGCCGTCGTCTACGACGTCAATTCCAACCCCTTCAAGCCCGATCTGGACAAGCTGAAAACCGAATTCCAGCCCAGTCTTGGGACGCCGGGCGCGCCCGTGGTGCTGGTGGAATTCGCCGATTTCGAGTGCCCCGTCTGCAAAACTGAGGCCATCATGTTGCGGCAGAACCTGCTCGCCGCCTATCCCAAGCAGGTGCGGCTCTATTTCAAGGACTTCCCTCTGGATTCCATACACCCGTGGGCCAGGCCCGCCGCCATCGCCGGCCGTTGCGTCTTCCGGCAGAACCCCAGCTCGTTCTGGAGCTACTTCGACTGGATCTACGCCCACCAGGCCGACATCACCGCCCCGAACCTGAAAGACAAGGTAATGGAGTGGGCCAAGGGCGACAAAGACATCGATGTTTTGCAGCTTGGCCGGTGCATCGACACCAAGGCTACCGAAGCCGAGGTGGACAAGAACGTGGCCGAGGGCCACGCGCTCGATATCAATGCCACTCCCACCCTGTTTGTGAACGGGCGCAGGATCCCCCAGTCGATCGACTGGACCAACCTGCGCGGCATCGTCGATTTCGAAATCGAGTATCAGAAGACGGCCAAGAACGCCGGTGAGGATTGCGGCTGCGAATTGAAGCTCGACACCCCCGGCGTTCCCCAGAAGGCGCCGCCGTTCAAGAAATAAACCGCCGCAACGTAGCCCCCGCCGGCTCCGAACTGGCTTACCATGATGTTCATGAGACATTGCCACTGGATGGCCGCCGTTGCGCTGGGCTTCCTGACATTCGCCTGCCTGGCGCAGGCCCCCTCGAAGAAAGGATCATCCGACGTGAAGAAACAGGTTTACGGGAAGCTGCCGGACGGCGCCCCCATCGAACTATACACGCTTTCCAACCCCAACGGGATGCAAGCGGGCATTATGACCTATGGCGGAACCGTCGTGTCGCTGACGGCTCCGGACCGTAATGGCAAGTTCGCGGACGTGGTGCTGGGCGCGGACAGCCTGGAGGGTTACCTCAAGCAGACCAACTTCTTCGGCGCCATCATCGGCCGCTACGGCAACCGCATCGGCCACGGAGTTTTCAAACTCGACGGCAAGGCCTACACCCTGCCGAAGAACGACGGCGACAACACCTTGCACGGCGGCCCTCAGGGCTTCGACAAACGCGTGTGGAAAGCCACTCCGGGCGGCTCTGCGGAAGGCCAGAGCCTCGAGTTTACCTACGTGAGCAAGGACGGCGAAGAGGGTTTCCCGGGAACCCTTTCGGTAAAAGTGGTCTATACCCTGACCGCCCGCAACGAGTTGAAGATCGACTACACGGCCACCACCGATAAGGACACGGTGGTGAACCTGACCAACCACTCCTACTTCAACCTGGCCGGGCAGGGCGAGGGCGACGTTCTCGGCCACCAGGTGATGATCGACGCCGCCCGCTTCACGCCCGTGGATGCCGGCCTGATCCCGCTCGGAGAGCTTCGCGCCGTGAAGGGCACGCCTTTCGATTTCACCAGCGCCACAGCCATCGGCGCGCGCATCGGCCAGAGCGACCAGCAGTTGAAGCTCGGCAACGGCTACGACCACAACTGGGTGCTGAACAAGGGCAATGGCGGCCTGACCAAGGCGGCCGAGGTCTTCGAGCCTAAGACCGGCCGCGTGCTGGAGGTATGGACCACCGAGCCCGGCATGCAGTTCTACACCGGCAACTTCCTGGACGGGTCGGTGCGCGGAAAAGGCGGAAAAGTGTATCCGTTCCGCAGCGCGTTCTGCATGGAGACCCAGCACTATCCCGATTCGCCCAACAAGCCCAGCTTCCCCACCACGGTGCTGAAGCCGGGGACTACTTACCACACCACCACGATCTACCGCTTCTCGGCGCGATGACCTCGCTAATGACCGAGGAACTTCTCGAGTTTCGAGACTTCCTTCTCGGCCAGATCGAGATTTCGCTGGGTCGCCGCGGCGTCGCTCCGCTGCAAGGCGGCGTCGGCTTCATTCATCAGGTAGTCCATCCGCTGCTCGGAGGCAGCCATATCGGCGCGAAGACCGAGCCCCGTGCGGGCTTGTGCCTTCCGTAGACCGTCCAGGCTGGACTTGACAGTTCCAACCCGGATGCTGAGCAGCGATCCCTGCTCGCGGAGTTTCTCCAACTGTTCCGCCTTCGCATCCGCCGCGGCGGCAGCAGCGGCGGATGCCGCGGAGGTCTGCTGTGGAGGCGCTTGCGGCAGCGGAACGGGCTGCTCGACGGGCTGCTGCTGGGCCGGCGCCGGTGCCTGAACCGAAGCAGCAGCGGCAGGCACGCGGCGAACCGGTTGCGGCGCGGCCTTGGCGGCTGGCGCCGGCGACACTGGCGGCTGACTGGCCGGTGGCGTTACGGCCGGCGGCGGAACCGCGTCTGGTATCGCGGCCGGCGGCGGTTGGGCCGGCACCGACACAGCGGCAGCCGGCGCGCTTTCGGCGGCCGTATGGCGGAACTTCGGAATCTGCGTCACTGCGGCAATAATTACCGCGATGGTGGCCAGCGACCCCAGGGCTATATACAGTCCGCGGTGGCTGCGCGCGGCCGGAGGAGGAGGCGCAATTACAACCGGCGCCGCCGCTGGTGTCGCGGCCGACTGCACAGGCCCTCGCACGCTCAAAAGGGCCGCTCGAAACGCGTCGGCGGTCTGGAAACGCTGCGCCGGATCTTTCTCCAGGGACATGAGGATGATTTCGCTGAGCGCGGGAGGCAGGTTCGGATCCACCTGTATGGGCGGCGGCGGAGTGGTTTCCAGGTGCGCGGCCATGATGGAATACTCGCTATCGCCCTGGAAGGGACGGGCGCCGGTGACCATTTCATAAAGCGAGATGCCCAGCGAGTAAAGATCCGAGCGCGCGTCCACAGCGACCCCGCCCTTGATCTGCTCCGGAGACATATAGTAGATCGACCCGAGGGTGCCCCCGGTCTGCGTGAGTTTCCGGTCCGCCACCATTCTGGCGATGCCGAAATCCATCAGCTTCACCACGCCGCTCGGGGTGACGATCATGTTGGCGGGTTTGAGGTCGCGGTGGACCACGCCGTGGGCGTGCGCGTAAGAAAGCGCCGAGAGCACCTGGGCGGTGTAGTCGATGGCCTTATCGATGGGAATGCGGCCGGAGCGCAGAACCACGTCGATGGTGACGCCTTCCACGTACTCCATCAACATGAGCAACTGGTTGTCCAGCCGCAAGGCGGTGTGCAACGCGGCGATGTTGGGATGATCGAGGCTCGCCTGGACCTTGACCTCGCGCATGAACCGGTCCGCCAGATCGGCATCGCCTTCGAGGTTGGGCAGCAGGACCTTCATGGCCTCGACGCGGTCGGAAATGACATTCCGGACCTTGTAGACACGCCCCATTCCGCCGGCCCCGAGGACTTCCAGAACCTCGTAGTCGCCAACGCGGGAACCGATTTCGTAATTCATGAATGCCTCCCTGACCCTATAAATTATACGCCTATAATCGCCGGCAACCGCTCTCTCGTGGTCTGCGGCGCAAATGATGCACCTTATCCAGCGCGCCGTGGAGCAGGCGTTTGGCCTGCCATGCCGGTATTCCTACCGGCATTCCCCGAAGAACGTCGGCACGAACGCCGACGTGGCAACCTAAAAGGTCGCTCCACGCATCGAGCACAGGCGCATTTCTTGCGCCGCACTGCACTAACGCTCGCCGCTCGGATGCGCTTTCCGAGCCGCGAACGTTAGAGAGCGGTTCTACACCAGCAGGCACAAGCGGAGCATCTCCCGAAGGCTGGCATCCAGAGCCTTCTCGATAGCCGCCGGGTCGGCCGGGCCCGGCGCAACTTGCCTCATGGCGGCGGCCAGCGCCTCCCGGTCGCGGGTTCCATCGAGCAGCGAGACCAGCGCGCGGCCCGACTCGTCGGGGAGGTCGATGCTTTGATGCCGCTGATTGGTGACCATGGTCAGTCCCAAGGAAAGCTGCAAGCGAGCCAGCGGACTCGCCGCCGGCCGCTCGCCGATCGCCGTGGCCACTCGCGGCGGCTGCTGCCAGAACTCGATGGCCTCAGCCTCCACCAGGCGCATCAGCATATCGGCCGCATCCTCCGGCGGATACCCGCCCAGCGGCAGGCCGGATACCGAAACCGAGCCCGGCCAGCGGGAGGCCAGGAAGCACAGCACATCTTTGACCAGAGGGTGGTTGGTGGTCAGGCTTCTGCCCTGCGGAAGCTCGAATTTCTGCGCGCCGTCCGGCTGCGGCTCGACCGGTTGCGCCCGGGAGGCGGCGGCCAGCGCCAGGAAACGATCCAACGAAAGGACCCGGTCGAGCGGGATCTGGTTCCGGCAGAGGAGGCTCTCCCGGAATTTCCGGCAAGCCAGATAATCGCCGTACTGCCGCGCCTCCAACCAATCCTCAACCGCCCACGGGAGGTCGCGGACATCGTCGCGCACCGGCTCGGCATCTCCCAGGTACTGCAACCCATGGCGGGCGGCGTGCCCGATGAAATCCATCAAATAAACCGGATCGTTGATCGCCGACAAATCGTCGTGAAATATAGCTTCAGAGCCTCTTTCGAGCACATTCTCCATCTCTTTGCGGATGGCGGCGCGACCGGGGTCGTCGACGGGAAGCGCGGCCACCAGACGCGCCATCTCGTGCGCCCTTTCGATGCGGATCCGCGGCGACGCCGCGCGGCGCGTGTGGAACTTCAGAAGATCCCACACGTAGCGCCGCAGGTGGCCTCCCGGCAGAGTGTTGTAGCTGACATAAGCGACGCCGCCGGGGGAAAGCGCCGCGGCGCAGAGCTCCAGCAGCCGGTCGCGAATCTCCACAGGCACCCACGAATAGAATCCGTGGGCAATGATGTAGTCGAACTCGCCATCGGGCTTCCAGTCGCGCAGATCGGCGTCGTACAACTCGAGGTTGGCGAGGCCGAGTTTCGCGGCCATGTCGCGCCCCTGCGCCAGCGGTAGGGCGGCCCGGTCCACGCCGGTGAAGCGGCCCTCCGGGTATTCGAAAGCCAGCGGCACCAGGTTGCAGGCATCGCCGCAGCCGATTTCGAGCATGCGCCATCGGCTGACTGGCGGCGGCGCCATTCCCGCGATGGCCGCCAGGGCCGCTATCCGCGAAGGGTGCGATTGCGGCCGCGGCAGACTCGGATACGGAACCTCGTCGTAAAGATCGGGCAAGGCCTTAGTACGTGGCGCTCGCCGATGTCGAACTGCCCACCGCGTTGGTGAGCACTACCGAGACGGAAGTCAGCGGGACAGTGCTACCCGAAAACGTGAATGGCATGGTCAGCAAGAAGTTGCTTCCGTATGCTGCCGAAGCAGTGCTCTGATACCAGGTGGTGAAAACTGTCGCCAGCGAAACGGGGGCTGAACTACTAGACAGAGTCACGCCGGCAGCCGCGGTGAACCCGACCGTGGCCGTGACCATCTCGCGGGAGGTGGCGTACCCCACCACCACCAGATTGAAACCGCCCGTGGTGCGGGTGACCGTCGCGCTCTTGATCACGGGCGCGCTCTTGGCGATGGTTAGCTTTGTCGGCGTCACCGACGATGGTGTCACGTCGATGCCCGCGGCAGTCAGCGTCAGAGTGAGCGTAATGGTTCCGGACACGGTGCCGGTCTGCACGCCGGGCGTGGCGCCGCTAAAGACCGCCTGGGTGGAATTGGCCGGAACGGTGAAACTGACCGTGCGCCCGCCGGTGGTAAACACCACTTCCCCTCCGTCCGGAGAAGGGGAATCGGGGGCGAAGGTCAAGGTGACCGTCCCGGTGATAGCGAGCGGATACGCGCTCGGGATGGTGATTCCCAGAGGCGGCTGGGTGGCCGGCGTGGCGATTGGCGGCAGCCCCGTAATGGTGGCGGGCGGCCCAGCCGGCACTCCCACCGTAATAGTGAATGCCTTCGAGGCGCTCTGGCCTGCGCCCGTCACACCCACCGTGAAGGTGAATGTGCCCGGCGCGGAGGGAGTCCCGCTGAGAGAGCCGCCGGAACTCAGCGTGATTCCACCCGGCAGCGCCCCCGTGGAAATCGACCAGGCCAGCGAACCGCTCCCACCGGCCGCGGCCAGCGTCTGGTTATAGGCGGTGCCCACCGTGCCGTCGGGCAGCGTGGCCGTAGTGATGGTCAACGCGGCAGTGACCGCGATGGTGAATGCCTGGGTGGCTGTGGCCTGCGCCGAGTCAGTCACCTTCACGGTGACGGAGAAGCTTCCGGAGGCAGTCGGTGTCCCCGATATGACGCCGGCGGAACTCATCGAAAGGCCGCTCGGAAGGCCTGATGCGGACCAACTGTACGGCGGAGCTCCGCCGGTCGCGGCGAGGGTGGTAGCCGTGTAGGAGGTCCCCACGGTGCCGTTGGGCAGCGTGGTCGTAGTGATGGTCAACGCGGCAGTGACCGTGATGGTGAATGTCTGGGTGGCGGTGGCCTGCGCCGAGTCAGTCACCTTCACGGTGACGTAGGAGCTTCCGGAGGCAGTCGGTGTCCCGGATATGACGCCGGCGGCACTGATCGAGAGGCCGTTCGGAAGGCCTGAGGCGGACCAGGTGTACGGCGGAGTCCCGCCGGTCGCGGCGACAGTGGTAGCCGTGTAGGCTGTCCCCACGGTGCCGTTGGGCAGCGTGGCTGTAGTGATGGTCAACACGCCAATCACAGTGATGCTGAACGACTTGGTGACGATGGCCTTTGCCGCATCGGTCACCTGTACGGTAACCGAGAAGCTTCCGGAGGCAGTCGGTGTCCCCGATATGACGCCGGCTGAACTCATCGAAAGGCCGCTCGGAAGGCCTGAGGCGGACCAACTGTACGGCGGAGTCCCGCCGGCCGCGGCGAGGGTGGTAGCCGTGTAGGAGGTCCCCACCGTGCCGTTGGGCAGCGTGGCTGTGGTGATGGTCAACGCGGCGGTCACTGTGATGGTGAGTGCTTTGGTGGCTGTGACCTGCGCCGAATCGGTCGCCTGCACGGTAACGGAGAAGCTGCCGGCGGCAGTCGGTGTCCCCGATATGACGCCGGCGGCGCTGATCGAGAGGCCGCTCGGAAGGCCCGAGGCGGACCACGTGTACGGCAGGGTCCCGCCGGTCGCGGCGAGGCTCGCTGTGTAGGCGGTCCCAACAATCCCCGCGGGCAGCGAACTCGTCGTGATGGCGAACGCGGCCGCGGTGATCGTGACGGTGAAACTGCCGGTGGCACTGGCCTGCTGGGAATCGCGAACAGTGACCTGGAACGTGAAAGAGCCCGCGGCGCTGGGCGTGCCGGAGATGATTCCGGAAGATGCCAGGGTCACGCCGCCAGGCAGACTTCCCCCTGTCAATTGCCAGGTATACGGTGGAGTGCCTCCCGTGGCGGCTAGAGCCTGCGAGTAGGCTGCGCCGACGGTCCCGGCGGGCAGGCTGCTGCTCGTTATGGTCAGCGGTGGGGGGCTGATGTTAATAGAGAAGTTACCGTACGCCGTCAGCGCGGGAGCCGAGCCGGACTGGCTGGTGACCTGCACAGTGAAGTTGAACAATCCCGCGGTGGTCGGTGTGCCGTAGATCACGCCGCTGTAGGAATTCAGTTGGAGGCCCGGAGGGAGGGATCCCTGCGTCAACGCAAACGTGTACGTTCCGGAGCCGTAGCCACCCGCTACCGCTATACCCTGGGAATAGCTCACGCCAACTACTCCGTTGGGGAGGGTCGTCGTAGAGATGGAGACGGGCGGAACCTGTGCGGGGGCGATCACAACGGTGTAGGCTTGCGTCACCAGGATCGGAGCAGCGTTAGGGCCGCCGATGCTGGCCTGGACCGTGAAGGAATAGGTCCCGGCGGTAGTGGGCGTGCCACTGATGGCCGCAACATAGTTGCTCCCGGTAGTCATGCTCAAGCCGGGAGGGAGCGACCCGGTGTACGACCAGGCCGCATAGTATTGGGGGTTGGTCTGCAGGCTGGCCGAGTAGGAGACGCCGACGGTACCGTTCGTCGGCACATTCCCAGTGATCGAGTACCCGGTCTGGCCGAACAGGGCGCCGCTGGCGAGCGGTAGCAGGAGCAACCAGGCGAGCCGTTTCATTGGCCGCCTCCGTTACCCGCCGCGGTCGCGGCCGGCGGCGCGCCGGGCGGAACAGCCACGATGCGCGCATCGGCGCCGGAGGCATCCAGCACCCACATGGGCCCATCGGACGGGTCGGTGAGCCGGAATGTCGCAGTTCCCGAAAGCCGGAACAACCCCGTCGGAGCGCACCCGCAAGAGAGGGACAAGGCGGGGCCCCGCCCGCGGTTGAGAATGGTCACGTTGCCCGCCTGATCCGCCACGAAGATGCGTCCCGCGGAATCGGACTCGACGGCGATGGGCGTACCCAGGCCATCGCGCCCGGACGCAATCGTCTCCATGCGCCCGGCTCCCCGCAGATCGCGGATGGCATACACCGCGCCGGCGGCGGAATCCGCCAGCAGAGCCTCGCGCCCGTTCGCCGACAGGCGCAGCGCCGCAACGCTGCGGAATGAGGCCAGGTATTGCGACGTGCCATCCATGCCGACGCGATAGAGGGAAACCGTCTCCGCTGCGCCCGCCGCGAGGAAAAGCGAAGTGCCCGCATCGTCCACCGCCAGGGCGGCCACCGGGCCGGCCAAGGCCGAAATATCGACGTCGCTCTGAACCGCGGCGGCGTCCGGCAGACCGGTCAGAACCTGCACCCGGCCGGCGCCGGAGTCATACAGCGCGGCGGTGGTGCCCGCCGGACTGAAGACCATGAGCGCGGGCGCGGGCCGCGCGCCAGGAACGGCAGCGGACGCGCCGCCGGCGCGCGCCAGCACCACGGAAGAATCGTCCGTCCTCAGGGCGAGAGCGAAATCCTGCCGCGGTGAGACCGTCGCCGAGGCGAGCGGAATCCCGAGATTCACGGCGTCGCCCATGGTGGCCGCGCCGGGGATTCCTCTAATGGGCCGCAGGGCCGATTGAGACGAGTCGAAGACCAGGCCCATGGTGGGACCGCTCAGGGCCGTCCCTGTTTGGGCGGCGGCGACACCCGCCAGAAGAACCGCCGATACGATCTGAAGCAACCACTTTTGTCTCATGTTCGATACCTCCGTTTTCCAATAGCGCCTGTTTAGGGATGCCCCACCGTGGGCGACCCCGCGGTGATGGTGACCACGGCAGGAGGCGGAGTCGCGGGAGTTGAGGAACCTCCGCGGGTGCCAAAATAGACACCGGCCCCGATCGCCGCCGCGGCGCCGACTACGATCAGAGCGATGACCTTGCCGGAAATGGCCGCGCCGCCGGCCCCCGCCGCTCCAGCGGCGTTGGTCTGGGTGATCACGGCATCGGCACTTAAGTTCCCAAGTCTGGCGGAAACGCGAATCTCCATTTTCCCCGCCATCTTATTCGGCACCATGCCGCGCATCGCTGCCTGGCCATTGGTATCGGTCAGTACAGTCATGCTCTGGCTGCCGTTGGCGAAAACCCCGCTGGCGCCGTGGTCGGCAAGGAAGAACGTGATCGCGACGCCTGCTACCGGCTTATGATTTTCATCTTGCACCTGCACGATGGCTTCTCTCGCGGTGCGCTGGCGGATGTTGTTGATGGCGCCTTCGCCCTCCAGAATCGAGATAGTTAGTTGCTTGGGCTCAGGCGCTTGTGCGCGTACTGGCGATGTGGTGTAGGTGACGGCGACGATCTCCGCGAGTAGCATGCATAGTAAGCGTGACACTCGGGGTACTCGAGGACGGGTTTTCATGGACCTCTCCTTGCCTGGAATGCAGCATAATCATTATAGGGCAGGCGGACCATGCCCGGGAGAAAAAGTATGATGCAGACCGGAAAATGGACTTGTGGGTTCTTCCTGGTGGCAGCCGCCGTCATGGCACAGACGGCGCCGCAGAACGGCAAAAAGCTTTCCGCGCGGGAGTTGTTCTACGCCGAGACCCCGCCTCCGGCGGCCGCCAAGGCCCCCGCCAAGGCCCCCGCACCCAAGCCCGTGAGGCAGTCGGTGGCCACCGCGCCACCCAAGGCCAGTCCCCCACCCACCGCTCCGGCCAGGGTCAACGGCGACTTTTCAAGCCCGCCAGCCCGCACGGACATCGTTCCGGTGGCCTATTCTCCTTCCACCGAAAAACCCCTGGGACTGCGCTACAGCTTTCTGCGCAACGCCGGCGGGGACGAATACCGGGAAGTCGACCCCGACACCGTCTTCCACTCCGGCGACCGCATCCGCGTGGCTGCCCAGTCCAACGGCGAGGGGTACTTGTATATCGTCATGAAAGGCGCCAGCGGAACGTGGAAGGTGCTCTTCCCCAGCGCCGAGGTTGCGGACGGCTCCAATCGCGTCGCCAGCGGACGGCAGACCCTGATACCGCCGCCGCCGGACCGCTTTGCCTTTGATGAGCAAGCCGGAGAAGAGCGTCTGTTCATTGTGCTCTCACGCAAACCAGAGCCCAGCCTGGAAAAACTGATCTACTCGCTGGGAAGCGCCGGAGCCGGGCCCAGTGGGCACCCCGCCGAAGCCAACGAACCGCCCAAGCACTTACTGACCGCCCAATTGTCGCCAGTGGACGACGCGCTAGTGGGCCGCCTGCGCAACCAGGTATACGCGCGCGACCTGGTCTTCGAGAAAGTGGACGATTCCACGCCGGGAGACAAGAAGGAGAAAGCTGTTTACGTGGTTAATCCCACGGGCAGCCCCGAGTCGCGCCTGGTGGCCGATGTGACGTTGAAGCATCAGTAGCAAACCGCGCCCGTCAGGGAGCGAGGGGAGGGAGACGCTCGATGAAGCGTAAACTCGCGGCCATCGCCGTGTTCGCCATGCTGGCCGCGGCCACCGCCGCCGGCCAGACCAAGAAACTCGCGCAGGGGCCGAACCGCATCGAGATCACGCTCGAGCGGCTTGAGGACAAAACCTGGCGGCCCGTCGAGCCGGGTCTGGTGTTCGACACCGGCGACCGCGTGCGCTTTCGTTTCCGCGCCAACTTCGATGGCTACCTCTACGTGATGGATCAAGCCACATCGGGCAACTACGAGACGCTATTCCCGCGCGAGGATACCGGAGAGCAGAACCGCGTTGAGGCAGGCCAGGAGTACGTGGTTCCGGCCACCACGCAGGGGTCGTTTCGGATCACCGGGCCTCCGGGCTACGACGTTCTCTACTGGGTGGTGACGCCGCTCTCGCTGGGCGCGCAGCCAAAATATCAGCCCCTGCCACCGCCGCCCAAGAGCGGCCCGGTTCCGCCCCGCCTGACGCCGCGCTGCGACGACACCATCTTCAAAGCTCGCGGCGAGTGCGTGGACAGTTCGGCGGGACCGAAGGGCGTTAAGCCGGCCGAGAAGCTGCCGGAGAACTTGAGCGGAGTGCCCGGGGCCGCCTCGCGCGAGCTGATGTTCATCCGCGAACAGAATTCCTCGGTGGTGGCATCTCCGGCGCCCATCGGCGGTCCGGTGATTTACGAGTTCCGATTGGCCCACAGGTGACAGCCATGCGCTTTCGAACATTGGCGATATTGACATTCGCGGCTGGAATGCTCCCGGCGCAGCCCCCGCAGCCCCAGAAGCAGCAACGCGATCTGAAGTACGAGAGCGGCGCGGCCGAGGTCAAGCCCCCCGCCCCGCCGGCCGCGCCCGTGGCCATTCCTCGCTCCTACGCGCTGGTGGTGGGGATTGCCACTTACAAGAACCTGCAAGCCAAAGATCAACTGCAGTTCTCCGAGCGCGACGCCGAATCCATGTACTCGATTCTCATCAGCCCCGAAGGCGGCAACTTCCACGCGGAGAACGTCCACAAGCTGGTGGGAGCCAGGGCCACGCTGGCCAACCTCCGGCACGAGCTGGAGGAGTGGCTGCCGGCGGCGGCGCACGACGACGACCGCGTGCTGGTCTACTTCGCCGGCCATGGCTTCATCTCCAGCGGACGGGCCTACCTGGCGCCCTACGATCTGGACCCGGCCAACATCGCGGGCACCGGATACCCCATGGATACGCTCGGCTCGGTGATGGGCGCGCGCATCAAGGCCAAATGGAAGGTTTTGCTGACCGACGCCTGCCACAGCGGAGCCATCACGCCAGAGGCCGACCGCGCCGCGGTGAGCCGCGCGCTGCTCGATCTGAACAGCTCCATGTTCTCGCTCACCGCCAGCCGCGACCGCGAGC
>Ga0182027_10011312_pt1 | contig 12625 bp, 8 predicted proteins | sample 712E1DmetaG_FD_121300 | JGI IMG/M metagenome (GOLD analysis project Ga0182027, IMG submission 121300) | Permafrost microbial communities from Stordalen Mire, Sweden - 712E1D metaG (Illumina Assembly) | ecosystem: Environmental > Terrestrial > Soil > Wetlands > Permafrost | place: Sweden...
GCTCTCGTTTGTAAATAATATCCTGCTTCACGAAGTCCCTGTCCCCACCATCCTAATTCAAAATAACGATTATTATATATACCTTTGGGCCCCCCTACCAGTTCATTAAAGTAATCCAAATAATACGGCTTTGTTTGATAAATTACCGAGAGCATGTATAGAAGTATTAAGATGACGGCTATGGTTTTTGTTTTTAGATTATACTTAAATTTTTTGATTATATACGCGACTCCCATTCCGCTTAGAATTGACAACGGAACATAAATTTCGATAATAAATCTTACCCCATGGTATCTAAAAGGGTAAAAGGAATGAAGAAAAGGTACGCAAAACCAGATTATAAACGTATAGAAAATCCAGTTTCGTTTGCCCACCTTATCGATTGCCCAAAGTCCAACCAACGCCAGTACGAGTATAACAACGGGGGTCGTGATTATAAATAGCGTAGGAAAGTATATTATCGGACTTAAAATTAGTCTTCCCCAGAATACGACGGGGGTAGGTGTTGTAACCGCATAAAATCTCCTTTGGATAGCCAAAATTGTGTCTAAATGGAATATAAGCGGGGGATAGACTAAAATAAATGTTAGAATCGAAATCAAGAACACATAGAAAATTGAAATCAATTCCCTATTTAAGAGTTTTTTATTCAATATTTTCTTTTCGTTAAAAAACCATACTATATAGATACACACAAAAAGCGGGAATAGTAACAAATTAGACTGTTTAACCTGCAAGGCAAACCCAACCAATATTCCGGTTAAGAAAATTTTTTTAATCGAGAAGCTTCTAAGCAGTCTAATGAAGGAATAGACTGATGCGGTAAAGAAGAACATCAAAAAACTTTCAACAGAGACCAGTTGCGAAAAACCAATAAAAAAGGGTACCGTCGCGAATATTATCCCTGAAGTTAATCCAACAAAAGGCGAAACATACTCCCAAGCAATTAGCAGAACTAATACCGCCGATAAACTACCGAAAACAGCCGACAAAAACCTTGAGTATGTAAAATCATAATTAAAAACCGGTTTGCCGTTTTGCACATTCTTCAAGTCAAAATTAGACGTAACCCCATAAACATATTTCAATAATGGGAAGTGGTCATAATTGTTAATAAAGTAACTATTTAGAAAGTCTCCTTTTTTAATCAGGCTATCCATTATGTATCCCTCCTGCACAGAAAACTCCTCATCCCAAGTTCTGCCGATTTGATTTAGCGTGTAAACGCGCAAAGACAGAGCGAGAATAAATATCATAATAATTGAAAAGCACAGTTTCCATTTTTGTTTGCCAATAGAACTTAGCCTCATATAAATCACGAAAAGCAAAGAATTCAATAATTCTCTTAAATTAACGTTCGATTTCCCGTAAATCCGAAAATTCCATGTGATAGGCACTTCCGTAATTTTAAACCTTGCCAAAAATAATTTGTAGGCTGTTTCGGAAAGAGAAATAAATCCTTTTGACTTAATTTTTGCGTCGGTTAAAAACTCGATAGCCTTTCTGCTATAAAGTCTGAATCCGCTGGTATGATCAGACAGATGCATACCCAACCAATAATATAGGCACTTATTGATTATTTTACTCATAATCGTTCTGTTGGGAGCAATGTTTATAATCTTTCCACCAGGTAGATACCTCGATCCTATAATGAGGCCTATTGTTTTATTTTTTACTTCCAAGAATCTTTTAAATTCCTTCGGATCATGAGCTAAATCGGAATCCATCTCGAAAACATAATTCATACTTTTATCCTTAATGGCTTGTTTAAAGCCTTCTAAAACGGCGCCTCCTCTACCCGCTTTTTTAAATCTGGAAATCAGAAAAATATTTCTTCTATTCTTAATCAGATCTTGCAATTTAGCGTTTTCTTCCGGCGGTGAATCATCGACTATGATTATTTTTGATTTTGGCAATTGCAATCTGATACGCTTAATCAAAATTGCAACATTCTGAACGTCTTTGTATGAGGGAATGACAATTGAGATATCTTTATTGCTTTTCATAAACAGAGATTGTATCGGGCAACTGGATTAGTCCTGACATAAAATACTCAACGCGAGTGTTTAGGGAATAAAATATCGGAACTTGCGGGGAGAAGGTTATAATTCTTTGATATTTGCGTTTCTCCAATTCTTTTATAATTAGATTTTTATCGGATGTCGGATAAAGTATTTTCTCAATATATTCATCTGTTAGAATAACCACTCTAGGAAAATTATTTGTTTTACTACTGATTATTTGGTAGGGATATTTATTTCCCTGCCCTTTTCCATATTGTTTTAAATAAAACTCCGTAAGCAGATTATCAGGAATCCCCTGATAAATTGGAATATTTTCTAGACCAATTAATGTACCAGGCTTAATATTCTCGGTAATCCATTTTGCGGAAACTGTTCTTGGGTTATATTGATTTTTAAAACTATTCCAGATGATACTTTCCGTAAACTGTATCAAAAAAAGAATGCATATCAAAACTATTAAGCCCGTCTTAATTATCTTGCCATTTAGCATTTCGTAGAGGTAATTTACAAAATAAGCAGTCACAATAGCCATAAAGGGAACGAGGGGAATTAGTCTGTTGGCCAAAGCTCCTATGCGCATAGGAATAAGGCTAAAAGCGTATGAAGTAATAATTAACAGCAAAACAACAAGAAATTTATTATCGTTAAGGATTCTAACCAATGAAATCCTTTTGATAATAACTTGTCTGAATAACAAAATTATACCAACGATTATTGAAAGTATAAAAGCAAAATAGAAAACCCTTCCGAACGATACGGGATAAAGCATGCTTAGAAAAAACAACCAATAGTTCATTCCCAGATTCATGACGTTGTCCGCAGCATTCGGAATAGATTGCAAGTTTATGGTTAGGTATCCGATCAAACTTGATTTTCCTAAAAGCACGTCTGGGATTCCAAAGAACAGAAAAACAACTAAATATGACAACAATCCCCAAAAAAGATATTTAATTTTTGTATAAAATCTTGGCGTAAATAAAAAGAAAACCGCTAGACATACCAACAACAGATTGAATGGCTCCAGTTTTGTCGATAAAGCAAGAGCAGAAAATATTCCGGCAAGAAGAAAATCTAAAAACATATTCTGTTTTACATACCGAAGCATAAATAGAAAAGCCATAAGTATCCAAAACATCAGCGCAATATCATATTTAAAATAATTACTTAACGTAATCCAAAGCGGATTAAACGCAAATAAAAATATTGTTAAAAACGGATTAATCTTGAAGTATTTCTTTGTCAGATATGCTACGACTATAAGCGAAAGAGTGCCAAAAATAAGGGTGTTTAATCTCAGAATCTCGAATAATCTTGTTTGAATAGCTAAATTTGCTATCGAAGACTTAATGGCAAAAATATTAACTATATGCAATAGGTAAAAAGGCATTAAATATAATCCCGTCAAAAAAAATTGGAATACCGAGCCGTTTGCCGCTCCGGGCATATTTGGAGTACCATACCGGAAAAAATCTCTCACAGATTGTGATTGGTGCCACTCGTCCATAAAATATGCAAAAGGATGGGTAGGACCCGGTATCCCAAAAGAGATAACGGAAAGCAGTAATAGAAAATAACTTAAGATTACTAAAGTTACTGCCTTATTATTTAGACACACTTTAATTAAACGCTCTGCCGAAAAATTACGGATTATTCCAAAACTTGTGCCTAATATCACCGCTAAATCAGAAGTAAATTGCAGCAGAGGAAGATAAAATATAGCTTTAAGACTCTGAACATAACGGTAATTTTTGAAAATTGCCCAAACGATATAAAAGATCAAAAACAAAACATCAAGTCCATATAGATATTTTGAGCGCTCCACTACGCTTAGGAAGATTATATAGAGGGCAAAAATATACCTTAGGAAAATGTACGCAACCTTTTCTCTAAATATCTTTGCTTGAGCATCTCCAAAAGCAAACCTAAAAAACATTATAAATGCTTGTTTAAAATTTTTTCTCGGGAGCCAATTGACAATTGCGTCTTTACGGAAAAATATTTTGGCACCAATTGTTTTAAGCTTATTTGCAAAGGCGTAATCCTCATTGTGAGAAAATTTTTCATCAAATTTACCTGCCTTTTTCCAGACTGATTGCCTAATCGCCATTGACCTTGTTGCCGGTAGAAAGTCTTTTTCGTTTACTTTATCTTTCATAACCAGAACGAACGGAATAAGACATTTCTGAAAGACAGTTTCGGAAACTCCTTTATAGTAACCGGCAACCACGTCAATACTTTTATCCGAAAACGGTTTAACTAAATTATTAAGCCAATTCTTATCTAAAATGCATCCTGCATCCGTTATTGCAACAATTTCGTTACTTGCTTTTTGGATAGCTTCGTTTCTTCCAACCGAGCGATTGCCATTTTTCAGAATAATTTTTATTTTAGGGGCATTTTCAACGTGTGGGAATTTAAATTTCGAAATCCTCCTGATAGTTTCATCTTTTGACCCACCGTCAACGATGATAACCTCGTCCGGTAATTTCGTTTGGGAAGCAATAGATTTTAAAAATGCCGTTATTGTATTCTCTTCGTTAAATACCGTCGTGACTAGAGATATCCTCATATTTTCAGATGATTATACATCATCTTCAGGGATTAGAAAAACAGCAATAAACTTAAACAAAACTATTAAGTTGCATTGCGTATTTTATTTCCTTAGACGGAAAAATCGAAAAAGTTTTCCGTAAAGCTTTTCCGTTTTAATTACATCCGCCAACAGAAAAGCAAGGGAAAGCATAGCCAGCGGCGCAACGTGCACAAGTAATCTTTCCAAAGAGCTATCGGGCGCAAATACCGAAGAAAAAATATAGATACATAGATATACAAGCAATTGAAAGCAAATTAATGAATTTAAAACAAGATATTCGCGGCTTTTTTTATATAGAATCGCTCCTATGCTAAAGAAATATGCAATCCACAAAAGGTTCCAGCTTTTGACGTTAATTAGTTCTTTGAAAACTGCGATAAAAATATTCAGTGTTTTATTTAACGAGAAGTTAAATACGTTATTGTAAAAACTGGCAACCGGCAGTCCGCTTATAGCTTTAAACACCTGCCAATCAACAATAGGAATAATCCAGAAGAGCATTGCTATTAAATGCTTATATAATTTCTTCGTAAGGATAACGCACAGAATGATAAACTCAATCGCAAAAACAAAAGGAAGTCCTTCAAACTTGATAAGGGTTGTAATGCCCATAAAAATATTCAAAAGCACTAATACTTTGTAATTATTTTCCTTTACATATGTTAACAGTAAACTAGTGCAAATAAAGAAATAATATCCTAAGGCAAGATCTGCTTGTCCCACTTCCATCCTGCCCCCTTGTCTAATTAGATTTTGAGTTGCTAATAATAGAAATGTCATCAACAAAGAATAGGTTGTTCCAAACCTTTTTTTTATCAATGCAAAAAACAATATTCCCAAGAACAGATAAAAAGAGAATGAAGCGAACAGAACCGCGGTGTCGTTAACTTTTCCCAACATCAGATAGATAAATGTTCCTAAAAGGCTAATAATTAGAGGGTAACCTGATTTTACATAAGCTAATGCGCTTGGGATTATTCTTCCGTCAATAAAGAATATCTTTGATTTAAGTAACCAAATTGCCCATCCATCCCAAACGGCAACAGGACGGAGCAAAGCCTCGAAAAGAGTATAAGAAACTGTAAGAACTATTAAAACCACCAGTAAATATTCGAGTTTACTCAACTTAGGCCATTTAAAATCAACCGTAAATCCATTCTTTCTTCTTAGAAAAATTCCCAGGAATAACAGTATAAGCCAAGGTAAAACCAGCAGATATTTGTCCCAGGGGAGATTTAATCTTGAGTAAAGATAGAGTTGTATCGATATTAATCCGACACCCAATCCATATGAATAACCTAAAGTCAGAAGGTTATCCTTCATGGAGAGCAAATTTAACCATTTTATGCAAAAAAAGCCTATCGCCGTAACAAATAAAACACATAATAAAACTAAAAAAATTTCAATCATTTCTTTTGTAAATGCCTCCAAAATCTTTTAAAATTTTCGAAGAGTAGGACGCTACCAATCTATAACCATCAAGATTTTGATACTGGTCATATAAAACTATATCGTCGAAGTTTGTCCTCCCGATTTGTTTGGTAAAATCATGATTGTTGTCAGCAACGCTTATTATCCTTGGATACAGAGTATAAGCACCGTAAAAGAATGTCCTTACGTCTTTGGAAAAAATAAGAATATGATCGGTTTTTTGAGTGTGATTACCGATAAAAATGAGAAAGTTGTATAAATCGCCGAAAATCATCTGTTTTTTTTGGGAATCCGATAGAAAGGCCCAACTCTTAACTTCAGATATTGATTTTACGCTATTGTAGAAAACATCAGAAACTGATAGCAATAGCCAACCCAAAAATAATAATAAAAGCAATTTACGTTTCACAATTATCCAGTTGAAATTATAGCATCTTCTGCTCTAAAATAATTTAAATCACTTATTTACTTTAGAAATAACAAACTATAGTATAGAATAAACTCATGATTGGATCATATCAAATGGCATTCATTAACATTATTGGTTCCTTGCTGGTCTTAGGTGCCGCACTATTTTATAAGTATATTTTCCCAAAGAAAAATATCAATTTGTTCGCTCTTCTAATTATTCTTTCATTGCTTCCGCTTATTAGTCTTCTGAGAATCGGCGATTATGAGAGCGGCGATTTTAATATCCATATCTATAGAACAATGTCCTTTTATCAGAATCTACTTGATGGTAATTTTATCCCATCCTGGGCAGGTATGCTCAATGGAACATATGGCTATCCTCTATTTATATTCATAAACCCGCTACCCTATTACCTAATGTCCTTTATTCATTTTGTGGGATTTTCTTTTATTATAAGCATTAAACTATTCTTAGGCTTTTCTTTTGTATTCTCGGGGGTATTTATGTACCTGTTTACAAAAGAAACGCTTAGAAACGATTTGGCAGCTTTTACAGCTTCCGTATTTTATCTTTTTGTTCCTTACCACTTGGTTGATCTGCATTTTAGAAACGACGTTGGGGAAATTCTCTGCTTTACTCTAATACCGCTGTTATTATTTTTTATTTACAAACTCTTTAAGCATGGAGCCATTATCTATGTTCTCTGGACAGGATTAGTTTTTGCATTATTAATAATGTCCCACCAGGCAATTGCCTTATTAACCCTATGGTTGGTAATACCATTATTGATAATGGGAGTTTTACGAGAGCCTAAAAAACTAAAAGAAATTAAGCTTTGGATAAAGATTTTCGTTGCTTTCTGTTTGGGAGCTCTAATTTCGGCTTATGTTTGGGTGCCTTATATAACCTATGTTAAATACACTTTGGCTTCGGAAATTTTTACCCGACTTCCAATCTTTGTTAATTTCTCAGACCTCCTTTATTCACCCTGGAGATTTGGCTTTCTATTCCAAGGGCCCAAAGGAGAGCTATCATTTTTAATCGGGTACATGCAAATTTTTGTATTTTTAGCTCTGGTTATTTATCTTTTACTTAAAAGGCATAAAGCAAATCATGCCAGAGAACTGATAGTTTGGCTAATTACTACTGCCTTTTTAGTTTTTCTTCTTACCAGATTTTCCGAGATAATTTGGTTAATCGTACCGATAATGAAAAATACGTTAATAGCCAGCAGAATACTTTCGGTCTTAGCTTTTAGCATTTCATTTACTGCCGGTTATTTTGCATTGTTGAATTTAAATAAGAAGACAGTTATTTTTATAGTTGTAATACTGGCAATCGGCACAACACTCTTAAATTGGGGGAACAGAAGAGTTATCCCTGAAATAACCGACACAACGTTAAAGAATAACCTTCCATATAGCACCTCTCAAGGCGAGGCGTTGTCCTGGGATAATACGATTTGGTATAGCAATAAGAATGTTTGGATTAATAAAGTACCCGTAAGTAAGATTGACGTTATACGTGGAGTGGCCAAAATAACAATCTTATGTTTTACATCGACCAAACACTATTTTTCCGTAAATTCTACCGGTGGGGCAACATTAAAAGACAATACTCTATATTTTCCGGGATGGGATGTTATGATTAATGGAAAACAAGCAGACATTAATTTTATGAATAAACAATATCCCGGAATAATTACTTTTAACGTTCCTGCTGGGCAAACGAGAGTTATTGTAGAATATAAAGATTTGCCAATGCTCCAAGTATTAAAATTCGTATTTATTTTATCATTAGTAATTATACTTAGCTACACAATTGCCTTGGTTTATAAAGATCCTAAACTGGTTAAAGCGTGGAAGAAAGTGCGGAAACGATTTGCTTAAGCTCTTTATTCTTCAGGTATGGATGAACGGGTAAAGAGAGTACTGATTTGGCCGCTTCCTCCGTTACCGGAAGCTTATCCGAATATCCCAAAGAATGATAAAGTTTCTGCTTATGGATAGGAATTGGATAATAAACTTCTGTCTTTATTTCCTTTTTATCCAAAGCTTCTATTATCCGCCTTCTGTTTATTTTTTTATCCAACCTGATTGTATATTGATGAAAAACGTGGGTGGTCCGAGAGGGTATAAAAGGCACTTTAATTTCTCTGATGCCAGACAAGGCTTTTGTCAAGTAGCTTGCATTATTCATTCTGATTTTATTAAACTCTGGTAGCTTTTTAAGCTGCACAAGGCCAATCGCGGCGTTAATGTCGGTCATCCGTAAATTAAACCCGAGAATTTTATGATGATATCTAATTTTTGACCCGTGGTTTCTTAGAAGTTGCAATTTTTCATATAGTTTTTTACTATTCGTAGTCACCATCCCTCCCTCTACCGTAGTCATATTTTTAGTAGCATAAAAAGAAAAACATCCAAGGTCGCCAATTGCACCTACCTTTTTATTTTTAAACCGTGCGCCGTGCGCTTGACAAGCGTCTTCAACAATAAATAGTTTGTGTTTTCTTGCTATTTTTTGAATACTATCCATCTCGCAAGGAAGTCCATATAGATGGACTGGTATAATTGCCTTTGTCTTTTTGGTTATTGCTTGTTCAATTAGTCTGGGGTTTATGTTAAATGTCTGCTCGTCTATATCTACGAAAACTGGTTTAGCTCCCGTATAAAGAATGGCGTTTGCCGAAGCAATAAAACTAAACGGAGTCGTAATTACTTCATCTCCCTCTTTGATACCTAAGGCCAATAAACTTAAATGGAGAGCGGCTGTTCCGCTTGAAACCGCTACCGCATACTTTGTACCGATATATTTGGAGAAAGCCTGCTCAAATTCGGCTACTTTTTTACCCTGAGTCATCTGTCCTGACTTTATTACTTTTGATATCGCAGACAACTCTTCTTTTCCTAAACTTAATTTCGATACGGTTATCATCTAATTATTAGTTAAAGCAATCTCGAGTGCGTCTACTGCAAAACGCGAATTGATATTAATATTATTTTTAACGCAATCAAGAAAATATATGATTTCCTCCTTTAGCGGCTCCTTCTTTTCTACTGATATAATGGTCCGTTTGGGTTTAGAGAATTCCAAAACATAATCGGAAAATGTTTTATATCTTTTCTTGAATTTAAGATAATTGCTTTTATAATAAATTATTTCTTGTGAAATATAATCCATTTCCAAATATCCCTCTTTACCGGTAATATTCAGTTTTCGAATTTTTACCGGTGTAACCCAATTTGCCTGCAAAAACGCTGATGCCTTTTTATATTTTAGAAAAAATTCGACCGAATCCTCTCTTTTGGAAATATGGTTTTTCTGCTTGTTTACGAATATTTTTATTGGTTTGTCATTAAGTAAATAATTAACGATGTCAATATCGTGAATTGATAAATCAACAGCAATATTTGCGTCATCGATTTGGGGAGGAAAACCGCCTACCCGGCGTGACATGATTGCGATAATATCCCCCAATTCTTTTCTTTCAATCATTTCTTTTACTTTTATTACTGCCGGATTAAATCTCTCAATATGACCGACCAAAAGTTTAACCTTGTTCTTTTTTGCCAGGGTTAGTAAAGCATTTCCTTCTTTAACTTTCATCGTAATTGGTTTTTCCAATAAGGTATTGATTTTATGATTAAGGGTATACTTTGCTACCTCGTAATGGAAAGCGGTCGGAACGCATACTGATACCGCATCTATCTTTTCTGCTTTTAGCATTTCCCGATAATCTTGGTAGAACTTAGTCTTAAACTCTTTGGCAACTGATTCTCCAAGCTGAGCATTTATATCCGCAACTGCTACTAAAGAAGCGCCTTTCATCGAAGCATATGTCCTAACATGGGTTTTACCCATCTGTCCAACCCCAATTACCGCAACATTCATGTTTCGCATTATAGTATAACCAATATAACTAAACAACGTGGGCTTTTTGAGCGGCTAAATTCTATCGCCGATTCTCCAAAGTTGACTATAAAGATTATATTGTTTGATTATGCGATGAAAATAAACCCGAGCCCGTCTAATCTCGCCCAAACTATGAGCATCGGTTCCGAGAGATAACCGCAACTCAGGAAATTGTTGTATTAGAGTAAACTGTTTATCGCTTAATTGATATTTATAGCTTATCTCCATTACCTTTTTATGTTTAATAAACAATTTTATTATCTCTTCATCCACGATTTGCGGATGACCGATAATCGCGGCTTGTGATTTTGCAAGTAGTTCGTAAGCAACTTTTAAATCAACCTCTTTAGGCCAAGTGTGTACTGAGCCAATGATAACATCAACCTTGAGATTTTTGGGAAGGTCCAATTGGCCGTTCGAGATAATTTTTGCTTCTAAGCCCGTAAATATTTTGATGCCGTATCTTTTTGCCGCTTTTAGGGCATCTGCCTGTAATTTACTAAACGAATACGTAGAATGGAGGCGGATATGCTCGGTCATTGCGACCTCTTGTATGTTTAGCTTTTTACAATATGCGGCAATTTCATCAACTGAATTCTGACCGTGCGTATAATTAGTATGAATGTGATAACTCCAATTAATCTTCATTGAAAACAGGAATAACTTTTTTATTTTTAAGGAATAACTCTTCCCAATGCCGATACATATGAATATTATATGTAATGTTTACTTTCGGTAATTGCTTATTTAAACATTGTAAAATCGTTAAATATGGTAAATTTACTCCGGCCGCAAAGGAAATAACCGAAGTACCCTGTAGCCTGGGATTTACTTCCAAAACTTTCGGGGCACCATTGTCATCGTATTTGAACTGGACACCAACCGAATAATCTAATCTCAATTTCTCCATTATTTTTTTACTCAGTTGAATAACTTTCCTATTGTCTTCAACTATCCCTTCCGTCGTGATTCCACTCGTTGTCTGAATGCGCTTCCTGGGAATTACATATAAAGCTTCTCCTTTGGACATAAAAACGTCAACCGTATACTCATCTCCCGGTAGATATTCCATGACTAAAATTTCGGGGAATTGTCTTGCTTGTTTAAATATCTTTTTCATTTCTTCCAAAGAAGTATAGACATTTGTCGGTTTTTGATTGATATATATATCGTAAGCATTAATCTTTGGATCAATAATACGGAAACCCCGGCTTCCCCAAGCAATGGTTGGTTTAAAACAAATAGCTTTTTTAGGAAACCCGAGCATTTTTATTGCTTTAAGAAATTCCTCCCACGAATTAACTAATTTGTAATCTGGATTTCCTAAGTCGTTTTTCTCGAGGAATTGGAAAAGGAATAATTTGTCTGTCGCAGTTTGTAAAGAACCATACGAAGAGATCGGAACTATAATGCCCTTCTTTTTAAAATCGTCTGCCTTCTTAGCTAACGGTAATAATTCGGCATCGGTAATCGGCAAAATAATATCTACTTTTTGCTCAACACATAGAGAAAGAAGCGCATCGATATATTTTGGGTTGTTTCCCATCGGAACAACGAATGATTTTTCAGCCAGATACGCTCCTGTTGTATTTGGGGAGACATCGCAAGATAAAATCTCTAAATTCTTGTCGGCAGCTTTTAGACATTTGTAAAGGCTTATCCATCCAGGCGCACCGCCTCCTGTTAAAAGTATGCATATTTTGTTCATGGCGTTTCAATAAGCTTAACTACTCTAAAGCCTTCCGCATATGGGGCGTTTACCTGCGTTCCTCTTGTAGCCGCCAACCCATAAATAAATTCCTTCGAAAGATATCCTCGTTTAAAAGCGACTTGTGTTTTGTATTTATTAATTGCTTTCATTTTAAGCGAAAGCGCTTTACTCGTAATTTTAATAAAATAATTCGGAGAAAATTGCAAATCATTCCAAGGTTGTTCGTAGGAAAGAATCGATGTTTTCCTTCTAAAAACACTGATTGCTTGTTCGGCAACCACTTTATGATCTTGGTGTGTCTGATTAACGTCGGGAATAAAAACAAGATCCGGCTTAATTAAGTCACGTAATTTTTCTAAGGTTTCAAATATTTTCCTTGGTTCTTCACAGTAGAATTTATTTTTATGTTGAAAGATTGAAATGTTTTTTTCTTTAACACCTAACAGTTTTAGTGCAGATTTGCACTCTTTTGCCATAGTGTCTAAAGCGAATTTACTATCAACTAAAGTATCCCGACAATCCGAAAGTGCGGCATAATA
>Ga0182027_10011313_pt1 | contig 12625 bp, 10 predicted proteins | sample 712E1DmetaG_FD_121300 | JGI IMG/M metagenome (GOLD analysis project Ga0182027, IMG submission 121300) | Permafrost microbial communities from Stordalen Mire, Sweden - 712E1D metaG (Illumina Assembly) | ecosystem: Environmental > Terrestrial > Soil > Wetlands > Permafrost | place: Sweden...
CACTTAAGGACAAACAAGATCCCTACCTCCCGCAGCGCGGGACTTCTCTTCAAGACATCGGCTCGTAAGTCCATTGCACTTCGCGTCTCGATTACGCTGTTCTTGTGCCGACGTCCTGACATCATGGGTAGCGAATTTCGACTATAGCAGCTCGGGATGAGAGCCGAGCATTGGTCACGGCGCCCGGGCTCCCGGGGGTCAATTGCGCGTTTATTGCCTTTCGCCTATAATCACATCTCACCTCTGAAGGCGGGGTTTTTGATATGGCCACATCCATCGTCCAGAAACTTCAGGAAGAAATTCAGGCCTTGGAACATGAACTTAATCACGAGCTCCCTCGGGAGTTGAAGCGAGCCCGTGCCCTCGGCGACTTGAGTGAGAACGCCGAGTTCCACATGGCCAAGCAACGCCAGGACTACGTCGGTGCGCGGCTTAGCCAGCTTAAGACGAGGTTGGCAGAGTTCTCGATGGTCAATTTTGGCAACATCCCTAAAGACAAAATCGCCTTTGGTTCCAAGGTGGTTTTGTACGATGTTGACCGGGATTCCGAGATCAAGTACAAACTGGTCACAAGCGAAGAGGCGGATGTCAGCAAGGGCTTAATCTCTACCACCTCGCCAATTGGCCGTAGCTTGATGGGGAAGAAGGCAGGGGATTCGGTCAGGGTTGCGACGCCGAATGGGGTTCGGGAGTTTGAAATCCGGGCCGTTCAAACCATCTACGAGCAGCCCGAAGCCTAGTAAGGTTGGCATACACAGGTGATCACGGGGAAAATCGGCGACACGCTTGGTCGTGTGCTCGACGCCATTGTTCGCGGCTTTGCAGCGAGCGGCGTCAACCCTAATTTCCTTACATTTATAGGCTTCGGCATCAACGTGCTGGCCGCGTACCTGTTCGCCTACGGATATTTTCACTGGGCGGGCGCCACCATCATCCTCGCCGGGATCTTCGACATGGCGGACGGCCGCGTGGCACGCCTCGCGGGCCGCGTGACGCCCTTCGGCGGCTTTTACGACTCAGTTATGGATCGTTACTCCGACCTCAGCTTGCTGATCGGACTGCTGATTTATTACGGACGCATCAACCGGTTCTTTTATGTCTCCCTCGTCGCCGTGGCCATGATCGGCTCGGTGATGGTGAGTTACAGCCGGGCTCGAGCCGAAAACGTCATCCCTTCTTGCAAGGTGGGCTTTCTGGAGCGGCCTGAGCGGGTGGTCCTGATCATCATCGGCGCCTTGTTTGACCGCATGGCGCCGGTGCTCTGGCTGATCGCGGTGCTCTCCAATGTTACGGTGATCCACCGCATCCTCTACACACGCCAGGAGGCCCGAAAACGCGCCGCCCACGCCCACGAAGCCTAGGAGGTGTGAGGTGCCAGGGACCAGATGTCAAGTCTTGATGGGAAGAGGGGATAGGGAACAGCTTTAGGCCCCTGCACTCTACTCCCTGTACCCCATACTCTCCCCCTGACACCTGAAACCTGCCCTTTGCCGCGTGAAATCCCCCTATTCGGCGAGGCGCACCTTGTCCCCCTTCCATTGCCGGTGGTGACCTCAGTTACATGCAACTCTATTGCGATAAGCCACTTTCTAATTTTGAGCCTTTGGGCATTTTTTAGTGGGCGTCTGGAACCCCTTTTGCCCTATAATGGGTGCGATGCTAAACAACGCGAAGTTTGACTCACCCTTAAACCTCTACGAAGCTGAAGATCAAGCCTATCTCAAGGTTTGCACAATTCTTGGCGGTTGGGAAATCCGTCGATCGTTCAATCAGATTGGTATCCATGCCGGCGACCGGATCCGGGTTCTGCGCCGCGCGCCCTTCGGTGGTCCGCTGGTCATTGACAACCGGGGAACGCAAGTTGCAGTCGGCAAGCAACTGGCCGAGAAGATCAAGGTAGAAGTCCTGCCGTGAAGGTCGCTCTCGTCGGCCAACCCAATTGCGGCAAGAGCACGCTGTTCAATGCTGTCGCGGGATACCGCTCCCTCACGTCCAACTTTGCCGGGACCACGGTTGAGTACACCCTTGGCCAAGCGCGGGTGGATGGCGTGGTCGTTGACCTCGTTGATTTGCCCGGCCTCTATTCCCTGACCCCCACAAATCCACTTGAAGCCGTCGGCCGCGAATGCCTCCTGAGCGGCGAATGGGATGTGATTATAAACGTCATCGACGCTTCGCAATTGGCGCGAAGCCTGGAACTGACGTTGGAGCTCAAGGATCTGCAAGCGCCGCTTGTCGTCTGCCTGAACATGATGGACGAGGCGGCGCGAAAAGGCATCGTCATCGATTCCAAAGCGCTTTCCGTCGCGCTCGGGGTTCCCGTGGTGGAGACGATTGCCGCCCGCGGGCAGGGCATCCTTGACTCGTTCCGCGCCGCCCTGGGTCTTTCCCGGCGGGCCTTGCAGGTTTGTCCCGAACCCTTCATCTACGCGCCGGAGGTTGAAGACACGGTCGCGCGGCTCGGGCAAAGGCTCACCAGTTTTGCCGCGCTGGGTGATGATCGCGATGGAGGAAGCGCCGGGATCCAACCGGGACATCAAGAGCCGGGTGGGACAGCCTCAGGCGCTGCCCGCCAGCAGTTTCGTCCCACAGCTTCCAGCACCCATGCTGCTGCGGCAGTCCTTGTTGAATCCGCAGCGGCATTCCCGCCGGCTCGTTTCGAGGCATTACAGCTCGCACAGAGTGATCCCCGCACGCTTGACCAACTCCCCACTTTGCAGGTGGCTGCGGCAGTTTCCGAGGCTCAGGGCGAGATCACGCGGCTTCTGGGCCAGCCTGCGGATGCGGCGATTTCCTCGGCGAGGCACGCCGCTTGTCTGAACCTCTTCGAGCGTGTCGCACGGGTTACCCATCCCCGAAAGGACTGGCGGGAAAGGGCTGACCGGCTCGTGATGCATCCGATTTGGGGATATGCGGTGCTGGGCCTCGTCTTCCTGGGGATCTTTCAGTTGATCTTCACGGTGGGAAAATTTGGTGAGGACCGCATTCTGGGTGTGTTCATCGGCCTCGTCGCCTGGATGTCCCGGTACATGGACCCACAGAGCGTGCTGTTCGCAGCCTCCAAAGGCGCCCTGCTGGGAACGGCAGGGGCCGTGGCCATTGTTTTGCCTTACTTGCTGCCCTTCCTGGTCTGCCTCGCGTTGCTCGAGGACCTGGGATACCTCTCGCGGGTGGGCTATCTGATGGACGCGCTCATGCACCGGCTCGGCCTGCACGGAACAGCAACGCTACCCATACTCCTCGGTTACGGGTGCAGCGTCCCGGCGGTGATGGCCACGCGTATTCTTAGTTCCCGGCGTGACCGCTTTATTGCGGCATTCCTCGCGGTCCTGGTGCCCTGCTCGGCTCGCATGACAGTGATCCTGGCGCTGGTGGGTGTCTACCTCGGCGCCTATTACGCGCTGGGCATCTACGCTTTGAATCTGCTGGTGGTGGTGTTGGCCGGCCACATCCTGGCCCTGATCTGGCCGGAAATTTCGCCTGGAATGTTGATGGAAGTTCCGGCCTTCCGCGTGCCCGCGCCCAAAGTGGTCATGATGAAAACCTGGTGGCGACTGCGCGAGTTCGTGATGGTGGCGTTCCCCCTGCTCGTGGCCGGCAGCGCCGTCCTGGGGCTGGTCGAATATTTGGGTTGGCAGCGGTTCATCAATGCCGCGCTCTCACCGCTCACGGCTCTGCTCAGCCTGCCGCGCGCCGTTGGCCTGACCCTGATTTTCGGCGTATTGAGAAAAGAACTCTCTCTCCTGATGCTCATGCAGGCACTGGGAACCACACATGTGGCTTCGGTGATGAGTGTTGCACAAATCCTTATCTTCACCCTCTTCGTTACATTTTACCTTCCTTGCATGGCTACGCTCGCCGCGATGTTCCGCGAGTTGGGCTGGCGCCTCACCGCCGCCGCTGCCACAGCGTTGCTGCTACTGGCGGTGGGCATCAGCCTGGCGGCGCGCGGCATCCTCGCAGTTTTGTAGTTACAGCGGCATATTCCCGTGCTTTTTGGGTGGGTTGGTGTCGCGTTTGTTTTCGAGCATGCGCAAGGCAGTGATCAGTTTGGGGCGGGTGTCGCAGGGTTGGATGACGTCGTCCACCCAGCCGCGTTCGGCGGCGATGTAAGGGTTGGCGAAGCGCTCGCGGAACTCCGCGATGTTCCGGCGGCGCAAGGTTTCCGGGTCTTCAGCCTTCTGAAGCTCGCGCCGGTAGACGATATTCACCGCTCCTTCGGGTCCCATCACGGCGATTTCTGCGGTGGGGTAGGCCAGGTTCACATCCGTGCGGAGGTGCTTTGATCCCATCACGCAGTAAGCCCCGCCGTAAGCCTTGCGGGTGATGACGGTGAGCTTGGGCACCGTGGCTTCAGCGTAGGCGAAGAGCAGCTTCGAGCCGTGGCGAATGATGCCGCCGTACTCCTGCTGCGTGCCAGGCAGGAAACCCGGAACGTCCTCGAAAGTCACGATCGGGATATTGAAGGCGTCGCAGAAGCGGATGAAGCGTGCGCCCTTGTCGGAAGCGTTGATGTCAATGCAGCCGGCCAGCACGGCGGGCTGATTGGCGACGATGCCCACGCTTTGCCCGCCCAGCCGCGCAAAACCCACCACCAGGTTCTTGGCGAAGTGCTCGTGGACTTCCAGGAAATAGGCGTCGTCTACCACACGGTGGATGATTTCCTTGATGTCGTAGGGTTTTTCGGGCTCAACGGGCACCAGCGTGTCGAGCACGGCATCGCGGCGGTCCGCCGGATCCTGGGTTTCAACACGCGGCGGGTCATCGTGGTTGTTCTGCGGCAGGAACGACAGCAGTTCGCGGATCAGGGCCAGGCAGTCGGGGTCGTCGTGGGTTACGAAGTGCGCCACCCCGCTGGTGGAACTGTGGGTCATGGCCCCGCCCAGATCCTCCTTGGTCACCTCCTCGTGCATTACGGTTTTGATGACCTCCGGCCCGGTCACGAACATGTAGCTGGTGTTTTGGACCATCAGGATGAAATCGGTGATAGCGGGGGAATACACCGCGCCCCCGGCGCACGGCCCCATGATGGCGGAAATCTGGGGGATCACCCCCGAAGCCAGTGTGTTGCGGAGGAAAATGTTGGCGTATCCGGCCAGCGAAGCCACGCCTTCCTGAATGCGCGCCCCCCCGGAGTCATTCAGGCCAATTAAAGGCGCCCCCACCTTCATCGCCATATCCATAATCTTGCAAATCTTTTCGGCATTCGCTTCGCTCAGGGAACCGCCGAACACGGTGAAGTCCTGAGCGAAAGCAAAAGCCAGGCGACCGTTTATCCGCCCGTGGCCGCTCACCACCGCGTCACCCGGTATGCGCTGCTTGTACGCGCCGAAATCGTGACAACGGTGCTCGACCAGCATGTCAATCTCTTCAAAGCTGTCGGGGTCAAAAAGCATTTCCAGCCGTGCGCGGGCCGGGAGTTTTCCCTCCGCATGCTGCCTGGCCCGGCGTTCTTCACCGCCGCCCGCCTCCGCGCGTGACTGACGCCGCCGCAGTTCTTCGAGTTTTTCCTGGAAGGTCATATGAAGACGGGGCTGGGGACCAGAGGCTAGGGAGATTTTAGATTTTGGATTTCGGATTCTTGTTTCCCGTCTCCCTTGTGCCTACTGCTTACCACCTACTGCTTACTGCCTACTGCGTACTGTTCTTCCCCGGTACCCAGCCGGTCGCCAGTCCGCTCCAATCCTCACAGGCGACAATGGAATTCGCAGGCCGTTTGGGATCGTATTTGACGCTGGCTGTCTGTCCGGACAAATGCCGGGCCATGGCGGCGATTTCGGGCAGCGCCGTAACGTCCTGGGCGGCCTGGTAGGTTACTCCAGCCACTTCGTAAGAATAACCCACCAGCGCCGATTTTGCCTCCGCCGTTTGGGGTTCCAGCAAATCCACAATTCGGCCCGCGCCGATGCGGCCACGCCTGTTTATATCCAGGCGTCTCAGCCTCTCGAGTTCGGCGGGATCTTTGCGCCGCCAACGCAGAATACGGGCGCGCGCCAACCACACGCCCAGTGCGAGTGTGCCCGCAGACGCTAATCCAAAAGTCAGGCGTAAGAAACTCGGAGGGTAACTCAACAACACGCGCTCCTTTCGAAGAGCACCTCGAGAAGCTCGGATTATAACATCACCTCATTCGCGCGGCGCGCACAGCCTCGCAACACGGAACAGGCAGGCAACAGGCGGTGGATGCGCAGGGGCCGGAACAAATTGTGAATTATGAATTATGAGTTGCCTTCTTCCTTACCCCCAAATCAGGCTGCTTTCTGCTCACTGCGTCCCACCTGCCCTCTGCATGCTGTGGATCGGCGAAGAAAACCAAGGGTAGCGCAGGTCCCGCCCTTCGGACCTGCGGCTCTTCAAAAGCAGGAGTGCGCGGGCTAATCATAATTCAAACTTGCCCCACCTATCGCCAAACTTACACTAACTACCTTTTTTATCAACAACATTCCCGCTAACAACGCGTAACTATCTTTGTTTTCTACAACATTCCCGCTTTATGCCCACCCGTAAAAAGCTCACCCTTTGTTTTCATCGACATTCCCGCATCGCTCCGTCAATTTTAAAGTTACTGCTTCATTCGTTCGCTGTCGGCGGTGACATCGTGTCGTAGACTGCAGAACGGGGCAAGGGTCCCAACGACTCGAACTCTCCTCTAACGCCATAGGCCGCAGCCGGTGCCAATGTGGAGCAAAGCAATTCACAATTCACAACTCCCCCCTTGCTCCGGCATCCTGAGTTCAAAACCCCGCCCGACCCAACGTAGTATACTAGCCTATCTAACCCAGCCTGTCAAGAGATATGGAGTCCCCTTCGAGCCGCCAAGGGAGGCCCTCCCCTGTAGCCCGCATTTCTAAATACGGGTCTGGAAGGACGGGGCTGAATAGTCTGTGTGAAAACTCGTGGATTCCCGCTTTCGCGGGAATGACAGGTTGGAATATAGCCCCTAAATCCAGCGCTGTCACCCCCGCGGAAGCGGGGGTCCAGCCTGGCTAATGCCAGACACGAGTTTTCACACAGGCTCTGAAGCCCCGCCCTTCCGGCAGCCCTCTAAGAGCGTCCAAACGTGGTGAGAAATCCGGGCTTGCATGGACGGCCTGCCCTCTCCGGGCAGGGTCACGCTCTTTTGTTTTGGTGCTCGCCTTACCCGTTAGCAGGCAAGACCTCTTGATTTGTAACAATGGCAGGGCGCGAAAGTGGCGGAATTGGCGGACGCGCCAGACTTAGGATGTGATTTTAGCCAGTTGCACGCCACTGCACTAAAATGCAGCAGCGTGCAATTTACTTGATTCACAGAGACTTGCTGGTACTTCTAACAAAGCGCAAAATGCTTGCCAAAAAACAAAGAAACGGCAAGTTTGCGATGAAGCGCGGTAGCGGCTTCTTCCGCCGCAGGACGCATCAGCCTAAGCGGTAAGGCGCACGCATTTGGCGGCCCAGCAGTTTCGCCGCTTCGTCATCGCCGACAATCTCCATCCTGTCCTGATCCCACTGGATCTTGCGCCCGGTCAGCATGGCGATCTGCCCGAGCCACCCGGGCGTAGCGGAATGGAGCGCCACGCTTGCCGGCGTCAGCGTCTTTTCGCGCGTGCGGACGCAATCGATGAATTCGCGGTAATGACCGGGACTGACCTTCAGCTTCGTCTCGCTATCGCCGATATGCTCCGTGAGCAGCGACTTGGGCTCGGCGTCGGACTTACCGCGGTCTACCCAGACCCACCCCTTGTCGCCAATCCATTTCGTGCCGCTCTTGATTTCAGCGTAGCCGCCCGCGATGGTCAGCGGTGTCCCATCGGGGTAGACGGCGTGCACCTTGTAACGTATGGCCGCGTTAAAAGGATCGGTGCGCGGCGGGTATTCGCCAACACCTTCCACGGAGACGGGACCACTCGCATCCCAACCCATCCCCCAGTGGGCGATATCGACGTGGTGGCCGATCCAATCCATCAACTGGCCACCGCCATAGTTGAGGTTCCAACGCCAGTTAATGTGGACACACGCCTCGCGGTACGGCAACTCGGCCGCGGGGCCGAGCCAGCGGTCGTAGTGCAGGGTCGGCGGCGGGTCGGTGATTTCGAGCTTTGACTTGTCCTTCACTTCGTAAAAGCCCGAGGGCAATCCGACCTCGATCGCCTTGACTTTGCCGATGCGGCCATTCCGCACCAGTTCGCAAGCATGTCGAAAGTTCTCGACCGACCGCTGCCAACTGCCGGTCTGCCATACCCGGCCCTGGCGTTCGCTCTCCTCGACCATGGCGAGACCCTCGCGGAAGTTGTGGGCGAGCGGCTTCTCACAGTAGATATCCTTCTTGGCGCGCGCGGCCTGGGTGGCAACGATGCCGTGCCAGTGGTCTGGCAACGCGATGCTGACCGCGTCCACGTCGCGCCGCATCAGCACCTCTTCAAAGGCATGGTAGGCCGCGCAACCCTGGTCGCCGTACTCGGTGTCCACGAGCGCCTTGCCGCGTGTCAGGTGGCCCTCGTCCAGGTCGCACACGGCGACAATGCGCACGTCCTTCAATTTCAGAAATTCCTTCAGGTGGCCGTCGTAACCCATCCAGCCCAGACCGATGCAGGCCAAGGAAAGTCGATCGCTCGGCGGCGTGGCTCCGCCCCGGCCAAGCGCGCTCCCCGGAATAATCAGCGGCGCCGCGATAGTCGCCAACCCGGCGTCTCGAATAAACTTACGTCGTGAACTCATCGGCTTCTCCCCCGCGCAAGACCCTTCTGCGCCGGGCCATGATATGTCAATTTCGCTCCGCGCCGCAAGCAGTTGCGCAAGGTCGGTAGTGTCTCAGTTTGACGTAGAGGCGGCGGAACCTGTCCCGATCTGATCGGGACGCCGCCACGTGGCGAGGTAAACTCGCCGCTACTTCGGCGAATGTTCGAAAGGCAAATCAGTGTTGACGATGTCAGGGCCGTCATCGGCAGCGGACATCAGTTTTCCAATGGACGACCATCCTGATACCATCGCATTGCACCTCAAACCGAGGCGCAAAGTTTGGCCAGTCTATTTTAAGGAAAACCAGATGCGCCATGCCTCCGTGTACGTGCCGTTAGGCAGTGCGGTGCCGACGAGTCACGGCGAAAAGGGCATAGCTGTATGCTATTCTTGCTTGTTGAACGCTTCCTCAAGTTCGCGGATATCGTTCATCACTGCGTCGAAGTCGGGCTCCTGGCCAAAATACATTTCTCGCATTTTCTCGTAATCTCTGCGTAGAGCGCCCTCGAGTTCTCGGTTGGGCGCTAGTCTGAGAGTTCCCTTCTCCGCGAGTTCATAATGTGCGGCGCCTTCCCGGAAAAAGTGTTGCTTATGAGCCACCACTTGCTCCAGCAAAGCGAGATCCTTCAGCGCTGAAAGGCCTCGTTGGTGTTTTGAAATAACTACAACGTCGTGATAGTGGCGGAAAATCCGTTCCGAAACTGGCTTCCCGACTTCGGCCCGGTAGTATTCACGATGCAGGATCGTAGCCTTTTCCCAAAATGTGCGCTCGGGGCTGATGGCGTTTACGTTCGCATCGCGCACCTGGAACTGGTCGGGAAACGCTTCCGCCGCATACGAGGTCACCTTCGCTTCCTCGCACGGCACTTGGTCACCGCGACACCCAAGTTCAAGGCGCACTGCCCGCATAATATATCCTTTGGCAAGGGAGTGGGGGATGCCTTCCGGATACTTGAAATCGACGGTATCACCATCCGGAGCATTGGGATCGATTTCAAGAGTCCAGCCGCTTTCGCCGATGATTGAGCGTATCTCCGCTTGGAGTCCTGGCACGAAGTCTTCAGCAATGACGTCGCGATACGAGCTCTTCAGCTTTTCGATAGTTCTATCGCGTAATTTCGTGCCCTGTTGGTTGGCAGGGTCGCTTTCATCATTGAATCCGAGTTGATGGCGGTTGATGACCAGATCAACGTCTTCGGAAAACCGGCTGATAATTCCAAATACTTTCGATAACGATGTGCCACCCTTAAAGATCAGCCGGGGAAGACCTTGGAGATGGAAGATCCAATAGAGTATCCAACATACCCAGAAATCCTTCTCCACGATCTCTGGTGCGATTCCCTTGATGCTGGCCGTCTGGTTGAACAAAGCTTCTCGATCTTTCGGCGTCGCCTTGGCCCACGTGTCCATCTATGCCTCTTTCAGCCGCCGTATGATCTTGTGACTCCAGCCTGGAGCATATTTGCTTAATTTCGCCAGTTGCCGCCTGTCATCAGCGCTCATGGCGCGGGACAACTGACGAACAACCAGGTCCTCACTCGCGTTGGAACCAACAGCGCGTATCGCCTGTATGGCCAATCCTGCTTGTGTACCCGCTCCAGGGAACTTCGAGGGTCTCGCAGGTTTCAGTCGGATGGTTTGCGCACCGATCTTGACGCGGTGAGGAGGACCGTCGGTGAGATATACCAATTGGGCCGGAACTTGGTCGGTCAGACCAAGCAGGTTGGCCGCCCGCGCCCCCGATACCTGCACTCGGCTTCCAGTCTTTGCCGCGAGGACTGCGGCCACATCATCAGGATTGGGAGCAAGCATGCCAAGTTTCTTGTGAATGCGTGGATAATCGTAGACGCCTTGCGTCAAGCGGCGGATGGTTTTGTCGCGTGTGAAGCGCGACAAAGCTAGATCAACAGGATGTCTCGCGCCCAGATCGAGGAAATCCCTCGGTGTGAAAACCCACCCGCGCCCGTGTACTCGAATTCGTTTCAGAATGGTTGCTGCTATAGAATTCATCTTGTTTCTTGAGAGAAATACTATATAGAATTTCTCTCATGGATACAAGTGCATGATGATACTAATTCCTGTCGAATAAGCTAGCTATAGAGTATGTTGCTGGAGAACACCTATGAGTTTCCAGACGCCACGACTTCAGAAGGTCATGAGGTATCGGTCAATCTCCCATTGGCTGACGGTCCGTTGATACTGCCGCCATTCTTCGGTCTTCACTTGAATATAGTAAGAGGTGAAATCCGTTCCCAACGCTTGCCTGAGGACTGAATACTTCTCCAAATTACTGAGTGCTTCACGCAAGCTCATGGGCAGCAAATGGATCCCACGGGACGACAGCTCGCTTTCGGAAAGTTCGTACAAGTTGCCGGTGTTGGGGGCGCCGGGGTCCATTTTGTTCTCGATTCCGTCCAACCCGGCAGCGAGGAGAGCGGCAATCGCCAGATAGGGATTGGCGGCGCCGTCGACGGTGCGGTTTTCAATTCGTCCTGGCCCGGGAAGGCGGATCATCTGAGTGCGATTCGAAGGGCCGTAAGTGATGTACACCGGGGCCCAAGTGGCGCCGGAGCGCGGCGTTCCGGGAACCAGGCGCTTGTAACTGTTTACCAGCGGCGAGGTTACAGCGCAGAGGCCTCGTACGTGGTGCAGGACCCCCGCCATAAACGAGCGGCCGAGCTGGGAAAGGCCGAATTCGGCGGCCTCATCCAGAAATAAGTTCTCGCCGGTCTCCGCGTCCGCCAAGCTGAGATGAAAATGCGCCCCGTTGCCGGTTAGATGAGCGAAGGGTTTGGGCATAAAAGTGGCCAACAGGCCGTGCTGCTCGGCGATGGTGCGAACCATCCATTTGAAGAAAGTGTGCCGGTCAGCGCTGGTCAAGGCGTCCGGGTAAACCCAATTGATCTCGAATTGGCAGTTGGCGTCTTCGTGGTCGTTGGCGTAAGGGTCCCAGCCCAACTCCTGCATGTAGCGGAGGAGGGCGGTCATGATATCGAGGTTGCGGTAGAGCGCGCGCAAATCATAGCAGGGCTTCCCGGCCGTATCGAGAGTATCCCAGGGAAGGTATCGCCCTTGGTCATTCTTCTTCAAGAGCATGAACTCGACTTCCACTCTGACGTGGAGAATGTACCCTTTTTTCCGGAGAGCTTCGAGGTTGTGGGAAAGAATGGAGCGTGGACAGTAGGGCCACGGCTGCCCATTCACGTGGAGGTTTCCGGGTACCCAGGCGACGTTCTTACGCCAGGGCAGGATGGTGAGCGATTTGAAGTCGGGGATGCTCACGACATCGGGATCGTGCGGGCCCTGGTTCAGATCGCCGGCCGCAAAGCCCGCAAAGCCAGCGCCTTCTCGCTGCATCTCCTCCCGATGGGTAGCGGGGACAAGCTTGGCTTTGGGAGCTCCTGTCAATTCGACGAAGGAACATAGGAAGAACTCGAGGTCTTTTTCAGATGCTAGTGGCCCTTGGTGACTTTCCATATACTCCTCCTCTTGGCAGTGACTCATTTTGCCTTTTCGATTGATCGAGCCAATAGATTGACGCGCATCGGGGATGCCGCGCTGATTTGAGCAAGTAACCCCTCATCCGGCCTCCTCCGGTCTGTACCGGACGGTACGGACCTTCGTCGGCCACCTTCCCCGATTTCTGGGGTCCGATGGACCCCATCGGGGTCCAGAAATCGGACTCCCCTGGGAGAAGGCTACGGCTCGCGGTCTCTAGCCCTCTCCAAGGGGAGAGGGTGGACCGTGCCCGGCGCTTTCACCAGCCGGCACGGGACGGGTGAGGGGTGGGTGCACGACATAAAAGTTAGGAGCGCGGAAGGTCAGGTGAAGCTGGCCCCGCGAGGGGCCACCCCATGAATAGCCGTAGGTGAAACCTACGGACAGAAAGCCGCAGAAACGTAGTCAACCC
>Ga0182027_10011315_pt1 | contig 12624 bp, 11 predicted proteins | sample 712E1DmetaG_FD_121300 | JGI IMG/M metagenome (GOLD analysis project Ga0182027, IMG submission 121300) | Permafrost microbial communities from Stordalen Mire, Sweden - 712E1D metaG (Illumina Assembly) | ecosystem: Environmental > Terrestrial > Soil > Wetlands > Permafrost | place: Sweden...
ACTGGGTGAGACGGACGGTGAAACCGAAGGGGAAACGGAAGGACTAACCGAAGCACTAGGTGAAATTGAAGGTGAGACCGAGGGTGAAATAGAGGGACTAACTGAGGCTGAAGGCGAGATAGAAGGAGATACCGAGGGTGAAATAGAAGGTGAAACAGAGGGCGAGACGGATGGACTGACAGAAGCAGACGGGCTGATTGACGGACTGACAGAAGGCGAAACGGAAGGAGAAACACTGGGTGAAACTGACGGTGAAACAGAAGGGCTAACGGACGAGGAAGGACTTAAACTGGGTGAAACAGAAGGAGAAAGACTGGGAGAGACCGAAGGGGAAATCGAAGGGCTGACTGAAGGGCTAACTGAGGCACTAGGTGAAACAGAGGGCGAGACGGATGGACTAACCGAGGGAGAAACTGACGGTGAAACCGAAGGTGAAATGGAAGGACTAACCGAAGCACTGGGTGAGAGAGAAGGTGATACCGATGGTGAAACAGAGGGCGAGACGGATGGACTAACCGAGGGAGAAACTGACGGAGAAACAGAGGGGGATCTGGACGGACTGACCGAGGTGCTAGGCGAGATGGAAGGGGAAACAGATGGTGAGACACTGGGGGAAACAGACGGAGAAACAGAGGGGGATCTGGATGGACTGACCGAGGTGCTAGGCGAGATGGAAGGCGAAACAGAAGGTGATACCGATGGTGAAACGGAGGGAGAAATTGAGGGACTAACTGACGGACTGACGGAAGCACTGGGTGAAATGGAAGGCGACACTGAAGGGCTAATACTAGGCGAGACGGAGGGGGAGACGGACGGACTAACGGACGGACTAACGGAAGAGCTAGGCGAGACAGAGGGCGAGACAGAGGGTGAGACACTAGACGAGCCTACAGAAGGGCTGGTGCCGTCGTAATAGGCTTGGGCGGGGTAGTCTTGGGCAGGATAGTTGCCGCCAAAACCACCGGCTCCCTGGGTGTTTGTCGATGGCGCTGTTTCGCTTCTGGCGTCGGCTTGGGCGGGGTATTGGTTTCCTAGGTAGTTGGCACCAAACATAGTTTATTAATTGGTTAAATTTACAAAATTAAATATGGTAAAACGATACATAAAATATGCCGTAATTAGATTGTAATCGAAAACAATGCAAACTTAATACGCAGTCCGCGAGGAAGAAATAATTTAGGAAAATTTGGGGGAGAAAAAGGTTACTTTTTGATCAACATGACCTGGATGTCGGAAACGACATTGGTGTAGTGACGGAGAGCAAAAGCTTTGGCCTCTTCGGAGCGCATGGCCCAGTCCGGCATGAAGTCGTAACCAAAGTTGTAATCGAAGTCGCAGTGAATCGGATAGTGATCCAGTTTGTTCTGGTTACGCCAGTCTTTGTTATAGTAAAGGAAGGTGGCTTCGGAGATCAAACGGGTATGGGTGGGATCTTGCCAGCCACGAACGGAGTTGTAGTAGGGGGCGCGGATAATGGCGTGGGCGCCGGGTTTCAGGATGCGATAGAGCTCGTCCATAAACTTGATGATGTCGCGGGTGTGCTCGATGTAGTGGTTGCAGACGATTTCGTCGACGGAGGCGCTGGGAATGGGCCAGGGAAATTTTTCCAGATCATAAACCATATCGGCTTCGGGAGTTTTGGCAATATCGATGCCGAAAAAACCGGGGGTTTTGTTTTGACCACAGGCAAGGTCTAGTTTGAAAGGGGTAGGGAAGACAGTTTTTGCTTTTTTACTCGTTTTGGCAAGTGTTTTCTTGACTTTTACTTCTTTGATTTTTTTTGCAGTCGTTTTGGCCATGAGTGGATTATATATTAATAAATGAAATCTACCAAACAAGATCATTGACGGGATCGTAGGTGCCCACTTTGACTCGGGTATCGCAGGCTACTTTGTAGCCAAGCATGTGAAGGTTTTGGAAAAAAGACATATCGGGTTTATTGCCGGCCGGTTTACCGGTTTCGTGACGAAGTGGGTGGCGAAACCAGGGGCGGGGAACTCTGTCATCTTTGAATAGCGCCAGTTTGAAAAGGGCAAAGCCGGTGCCGACGGCGAGACAGGGCTGAACCGTCTCGGCAAGGGGGGCGACATGGGTAAAGGTCTGGAGCATGCCGTGCGGATCGCCGTAAATCATGGGGCGGCCCTCAACACCGGGAGTCCAAGACAAACCGCCGACAACATCATATTTTTCGATACTTTCAAAAAGTCTGATCAGTCCATCGAGGGGGAAAATGGTGTTTTCTTCCAGGGTCAAAACATATTTGAACTCATTTAGGCCGGGGGTGGTTAAAATTTGTTCAATAATGGAGTTATAAGCATCGTATTTTTCCATGCCGTTGGCCATCAAGCGAAGGAATTTTTGGTTCATTTGAGAAGTCTGACAGAGCCAGTTTTCGGCGACTTTGGCGGGGACGAGACCGTTATTGGGGATGATACAAACGGTGGAGAGATCGACGGAACTGCGAGAATTAAGCAGTCTTTGAACGGATAAATTTAGGTCTGAATTGTGCCTGCCAAGGAGATACTCCGGAGTTAATTGGAGTACGGGAGCACTTACCATACAATATCCGCTTCCAGATCGTAATGACCGACTTTGACCCGGGTGTCACAAGCCACTTTGTAACCGAGTTTGTGAATGTTTTCGTAAAAATAAAGATCCTGGGAATAGCCGCGACCGCCAGCACCGGGAATATATTCCTGGACGGTTTTAAAGTATGGCCGGGGGACACGGGGATCGCGGAAAATATCCAGTTTGTAAAGATTAAAACCCATACCGAGGCCGTTTGTTTCCTGGATGGTTTCGGGAAGCGGGATTTGGGGAATGAAATTAAGGTCTTTCATCTGGGGATCGCCGTAAATCATGGGCTGACCCATCTCGCCTTTGGTCCAGTAAAGGCCGCCGACGACATCAAACTTTTCCATGCCTTCGTAAAGCTTTAAAAGGCCGTCGGGAGGCGGCAGATTATCTTCTTCCAGTGTCAAAATATATTTCCAATTTCGAAGAAGAGGATTGGCCAGTATCTGTTCGATGGCGCTGGTGTAGGCGGCACCGACTTCCATGCCGATGGCAAACATGCGGATAAACTTGTGATTCATGGGGGCCATGAGGGCCCACCAACTTTGGACCACTTTGGCGGGAATAACGCCACGGGTGGGGATGATGCAGATAGTAGACAGATCTTTGTAGAAATCCGAATTTTCAAATTTGGGCGACAGGTCAACGACCCCTTGATCGGTCCCCGTGTAATTGTCGATGACGATTTGTGGTTTAGCCATATTTCAGAACGTATAGTACCATATTTTGGAAAAAGTTAACACGGGTATTAGGTGGAGACGACGGTGACAAAAGGAAGAATCGTCTGCCAAGTGGCGTTGGTGGTGTTCCCCGTGGAGGAACCGGCGGCATAGAGCTCACTGAGATTGATGCTTGACGGAATGGCGGTGCCGCCAAAATCGGCTCTGGCCGTATTGGTCATAAAACCCATGATGTGCCGACCGAACCAATTGGTAAGATTGGTATTTTGGGAGGTCCAAGCGGTGGCGGGGTAGCCGATCGCTTGCAGGGCGTAGCCGACCGAACCGGCGGCGGTGGAGGAAACCGGCTGGTTCATGACGTTGACGATCTGGCCCATGAGACCGGCGAAACTGAGACCGTGAGTACTGGCGGTACTAAAAGACCTTAAGGATAATAATCCCAGCCAATAGACTCCGCCGGTTAACGACAGGACACCGTTGGTGAGGCTGGAATTGGTATTAGTGTAAAAATCCAGACCAACGATCCTTTGACCGGAAATGTAGGACGATAATTGGGGGGTGCCGGAAAAACCTTTGGTGGCATAGACATAACCGCTGGCGGTGCCGGAGATGGCCGTGGAGGCAGGATAACTCCAGGTGTAACTGTTGCTGGAATAAGTCTCGGCGATCGAAAACGAGTTGCTGGTCATCAAACTGAGGGCATTGCCGTTGCGGGAATAAAGGCCGAATTCCGAGTAATATGAATTTCGATAAGTAGCGTTAGAAGTATTGGAAACGACACTGAAAGAATTGGCGAGCAAAAACTGATTGACTCGCAAATTCGGCGGGACACTGAAAGGAAACACAAAAAGAGAAGCGGTGGACACGTTAGTGCCGCCCGAAGTGGAAAAGAGCGTTTGGAGACCGGTTTGAGCCGAGCCGTAGATCATAGGGGCGTAGAAATTGATGGGATCCTCGGCGTCGGTGAGAGTTTTGGCGGTAATGGTGGCGGCGATTTGCCAATTGATTTGAATACTTTGGGTGGTGGTACCTTCCTGGGAAGTTCGGTTACCGCCGGAGTTGGCTAAAGTAAAGGTATCGTCGTTGGCGGCAGTGACACGGACAATTTCGGCATTACTGCTGGTGGGTTGGGAACCGGACGGCCAGACAGTGGCGTTGAAGGGAACGGTGGGAAATTTATAGGAATCCCCATCTTGAACAGTGAGATAGTAGCCGGTGGAGCCGGGGGCAGAACCATTTTTGGAAGTGGTGCCGACTACTGTAGAGTATGCAAAGTTGGTGTGTGCGTCTGCCATAGTTAATAGTATCAGGTGGAAACAAAAGTAATTGCCGGAAGAATCGTCTGCCAAGTGGTGTTGGTAGCGTTGGAGCCGGCGGCAAAGATTTCACTTAAAGTGACCGCATCCGGTATTCTGGTGCCGCCGAAACCGGCGCGGGACGTGTTGGTTAAAAAGCCGATGATGTGTTTGCCATACCACTGGGTGCTGTTCCCGTTATTGGCGGTCCAGGCACTGCCGGCGATACCTAGAGGGAACATGCCACCGACGGTGTTGGTGGAAGTGGCGGGCCAGTTAATGGTGTTGATGATTTGGCCGATAACGCCGGCGTGACTTAAGCCCAGGGCGATGCGTTGGCCGGGGGCGCTACTGCGGAAAGACAAAAGGCCAAGCCAGTAAATACCGTCGCCAAGGTTCATATTGCCGCCAAACTGCATGCCGACGGCCCGGGTGCCGTAAAGATAGTTGGCGATCTGCCCGGTAGACATTTGGAGACTGCCGTAACCATAGCCCGAGGTGGCGGTGGTGGTCGGGAAGTTCCAGGTTAGATACGAACTATTGGAGTAAGTCTCGCCGATAGAGAAGGAATTACTGGAGATTAAACTGAGGGCTGTGCTGTTGGCCATCATACTGTAAAGGCCAAACATAGAATAGTGAGTGTTGTAAAGAACTTCAGTGGCATTACTAGAAGCGCTTAAAGAAAAACTGATGGAGTTGGCCAGCAAAATTTGATTAAAGGCAATATCGCTGGGGACGGTGACGGGAAAAACATAAAGAGAGTTGGTGCCGCCGCCGGTTATATAAATAGTGGAAGCGAGTGTTTGGACACTAGTGGCGGCGTTGGAGCCTAGGACATAAGGCGACCAGCTGGTGAGCGGGCTTTCGGCGTCAACAATGGTTTTGGCGGTGATGGCGGCGGCAATTTGATCGGTATACAGAATATTTCTGATAGCGGTACCTTCCTGTTGGCGGGTAATGGTAAAAGTATCGGTAGCAATGGCGGTGACACGGACAATTTCGGCGTTGTTACTGGTTGGCTGGACACCAGTGGGCCAGATGGTGGCGTTAAAGGGAACAGTCGGGAAAAGTGATCCGTCGCCACTTCCCACAGAAATGGTGGTGCCGGAGACGCCGGCATTGTTACCGTCACTAACAGAGGCCGTGCCGGTGATGGTGGAGTAGGCAAAGTTGGTGTGGGCGTCAGCCATGTTGGATAGATAATGAATTCATAATTAGGTAGAGATAAAGGTGACCATAGGTAAAACAGTGCCGAAGTTACCGGCGGTTTGCAGCTCGGCGAGGGAAATATTATTGGGCATAGTGGAGCCACCGAAGCCGGCCCGGGCGGTATTGGTGATAAAGCCACCAAGCTGGCGCCCAAACCAAGCGGAAATGTTGGTATTTTTTTGGGCCCAATCGGCCGGAGCCATGCCAAAGGGAATGGGGCCACTGATGGTGCCGGCTAAATTGAGAGCATTAATGGCGTTGCCGATTAAACCGACATTGCTCAGGCCCATGGTAGTCGTACCGCCGACCGCTGTACTTCTAAGAGATAACAGCCCCAGGTAATACATACCACCGGAAAGAGACAGATTGCCGCCAAACTGCAGGCCCACTTGGCGGGGACCGGAGATATAAGAAATCATCGGGCCGGAGCCGGTGAGGTTGGATCCGGCAGTAAAGTTGCCGTAGGCGTTGGTAGAAAGAGCCGTACCATTGGCCGTGGTGACGGTGGTAGTGGGATAACTCCAAGTGATGGAGGCGTAACTAATGCTTTCATAAATCCAATAGGAGCTGGCGGAGATTAAGTTCATCACGGAGCTGGCGTTGATCATACTGTAAAGACCGTAAAGGGAGTAGTAAGAGTTACTGCCGGCGCCGGCGGTGCTGTTCATCAAATAGGAGAGGGAATTGGCAATGATAATCTGATTAAATTTGGTGGGATATGGGAGAGTAATCGGAAAAACGTACAAGGAGTTGGTGCCCGAGGTTAAGTTGGAGGCACCGATGGTTTGCAGTCCGGTCCAGGCGGAAGCGGGAAGATAGGGCGAGTAGCTATTGACGTAGTTGGCGTTTTCGATATCGGTTAAGGTTTTGGCGGTGATGGTGGCGGCCATTTGCCAGCCGGAAACGACATTTTGAACGGTGGAGCTTTCGGCACCGCGAGTGACGGTGAAATCGTTGGTGGAAACGGAGGTAACCGTGACAATCTCGGCCGTACTGCTTTTAGGTTGGGAAGCCGATGGCCAAACAGTGGCATTAAAGGGAAAAGTGGTAGGAAATTGGGTGGCGTCAGAGACAGAAAAAGTAGTGCCACCGGTGCCGGGAGAGTTTGTTAGGGTAGAAAGGGCAAAATTTTTATGCGCGTCGGCCATGTGATTTGATTATAGCAACAGAATTATTTTGTTGGTGACTGGAATTTGAGTAATTTGCGGACGTTATTCCAGCCGGGAATATGGTCGATATCGGATTCTATCCAATCGGTCGGTTGGCGGCGGAAAAGGTCTTTGGTCCAGCGTTTGCGAGTGACGTTGCCGCCATGACAAATGTCGATGCAGGGCGAGCTGGATTTACGTACTTCAAAGCCATACCAATTTTGCCACTTGATGCGGTGATGGGTCATGGGCTCGAAACCGATGCGGTAGGAGAAACCCTCTTTTTCGACCAGAGCGATTCTTTCGCGATAGTGAGCGATAAGGGGCTGGCGATAGGCACAAAGCGAGGACAGGGGAGAAACATCGTAGTGCAGGGCGAAGCCGTCGGTCATGCGCAAAAACCAGTAGTTGTCGTCGTAGTAAAAAACGTCGTTTTGGGGGGGAAGGAAGTCGAAGTGGCTGGGATGGTAGAGGACATCGTGCTCGCAGAAGTAAACAATGTCGGTGTCCAGGGCCTCCAGACCGGCGAGGATCTGTTTGAACATGGTGAGATAGCCGCGCTCGAGTGGCAGAACAATATTTTGGCCAAAATCGAGGGGTTTGAGAGAAATACTGACGATTTTTTTGCCGTTGACGGCTTTTAAAAGCTGTTTTTGGCAAACTTTCATAATAGTTTCATCGAGTTGATTGTCGGTGTAGTAGATACAGCCGACGGTGGGGGCGATGGGCGGTGTGGGCGGCTCGTTGGCGGGAGATTGAACCCCCTTGAGCTTGTCCAGATTGGCCTGTGTCCAGCCGGGAACCGGCCAGAAACGTTCGATTAGCCAGGAAAGAGGTCTCTTTTGCAGTGCCCAAGTGCCATTGAAAAAGAGATCTTTGGCAGTTTTTTTGGCGTGGCCGACGGCGGCGCCGGAGAGCTCGTAGGGGAAGCCAAAATCGCCACCTTGGGTGCGGAACATATGAGCGTACCAGGTGTGGTGATTTATCATGACTTGGCCACCGGAAAGCCAGGTTTTGACGGCCACCTCGATACCTTGACTGCCCCAACTACCGAAAGCTTCATCGCAAATTGAAAGTTCCCAGTATTTGTCTCGGGTGAGCATAAAACAGCTACCTTGAAGAGACAGAGACTCAGTGAGCTCCCCCTTACCTTCAGGGCGCTTTTTGAACTCGTTAAAGTACTGAAAATGAGGCTCTGGATCAAAACAATAGGCAGTGCTTTGGGGGTTGGTTTTGGCGATCCAAACGACGTCTTTAACGGTGGGTTTGCCGCACTCAGTACAGGGTCCGCTGGGGCCTTGATAGCGAGTGTGGCCGGACGGGCAAACCCAGTTGAAAGCGTGGAGATTGCGCATGACGGGAGCCATAGTCCAGTCGTCGTGACCGACCATGGCGTTCATCATCTTGACGTCGAAGCCTTTATCGAAAGCACAGTGAGCGTCGACTTTCATGATGTATTTGGCCTTGGAAAGACGGCAGAGTTGATTGGTCATGGCGCGCTGGCCGATAGACTCGGTGACATGCAAAATGGTGACGCGGGGGTCGTCGTGGATGGGGGGTTCGGACCAGAGACCGTCCAGACCAATGATAATTTCGGTATTGCCCTCGATATTTTCCAACAGATCCGCAACTGTCCGGGCCAAAAATTGCTCGTTACGGCTGGGAATGAGAATACTTAGATCGTAGGCCATATCATTGTTGGACAAATTTTAACTTATGAGCATTATTATTACACTCTTTGCAGAGAGGTAAATCAAATTCGAGGTTACGATGTTTTTGTCTAATCAGTTCGGCATTGTCCCAAATTTCCCGGAGACTCTGTTTGTTGAGATCACCCAAGATTACTTGGCCATCAAAATCGAAACAACAAAGACAAACACGGCCATCCCAAAGGACGTCGAGATGAGTTAGGAGCTGATAACAAGGGACTCTGTCGCCAATTTTTTCTTGGGTGTCGTGTTTGCTACCGGCCCAGTTGACAAAGTCACCAAATTTAGTCCGCCAACCCCAAAGTTTTCTGAAGTCTTGTTTTTCCTGGACATTGTCTGCGACGACCGTCATACCCACTTTGACTTTATAAGGAACGGCGGCGATGAGCTTGTCGATATTTTCCTTGGTTTTTTGAAAATGAGAGTCGGGCATGACTTTGAGACGGGTGGCTTCCGTGGCGGCGTTAAAACTACAGTTAATGTACTCGATATTTTTATATTTGGCCAATTTAGCGATTTTTTCATCATCAAGCAATTCGGCATTAGTAAAAAGGCAGGTGGAAACACCTTCGCTTTGCATGTAATCGAGCCAGTCGAAGATTTTGGGGTTGGCGAAGGGTTCACCATTTAAGAAAGGAACAAATCGACGCACTCCCATGGCTTTGCCCTCGCGAATAATTTTGTGAAATAATTCGTCGGACATGGTACCTTGCGGGCGAGTTAGGCTACCGCGTGGACAAAAGACACAGTGAGCGTTACAAAAAGTGGAGATTTCAAACTGAATGGCTTGTGGACGGGACATAGTTATTCCTTTAATGGTTGAGGAGTTTGTTCTTGGCTTAAATTATGGAAAAGACCCATGGGATTTTTTTCGCCGGTGACGTGATAGCGGCCGATGGGGAAGATGTAGATAGGTGAGCCGACGGCAACAGTGATGCCGGCTTCGGCGGCGTAGTGGTTCCAGCGGCGATTGAGAACACTGTCTTCGCCTTTATTATTGGCGGCGTGATGGCCATAGGTACAGTGTTTGGGGTCATAGCGGCCAAGAAGGTTGAAAGTCGATTTTTTCATCGAGAAGGTATTACCGTGGTAACTGGCGTAAAGGCCTCTTTTGGTTTTTAGTCTGGCCGTGTCCAAACCATATTCTGCCAATACTTTGGGGTCTTGGGAAAGAGTGCCATCTTCGAGTAAGACACCAAAATAACGGGGAAAGATCATTTTGTCGCCTTCAAAATGATAGGCGTCCATAATGGCTTCCTTGGAGAGAATATGATCGATGTCGGTCATGAGAAGATATTCACCGAGGGCCAGTTTGGAGCCAAGATTTCGAGCCAATCCTTGGGTCCAGGGACGCTTGTCTTGGGAATGAATCACTTTGAGGTTTTTGAGAGAATAATCTTTGAGAAAGTGAGGGGGATTACTGCCATCGTCGACAAAAACGAACTCAATATCGTCGGGAAGATTCATAGCGGCAAAGTGTTTGACCTGCCTCTGCACAGCTCCATGACTATTGTAAAAAGCGATGACAATAGAAAGTTTCATGGTTTTGTTGTAAATGTGTTTGATCATCTGCTCGGCACGGTGAGTGCTGGTGTGGAATTTGAGAAGATGTTCATGACCGGCGAGACGAATTTTTTCGGTATAGTCGGGATGAGCCAGACAGTAGTTCAGTTTTTCCATCATTTCCTCGGGAGTTTCAAAAAAGACAGCGGTTTGGCCATCGACAAAATCGTTTTCAATCAGAATTTTTGGTTTTTGGGCCAGAAGCAGAGCGCCATTGGCCGGAATTTCGTAGTAGCGGACAGTGTCTTCGCCATAGCCGAATAAACTAAGCCCGACAAGACTTTCTTTGAGAACCCGGATGTATTTGTAGTAGGGAATGTAATGATTGCCGATTTTGAATTTTTCCAAGATCTTGTTTAGAAAAGGTAAGCGGGTTTCCCAGTATTTGCCCGACCAAAAAAGAGGGATATTTCTTTCACCCGAGATATCATCGGGACAATATTTGTCGGCGATACAAAGGGAAGAGGGCAAGACAAAGCGGGGGTAACGTCGGTTAAAAGAATATTCCCTTTTGAAGTAGAGAATGGGGTTGGTTTTGTCGACAGCCAGCTGTTCAATGTGGTTTTGGTCGCAACCATCGACAATGACAATCGGTTTATGGTGAGTGTTGAGTTTGACGATGTTATCCAGATCATTGATGGCGTCAACCAGCATTTGATGCCGGCCTCGATTTTTAATGGCGTCAATGGGTCTCACCGCGGCCATGATGATATCGTAGTAGCCGTCTTGAAGAAGAGCCAGTTTCTCGGTGTCGGTGCGATTTGAAGGATAGTCAAAAGTAGAAGGGTAGCGCATGTCGGCATTGTTGTGCAAAATATCTTTGGTGGGGTAGTCGTCGACATTTTCTTTGCCTACGTAGCGGCATAAACCATCGAAGAGGGTGTCGGAGTAGTAGTCGATAAAAGGAAGGGTGTGAAAAAATATTTTCATTTGATGTACATCCAGCTGGGAGTGTTGTCGGTCCAAATAAATAATGGTTTGATATTGTAGGAACTGCACCAGCCATCGGCGGCCGCTTTGGCGCCGTAGGCGTGTTTTTTATCATCTTTATAGTCATGGCCCATGACGAGGCCACCCTTCCGGACTTTTTTGCTCCAGGCGGCGATATCGGCAACAACAAATTCGTAGGAATGATTGGCATCGATATAGACAAAATCCAATGACTCGTCCTCAAAACGGTTAACAACTTCATCCGACCAGCCTTTGATCAATTCAATGTTGGGAAGTTCTTTTGTGGTCTTTATGGCTTCTTTTTGAGCCTGAGCCAAGCTATTTTCGACATCATCTTTGTATCCCTCATAAACTGCCCATGAATCAAGACCAATAATTTTTGTATTAGGAGCTCTTTTGGCCAGACAAGCGGTGAATTTGCCTTTAAAGACACCAACTTCAATACCGATTTTGAAGTCCAAATCATTGATAAGATGCCCCAGGTCGTGCCAGCGGCTTTGAGGAAGAACGATAGGGGAAACAGCCTTTTTAAGATCGAGATGGTAGCGGTTGGTGATAAATTGAAGTGTGTCCATTTTTATTTATTTAACTCCATAAAACTCACTACCTTTTACCCAAAACCAACTGACCCCGTTGACCTGATCGTCGGTTAAAAACCAGGGATGTATGTAGTGAGCCTTTGCCCAAGCAGGAACAACATCGGAAACATGGCAGTATTTTTTTGAGGAAGCACCTTCACCAAAATCGTGACCAGCAATAATACCGCCAATCCTGACTTTTTTACCCCATTCGGCAATATCATTGGTAATATATTCAAACCGATGATCTGAATCAATATAAACAAAGTCGAGTGATCCGTCGGCAAAATCTTTGACGGCATCCATACTCCATTTTTTAATCAACTTATCATTGGGGTATTGAGCAAGTCTGGCCTTGGCTCTCTCAAAGATGCCCGGATAGTGTTTGGCTCTTCTAAAATCGTTGGCGACCGGATAATATTCCCAAGCATCGATGGAATAAATGGTGGCATCCGGCATTCCTTGGCAGAGACACTCAGAAAAAACTCCTTCTAAGACACCAATTTCGGCACCAGCCTTAAAACCTAACTCCTTGAAAAGGCTCGGGATACCGGTATTTCTTTCTAAATTAATTGTAAAGGGAGATTTCTGACTCAGGTCGATGTGGAATTTGTCGATAATGAATTGGAGAGTATCCATAATATTTTAGGAATTATTTAGTATTGGATTTAAATTTGGCTAGCGAATGAAAGTTACTAAAAACACTGGTCCAGGGTTCGCATTTTTGGTAATCGAAACGGTATTTGAAAAGTGGGTAAATGCGGGGATAGTCGTAAGAAACTTCGGCACTCGGCTCGGTGTCGTGGGCAACGATATAGTCGGCATTATCTTTCAATCTTTCGATGGCGGTGGCACGACTGGCGTGGGGATCACAATCGATAAAAGCCAAGCCCCAATGTTTTTCTTCAAAAGGAACT
>Ga0182027_10011316_pt1 | contig 12623 bp, 11 predicted proteins | sample 712E1DmetaG_FD_121300 | JGI IMG/M metagenome (GOLD analysis project Ga0182027, IMG submission 121300) | Permafrost microbial communities from Stordalen Mire, Sweden - 712E1D metaG (Illumina Assembly) | ecosystem: Environmental > Terrestrial > Soil > Wetlands > Permafrost | place: Sweden...
GCGCGGGGCTTCCGGAACAGGCAGAACTTCGTGCACGCGATCTACTTCCACTGTGGCGGCCTCGACATGGCCCCGGAATCCACTAAATAGCCGGAAGCGCCTTCTTTGGCAAGAGAAATTTCCCTGAGGCTATCACGCCTCGGGGAAACGAGAGTCGCTACTTTCTACAGATTTCTACGAACTACCGGACATTCCTGGACAAAATCCAGTTCCCGTTGAGAGCGACCTGCCTCGTCTCCAAACTCGTATCGCCGCTGAGAAAAGGAGAAACAGTCGAGGTCCTGAAGATGGCCCCGGAGGATGCGTGCTTGGCGGAGCATGCTCGCGGAAGGCTCACGATGCTCCTCCTGATCCGCTGGCAGGGACAGACCATGGCAGTGCCTTTATCCTTTATCTCAACTGATCGCCGTCGATTCCGACCAAGCACCGCAGAAGCCATCGGAGACTGGCACTGACTTGGTGCTCAATTCTTGCGCCGCCGCGTGCAATCTATCTAAGGATGGTCAACTCAGCGAAGAGAGTGGCACACAGTTCCGCGCCTCCCAGCTGCAAGAAACGAAACCGCGCCGCTGGAGAGTTGCGTATGTCGAGCAGATGTCCGCGTTCCGCAGATTTGACGACCTGCTTTCGATCTGACCAATTGAGCTGACTCCGTCGATCGATTCGAGAAGGTCGTGCTCCACGGCGGAGATCGGTTCGCGATGGCCGGTACGTGTCTGCACGAAGTGCCGCGGCTCCGACGCCGAACCGGCGGCGGCTCCGGTCACACGGAGCAGTGAGATGCCTTCATTGAGAAAAGGGATCAACTCCAATGGCCGAACGGCAGACTCGATTCGCGTCTTAGTCACTCGTCGACCCTCGAGGTACAGGACATCAATGTTGGTCGCCAAGAAGCAATCGATGGCATCGAGCGGCGATTCAACAATCGGCTCTCCTCGAATGTTGAAGGATGTGTTCAAGATCATTGGTACACCGGTGAGATCCCTGAACCGCTCGATGACTGATCGGAACCGTCCGACCCCGCAGGGGTCGACGGCCTGGATCCGACAAGATCCGTCCACATGGCAGACGGCTGGGACCACTTCGCGGACCGAAGGGTGGATCGGAGCCACGATCAGCATGAACGGATCGTCGATGTTCGAGTCGAAGTATTCCAGCACGTGCTCTGCAAGCACGGAGGCTGCGTAGGGCCGGAAGGGCTCTCGAAACTTCACGGTTGAGTTTAAGCGATCTCGCGCCTTTGTGCTGCGGGGATCGCAAAGGATGCTTCGATGTCCGAGCGCTCTCGGGCCGAATTCGGAACGGCCTTCAAACCATCCGACGATCAGCCCATCGACGAGATCTCTTGCGGCGCAGCCACCGTCGTTGCACGTATGATCGACGCCCAAGCGTTGACCACGCAATGCGATCGCATCACCGATTTCACAGTCTGAGTATCGCCGGCCGTGGTGGTCGCTGCGCCTTCGGGTCCACCGCATCGGCGAACCCGCGAGAAGGTGATGCCCGTATAGGGCCGCGCCGATGGCTGTACCTGCGTCTCCGGCCGCCGGCGTAATGAATAGCTCCGAAAACGGCGACTCCCGCTGAATACGTCCGTTAGCGACGCTGTTCAGTCCGACACCACCGCTGATGCAAAGCCGCCGCTGGCCTGTGCGACGATGAAGGACCGTAGCGAGGTGCAGCAAGGCACGTTCGAGCTCGCGCTGGACCTTGGCTGCGAGATTTCGACAGATTGGATCCAAATGTGGAGGCAGCGACGAGCGCTCGGGTAAGTTTAGCGGCCAATCCGTTCGCACGACCAGGTCCGGGCCGTCTAGGTCGACGAACGGCATCGGCATGGCGCTCGAATCGCCATACGGTGCAAGCCCCATCGTCTTGCCCGCGTAGACCCAATGGCCGAAGATATACTGCGATGCCATAGAGTACATGTGACCCAGGCTGGCGAAACGGAAGAACTTCTCGCTCGGCTCCCACAGCGCCCACCGCTTGTTGACGAGTTCAATGCCCTCGCCCCTCACGACATACTGCGACTCAGCTTCCTCCATCTCCGAAAATGGCGGAGGCGAGCCCAACAGCGGACTTTCGCGGCGGAAGTACTCCCCGTAGCTGTACCCGCTGCCGTCGACGACCATGACCGCCGCTTCGTCGAAGCCGGACGCCCTCCACGCATAGTACGCATGCAGCAGGTGGTGCGACGGATTAACGACGAGGCGACCCAGGAAACCCCTCTGTGCAAGTTCGTGCTCTAGGCCAAGAGCCGGCGGCTGGTTCAAAACCACGCAATCGATGGCCCGCAACTGTCGAATCCCTGTTGCTTCTAGGCAGTAGTCGATCGCCTTCGAAGGGTATCCGCGCTGATACTTGCAGCGCGTGAGCCGCTCCTCAGTGATGGCGACCTTGAACTGCCCGTCGATGACCAGACTGGCCGATGCGTCGTGCGCTGCGTTGATTCCCAGGATCGCGAGCGGTTTCATCAGTTCAACGAACTCCGGATCCAATCAATGTCCCTTACCCTGCAAAGCAACGAGCGTCTGCTCCTCATGCATGCTGCAAGTCGTTCGCAGCCGCATCATCAACGAGCTTGACCGCGTCAAGCAGCCAGCACCGATCGCGAGTCGGCTCCAGGAACCCCATGTGCTCATAATAGGCTCCCTTTACCAGGAATTGGTAGTTGCATTCCATGGTCATCAAGGCCTGCATATCGTCGGTATCCAGGTCGTTGCGAGCCATCCACGACTCCACGTCCCCCGCAGTGTGCAGCCGAAGCGATCGACGCATCTCGATTGTCTGCTCGATGACGCGGTCCATCCGTGGGGCAAGCCCGAGGTGCAGCAGGTAATCCTCATGGAACTGCCACAGTCGTGCCAACAGGTAGGTAACTCGGTATTCGAGAGGCGCCTCCCGCCGGTGCCGTTCGATCTCGCCATTTTGCATACGCTTGAAGTCTTCGTAGAGACCCTCGAGCTTCAGGCAAGCACGATAGGTGCTCTTCCAATCGTCGAAAGTCCCGCACATCTCACGCGGAAACTGCGTGAGGAGATGGTCGAGCCTTGCCACCGTCGCTCGCAGTTGCTCATCTGCCGTATCGAGGGTGTTCGGCGCGAGGCCGGCCGAGAATGGCCGCTCAGGTAGGATCCGATCTGGCGCTACGTGCAGATGGTCGAGAAGGCCGTCGAAAAGGGCCAGGAAGCACGCGAGGCGACGTAATAGATTATAGATGCGTCCACCCCTTAAGCTTTGGAGATTCCGCTCCTCAGGGGACAGCCACCGTGAATCGAAGTCGAGCGGCGCCGTCATAACGCGAAGACTCATGCGCCGAAGCGCCAGCGTGCGATTTGTGCGTTGCGAGTTTCGGGAGCACGCGGGCATCGTCTCGCGAATCATGGTGAGCAGACCCAGCGTGTCGTCGCGCTTCGCGTCGACCACGTTGCCTTCCTGCAGCCATGAAAGCAATCGTCGGGATGGCTCGTCGTTTCGATGCTCGAGGCACCTGACGAGATGACGCTCGGAATAGTGGCTGCGCTTCAACTCGTTGAGAATACTTTCTGCGTGCGCAGGCGTGACCACGGCCGCACCCAGGGCCTTCTTGATCGTCGCCCTAACGTTGACCATAGCGTCGCTGACGCACAGGTACCGGTCTCCAACCTTGCTGAACAGCAGCGCGACCTCGTCGTCGTCGATCAGGAGACCGTCACGGTAATCCCGGTAGATCGCCCCAAAACCACGCATGCCGAAATTAGTCAACTCCGCTGCCCGCAGCGCACCCATGCTCGCGGCTCCCCACACCTCAATTCCAAGATCAATCGCGAGCAGGAGTTCCTTATGCCATACCGACGGGACCTCGCGAAAGACGCCGTCGATGACCGCAATCCGCTGCGGCTTCAGCCGGAGCGCCTGTAAGACGTCGCCGCACTTGACGGGAGGAAGATAGACTGCTCCGGGGAGCACCCGACATGCGTCTTCGACGGGGCACGACGGGCCGACGAACACGACCACGGCCATACTATCAGCGGTCATGGCGAATACTCATGCCTAAAATGATGACTTGGATGACAGGAATATTGAATTGGGGAAGTGTGTGATTGACCACTAGGATTTCATCAAAGCCTTTAAGCCGCAATCGGTCGCGCAGCCAGTCAAGCGTAGCAGCAAAGCTCGATAGCACGGGGCCTTGTGGTACGAGAGCGAAATCGCGCCCAGCGCTCATATGTTGCGTTCGATCGCTCTCGTGCGTCACCGCGGAAGTCGCTCGGGTCGCTTGCCTTGCATACCGCTCCGGGAACAAGTCGTCGCGCGACCCACTGATCCACGCTGCACGCGACTGGCCTGCTTCGGCCAGCGCCCGCATCGCGGCGATTCTCCTGTCGTAATGTGTACCTGATCCACCGTGAAATCCCAGCGCTGCTGGTGATGAGCGATCGATGACAACGCAATTGATCGACGGGATGGCCAACCCGTCCGTCATGTCCCACAGCACGACCTCCAACGCTGCATCTCGGAATCGATCGATTAATTGCCGCAGGGCACCAGCTTCAATGGTCGAAAGGTCGATACGGCTCGCATCGCGCTGCACACGCGGCGCGGCAGTGAAGGCCGCGAGGCAGTTGCGCTCGACGACTTCCATGATCCCATGGCAAATGGCCTCGGCAAGCAGGTTCCCCGAAGCTAGGCCGTTCGACGTCAGCGACAGTCGGTTGGTCTCCGGCACATATCTGGAAAAATCGAGCTGAGTGAGGCATGTGGGGACGTACAACAACGACCAGTCGACCAAGTTCGTTACTGCGCTCCAGTCGAGCACGAGATTTCGAGTATGTTCGCTGGCGAAGTAACCTGGACTCAACCGCGCTGGATCGACCAGTCGATACAGGGCTCGCAACTCTGCATAACTGCCGTGGAGCTCCGGGTTGCGCGGCCCCTCGATGTGATACCCCTCGATGCATTCCATGACCGCGGATGCATCGGCGAGCACCTGCGAGGATCCCTTGCCCTGGCCCGAGGATAGATGCTTCGAATTGGGTCTGTAACAAATCGAGACCGGGATTCCAACCGAGTCAAGGCCTCCTACATGTGCGACACGAGAAATCCCCATGCACCGAAGGTGCGGTCGTACGCGCTCCATCGTCACCTCGGGAGCACACGCGCGGATGGTTCCTTCCAGGATGACCCGGCACTCTGAAAATGATTGGGCCTCGTCGTCGAGTAGCGTTCTCAGCGGGCTGTGAGCAAAGTCGAACTTGTTGAAATCCATATCGAACCCAAGTCATTCGCCCGTTGACATTCGCGGCTGTCAGCCAGGGGCTGTGCAACCTACGGCGAGATTCGCCAAAGGGCCTCTGCGGACGGATCAGGCCACAGTGAACCGCTCGACGGATGATGAAGGAAGTGTCCGCACACGACACCAAGGTGCGCGCGTTGCGTGAACCCGAGCCGTTTGCAGTCGAGAGCGAACATCCAGTCGCAACACGTCCCCTCGGCAAAATCGTCGGGCAGCCGGAAGTCGACACATTCGAGAACAGGCCGTCGAATCAGTGTGCAGCCGAGCCCGACACCTTCGACGTCAACGATGCGTCCCCACGCTGCTTGTGCACGGCGGGGATCCGCTGACAGCGAAACGCCTCGGTCTTCAGCGACCGTCGTGTACGCGTTCCACAGTCGCTGGCCGCGCCAAGCATATAAGCCGTACACGACATCTGCTCCCGTGGCGTTCAGCCGCTCCAGCGCGTCGTCGGGGGGAAGTAAATCCGCCTCGATGCATAGCAGCGCATCGACTCGCCGCTCCAGCGCGAGCAGACGAGCGCGCTGGTAGTTTGCCGTGATGTTGGAGTACCCGCATTCGCCTTCGGATAACGGCCGCCTAAGGTAGACGACCTCGCACTCGCCTCGCCGGGCTATCCGGTCGATGGCCCGACGTACCGAAGGGAAGACCGCTATCCCCTGCGGGTAGCACGGACATGCAATCAAGACACGCGACTTTCGCCTCATGCAAACCGTCAGCGTCCCTTGGCACGGGACGCTACTGCCCCCGGGCCAGTGCTTACGGTCCTGTCACACGCCAAGGTGGCGAAGCAGATACCTACCGCCACGCCTGTAACGTCAGAACGTCCGGCAACACTCGTAGGACGCTTCCTCTTCCTCGTATACACGAACGATAAGCGCATCCGTGTACTGGGGAGGCTGGGCCAACTGTTGCGGTTTTTCGATCACCGGATCCGAGGTCGCGGCGGTAACCACCGACTTCAGGACCGCTTCGGAGCTTTTGTCCATGATTCACACCTTCGCATCGTAAACTACTGCTTTTTCCATGAGATAAAGTTTACCACACAGAGCGGGCAGTGGTAAAGTTGTAATTTTTCCACGAGATAAAGTTTACCACACAGAGCGGGCAGTGGTAAAGTTGTAATCGAGATGAAAAGTCGGGATCATCACCCGGCTGGCTGACCCGCCATCACGCTGCGCGAGGCTGCCGCAGCACGACGTCTGGGGACGCATTGCATCACGAATGCAGCGCTTCAATGCGAATCGCTCTCGTTAATCCGCCGCTCGCAAGCGTTACTCAACCCTTCCTCGCCCTCGCGTCTCTGCAAGGACACCTTCGCCGCGAGGGATTCGAGGACCTGCGCTTGCACGACATTTCACAGCAGGTGGTCGTCCGGTTGCTTTCCCCCGCCTATGTCGAACGAACCGTAGAGCGGCTAGAACGGACGATCGCGCGATTGGAGAGCCAACCCGGCCTCGATCTGCGCGATTCGATGCAACTTGAAAAGGCGATCTTTGGACGCGAATCCGCGAGACAGGCCGTTTCCGGGATAGAGGGTGCGCTCGCGACATTGCGCGATCCGACGCGTTTCTATCAGCCCGACTTATACGCGGAGGCGATGCGCACGGTCGATCGAGCGTTCGAGGCGATTTCTGCCGCACATTTTCCCCAAGTCATCAATCGCAGCGCGTACACCGCGTCGGTCACCGATGATCTCGATGATCCAGAACAATTGCGTCGATGGCTTGACGATCCGAACGGTTGCCTGTTTTACTCGGAGTACGAGAGCGACTTGGCTGATGGCATCGCGCTCGAGCACCCACGCCTGATCGGACTCAGCGCCACGTTCGCGTCCCAGTTCCTGCCCGCCTTGGTGCTTGCCCGCAGCCTTAAGAGACGCCTTCCGGGATGCCACATCGTACTCGGTGGAGCGTTCGTCACTGCGCGCCTTACCGAGATCCTGCGGCGACCGTGGCTGTTCGAAGCGCTCGAATCGATGATCGTCTATGAAGGTGAAACGGCAATCGTGGAACTTGCGAAGTGTATCCATGTCGGCGCGCCGTTTGAATCGGTTCCGAACCTTATTCGACTTGCGGACGGCCGAGTAGTGCCGCCTACACGACGCCACTCCGAGCAACTCCAGGAACTCGCGCCGCCAGACTACTCGGGATACGACATCGGCTTGTATCTGAGCCCCTCGTTCGACGTTCCCTATGACCCGACGCGCGGGTGCTATTGGGGCAAATGCGCGTTCTGCGCGACCTCATTGTCAACGCGTGGCAGTGCTGACCGCCGGCGTAGCCTCCGGGCTGCGGCCGATGATCTCCAGTTCCTCTGTGCAAGGTATCGCACCAACGTCGTCACGTTCGCCGTCGATGCGGTTCCAGTCGGTTTCATGCGCGACCTTGCTGAGGAACTCGTACGCCGACGCGCGGGAATTCGGTGGACGTCGGAGTTCACACTTGACAAGGCCATCAACCGGGCGACGTTGGACGCATTCGCCGAAAGCGGATGCCGCATGCTGCTGTTCGGGGTCGAGAGCGCGAGCTCCCGCGTGCTCCAGCGGATGAGGAAGGGAACCTTGACCGATCGCACCGAGCGCATTCTACAAGACTGCCATCGGGCCGGAATTGCGGTGCTTGTGCATCTCATGATTGGCTTTCCCGGGGAAACTAATGACGAACTCGAAGCGACGATCCGCCTTGTGGAACGGCAGAGTGCGTTCATCGATCTGTACGAATTGAGCCCGTTCGGGCTCGTCGACGACTCGCCGATGGCTGACGATCCGGTCGCCTTCGGGATCGGGACCGTGGGTCCGATCCGTCGCGCCTTCAATCCTCCGACTATGCGCAGCTGGACGCTGATCGACGGCGTGCAAGAGTTTAACCCGAGTCGGGCCCTCGGACCATTACGAGAGCGGCTTGATAGAGCACTGGGTCTGTCGAGGCGACGATATCTCCGACAAGACGGGGCGCACTTGCACCTGTACCTGGCACACACGAATCAGCGGCCGCGGGAATTCGCGCCGGCGGATCCGCTCGGCGCCACACAGCCCAAGACAGTTCATTCTCGCTACGACCTGGTGACGTTGTTCGTCGCCGTTCGCGCGATTCGCCGCCGATGGGAGGCGGCAGCAGAGCGCACTCATACCTCGAGTGCAGGACTCTGGCAAGAACATGCCGGGGTAAGGTTCCAGCCCGACGGGCCCTTCGTCGGGAATTTGTGGCCGGACAGGCGAGCGATAGAACGCTTGCCCGATCCCGAGTACGCGTTCAGGCCCGAAACACCTTCTTGACCCGTTCCCCTTCCGCTCCGGGAACAGCACGCGGCGGAGGCATCGTACTACTAGAGTAAACTGATAACGAATCAGGGCTGAATATGGAAATTCCGGTTCAATGGAGTGGCTTGATTTCCTGCGCGTTGGAATACGGGGCCACTGGGATAACAGAGCGGGCGGAGTCAGTAGCGGGGCGGGCAGGTGCTTCGCCTCCTCTGTCGGCGAACTCGACCCAATGAACAATCTCAACCAGCTGGCGCGCGTACAGGCAGCTAATTCCGCTGGCATTCCTCTTTCGCGTAGCGAGAAGCGGCAGATTCTTGTCTACTTCTCGTTCTCGTTGGTACTCCTTGTTATTGCCTCGCCGCACTTCGGCATCATCGAGATTCCGCTTAGCTTCTTGCTGATGGAAAGATTCCATTTGTCCGCGCCGCAGCTCGCTGAATTCAGGTTTTGGGTCGGTCTGCCTTTTTACCTGTCCTTCCTCTTCGGGTTTGCGCGAGATTGGTTTCGTGGTCGCGGCTTTCGCGATCGGACGCTTTTCATAATCTCCGGCCTAAGCGCGTCCCTTGTCTATCTGACGCTCGCATTCGGAGATATCACCCTTAACGGAATATTAATAGGCATGGTCCTCGCCACCTCGGCGTACCTAGTCATGTCAAGCGCATGGCACGGGTTGATCGCGGCTGTAGCTCAACGCCACGGCATGGCGGGCCAGCTCAGCACAGTATGGAATCTGACTGGTCTGGGGATTGGCGCTACTGCCATGTTGGTGGGGGGCGGCATTGGAGACGTGCTGCTGCGTGATTCGTTGCCTGTTGCTGGTCGAAGCTTGTTCGTCATCGGTTGCATGGTGACTGTGGCGCTGGCGCTCTTTGGCGGCGCAGGGATCGCCGTCGTGGACGGCGTCGGGTCGGGACGGCGCTCGGCCAGCTTTGCCGAGGAGTTGGGACTGCTGATCTCGCACAGGCCGTTCTATCCGGCTTTGATCATCTTCTCACTCTGGAACTTTTCGCCCGGCACGCAAACCGTACTGCAATACTATCTTGCCGACAGCCACAATGCGTCTAGCATGCAATGGGGAGCATACAATGCCATCGAATCTCTCGCGTTCGCGCCGACGTTGGCGCTGTTCGGGTACCTTTGCACCCGATATCCCCTTAGGAGGTTACTGTGGATCGCTACGTTCATCGGTGTCCCGCAGATGGTCCCGCTGCTGTTCATCCGATCGGCTGGCGATGCGTTGATCGCTGCGGTGCCTATTGGCCTAATGGGAGGGATGGCAGAGGCGGCATACATGGCTCTGATCATGAGGAGTTGCCCCGCAGGATTGCTCGGCGGCGCTATTATGCTCTCGAGCAGCCTTGAAATGCTGGTGTCGAGGCTCGGCAATATCTGGGGCACCCTCGTCTACAGCGAATATGGTTTCAAGTGGTGTGCACTCGCCAGTATCCTTCTGTACTCTTTGATCATACCGATTCTGCAATTCGTGCCATCACGAGTTGTGGAAGAAGCTGATTGTTGACGGCTCTCGGCAGCCAGGGCGAACATCAAGCCAAGAAGATGGAGGCGAGCATGAAGCATCAGATCTCCGGTGACGTGTTCCTGGAACCTATCGAAGACGAGTTCCTAGTCTACGCACCCCTTCACAACGTTGCTTTCCTTGTCGATCAAGCGGGCGCCGACTTTATAGAGCGATTGAAGGGTTCCGGACTTGAGAAAATCGCGCCAGAGTACTACGCACTTCACGAGTACCTGACATCGCTCGGGCTGCTGGATGGCGAAACGCCAAACCCGAACGCTGAGAGCGATCCGTTCAACCCGACGCAGGTACTGCTTCTGTTGACCGCTAATTGCAATCTCCGATGCACGTACTGCTTCAGCCGAGGTGGAGAAGATCGGACCAATCTTCCCCTGCACGTCGCGCAGTCCGCGATCGACCTTGTCGTCACCAATGCGAAGTCCAAGAACGAGGTTGCGAGAATTCACTTCCACGGAGGCGGCGAGCCGACTCTACGCTGGGAGACGCTCACCGCGTGCACCAACTACCTTCGGTCGGTCGCACGGGCGGTGGCAATTAGGTCACACACCAAGTTGAACACAAATGGTGTGATGTCGTTGGACCGGGTTAGATGGATTGCCGAGAACATCGATTCCATATTCATTTCCTTTGACGGTCCGCCGCGCGCCCACAATCATCAGAGACCGCTGGCCAGCGGTGCGGGGAGCTTTGATAGTGTTCATGCGACGATGGCCGAACTGTCTCGGCTCGGTAAGGAGTTTTTTGTTCGGGCAACCATCACATCCGACAATGTCCGGCACATGCCCGAATTGATCGACGAACTGGCACAACTGAAGGTTTCGGGTGTCGAATTTGAGCCGTTGACACGCTGCGGTCGCGCGAATGACGCCGGAGTCGAGGGGCCTAGTTCTGAAGACTACATCGCCGCCTTCGTCGAAGCAGAACGTCGCGCAGCGACAGTCGGCATTAAGACGATCTTCTCAGGCGTGCGGCTCGGTGGTATCAGCAGTGTCTATTGTGGAGCGGCGGGCAGGAACTTCGCGGTGACGCCGAAGGGGGTCGCGACGCTATGCCATCGAGTCAGCGACGCGAGTGATCCTGGCGCAGAGCTCTATCACTACGGTGCATATTCTGAGGCTAGAGGGACGTTCGAGTTCGACTTAGCGCGTGTCGACAAGATGGCGGGCCTCAATTGCGAACAATCGAAGGCATGCTGCAGCTGTTTTGCGAAGTGGAATTGCAGTGGCGGCTGCTACGCCCAAAACTACGCAGATACAGGATCTCTGCTGCTCGAGACACGCAACGATAAATGCGAGATGACCCGAGAGCTGACCAAGCGCGCACTCGTACGCTCAATCAGGGCTCAGAGCCCCCCATTGAGCCGGCAAGGAGTGTGAGCGTTCGGCAAGCATGCGTTGACCTGAACTCCGGGCAGTTGGTAACGTCGGTCTATGACGGACCCCGACGGCAGCCCCCCCCGGCGCTACCCAGAACTGGGCTCTTCCGCACTTTTGGTGCAGCTCATGGGTCCAAAACAGGAAATGTGAGAATTGTTTTAGGCGTCCTACCGGATGGCGCCTCCCCCGTGCCACTCTCAATCCCTTCTCCCCAATCCCGGTATTCTGATGCTGGACACCATCGAACGAGAACCGGACCGTTTTCGACTATTCGTCCACGTTGAGCAGGAGATCGTTTGAGCTTGTGCCATGTCATCCTCGACAGCAAGGCCCCGTCATCGAGCGTGATTGCTCAGCCACCCCAGCGCAATGTCGAGCACCTCCTGCATGTCATACGCCTTCCCGGCGTATCTGTCGGTGCCGCAATAGACGTACACCTCTTTGGAGATCGGGTGCCATGTTCGGTTTTTCAGGACCCCAGAATCGCCCGTCTCCGGACAAAAGGGCATTTGCGGCGACAGTTCGGGTCGAGAAGAAGTAATTGGCCTTTGCGACTGGCGATTACTGAACCAACGCCGATTGGGAGACCGCCGCATCCTGCTCGCGCCGTTCAGCTTTTTCCTTACGCTTCTGGTCGGCCGCGCACTGGCGGGCGGCGATCTCGTCCAGGGGCTTCCATCCGCACGTGGGAGTAGCGCGAAAGCATGGCGCGAGAGACGTGCCCTACGATGCTCATGATCAACTTCGTCCCGCGCGCCCGACTCGGCGAGCTCCGTGACCAGCGTGTGGCGGTTATCGCGCCACCGTCCATGAAATCCCATATCTTTCAGGGGCCGGGCAGTTCGGCTCCCGCGCGGTGTTAGGGTCGGTTAAGTCCCCAACCCTAAATGATCGGGAACCAAGGACGCACCGGCGACTGTGTAACCAACGCACTGGCCGCTAGAAGTCGCTTGAATCCCGGTTCATACACATCTCGGGTCAGCCCTGCCGGGCCGGGCCACGGGGCATCATCTGACACATCGACGGCAGAGCAGGTAGGGTTGCAGGGCAGCGCTGATCTTCATTGCGGATGGGGTCCGGTCCGGGGCAAGGAGGGCGATGGTAATGACGCTGGAGGAAGCGCTGGCGGACATCAAAAGGCTGGGCGGCGGGCTTGCCATAGCACCGGCA
>Ga0182027_10011320_pt1 | contig 12621 bp, 14 predicted proteins | sample 712E1DmetaG_FD_121300 | JGI IMG/M metagenome (GOLD analysis project Ga0182027, IMG submission 121300) | Permafrost microbial communities from Stordalen Mire, Sweden - 712E1D metaG (Illumina Assembly) | ecosystem: Environmental > Terrestrial > Soil > Wetlands > Permafrost | place: Sweden...
CTTCTAAAGACTAGAAGGCGGAATTTGTTGTTCCTTTTAGGAACGCTACGTTCCTTTTTTCATTTCAATCACCCAATTGATTCTCGGTTTTGGTTGGTAGGAATTTGAAACCCCGAATTTCAGAATACTTTTGTCATTAAGATGGTCAAACAGGGGACGGCAATTGTTCCGCAGATGTTTATCCAGCAACTTGCGAATGTTTTTCTGAATGAGGTTGGCCTTCAAGGTGAATGTTCCCTTCTGCATTTCCTTCGGCACGAGTTTTTTTCCGACCAGCTTGGTGTTTTGTCGCAGTGCTTGCTGCCATGCTTCGAGTTCATTTTTTGTTTCCAAATAGGGAGCGCTGCTAAAATCACCCGCATTTTCATACTGTTTCACCTCGCCTAGCAGATCCGTGATTTTAGCCTTCGCCTTTTGAATTTCTGTCGCATCCCATATCACAACCCGTTCGTTCAGTTCACCCACGCGCCCCTTTGCATCGCCGCTTTCGGCTTCGCCCATGTCATCGCCGAACAGCACCGCATTGGCCGCAATGCCGTCGCCGGTGCCATTGCTTTTCCGCACGGTTTCAGTCAGTTTCGAGGCATTGAAATTCCGCCCTTGATTGGCAATCAGAAAGACCACGAGATCAGACCCGGCCAATGGCGGCAGGAAACATTCAATCCCTCGATAACAGACCCGCCATGTTGAAACCATTGTCCGATCCTGCTTCCCGGCGCGTCGCCGGGTAGCCTCCTGGCGGATAAAAAATTCCGCCACCGCTTTGGCTTGAGGCAATTTGCCCGACTCGCCGGCTCCAATCTGTGCCGCAAACCGGTCCAGCAGGGGCTGAATGGATTTTGCCGTCTTGAATTTTTTCGCCCCAACCAGAACCAGCGCTCCGGCCAGCGGAATAAATACGCTCCGGTGGCTTCGTAGCAGATTTTCCACCGCTGGTGTCCGGTTGCGCAGCGACGGAGACAGCAGGATAAACGGCTCCGGTTGCACTTGCATCAATCCGGAAACCGCCCGCAGGATCATGTCATCGTCCGGGCAGAGGCAGAAGTAAACTGGTGAATGTGTGGACGCGTATTGCCCAACGCACCAAACATTTGGTGCTCCATCCACGCGCTTACCGGTTGCCGGCAATGAATCGAAATCCAATGCTCGGCCGATCCCGCCGCAAAAAGCCGGCATATCCAGTTCATATACCAGCAGGACTTTATTCGTCACGCGAAAGGATGGACATTCTGCCTCATCGCACCGGCACGCCGCCATTATCTGCGTTGGCGAATGTCGCACCACTTCGTGCGCACACCCGCAATCCCGCTGGCGTATGCAAGGGTATGTGTCCGACACTTCGTCCGTCAGATTCAGCCACGGTTTCAGCGTCGCAAAATCTGTTTTGAGCATCCGCCGCCAGTCCGCCAGCACCGTCGCCGGCACAGACATGGATTCAAGCGTCGGCCAAAGGCCCGTCAGTGTCTTCATCGATTTGCTCCAGAATAAATCCACGCAGTTTTAGCCATGCCTCCATGATGGTCGAATCGCCATCCCGGTCGTATTTCGCCCGGTTGCTGGGCGTGATCGTCACGCTCCGCGACCGTTTTGCCTCCTTGAATTTCACCGCAAAAACGGCGCGTTTGATGACGTGACCCGGCTTGAAATTGAATCCCCGCGCCTCAAACGCGGTAAACAAGTCGTTCGCCTTGCGGATTTCCCGTTCGGGATTCTTCCGCCCAGAGCCGCACAATTCAAATTCCACCTCGCGCAGCTTCACCCATTCAATCTCGTCCACATCACCACATTTCAACGCCGCCTCGTTTTTCAGGATGAGCGGTTCGAGCGTGTATTTCCCGTCACCTGGAAAAAAGTTTTTGATGCTGAAAACAAAAACGCCGAGGCTTTCGCGGTAGAGATCGCGCTCCCATTGCGATCCGGCATGAATGCTCAATTCGCCGGTTTCTAAATTGTAGATTAAAACGTCGTGTTGCTGGGGGCGGTAAAACACGCTGCCCGGCTTGCCTTGCTCATAGCTCCCTTCGCGGCGGCAGGGTTCACCGTGCCGCACCAGGAACCAGCAATATCCGTCCCGCAGATAAATCATTACCCGGCAGCCGTCCCCTCGCTTTTTCTTTTGAAAAACCGCGTCCATGTTTTGCTCCCACGCTCGCCGCGAAGCCTCATTCGGCTCCTTGAATTCCGGGACCGGATCGCGGTCTGTCAGGTAGGAGACAAACGTCTTGGGCCGCGACAATTCGTATTCGGAGTGCACCGCCTCCAGCACGCTGCGGCGCAGCAGCCAGACGCGCACCGCTACGTCCGCCGGTTCGTCGGCACCATCCAAATTCACTGGAGGCTGCACCGCTTCTGCTGCCACCACCAGTTTGTCCATCGCGTCTTTGGTGGACATTTCATGGATCAAAAAAAGCGCATTTGCCAGCACGTTCGGCATGTCCGTGTCTGGCGTCATAAAAATGCTCGCCAGCTTTTCACAGTCCACCAGCCCGTCGTTCAAGGCGGGAAGTTGCAATCCGCGCCCGGTGAAAAAATCGCGGTGAGGTGTGAGCAGTTGCACCAGCGATTCGTTGCTGATGTGTTTCAATGTGTCGGGGTTCGTGAACCGCCGCAAAGCCACAGTAGCCATAATTAGTATTGTTCTTTTCCAGTCACTTCAGTTTCAGAAAATAATTGAGCCATAAACGGCGAAAGACAATGAAAAGATGTTCACGCGCGCACCGATTTGTTCACAAAAACCGGTGTAAAAGTTTTTTATCTTTTTCCGGGAGTATGAACTTAACGCAAATTGGCCAAGATGCAGAACCCGATTGGTGGCCAATGGATGGCCAGCAGGAAAAATTCCCATCTTGATCATTGCGCTGATCTGATCAATTGATCCGTGTGCCGAAACTGATGAACCCACACAAGCCAAAGGCGCTTTATAGACAAAAGTTGCCGAATGGCGGCAGTCCGCAAAAACAAGGTGACGACTTCGTTCACGCCACGCCGATTGTCCCGGCACATTTTGAAATCCGCGAGGATGGCTCAATTCACCTCAATGGTTCAGCCCCCGTTGTCGAGCAAATCAAAACCCCGGCGCCGCGCCTGGCATTTACCGATCCCGCTCGGCAGATCTGGCTTTACCACGGCAACAGCCTCGAACTCCTCGACGCCATTTTCGCCAAATACGGCAATGATGGCCGTTTTGATGCCATCTTTGCCGACCCGCCCTATTTCCTTTCAAACGGCGGTATCAGTTGCCATGCCGGGCGGATGGTCAAAGTGGATAAAGGCGATTGGGACAAATCGCGTGGACCGGAACTCAATCACGAATTCAATCTGGAATGGCTCAAACGCTGCCAGAAAGTTTTGAAACCCAACGGCACGATTTGGGTCAGCGGCACGCATCATGTCATTTTCAGCATCGGCTATGCGATGCAACAACTCGGCTTCAAAATCCTCAACGACATCGCATGGGAAAAACCCAACCCGCCACCGAATTTGAGCTGCCGTTATTTTACACACTCCACCGAAACCGTTTTGTGGGCGGCGAAAAACGAAAAGTCCAAGCACGTTTTCAATTACCAGGAAATGAGGAAGGTCACCGGCAAGCAGATGAAAACCGTCTGGCGTGAAAAGGAATTCCCAATTGGTGAGGAGGAAATGCCGCTTATTTGGACCATGTCCGCACCAAGCAATGGAGAAAAGGCGTTTGGCAAGCATCCCACACAAAAGCCGGTGGCGCTGGTCGAGCGCTGCATCCTGGCGTCCACACAACCAGGCGATATGGTGCTCGATCCGTTTTTAGGTGGCGGCACGACCGCCGTGGCCTGCGCGCGACTGAATCGTGGCTGTGTTGGAATTGAAATGGAGGAAGGCAATATCAATTTGTCAGTTAAACGCGTCAAAGCTGAAGCAACAAAAGGCGAAGGAGAACTTTTCAAATGAAAGAAAGAGGTTTTGGCGGTGGAAACACATTGACCGGGCTGAATTTCGAGCGGGAAGTAGATTTTCAGCATTTGCTGGCAGCCAAACCAGGCTACGAACTAAAAGTAATACCAGGCAAAGCTGGCAGGGGCGTATATTTCAAAGGCGAACTTGTTGCCAGGTGCTTTCGCAAAAATGAGTTCTACAAATTTCTCGACGAGCACGACGTTGATTGGCACTCGCAGTTATCCAAGAAACTTCTCCCGGATGATGCGCTGGTGGTCATTGTCCGCGAGACATTGTTCATCATTGAGGTGAAATATCAGCAGGTTGAAGGTTCAGTTGATGAGAAATTGCAGACCTGTGATTTCAAGCGGAAGCAATATCTCAAACTCGTGGTTGGGCTTGGGTTGAAAGTCGAATACGTCTATGTCTTAAACGATTGGTTCAAAGACCCACGCTACAAGGACGTGCTGAATTACATCAACAGCGTCAATTGCCACTACAAATTCGGTTCCCTGCCACTCGCGTGGCTCGGCCTCCCTGAACCTGTGTAATTCATTCAACAAAATCAAAAAAAGGAGCAAAATATGGCCACACACTGGAAAGAATGGGAAAATAAAATTGGCCGCATCTTCGCTAACATCGGTTTCACCAAGATTGAGAATCCGGAAAAGCCCGAGAGCCTCCAGCCGCGCACATATTGCATGGAACGGCTCAACCCAGAAATGCAGGTGGACGTTTTTGTCCGGGTGGATGCCACCAAATGGGTGCTCATCGAGTGCCGCGACCGGCGCAATGCCACAATTAAAAAATGGCTACACGAAGTCGCCGGCCGCGCCTCCCATCGGCAGGCCATTATTCGCCGTGCCACCAAAAACAAGAACCATCAAGTGGTCGGCGTTGCCGCCACCTCACTTCAGGAACTTGACAGTAGCATTCAGGCTGCCGCCGAAGATACCGGCATCGCTCTCTGGCATCATGGTGTCGTTGATTATTTGATTGCGATATCCAAAGGAGCCGGCTCCCAAGTTCAGGAATTGGTGTTGCAACGGTGCGGGCTACGCAAAAAACATTACGAACCCATCCGTCTTCAGGTCCAGCGTTGGCCACATTCCGCAGAAACCTGGTTCACTGGTTATGTGTCACCACTGGAAATCGCCCATGCCGCCTTTGTTTACCAACGCGGTCAGGGTTTTGGCGAAACCGCTTACCAACGTTTCCTGAAACCCCAGCGCATCAATGAAATCGCCGAATTTGTGAAAAGCGGCAAGGTCTTCCCCAATGCCCTTGTCTTGGCCCTTCCATCCGGATCCAAATATCCGCGTGGTAATGCCAATTTGAGCCTAATCACCCTGAGCATCCCCGGCAAACCTGAAGCTATCAAAATAATTGATGGTCAACATCGCTTTTTCGGTGCACTCGCTTCCGGTAAGAATCCAAAACTCCTGTGCAGCTTCGTGGATGCCGATGATCTGGACCAGGCCCTCATGTTTGCCAAAGTGAACGGCAAGCAAGTCAGCGTCAACAAGAGCCAGTTGGTTTCCCTTTTTGGTATACCCGGTTTCGCCGCCAAAATCGCCTCCGGGGCCAACGAGAAAGAGCAGTCCAAAATCGACCGTGAGGAAGCTATCTACCGTTCACTCGAACGCATCAATCAAAAAGGCCCGCTTCAGGGAAAGTTAAATTTCTATTCCGGCCGCCCCGCCGCCGATACCATTCCGTTCAAAACCCCCTATGATACCTTGCTTGCTATATCAAAGACCGAGCAATCGGGCTTTGATGCCATTAACGGAACGGCCTCCGACCGGGGCCGGGCCTTTGGCGAGCGAATCGCTAATTTCCTTAATGCGTGGTCCAAAATCCTTGGCCCAGAATCTTTCGATGATCCGGAGCACTGGATGTCCGCTACCATGATTAGCGCTATCATCTACACATATCCCGACTGTCGATGGAACGCCGGCCGCTCTGAAGTGGACATCTGGCTAAAACGCAAGGAACACATAAGTTGGAATCCTCGGCCCGAAACATACCGCGGTGCGGGCGGCGCCCGCGCCTTGGCCAAAGCCCTCGTCAAAAAACTAGGCGTTCGCTCACAATTTCTATAACGAGTTGCCAGATTTCATCCAAAGTCTTGGTCTTGGGATTCTGACCATGGAAAAAATTAAAAACCACACCCTACTCGCATTCACCCTCCTAGCCACTGACCGCGCCGCTGTCCGTGCTGAGGTGTTTCAGCACTGGATCAACGAAAAGCCTGGTTCAAGCACTGTCCGCAACACCTACCGCTACAACGTGGAGAAGCTGTCGGACGGCGCGCTCATTTATTTGACGCGCCCGACCCGCCTGAACAAGGGGGCCGACTTCGTCATTCTCTGCGAGGGTTTTAAAAAATTCAAAAACGGGAACGACAAACCACCAAGCCACGGCGATTTGTTTTCCGAAATGGAAAGTTTAATTGCGGCCTCCCGTAAAAATCGCACGGAGATTCTCACCGCCTTGCGCCGCATTTGGGATTGCGAATCCAGTGCCGCCGTTCTGAATGAATTGAAACATTTCCGAGGCAATGCCAAAGCCGAGCGTGTCCTTTTGCTTGCCAAATGGTTTTTCATCGAGCAAGACGTCACCTACTGGACGGATAGCGGACGCCATATGCTCAGGAATGGATTTGAAGAATCTTTCGGCAAACTTCCCTAATTTTTCTTCTTGCGTCGCCGATCTCGGACTGATCTATTTTGAGGGTGCGGATTAATGAACTCTCATTTCGATTCGGCAAAGAGATTTTTGCAGCCCGGCCAGAGCAATATGCTTCGGTTCTAGCCGCGGTAGTGAATTCGCAAGAATCCCACTTGCGGAAACCAAGTATTCCAGTCGAAATTCATTTGCGCCGGGAGCTTTCGGCTGAAGGCTGGAATAAATCTGAAAATGTGCAGCCGGGGTTTTCGTTCATCAAATCGCGCGTCGCCATCGAAATCGAGTTCTCCTGTTACGAATATATTTACCGTGACTTCGTTCATTTCCTTGCCGCTGATAAGGCCGACGAGATTGATGTTGGCGTCATCATCACCAACACGCGCGAAGGAATGAAGCGAATGAAAAATAAATATTCCACCCACAACTACGAACGGGTTTGCCATGAACTGGAATGGCTCCGCCCCACGCTCCACGTCCCCCTCTGGATAATCGGGCTAAAATAAATGAGTTCAAGCCAACATAACATTGAATACACGATTGCCCAGTCGCTCCCCGTCTATAATCACAACAGCGCGATATTGCCCGGCAGTCTTGAAATCCGTTGGCGGCAACGGGAAAGCAATGTCAGCAACGTCGTTCCGGCCAACTTGCGAAGCGGCACTGACATGTCCTGTCGCTGTGGAAATGACTTCGCCGCTGGGGTTTTCAATGGTCATTGTCACCGGCAGCGATTCAATTTTCCCCCTGATGTTTGTAACAAATACCGTGGCAAAGAATGCTGGCGAGGTGAATGGGATGCAGGATGCTTTGAAGCGTTGAAAAACGCCTGCCAAAGTCAGCTTTCCGGTCGCTTGGTCGCGTATCGCGGAATCGGAAAAGATGATTGCCGGCGGCAATGTTGGTTCGCTGTCCATGCGGCAGAAATGCCTGAAATTGATCGAAAAACAAGCTCATGTTTTGTCTAAAACCCGAAAATATGAAAAGAAAATACATACTCACGCCAAAAAACGAAGGGATCGATTTACCCTGCCGAGTCAAAATTAAATGCTCAAAACGTGAAGCACTCAGCGTGGCCAGCAAAATGGCGGCTGAAATTCAAGCCGCGTTGCTGCTGCAATGCGATATTGCTGTCCACATCCAAACCGAGTCGGAAGGTCTGCGCGGAGACGAGGGAATTCTCGCGGGGAATGATGGCCGATTTGTAGATGGTAAGACCGGCAATTTCGTCAAAAATTAGCCCTTTTTTTACTCGTTGCAGATTTTCACAATCCTCGCCAGTTCACCAGGATTGTGCCGGTTGCTGCGGAGCATCTGGACAAACCCGTCGTTGTCCGGGTCGCCAGTTTCCAGCATGTCAGCAATAAACTGGATGGCCTCGGCGTCGTTCATGTGCTTTGCAACCAGGCCGAGCATCTGCTTCGCGTCATAATACCCCGGCTTTACGCCGCAGGTCGGCATTTCGCCTTCGCCCTCCGGGTCAGGGATCAGCAAAACAGCGTTTTTGTGGATGCCGTTGTGCTGTCGAGATTTCGCCCGTTTCATGGTCATTGATGATAAAATTCCTTCGTGTGGCCTGCCAATAAGAATTTCACTCCGCCGCTGTCAGCATCTTCGCCCGGGCCGGACCGTCCCGCAGTCCGCCCAGCCGCCCCAGCGCTACCCCCGCCGGATTTTTTTGTTTTCGCATCATGCGCCATGTCCGTAGTATGGCACGAATAGAAATTTGAATGAAGGCTGAAAAATGAGCCATACCCTCGACCTCCGCCAGAGTCGCCATCCTAATTGTCAGGGTTGCGAACGTGCGGAGCGGGATGACATTGATGCCGATGGACTCTGCACCAAGATCATGTCCACTGTTGATGGCCTGCCGGTGCGTTGCGTCGGCGCGTGGGCCTACGATAAGATTTACCGCCTCGTCCAATACTTCGGCATCTTTGCCGGTGGCATGAGCCGAAAGTGGCATGGATTGAATTACGTAGAGATTTGCAGCGGCCCAGGCCGTTGCATCACCCGTAACGACCGCACGGAAATGGATGGCACCGCATTGGCCGTAATTCGTTCCAAGCAATTTTCCAAGTTAAAAAAGGGCATCTTCATTGATGCCAGTCCGCGTGTGGTGAACATCCTCAATCAGCGCATAAAGGCTTTGGGAAAATCAAATATTGCCGAGGCGGTGGAAGGTGATTACAGCGACGCGCCGGGATTGGCCCGCATCCTGAATCGGTTACCCGATAGCTGCTTGAATCTCGTTTTCATTGATCCGACGGAATGCGATGTCCCATTCACCACCATCAAGCGCATCGTGGACCATCTCCAAAACACCGACCTGATTATCAATGTGGCGTTGGGCACAGACGTCACTCGAAATATTGTGCCCGCTATTCTATCACCAGAGACGCACGCTATTGTCCGCGATAAATATGAAACATTTCTTGGCACGCCGGGGTTTTGCGCTCGCCCCGATGTCATTAAGCTGGCCCGATTGGCTGACCACGACGATTTGCGGCGGAAATTTGCCGATGCCTACAAAGATCGGCTACAAAAATTGGGCTACACTCACATCGATATTAAGCCGGTGAAACATTATTATTACCTGCTATTTGCATCACGCAGTCCCACGGGATTGAAATTCTGGCAAGAGGCTTGCACATATTCGCCAGACAATCAGAAAAACTTGCTGTAAATTACACCGTTCATGGCTCTGAAATCGTCAATTGAGTGGACAGAGGCGACATGGAACCCCGTTACGGGCTGTTCCAAGGTCAGCCCAGGCTGCAAACATTGCTACGCCGAACGCATGGCGTTCCGGTTGCAGGCGATGGGGCATGCCAACTACCGCAACGGCTTCAAGGTCACACTCCACGTAGATGCGCTGGACTTGCCGCTCCGCTGGAAAAGGCCGCAGACGATTTTCGTGAATTCCATGAGCGACCTGTATCATCGTGACGTGCCGCTGTCGTTTATCCAGAAAGTATTCACCACGATGCACCGTGCCGACTGGCATCGGTATCAAATTCTCACCAAGCGCCCGGAGCGTTTGGTCGAACTGGATGCCAAGCTGGCTTGGGCACCGCACATCTGGCAGGGCGTCACCGTTGAGCACCCGGATTATTACGACCGGATTGATTTGCTCCGTAAATCTGGCGCTCAAGTTAAATTTTTGTCCCTTGAACCATTGCTCGCGCCCATGCCCAAGTTGAAACTGCGCGGCATAGATTGGGTGATCGTCGGCGGTGAGTCCGGCCCCGGCGCGCGGCCAATGGCCGAGGAATGGGTGATGGACATTCGCGACCAGTGCCGCAAGACTGGCGTTGCATTTTACTTCAAACAGTGGGGCGGCGTATTCAAGAAACGCAACGGACGCGAGCTTGAAGGCCGCACCTGGGATGAAATGCCCGCCAATGGTGAACTAGCCCTAGCCTGAGTCCAGTTAGGTTATGCAACTATGATTTTCTAGGCCGAGGTTGGGAATGAGCAATGCTTACCCTTAACAAACGATCATTCAAAGTCTTTCCATCAAGCTTGTTAATAAGTTCGTCAGAGGTTCCATTAAATACGACGAATGCAAAACCAAAACCTCGGTGCGGAATGCCTGGCTGGATTCCCGCCGGAAGATCCAGCTGGATGACTTCGCAAACTTCTGACAGAAATACAACAATAGTTTCTTTGCCCGCTTTGTAGGAAATGTTTCCAAGATATAACCGATGGGCGTTTACTAGATCGAACGAGTCACTACCGGGAGATTTAAGATGCTTGGTTGTTTCAGCCTTTTTAGGGGTTGAATTTAAAACTCGCCAGGTTTTCACCTCGCGTTTAGGGACGCGAGAATTTTTTGCAGCCTTGAATGTTTGATTATCACTTAGGAATCGTTCAATCAATTGTCGTTCAAGGAGCGGGGTCATTATCTGGCGAACTTGGTCTGTATCAACGATGCCAAGTCGGTCAATAACATCTTGCGTGGAAAATTCTTTCCCGCCAAAACCAAGAGCTAAAACGGCTGTCTGGCTTTCGGTAAGTTTGTGTGCGTCGTAATTACTTAACCACAGCTTTACGTTCGGGTCGTAAAGCGACTTGCGATAAAGCGTAACCAAGAACCCCATCGAACTGCTTTCAATTTCAGGCTCTGCGAGCGCGTTTGATTTCATCACGTCAAAAATGCGTCGCATACCTTCGCCCATTTCCCTGACCAACCCAATCTCACGCAAAACCCGGGCAATGTGTGGATTTCTGGATTCATGGACACCTTTTAGTGCTTTTATGTCCTCCAATAAAATTGTGGAAAGCAGTGCTCCAGGACTCGATATTTCCATTCTGTCTTGAAAAATTGATATTTCGATACCCCGACCTTCGATTGTGTAGTTACGATGAACGATTGCGTTAATCAATGCTTCACGGCAAGCAATCTGTGGATACAAATAATTTTGCTCGAAGCGGCCACTCTCAGTTAGTTGGGTTTGTTGTGTTAAAGCAATTGTTAATCTTTCCCATGCTAAATCAACAAGGCGGATGATGTTATCATTGACGGCATCATCTTTTGCGACGTTAAATGCCTCACCGCTTCTCTTCTCCTTGCCACGAACTGTCATCACCCGCACCTGGCAGTGCGAATGCCAACGCCGGACATCTTTTGCAAATAGCAAAACAGCAGCGCGTTTAATTTTGAGGCCACTCGGAGTGAATTCCGCCAAATCAAGATATTGCAGACACTTTTCAACGCTCACACCATAGGCAATCTGTGAAGCAATTCCCTGCACCAAATCCAAATCCAGATCGGCGAGTGTGGCCCCATCTTGGATTTCACGATCCCAGGTCCTTGAACGATCCTCCAGCCGTTGAGCGGTAATATTTTCTGCGCTAAAAGGAACCGAGTCACGGTCAATTCTTCTCAGGCATCGTCCATCTGATGTTAAGTGAACAAATTGTGTTCCCTTTGGAACACTAAAATATAAAACAGTGTTCCCATCAATTTTTGTTTCAGCTTTTAAGCAGTTAGGCAGTGGTGTGTCTTTGTGGACATGAGATTCAGTTGAATTTAACAACAATTGGATCTCATCGGGCGAGAGAGAAACGCCGGTGATTGTTCCATTATCCTCGACACCAATTATCAACTCGCCGCCATCGGAATTGGCGAAAGCAACAAGGGCTTCAGAAACATCTCGTGCTAAATCTTTTAATTTGCGCGGGGTTTTCTGATTAGGCGGTCCTTGCCAAGCACTCTTAAACTCGCGGTAATGGCTTTCACCAATCCTGATTGCCAAGGCGATTCGTTCCGGCAAGTCCAAAATCTCACTCATATAATTAATGCTATTTTTACAAAAGCCAAATCCCGCACAAGAAAAAATGCGTTTTAATTCACGTTTCTGTTTGCGCGAACAATGCCCTAGCTGTCGCCCAATCGGAGCTGTTCAAACTTCACCGGACGGGCAGAATTTCCCGTTGCCGGCATTTGTTGCAGACCAGCAACAGGGCCATTTCCCCCGTTTCCTCGTCCATTTGCGCCGTCAGCCGCAAGTCATACGACCCGCATTTGAGGCAGGACACGTCAAACTGGCGGAACGGACTGCCAGCGGGCGACTGGCGCGGCTGGTAATCTTCCCGGCGCATGAAATATCGCGCGGCATTCATGCCACCAAATTATCACACGCCCTGGACAATGCCTGTCCATCCGAAAATTATTCCTTCGGATTTTCGTATTGTCCAGGCACCCGATGGCCAGTCCGGCTCGGACTTCACTTCTTGCCCGCCGGCATGAGGCCAAACCACGCCTTTGCCGCTTCCGGCCGCACCAGTTCGCGATAATGCTGGAAAATCATTCGCGGCGAGTTGCCCGCTTCCAGCGCCACTTGTGCCACGTTCTTCGTCTTCGCCACGCGATAGCTGATAAACGAATGCCGCAGGGCGTTGTGTTTCCACAAAAACGGCTTCCAGCCTTCGTCTTCCGCCATCTCCGCGCCCGGCATGAGCGTGCCCCGGCTGCGCCGCTCGTTTCTTGGCAACGCCAGCAATCGTTCCTCGGCCCGC
>Ga0182027_10011321_pt1 | contig 12621 bp, 9 predicted proteins | sample 712E1DmetaG_FD_121300 | JGI IMG/M metagenome (GOLD analysis project Ga0182027, IMG submission 121300) | Permafrost microbial communities from Stordalen Mire, Sweden - 712E1D metaG (Illumina Assembly) | ecosystem: Environmental > Terrestrial > Soil > Wetlands > Permafrost | place: Sweden...
TCCGCCGCATCGTCGGGCGAGCAGTCCGCCGCATCGTCGAGCGAGCCGTCGAGCGTGTCGGCCCAGAAGGACTCGGACTGACAGATGCCGAAGCCACCGACCGATTGGATCTCACTTTCGGAGGCGGCTGACTTGCTGGCCGCGTCCAACGTGCGATTCACGTCCGGTACCATCGGGCGGTGGGCCCGGACCGGTCAGCTCCAGAGCATCAAGCTGGGCAACCGCCGCTTCGTGCGAAAAGCTCAGGTCCGATCGCTGCTGCGGCCGCACGGCTCAATCCACGGCGAGGATCTGCAGCCCGGGCTATTCGAAGATCTGGACGACTAACCCCGGACCGGGTTCGGCGCGGCGCGGATCTCAGCCCTGCCGTGTACCGCAGCGGCGGCAGTAGCGGGCCTGTGTCGAGACCGGCAAAGCGCAGTGATGGCAGACGCGGACCGTGCCACGGTCCAGCACCTGCTGAGCCGACTCGGCCCAGAGCGCGGCCACGAGAGGCGACTCAGCCATTTCGGACTGATCGGCCCGGGCAGCGGCCACGACCGAGGCTGGGACGTCGGCGTGGGGCATAGGCCAGGGTGCCGCCGGGCTGGTCTGGGTGGGCCAGCGGGCGCCGATCGGTGGCCACGGAGCGGGCTCCACGGTGTGGTGGGCCGCGACGGGAGCAGGTGTCGCGGGGCGTCGCGTCGCTGGAGTCGCCGGCGGCGCCGGCTTTGGTTCGAGTGGATCGCTGGCGGGCCATTCGATCGGGGTGCGGGCGGGCAGGTCGGGGTTCGCCGCCGCCCAGGGGTCGGTGGGCACGGAGGGCGTCGTGAAGAGAGGTTGCTGGGCCGGCGCCCGCTCGACCTCTGATTCGGTGGGCCGGACCGGCTCGGATTCGGGCTCCGGCTCGAACTCGGATTCGCCCTCGGGCTGAAGCGTGGCGAAGACGATGGCTGCGGAGGCGGCAGGGAGCCGATTCTCCGCCCCTGCCTCGACCGCGATGGGCTCCGTGGTCTTGGCCGGGGCTGCCTGCGGTTGCGCCACTCCTTCGACCGTGCTGGCATATGCGTCGCCCCACCAGTCGTGGCGCTCGACCGGGCGGTCAACCCATCTGGTCGGCGCCGGCCACGGCGTCGTGGGTCCCGTGCCTTTCTGCCGGGGCGCCTTGACGGGCCTGGGGGCCTTTGGCGCGGTTTCGTTGGGAGACTCGTCGGTCGGCGCACGCTGACCCAGCAAGCGGCCGATGACCGGCTTGCGGTGCGGGTCGGGCCCCAAGGGCGGCTGCGGTAGCTCGATCGGCTGCCGGAGCGAGCCCAGCAGGTCGAAATCGGAAGATGGCGCCTTCCTCGGCGCCGGCGTCTCCGGCTCCCAGGCGCCGGCAGACGGCCGCTCCGGCTCGGTTCCGTAGCCCGGCTCCGGCTCCGTCACGCGAGCCGCGTCCTCAGCAAGGGTGTGTGACGGCGTGAATCCTTGCGCCTCAGGTGCCGCGGCCCGAGTGGGGGACGCAGCTGGTTCGTCGGGCGACGGAGCGTGGCTGAGCTGAGTCTTGATGAGATGGAGCTCCTCGGGAGTGAGGGTCATCTCCGTGTTGGCCGGCTCGTCGCTCAAGGGCCAGAGGGCCCAGCCGTCGTCACGCGACTTCCAGGCCGCCGCCTGAGCGCGCAGTTGCTCGGCCGCCGTCTGCTCTTCGTCCGAGACTCTGGCTGGCTGGCGGGGCTGCTGCGGCCCAGGTTGAGGCTTCTGGCGCGCCACCGGCTCTGTCTGCTTCGGCAGTTCCTGCTCAGGCGGCGCCGCGAGCGCGAACGTCGGCGCCTCGGGCCAGGTAGTGGCCTTCGCCATTGGGCTTGCCGGCGCTGCCTCAACGGGCCGGTGGCCGTTGCCGCCAGGGCGAGGGGCGAGCCGACCGGGCAGTTCGTCCTCGTCGGGCCACGCCACGGCATCCGGGGAGCCGGCGGGACCAGACGCGACGTCCGCCGCCAAGGTCGCTTTACCGGCGTCTCCGAGATCCTGGCGCGAAACCGGCGTGCGGACGATGAGATGGTCCTGGGGCGCGATTGGCCCGTGGTCCCAGAGTGGAGCGCAGGAGAGGCAGGCACCCTGGTTCTCGTTCCAGCACTTGTCGCAAGCATATTGGCGACAGGTCATGCAGAAGTTGAAGGTCCGATGGAATTCCTCGGTCACGCGCGTCGACTCGTCCTTGGTGACGTCGATGCGGGCCGCGGCCATGGCCTCGTCCATCGACGTCCCGTCGGTCATGACGAAGTTCTTGAGACCCCTCGCCAGGAGACGCGCACCGGTCAGCGACGGCCCCTTAGTGGGGCTCGGACCGAAGGTGTAGCGGGTGCCACATCGCTCGCAATACGAGTCGGTGAGTTCGCTCATCTGTGCTCCGATGTCGTTTGCCAGCTCCGAGCGCGGCCAACCGTGCGCTCGTTGATCGAGGGTACGCCGTCGTACCTCCGCGGTGAGCCGCCCTGCTCGTACTCGCGAAGGAGTCCGAAGGTCCCGTCTTCTGCAAGGCGATTCGCAAGGCTGTCAGGATAGGTCGACGCGCAATCGGTGTCGAGCGCCCGGGGGCGACCGCAGGACGTACCTGCTTCGGTCACACGAGTCGGTGTCAGGTCGTCTGGGCGTAGTATGTTGCGTCCCTGAAGACGTCCCAAGACGGGGGCCTGGCCTGGACACCGACTCTGCGACCCGCTCGCGGATCATCAACCAACCTCTGAATCCAGAAGAGAGACAGATGACGAGCATCCAAGAGACCGGCGAGATGGTTGCGGCCAACGTCGAACGTGTGATCGTCGGCAAGAGACATGAAGTTCGACTGACCCTGGTTGCCCTGCTGTGCCGCGGTCATCTACTGATAGAAGACGTGCCGGGCACCGGCAAGACGATGCTTGCCAAGGCCTTGGCCCGTAGCCTCGGGTGCAGCTTTCGGCGCATCCAGTTCACGCCGGACCTGCTTCCGTCGGACGTGACGGGCCTTTCGATCTACAACCAGCGGACGCAGGAGTTCGAATTCCGGCCGGGCCCGATCATGGCCCAGGTCGTCCTCGCCGACGAGATCAACCGCGCCACGCCCAAGACCCAGTCCTCCCTCCTGGAATGCATGGAGGAGCACCAGGCCACGATCGATGGCACCACGTATGCGATGCCGGAGCCGTTCCTCGTCATCGCCACGCAGAACCCGATCGAATACGAAGGCACATTCGCCCTGCCGGAGGCCCAGCTGGATCGCTTCATGCTCCGCATCCGACTGGGCTACCCGAGCCAGGCCGATGAGCAGATGATCCTCGACCAGCAGAAGATCAGTCATCCTCTGGAGGATCTGAAGGAGGTTCTGTCGGTCGAGGATCTGCGCGAGCTCCAGAAGGGTGTGCGCGAGATCTACGTCGATCCGAGCGTGGCCGACTACATCGTTCGTCTGGTCAACGCCACCCGCACGCACCCCGACGTTTACCTGGGCGCGTCGCCGCGTGGTTCGCTGGCGTTGTACCGCACGGGCCAGGCGCTGGCCGCCCTCAACGGCCGCGACTACGTCATCCCGGACGACATCAAGACTCTCGCCGAGTCCTGCCTGGCTCACCGCCTGATCATCAAGACGAGCTCGTCGATGCACGACATCGACCCGCGCCAGGTCGTAGCCGAGCTGCTCGACAGCGTGGCCGTGGATCCGAGCCGGGCGACGGCCTCAAATCGGCAGGGAGAGAGGGCGGAGGTGCTGGATGGCAAGACCTCGGTCCAGAGGGGCGCCAGCGGCAGCCCGGCCCGATAGCCTCGAGAAGGGCGAAACGTCGTGATCCGGCGGCTCCAGTTCCTGGTCGTGGCGTTGGTTCTGGTCCTCGCCGCTTTCTCGACCGGCCTGCCGTTCCTGTTCTACGTGGTCTACCTTGGGCTTCTGGCCGTCGGCGGCAGCTACGTTCTCACCCGCTTCGGCCTCGCTGATCTGGAAGCGGGTTATCGCGTGGATCATCGCCAGGGCCACGTCGGGGACGACCTTCGGACCACGTACAGCATCTCTAACGCCAGCCGTTTGCCTAAGCCGTGGCTTGAGGTCTACAACCCGACTGATCTGCCGGTTCCGCTTCCCGGTCGCGCGCTCAGCCTGCGCTCGTGGGCTCAGCGATCCTGGGTCGCGATCGTGCCGCTGACGAGGCGAGGCACATACCGAATCGAGCCGATGGTCGTGCGTACCGGCGATCCGTTCGGCTTCTTCGAAGCGGCCGCCACGGTGGGCCGGCCGACGGTCGTGACCGTGTTTCCGCGCGTGGTGCCCCTGCCGCGTTGGCGTTTGCCGAACGCCAACCTCGAGGGCTCGCATTCGGCCCCGGAGCGGACGCTCCAGACAACTCCGCTGGCCACCACTGTCCGGCCCTACGCCCCGGGCGACAGCTTCAATCGGATCCACTGGCGCAGCACCGCTCGCCTGGGCGAGATCCAGGTCAAGGAGTTCGACCTGGAGCAGACGGCGGACGTGTGGCTCTTCCTGGATCTGGAGACCGCCGTGCAGGGCGGAGAGGGCGACGTTTCGACGGTAGAGGAGTCGCTCCGGGTGGCGGCCTCCATCGCCCATGACGCCATCGTCGAGAACCGCGCCGTGGGCGTTACTACCAGCGGCCACCGGCTCGTCTCGATCCCGGCAGATCGGGGCCCGCGCCAGCGTCTGAAGATCATGCAGCTGATGGCCGCCGTAGACGGCGATGGGCGCACTCCTTTGGCCGAGGTGCTGCTCGCCGGCCTGCCCCGCTTGAGGCGCGGCATGACCGCAGTCGTCGTCACGCCCTCATTGGACCGATCGTGGATCCGGGCGCTGGCGGCCCTTCGGGGCAGAGGCGTGGCCGCCGTGGTGGTGACGGTCGACGCGGCCAGCTACGAGCGGGCCGGTCAACCGGGACGGCGCGGCGCGGGCGACGAGCTGGCGGTCGAGTCGGCGCAGAGGCGGGCGCTTCGTTTTACCCTGGCCGAATACGACCTCAAGGCGTGCAAGGTTGCGGCCGGCGACGATCTCGGGACGGTCCTGGCATGACCGCGGACGCGCTGCCGAGGCACCCGGCAGGTGAGCTGCGGCCACGCGATTGGGATCGCGTCGACGAGCCCGGCCCCCTGGGCAGATTGTTCGAACGGCTACGCCCGGACGAGGGTTGGCTGAGCGTGGTTCTGGTACTGGTGATGGCAGGCACGACGGCCTGGTCGATCGCCGACGCTCGCTGGATCCTCGGGCGGGACGACCTGACGAGCTTCGTCATCTGGATTGGGATTGCGGCTGCTCTCTGGGGCTATGTCGGCTCCCGCCTGAACGTCGCGCCATGGATCGCCCAGGTCGCGGGCGCGGTAATCGGGGCCTTCGTGCTGATAGAGGTCGTAGGCTCGGTGGTCCCCCTGGCGCCGCAAGCGACGCCGGGCCTTGTCGGGTGGTTCCAGGCGACCGCGTACTCCGTTACCCAGGCCTACCTCGACTTGACCTGGCGCCACCAGATCGCCACTACCCAGTACGGGCACTTCTGCCTGATCATCGGCATCGTCGTCTGGGGGACCGCCCAGGCCGCTTCGTACGACGTCTTTGGGTACCACCGCGCCATCAACGGCGTTCTGCTCATGGCGGTCATCCTGATTGCCAACATGGCGCTTACGGGCCAGGATCAGTTCCCGGCCCTGGTTCTCTTCAGCGCCGCCGCACTGGTGCTGCTGCTCGGAGCGCATGCCGCCGATGAGCGCACGAGCCTGCAGCGGCATCGCGTCTGGCGTGGCGGCGACATCAACACGCCGCGACTCCAGAACGGTCTTGGTTTCGCCTCGTCGGCGATCTGTGGGGCTTTGATCTTGACTACGGTCGCCAGCTCGGCGCCGCTGGCGAATGCCTGGTCCGGGCTCGGCGGTAACTTCCACGATGTCGCGATCTGGGTCAGCACGTATCTACCCACGGGTGGCCAGAGCCGCTTCAGCCAGGGAGGCGATTTCGGAAGCTCGACAGTCATCGGGTCGTCTTTCAGCGCGTCGAACAGCATCGTCCTGACCATCCAGATGCCCGAAGGGGCCCCAAACTCCCACTGGCGCGTGATCTCATACGACAGCTTCAGGTCAAATGGCTGGGCGGCAGGCGCAGGTTCGCAGAGTGGCCTGCAACCTGGTGACGGCCTGAACGACGGAACGCTCGATCGAGTCGATGCAGCCGCGTCGACTCGGACCACGTTCACATACACAGTCAACGTTCGCGACGCGTCGCTCGAACATCTCGTGGTCGCCAACGAGCCCGTGTCGGCGACCGTTCCGGTCACTCGCGTTCTGGTCGGTGGCTCGCCGCCGGATTCCGACGTCGTCTGGTTCCCGACCGATTCCACGAACTATTCGGTGACCTCCGCAGTGCCGAACCTGGACCTCACGGGCGCCGGGCTCACGGAGTGGCAGCTGCGACGCACCGGCACGAGCTACCCGGCTGCGATTCGGCAGCGGTACACCCAGGGCGCCGACCTGGTGGGGGACGCCGGCAAGGGCCTGCTCAGTCAGATCGAGTCCTGGGCGAGCGCCAACGGCGTGGCGCTCGATCCAAAGACGGGGCATTTCGCAAACGCGTATGACGCGGCGAAAGCCATACAGGATTACCTGCGCGATCCCAACAACTTCACCTACGACGCCAATATCTCGGATCTGGCGTGCGGGTCAATGACTACGGTCGATTGCTTCGCCACGTTCAAGCGGGGTTTCTGCGAGCAATACGCCACGACCATGACAATGCTGATGCGGATGGAAGGGTTCCCCGCCCGCTACGTCGAGGGGTATCTGTCGGGGCCCGTCGAGCAAGCGAGTCGCGCGATAGACGTGACCGGGCAGCAGCGCCACGCCTGGGTCGAAGTCTATTTCGCGGGCTTAGGTTGGGTTCCGTTCGATCCGACCGGGGGCTCGGTGGGTCAGCCTACGGTGCTTGCGCCGGGCGGGCCGTCGTCGGCTGCCCGGACCCCGTTGCCGTCTGCGTCGAGCTCCGTCGCGTCGGCGGTCCCGCAAGTGACGCCACGGCACGGCGGTGCCGGCTCGACCTCCCCCGAATCCTCCGACGGCGGTCCTGGCTTGATGCTGCTTACGGCTGTGATCGTTCTCGTGGTCTTGCTGGCATTGCTGGTCGTATGGCGGCGCCGGCGGCGACGGTTGGAGACTCCCGAAGCCGTGTACAGGAGCATCGTCCGGGTGGCCAGCAGGCTTGGCTACAGGCCACTGCCAACGCAGACGGTGTACGAGTACACGGGCATGCTTGCCGATGTGGTACCGCGAGCGCGAGATCCGCTGGGCGAGGTCGCGACCGCGCATGTCGAGGTCGTCTACGGTCGGAGGAATCTGCCGACAGAGCGGCTCGTTTCTCTTGCTGCGGCGCGGCGTCGAGTGAGTCAGGCTCTGCTGCGGCTCGTGTTCCGCATCCCGGGTCGCGGTCCAAAGCGACCCGGGAAGGGTCGAGGCAAGCGTAGCTGAAGTTTTTGGCGCGGGCGACGGACCCGGCAGGCCCTCGCCTCAGAGCGCGCCGGATTCGGAGCGTTCCAGCGGTGACTCGGCCGAGATCGCGCCATCCGCTTGCGCGAGATGTTCGTCCAGATTCACCGCGCGCAGAACCGCGCGACCGGCCCTTATCTCGACGACCGAGATTGACGCGAGGCCGAAATCGAAGTTCCAGAAATGCTCCGCCGGCAGGCCGAGAAGGGCGCACACCACAACTCGGAAGACCCCGCCGTGTCCGACGATCAGCGACCAGCGTGGGCTTTGCCGGGCCGCGTCCGCGTAGCCGAGGACCTGGTGCCGATCCATCGTCCCGCGCGGCGTCCCAGCCGCCAGCTCCGCCAGGATGACCGCCAGTGAGGCTTCGACCCGGGCCCGAACCTGCTCGAGGCTTTCGCCGCCGGGCGCGTGGAAGCGGGTCGGCCAGCGCCGCCAGGCGGCCAGCGACTCGCCAAAGCGGGCCCTGATCTCCGTGTCCGTGAGTCCCTCCCACCCGCCCTGGGCGATCTCGAGGAATCCCGCATCGGGGCGGAGCGGGGGAGTGGCCCGACCGGCGGCGTCCATCGCCCCGGCCACGAGCTCGGCCGTGCGCCGTGCCCGACCCAACGGGGAGTGGACGATAGCGAAAGGCGCGGTGTCTGGAATTGGCAACTGCGGAGCGGCGTCGGGATGTGCCAACCGCGCGCCCGCCAACTCGGCCTGCCGCACGCCGAGGCGAGTCAGCGGCGCTTCCATCTGCCCCTGGAAGCGGTTGTCGACGATGAACTGGGTCTCGCCGTGTCGGAGCAGGACCAGGATCGCGTCGAGGCCGTCGGGAATGAGCGGAGCGGCCCCGGAGGGCCGCTCCGCCTCCCGCAGAGAGGAGTTCAACGGTCGGTGGCGGCCCGGATGACCCACACGTCGAGGACCGCCGGGTGGTTCCGGATTGCTGCCGTGACGGAGTCGGGGACCTCGTCGTCGATCGCCAGCAGCATCAGGGCGTCCTGCCGGGTCGGGGTTCGCGCCAGAGTCATCGCGCTGATGTTCACGTCCGCCTCGCCGAGCATGAGTCCGATGCGACCCATGGTGCCAGGCTTGTCCTGATGGCGCGTGACGAGCATCAGCGGCGTCGGCGCCATGTCGAGCCAGTGGTCGTCGATGCGGACCAAACGCGGCTCTCCATTGGCCATCGTGCCGGCCACGACGGCCTTGCCGCTGTCGCCTTCGAGCGTCAGAGTCACCAGTGAGGCGAACGTGCCGGCGTCGTTGGTCTTGCGCTCATTCACCGTCAGGCCCCGGTTCTTGGCCAGGAACGCGGCGTTGATGAGGTTGACTCGTTCGCTCGTGGCGTTCTCGAGGATGCCTCGGAGAGCGGCCGCTGTGAGCTGTGAGTCGTCGTAGTTGGCCAGGTCGCCGGCCACGTCCACGGTCAGGGCCTTGATCGCGCCGCGGAAGTACTGAGCGCCGATGCGCCCGAGCGTTTCGGTGAGAGGCAAGTAGGGCGCGATCGCGCGGGCCGTCTCAGGGGTGAGCAGCGGGGCGTTGACCGCGTAGCGGGCCGATCGGCCGGCCAGGACGTCGATGACCTGCTCGCAGGCCTCCTCCGCCACGCGGACCTGGGCCTCGGCCGTGGAGGCGCCCAAATGCGGCGTCAGAACGGTGTTCGGAGCGGTCAGCAGCGGCGAGTCGACCGGCGGCTCCTTCTCGAAGACGTCGAACGCGGCGCCGGCGATTTTGCCCTCGGTGAGACCCTGGGCCACGGCCGCTTCGTCGTAGACGCCGCCGCGGGCGACGTTGACGAGCATCACGCCGGGCTTGAGCTTCGCGATCTGGTCCGGGCCGACGATGCCGCGCGTCGCCTTGTTGAGGGGCACGTGAACGGTGATGACGTCGGCCTTCTCGATGATCGTCTCGACGTCGACCAGGTTGATGCCGTGCAGGGCGGCCTGATCCGCGGTCACGAACGGGTCGTAGCCGATGATGTTCATCTCGAGGCCGCGAGCGCGATCGGCCACGGCCTGGCCGATCTTGCCCAGGCCGATGATGCCGAGAGTGCGACCGCGCAGCTCGACGCCGGTGAAGGCACTGCGCTTCCACTCACCCTTGCGCATCGATGCGTCGGCGGCGGCTGTCTTGCGCGCGAGCGCCAGCATCAGGGCGATCGTCTGTTCGGCCGCCGAGACCGTGTTGCCGGTTGGGGCGTTGACGACCACGACGCCCGCCCGGGTGGCGGCCTCGAGGTCGACGTTGTCGACACCGACGCCGGCCCGACCGATGACGACCAGGCGCGTCGCATGGGCCAGGATGTCGGCCGTCACCTTTACCTGGCTGCGAACGAGCAGCGCGTCGTACTCGCCAATGATGGCGGCGAGCTCTTCGGGCGAGAGGCCGATCTTCTCATCGACTTCATGATGGGCCCGCAGGATCTCGATGCCCTGCCTGGCCAGAGGCTCCGCAACGAGGATCTTCATCGGATGCTCCTTACTTGGTCACGCCGAGGGCCTTGAGTGCCGCCACCTGGGAGGCGGCCACGGCCGTGCCAGGAGTGACGGGTCGATCGAGCTCGATGAGCGTCTGCTCGAGAACGGCCATCGCGTTCAGAATGTTCGGGATCGTTACGTGGCCGAGGTGCCCGATCCGGAAGATCTTGCCCTTCAGGGCGCCCTGGCCGCCGGCAACGATGAGCCCGTATTTGCGAAGCTTGCCGTTGAAGGTCTTCCAGTCGAGATCCTCGGGGATCCGGGCCCCGGTGACCGTGTCCGAGGCGAACTTGGGGTCCGCCAGGAGTTTGAAGCCGAGGGTCGTCAGGCCGGCGCGAACCGCGGCGCCGACGGCCGCGTGGCGCTTCCAGATCTCGGGCAGCGTCTCCTGCTCCATCAGCTGAAGGGCTACCTCGAGCTGGAACATGACCGCCACGGCCGGGGTCCACGGGGTCTGGCCGGCCTCGGCGCTGGTCTTGTGGGCGAGCAGATCGAAGTAGAACTTGGGCATCTTCGCCACCGCGGCCGCTTCCCAGGCGCGCGGCGAGACGGCGACGAAGCTGAGGCCGGGCGCGACCATCCAGGCCTTCTGCGAACCGCTGACGACGACGTCAAGGCCCCATGCATCCGTCTCGAACGGGACGGCCCCAAGGCCCGAGATCGCGTCGACGAGGATCAGCGCATCCGGCGCCACTTCGTGGGCGACCTTCGCCAGCGCTTCGATCGGGTTGGTAACTGCGGTGGAGGTCTCGTTCTGGGTCATCAGAACGGCCTTCCATGGGCCACCGGCCTGGAGGGCCTCGTGGACCTTGGCCGGCTCCGCGGCCTTGCCCCACTCGGAGGCGAGCTTGGTTACGTCCGCGCCGTAGGCGGAGGCGATCTTGGCAAAGCGATCGCCGAAGGCGCCGATGGTGACCGCCAGGACCTTGTCTCCGGGGGAGAGGAAGCTGACGATCGCCGACTCGAGCCCGCCCGTCCCGGCCGCCGTGACGATCAGGACGTCGTTCTCGGTCTTATAGAACGTCTTCAGGCGGGCGATGATGCTGTTCTGGAGGACGGCGAACTCCGGGCCGCGATGGTTGACCATCTGGCGGGCGCCGGCCTCTCGGACGGCGTCTGGGAGCGACGTGGGGCCGGGAATGCGCAGGTTGGCCTCGAAGCGGTTCACGGGTTCCACCTCATGCGGGGGAGCAGGACGACGGGTGGATGCTACGAGGCGTTGCCCGTTTGCGCCAGTGTGGTATATATGACCACATATGCTGAAGCGGACCACGGTTCTGATGGACCCCGACCTGCTGGAGCGGCTCGATCGCTTCGCGGCGCGGACTGGCGTGACCAAGACGTCGGTCATCGCGGCCGCCCTGGAGGCTCATCTGGAGAAGAACGACACCACGCCCGACCTGCCATTTCTGGCCGTCGGCCGGAGCGACCACGGACGGCTGTCCCTCGATGGGCGGGGGATCGCGCCGCGAGAGGCCGGCCAGCGGCCTCGCCCGGAGGAGGCCTGAGCCGTGGCCATTCTCCTGGACTCGAGCGCGATCCTGGCCGCGGCTGACCAGTCGGACCTGAATCACCGCGCCGCGCTGGCCTGGTTCGGGCGGGCCAACGAGCCACTGATGATCGGGGCGCTGACCTTGGGTGAAGTGGATCTGCTGCTCCAGCGCGAGCTGGGGCTGCGGGCCACGCTGGCGCTGCTCGAGTCGATCCAGAGTGGCGCGGTCAGGGTGGTGGCCCCGACCCAGGCCGACCTGGCACGGGCCGCGGAACTGCTCCGCGAAACGATGGAATACCGGCCGCGCCTCACGGACGCCGTTCTGGTCGCCACTGCCGAGCGCCTGGGGATCACGCGTGTTGCCGCGTTCGACCGTCGGCCGATCGCAATCTTCCAGACCAGGCACGTCCGGGCGCTGGATCTGGAGCCCTAACGCACCATTGCCGTCGGTTGAGGCTCAGATCAGCCCGGAACGTCCCTTGCCGTCGCCTGGCCGACAGCCGATATGGGCGCCTGCTGCTCGCCGCCGGCATCGCGGCGCTGCTCGTCGGCGAGCTCGCGCAGGCTCTCCTGACGGCGCCGCATCCCTTCCGAACCGACGGCCATCGGATCCGCCTGCGGCTGCCCCTCAACGGGGCGCTTTCGACGGGGCGGGTCACGTCGGACCTCGCGCAGCCGGTCGAACCGTTCGCGGATCTTGACCTCGGCTCCCTCGTCGCCGGGAAAGTAGTAGCGACGATCGGCCAGCTCGCCGGGCAAGTACTGCTGCGCCACGTCGTCGCCGGCGAAGTCATGCGGGTAGCGGTAGCTGCGCCGGCCCGGCCCGCTCGAGCGCAGGTGCGCCGGAACCGGCAGCGAGCCGTGGCCCAGGACGTCGTCCATCGCGGCGAAGTAGGCGCGACCGGCGGCGTTGCTCTTCGCGGTCGCGGCCAGGAAGACGGTGGCTTGAGCCAGGGCGTACTGACCCTCCGGAAGCCCGACCCAATCGAGCGCCTGGGCCGCGGCGACGGCGATCTCAAGGGCGCGCGGGTCGGCCAGGCCCACGTCCTCGGAGGCGGAGATGATCAGACGGCGGGCGATGAAGCGGGGATCCTCGCCGGCGGCGATCATCGCGGCCAGCCAGTACAGGGCGGCGTCCGGGTCGTTACCGCGGATGCTCTTGATGAAAGCGCTGACGGTGTCGAAATGGCCGTCACCGGCTCGATCGTAGGA
>Ga0182027_10011322_pt1 | contig 12620 bp, 11 predicted proteins | sample 712E1DmetaG_FD_121300 | JGI IMG/M metagenome (GOLD analysis project Ga0182027, IMG submission 121300) | Permafrost microbial communities from Stordalen Mire, Sweden - 712E1D metaG (Illumina Assembly) | ecosystem: Environmental > Terrestrial > Soil > Wetlands > Permafrost | place: Sweden...
CCGTTCTCCTAAACTTCAGGATTGGTTGCCAGGGTTTCGCAGAGCCTAATCTCTTCACCCTTCTTAATAAAAACCAAACACCCTTTAAAGGAAGGAATATTTGATTTGTGGGGTCAAAGGTAAGAAGGATTTTTTGAAATGCAAAATATTTAGGTTAATTACACTAAAACAGTAAGTGTTTACCCCTTGAAGGGGGAAATAAAAAGGGGGTGTAACGAATCGAAGAATATCCCTAAAGTGCCTTTTGATCTGGTTGTAAAACCCCTCTGTCAGCTGCGCTGACATCTCCCCGGGGGGGAGAAAAACCTGTATTTTTAGTTGAATTACACTTGGATGCACAGTATTAGCGGGCAAAAAAATAAAAATTTACCTTATTTTTGTCTTACAAAACAGCTACATAATGCAGAACAACCTTTTCATCTATAACACTCTTTCGAAGAAGAAAGAACTTTTCAAACCGTTACATGCACCATTTGTCGGCCTGTATGTTTGCGGGCCCACTGTATACAGCGATGCCCACCTCGGGCATGCAAGGCCGGCAATAACCTTCGATATGTTATTCCGTTATCTTACACATCTGGAGTATAAAGTGCGTTATGTTCGTAATATAACGGATGTGGGACATCTCGAAAATGACTCTGATGAGGGGGAAGATAAGATCGAAAAGAAAGCACGGTTCGAACATCTTGAACCAATGGAAGTTGTCCAGAAATACATGAACACCTTCTATAAAAACATGGATCAGCTAAACACACTTCATCCATCAATTGAACCAAGGGCTTCAGGACATATCATTGAACAGATCGAATTTATTAAAATCCTTATAAAGAGTGGTTACGCTTACGAATCAAACGGTTCTGTTTATTTCGATATATTAAAATACAATCAGAAATATCAATATGGAAAACTGTCGGGCAGGGTTTTGGATGAACTCATCAGCAACACCCGTGATATCGAAGGACAGGATGAAAAACGGAATTCATTCGATTTTGCTGTCTGGAAAAAGGCCAGCCCTGAACACCTTATGAGATGGCCTTCACCATGGAGCGAGGGTTTTCCCGGATGGCATCTGGAATGTTCCGCAATGAGTATCAAATATCTTGGTGAAGAGTTTGATATTCACGGTGGAGGAATGGATCTGATGTTTCCCCATCATGAGTGTGAGATAGCCCAGTCAACAGCTGCCCTTGGTAAAGAAACAGTTCATTACTGGATGCACAATAATATGATCACCATTAACGGACAGAAGATGGCCCGTTCACTTGGCAATTTCATTACTCTCGATCAGCTTTTCATTGGTGATCATCCTGCATTGGCGCAGGCATATTCACCTATGACAATACGGTTTTTCATCCTGCAGGCTCATTATCGCAGCACTATTGATTTCTCCAATGAAGCTCTGCAGGCTGCAGAAAAAGGATTCCAGAAACTGATGAAAGCCGTGGAATCGCTCAACAAACTCCAACCTTCAGATCATTCAACATTTGATGTAATAAAACTGAAAGAAAAATGTTACGCGGCACTCGATGATGATCTTAATAGTCCTGTACTATTGTCTCATCTATTTGAAGGTGTAAGGATTGTCAATTCAGTTATAGACGGCAGTGAGAAAATTGATGCTCCCGGTATTGAATCATTAAAATCACTCTTCAACACATTTGTTTTTGAGATTCTTGGGCTGAAGGATGAAAAATCAGGAAAGAACGATGAAAAGCTAACCGGAGAACTGATTAATATTATTATCAATTTAAGACAGGATGCAAAGAATCGCAAGGAATTTGATGTTTCAGATAAAATCAGGCAAGAACTAAATAAACTTGGAGTTACTATTAAGGATCGGAAGGATGGTGTTGATTGGGAGTCGAACCCCCTATGATCCCCCCAGGTGGGGATAAATTATCGTTAGTTGTGGATGGGAGATGAACCCCCTACGATCCCCCCAGGGGGGGATAAATTATCGTTAGTTGTGGATGGGAGATGAACCCCCTATGATCCCCCCAGGGGGGGATAAAAAAACAGATATTAAGTAAATTACAGAAAATGGGTTACTACGGAAGCAGAGAGTTGGTTGGAAGAGCAAGGGTATTAAGGAGTAATATGACCAGGGCAGAAATAATTCTTTGGTCAAGGTTAAGATCAAAAAAAATTAATGGCTATAAATTCCGAAGGCAACAACCAATTTTTGATTATATCGTAGATTTTTATTGTGATGAGCTTAAGCTTATAATTGAAGTTGATGGAGAAATTCATTCTCTGAATGAAAAACCAAAATATGATTTAAAACGAGACAACATTCTTAAAATCAACGGATATCATATTACCCGGCTATCCAATTTCGAAATAGAAACGGAAATTAATTCAACAATTAATAAGATAATCTCATATATTTCTGAGAATTTGTCCCCCTCCCAGGGGGATTACAGGGGGTCAAATAAATGCAAAACAACATAGAAAAGACGGATTTGTCCCCCTCCCAGGGAGACCACAGAGGGTCTTCGTATAAGTCCTCAGTAATATCTATTGGCTCCACCCCCCTGGGTGGCGACTACCCCATCCGTATCCAGTCGATGACAAACACAGATACACTCAACACCAAGACATCTGTTGCACAATGCATAAGGATTATCGAGGCCGGAGCTGATTATGTGAGACTAACCGCACAAGGTATCAGGGAGGCGGAGAATCTTGCTGTCATAAAAAACGAATTGCGAAAAGCTGGTTTTGACACTCCTCTGATTGCCGATATTCATTTTAATCCTGTTGCTGCCGAGACAGCTGCCCGGCTTGTTGAAAAGGTAAGGATCAATCCCGGTAACTATGCAGATAAAAGAGCATCCTTTGAAAAACAAGAGCTTTCTGAAAATGAATATAACGAGGAGCTTGAAAGAATCCACACGAAATTGCTCCCTCTGATAAATATCTGCCGCGAAAATAAAACAGTTATTCGTATTGGAATAAATCATGGTTCGCTCTCTGACCGCATTATGACACGTTTCGGAAACACTCCTGAAGGAATGGTATTTTCTGCTTTGGAATTTATCAGAATATTCAGTGCAGAGAACTTCAGTGATCTTGTACTGTCAATGAAATCATCCGACACAAAAATTATGATCGAGGCCACCCGGATGCTAGTAAATATGATGCAGAGCAAAGAACTATCGTATCCCCTTCATCTTGGTGTGACAGAAGCCGGGGAAGGTGAAGACGGAAGGATCAGATCAGCTGCAGGAATCGGTGCACTCCTGGCAGAGGGTATAGGCGATACAATAAGGGTTTCCTTATCTGAAGACCCGGAAAAAGAGATACCTGTTGCAAAAAAACTTGCCGGTTACTATCCCAGAGGAATATCTCGTAAAGCCCCCGATAAACCGTTGAGCTTTAAATCTCCTTCATCAAAACCGGAAATTCTTAAACGAATAAATGGTCCGTTGGTAGTTTCAAATTTGACATCTTATCCTGACTTAGATGCAGCCGGATATAAAAATGCAGGGTATACCATAGATATAATTACTGGTGAAATTAAAAAAACTGACGGTTCAGCAGATCTTATTATAGTTAAAAATTGTCCTGAAAAAATACCTGAAAATGTTTCCCTGGTGCTTCCTTACAAAATATGGTATGAAAAAAAACAAAATGACAGGTTATACCCTTTATTCTCTCCCGAGACATTCCATGAAAGCAATTACAGATCTGAGAAATTAAATGTCTTGCTGACAGTTCCTGATTACAACATTGAATATCTTAAAGATCCCGATCCGGATACTACCCTGGTGATGTTCACTTTTAATCCTGAAAAAGATCAGTATGCTGCCGATTATTTTCTTAATGCCCTTGAAGAAAACAACCTGAGCCAGAATATAATTCTAAATCCTGTTTTCCGGGAAAACAATCTGGAGGACCTTCAAATTAAAGCTTCTTCACTTTTAGGTCGTTACATTATTGATAAAAGAGTTACCGGAATTTCTGTCTCCAATATTGGGGAAGTTGATTTCAGAGACATCACGGCACTTGCCTTTTCCATACTTCAGTGTACCGAAACCCGAATCACCCGGACAATGTATCTGTCATGTCCGACATGCGGACGCACAAAATTCGATCTCCAGGAATCTGTTAAAAAGGTAAAAGAGGCTACGGGACATCTGAAAGGACTAAAAATAGCTGTTATGGGATGTATTGTAAACGGTCCGGGCGAAATGGCAGGGGCCGACTATGGATATGTCGGAGCTGCCAATGAAAAGGTTCATATTTACAGGGGTACAGTTCCTGTCCTGAAAAACATTCCAGAGAAAGATGCTGTGAAGGAGTTGCTGAAGGTTATTGAGAAAGATCAGGCCAACCTGTAATCCAGCTGTTTTTTCTGAAGATCAGCTTTTACTACTTCAATATTAACACGATCTCCAAGAGTGTAGATTTTACCGGTTGACCGTCCTTTAATACAGTAATTCTCCTCATCATATTCATAGAAATCATCTGCAAGCTCCCGTATATGGATCATCCCTTCACACTGATTCTCAACGATCTCCACATATATTCCCCATTCTGTAACTCCTGAGATAACCCCTTCAAACACCTTCCCGGTTTTGTCGCTCATATACTCAACCTGTTTGTACTTGACAGATGCTCTTTCCGCTTCAGCAGACAGCCTTTCCATTTTTGATGAATGGTCACACAGTTTTTCATATTTATCCTTACTGCCCGGATTTTCTTCGGCAAGATAAGCAGTCATCAGCCTGTGTACCATCATATCGGGATAACGACGTATGGGTGAAGTAAAATGTGTATAATATTTAAATGAAAGTCCGTAATGACCAATGTTGTCTGTCGAATAGATGGCTTTTGCCATCGACCTGAGAGCAAGTGTTTCGATAATATTCTGTTCCTTTTTCCCTGCTGCGGAGTGCAGCAATTTATTCATTGCTTTTGGTAATGATGTTTTATCATCTTCAATCAGCTTATAACCGAAACGGGTAATAAAATGGCTGAAATTGCTTATCTTCTCCGGATCAGGTTTATCGTGAATACGGTAGACAAAAGTTTTTCCTCTTAGCTTTTTCCCGACATATTCTGCAACACACTTATTAGCCAGAAGCATGAATTCCTCAATAAGCTGGTTAGCTGTACCCATCTCGCGGAATTTAATCCCAAGCGGTTTCCCTGCTTCATCAAGGTCAAATCTCACTTCAATCTTCTCAAAAGCAAAAGCTCCTGACGCAAATCTTTTTGCCCTCAGTTGCTGCGCAAGCCGGTGAAGTAAAAGGACCTCTTCCTTCATATCACCTTCTCCGGTATCAATCACCTGCTGAGCTTCATTGTATGAGAATCTTTTGTCGGAATTGATAATTGTTCTTCCAAACCATTCATTAATGACCTCAGATTTATCATTCAGTTCAAACACGGCTGAATAGGTAAGCTTATCTTCAGAAGGATTGAGTGAACAGATATGATTTGAAAGTCTTTCAGGGAGCATCGGTACAACCCTGTCAACCAGATATATTGATGTGGCTCTCTGTTTAGCTTCTTCTTCCACTAAAGAATCCATTTTCACGTAGTGCGTCACATCGGCGATATGAACCCCTACTTCCCAATTGCCATTTTCCAGCTGTTTGAGAGAAAGGGCATCATCAAAATCCTTAGCATCGGACGGATCGATTGTAAAAGTGGGTATTTTGCGGAAGTCGCGACGAACCTTAATATCGTTTTCTGTGATCTCACCCGGAATTTTTTCAGCATCGGCCTCGACTTCTTCAGTAAAGTTATACGGAAGTTCAAACTCAGCAAGAATAGCATGCATCTCCGTTTCGTGCAGTCCAGGATAACCAAGAACATTAATGATCTCTGCTACAGGATTTTTTGATTTCGGATCCCAGTCAACCACCCTGGCAACAGCTTTCTGCCCCTGTTTTGCACCATTTAGTTTTGATGTCGGGATAAACAGGTCAAATGGCATGTTCTTGTTATCGGGGATAAGAAATGCAAAGTTCGGCATGATCTCAACAGTGCCTACAAATGAGGTTCTCCATCTTTCAATGATCTCCACGACTTCTCCCTCGGGCCTGGCTCCTTTCCTCCTGGCATAAAGCCATACTTTAACTTTGTCGCCGTGAAGAGCTGTTTTCAGGTTTTTAGCAGTGACAAATACATCGTCTTCAAGATCGTCGGTTGAGATAAATCCATAGCCACTACGGGTCATATCAACAGTACCGGTGATATACCCACGGGTTACCTTAACTTTGTATTTACCATGAAATATTTCCTGTACGCTGCCTTGTTTAGCAAGATCCCTCAGGATATCTGATATCATCTGCCTTCCGGGAGCATCAATAATATTCAGACGTTTGGCGATCTGCTTATAATTAAACCCCTGTTCGGGGGTTTTTGTCAATGTTGCAAGTATTTGTCCGATAAGTGATTCCCTTGAAATGCCGGAATCTCTTTTGGCCATTCCCTTCTTACTCATATTTCAGTTTTTGCGAAGGTACAAAAAGGAACCATAAATTTTAATACATTTGGTTGATAATTGGAATGCAATGGCTGGTTTGAAATCGATACTTTCCAAATCTGCTTCAGTAGTTAACCGGAAAACCGGAAATGAATATGTGCTTGTGCCCATTACAAACAACATAGCAGATATGAACAGCGTTTATACTCTGAATGAGACAGGTGCTTTCATATGGGAACAAATTGACGGAAAAAGAAGTGTTGAAGAGGTCATTAATGCCTTGACAGCTGAGTATGATATTGACTTTAAAAATGCAGAGGCAGATGTTTTTTCTTTTGTTGAAAATATGAGTAAATATCTTATTATCCATTAATAGAAAAACTTGCTATTACGATTTTTTTTATTGCCACCAAGACACAAAGACACCAAGTAGCACCAAGGTATGTTTAAAGAAATTTCACAGGAAGAAGATCGGATTGGCAAAGAAATTGTCAATGCAGCTTTTCATGTTCACACGCAACTTGGTCCTGGATTATTAGAAAAAGTATATGAAGTCTGCTTTTGTTATGTTTTGGCACAGAAGGGATTTGAAATAAAAAGACAATTAGATATACCAATTGTATTTGAAGGATTAGTTTTCGAAGAAGGTTTAAGATTAGATGTCATGGTCAACGATCTGGTCATTTGCGAACTTAAGGCTTTAGAGAATGTAAATCCAGTGTGGGAAGCACAGTTACTTAGCCATCTTAAATTAACAAACAAACGTTTAGGTTATCTTATAAATTTTAATGTTCCTTTAATTAAAAATGGTATTAAAAGAATAGTGATTTAGTTCTTGGTGATTACTTTGTGTCTTGGTGTCTTTGTGGCAAAAATCTAATACACAAATGCTTTAAAAATATGAGGAATTATAACTTAAATATTGCAGGATATAATATCGGGTTTGAAGCTTCAGCCAACGGACCTGAGCTTAAACCGTCGGCAAGATTCCTCAGAAATATCAACCCGAATAACTTATCGGATATCCTCATCCGGGTTCATTCAGAGCCCTTTAATCTGCCAAAAGGAGCTGAAAGGGTTTTCAGGGCTCCTTACGTTGAAGAGATAAATGGCATCCAGTTCAATAATGAGACAAACTTCTGGAGTGTCTGGAAATATCGCTCCGAACTTTTTATCTGGACAATCTTCCCACTCTCTGTTTCAGAGAAAAATGCAGTATTGAAATTCTCACTTACATCGATGGAATGGGACCTCTGGATTTACGGTGCCCGGGATGAGACAGATCCTTTTGAGTATCCCCTGGACGGACTGATACTATATTACCTGACAGTTATAAATGGGGATATAATGATCCATGCATCGGGAGTTAACAATTCAGGACATGGTTATATCTTCAGCGGAGTGTCAGGAAAAGGGAAATCGACAATGGCAAAGCTCTGGGATAATTCCGGAGCTAAGGTCATCCACGATGACAGGCTTATTTTAAGAAATTCAGGAGGTGGCTACAGGATGTTTAATACTCCGGTTTATAATAATGATGAACCTCGTGAATCAACCCTTAACAAGATTTTTATTATTGAACATGGTCTTGAAAATATGCTGGTCCCGTTAAAAGGAGCCAATGCAGTGACACAGGTAATGGCGAACTGTATACAACATAACTGGGGGGCAGACATCATCGCCAGGCTTCTTGGTTCTATTTCGATTATGTGCGGGACGATACCAACATCAAAGCTATTCTTCAAACCCGACAGAAGTGTAATTGACCTTATCCTCGACAATGAATAACTGGCGGAACAATCATACGATTGTGAAAGATATCGGTCTCACTTTACTCGCCGAAGGAAAAACCATCAGGATAAAAGCTCACGGGTACAGTATGTATCCCTGCATTAAACCAGGTTCCCTGATACTGATCGAACCGTTGAATATCAAGGGGATGCCCCGCTCCGGAGAGATTATTGCAATTCGTAGAGAGAGCGGTCTTATCGTCCACCGTCTTTCTAAAATAATAAACAAGAATGGAGTTAAATGGTATATCGCAAGAGGAGACAGTAATGCATATGCCGATAATCCGATTAAATTAGATAAAATAGCAGGACGGATAGTGCGAGCTGAATCCACGGGAGAAAACCCGGTTCCTGCTGATATCAGTATTAACACAAAACCAAATTATTTTGTTAACAGGATAAGAGTGATAGGTTTGCTTTTATGGAAAAAATTAAACTATTCAGGGAATCTTTAAGGCTTGTCTGGAACAGCTCCCCGGGATGGACTTTCACAAATATTGTGATGTCTGTTCTGCGGAGTGTCTTCCCTCTAATGCTTATCTGGCTTCTGAAAGTAGTTATTGATGACATAACTAAAGCTGCCACGGCAGCTCCCTCCAATCCGAACATAAATGTGCTCTGGCCGGTATTGGCAGTGGTTATAATCTGGTTTCTCGATGAAGCCTCATCTGATTTCAGCAATTATGTCCGTAAAAAACAGGCATTGAAGCTTGAGGTCTATATGTATGGATTGTTGCATTCAAAGGCCATAAAACTGGACCTTATCAACTTTGAGCGTCCCGAATATTTCGATTGCCTGTCACGCGCCTCACGGGAAGCCCCATGGCGCCCGAACAGCATCCTTAATAACCTGGTTTCAATGCTAAGAGGGCTTCTCTCTCTGTTACTTATGGCCGGACTTATCTTTACTCTTCACTGGACTCTTGCTTTACTTCTTCTTGTTGCAAATATTCCCGGAATATGGTTACGGCTCTATTATGCAGATATCCTGTATAATTTTCAGAGGCAGCAAACTCCCGAAGCAAGAAAATCTGCATATTTTAACTGGCTGCTTACAGGTGACAGGCCTTCCAGGGAACTGAGGCTGTTCGGACTGGGAAATTATTTCATCAGCCTCTTCAGAAAGTCTTTCCTGAAGCAAAAAGAGGAAGAGATCAATATCATCCGAAGAAGAACACTGATAGAATTTGTTTCTAATCTTTTCAAAGCATCAGCTCTTTTAGTTTCCCTGTTGTTTATCGCACGCCAAACAATCAGCGGAAAACTTTCGCTTGGTCAAATGGCTATGTTCCTGCTTGCTTTCAGGCAGGGAATGATATATATTAAAGATCTGTTCAGTTCACTGGCAGGACTGTATGAAGATAGTCTCTTCATCGGCGACGCATTTGAATTTCTGAATCTGAAAGAAAATGTCACAGCTGCTGAACCGGTAATTGTGCCATCTCCGCTAAAGAAAAAAATAGAGGTAGATAATCTGTCCTTCACCTATCCGGGGAATAACTTCAGGACTATAAGTAATGTCTCATTTGAAATAAAAAAGGGAGAAATAATAGCTCTCGTCGGACCTAACGGTGCCGGGAAAAGCACTCTTGTGAGGCTGCTATGCAGACTTTATGATTCCGATTCGGGAAACATTAAATATGACGGCACGGATATCAGGAATATCGATCCTGAAGAGTACAGGAAACATTTTTCAGTTGTTTTTCAGGACTTTATGCTTTACAATCTTACAGCCGGAGAGAACATCCGGATGGGAAATATTGATGAAAAAAGTCCTGATGGCCGGATAAAAGCATCAGCAACAACTACCGGTGTTCATGAATTAATCGATAATCTGCCAAATGGTTATGAGACTGTTATCGGAAACCTGTTTGATGACAGCCGTGAACTCAGCTGGGGGGAGTGGCAGAAGATTGCCCTGGCAAGAGCTCTCTTCAGGGATGCTCCGGTACTGATCCTCGATGAGCCATCCAGCGCCCTGGATGCTGGCACGGAATATGATATCTTCAGCCGGTTCAGGGAGATAGTTAAAGGCCGTACATCGATTCTTATAAGTCATCGGTTTACAAATGTCAGCCTGGCTGACAGGATAATTGTCCTCGATAAAGGGGCAATTGCTGAAACCGGTACGCATGATGAGCTTATGAAGAGAGGCGGAATCTATTTCACAATGTTTACAAGGCAGAGCAGCAGGTTTAACAAATGAAAAACAAAATTAAGATAAGGGATGAAGAGTACCTTCTGCTAGGATTATGCCGTCTTGAATTTAGTAATGAACAACTAAACAAAATCAGGTCACTTGTTGTTGTAATAACCGACTGGAACTATTTCAGGAACCTTGCCAATGAACATGGTGTGGCAGCGCTGGTCTGGCATAATCTTGAAAAACACTCTCTTTTCCCCGGAATACCTGAGGAGGTTGTTACTTATCTGCGAAGTACATTGATGATAAGCCTGAGCCGGAATACTTTCAATACCGAATCAATGGGTGAGGTTCTCCGGCTGCTGAATGCGGAGAATATCAAAACGGTTATTCTTAAGGGACTGGCACTTGAGAATTCCGTTTATGGCAGTTCGGGACTACGGCAGATGTCAGATGTTGATATCCTGATTAACAGGGAAGAGTGCATCAAAGCAAGAAAGATCCTTATCAGTAACGGATATGAATCGCTTCCTGTAAAATCATTTTTTCATAACCTTATAATTGGCTATTCCGGCAAACATCTTCCCTCGCTCATTAAGAGCGGGACTTCTGTTGAGATACACCATGAGCTTTTCGGTGGGAGAAAAAACTTACTGACCAAATTGCTGTACGATAGCAGCTATGAGGTTGAGTTAAAAGGAGAAAAAACCTGGTTTCCTCAGCCGCAGATCTTTTTTCTTTATCTCGTCAAGCATCTCTGGCTGCATGAGATGAATAATGAATCACAACTCAGGTTATACACTGATCTAATTGTTCTGATCGAAAAATATAATGATGAGATATTAAATTATAATCTCCTTAAGTATGCCTCAAAGGCAGGTATGTCAGAGATACTTGCGTGGCATCTGGAGCCATTAAGAGATATGTGGAGCGTATCCTTTCCGGGATGGCTCAACGATTTTATTGATAAATGGCATAATCAGGATTTTATTAATAAGTTTTTTTTCTTCCTCAGGAGTCCGAAGGATAATCCGCCTGGTGATAAGGCAGGGTTTTATCGTCATATTTTAGGCGATATTCCCGGATTACATCGTAAGTTTCTGTATGTTTTAGGAGATCTTTTTCCATCTGTCAGTTTTATGAAGAACCGTTACAAATGTAAAAGTACGTGGCGCGTGTTGCTTTATTATCCTCATAGATTAGGGAAGGTTTTGTGGTTGTTTAGGAAATGAACTGATTCTTTACTGTTCATTTGGCTTCGCTCCGGTTCCGGGTTGCCTTCGCGCCACCGATTAGAAAACTTTGTACTAGGTATCTTACCCCCTCTGTCCCGCCGAAGCGGGACATCTCCCCCAATGGGGCGAAAACTTTCATTATGAATTTGGGATTTCAAGCGGTCTCAGAGAATTTTTCTAATGAACAGAAAATAAAGACAAAGAAAGTGACATATGTTTGTGGTGACACCCTATAAATCCTTTCTTAAAAATCAAGTTTTTTGTGGAAAATTGAATTATTTTCAAATAAAATGTAAAATAATTACAAATATATTTGGCGAATTACCTCTTTTTTGTTTAATTTTATAACTGAAGTCACATTCAAGGCAATATTAATTCTGGCAATAATGAACAAGTTTCAGAAAGAGACTCTAAAGATGAGGTTACTAAAACTTGCGATGTTAAAGAGCACGGGGGCGCCTGCTGAACTGGCCTTAAGATTTGAGATTAGCGAACGAAGTGTAAAGAGGATTGTTAAAGAAATCCGGGAAGAGGGAACAGATCTCAGGTACAGTCAGTCGAGGCGATCATATGTAACAGACGAAGATTATCAATAATATGTTGTATAACATATCGATTATCTATTTTTCTGTCCCTGTGGTTTTTTAAACTTGTATTATAAAGTCATTGTCATTTAATTTAAGATGGGTTTTAATTTAGCTAATATCAGCATCGGGAAGTGGTCAAGTCGCAGGATTTTTAGGAATTCCTGCCATTCAGCACTTTCCGGTTTCACAGGTCGTTCCTCGCTGCGTTTTTCGTGCTATTAGTCTCGTTCTTTTGAACGACAGGTCGTCCTGACCGAGACCCCGCCCCGGGAGATTGCTGATTATCTTCCGGGGTTTTTTTTGGGGGGGGTTATATATTATTAACGATATAAACATTATTATTCAGATAGTACAAATATTATATGATACGAGTATTGCACTTTCATCGAAATGAAAACTAATAAGAATTCACCTCTTCTGAAGGGA
>Ga0182027_10011323_pt1 | contig 12620 bp, 10 predicted proteins | sample 712E1DmetaG_FD_121300 | JGI IMG/M metagenome (GOLD analysis project Ga0182027, IMG submission 121300) | Permafrost microbial communities from Stordalen Mire, Sweden - 712E1D metaG (Illumina Assembly) | ecosystem: Environmental > Terrestrial > Soil > Wetlands > Permafrost | place: Sweden...
CAGTTCCGTTCTTAGCCGGGAGAACAGTTTGTTTGCCACTTCATAGCTGAGCCGGATCTTTTCAGAAATCTCAAGAACGGAGAGCGAGCCGGATAGGTAGAGGATCTTCAAAGCAAGATCCTCAAGAACTTCCTTACGCACGTCAACTTCCGAAATTGACTGGGGCCTGTGCTCCGGCCCGGCTACGGGCTCGGCTTTGACTAAGCCGGGACCATGTATCGTCTGCAAAACTGCCATTTTGCTCTCCGGATTGCTCATATCAATATACTCTGTTGTCTCCCCCTGGAGGAACCTTTTCAGGCTCCCTCTTTTGTCTGCTCTTCGTCACACTTTGGTCACATATTCTGTGTAAGCCTGCATCTCAAAGTTCAGGAGCATGGGGGTTTTGTTACACTGCTTCAGAGACCGTTTCCCCGGTTTACCTGGACACAAGCATAAAATGAACGGCGGGAGAATCCATGCCAGTTGTCGAACTCGCGGGAGTGACCAAGGCCTACGAGAACAAGGTTGCCGTCAGCAACCTGAGCGTGGCCATTGATGCGGGCCAGATGTTCGGTCTTCTGGGACCGAACGGGGCGGGCAAAACCAGCTCCATACGCATGATGATGGGCATCACGATTCCGGACTCGGGCCGGATCAGTCTTTTCGATAAGCCATTTGAGCGCAAGAGCCTGGAGCGCGTGGGCTATCTACCCGAGGAACGCGGCCTCTATAAGAAGATGAAAGTTCTGGAACAACTGGTTTTCTTCGGCCAGTTGCACGGGCTGGCGGCCGAAGAGGCGCACAAGCGGGCCGTGGAGTGGGCCAGGCGCATGGAGATTTCCGATGCGCTGGCGAAGAAAACCGAAGAACTCTCCAAGGGCATGCAGCAGAAGATCCAGTTCATTGCTTCGCTGCTGCACGACCCAGGGCTCATCGTCATGGATGAGCCGTTCAGCGGCCTCGATCCGGTAAATGCAGCGCTGGTGGAACGCACTCTGCTGGAACTCAAAAGTCAGGGCAACGCGATCCTGTTTTCGACCCATCGCATGGACCAGGTGGAGAAGCTGTGCGACTCGATCTGCCTGATCGACAACGGGCAGGCTGTGCTGGCTGGGAATTTGCGCGAGATCAAGGCCAGCTACGAGCGGAATCACGTGATCGTCGAGTTTGAAGGCAGCCCAGCATTCCTGAACAGCGAAGAGATCGCGGAGGCAAAGAATTTCGCCGGTCACGCCGAAATCAAGCTCAAGCCGCACGGCAATGCGCAAAAGCTACTCCACGAAGCCGCAGCGGTGGCCACTATCTACCGCTTCGAACTGGTTGAGCCCTCGCTTGAAGAGATTTTCATCCTGACCGTGGGAGGCAAAGCCGATGCGTAACACTTTTCTTATCGCCAAGCGTGAGTACCTTGAACAGATACGCGGCCGTGCTTTCAGGCTGTCTACCATCGGGTTGCCGGCGCTCTTCGCGGTGATCATCGGCGTTGGATACGTTTCCAGCCTTGGCCTGGGCGCCCACAAGCATTTGATCATCGCGGCGAACGACGCGGCGCTGGCCAACGATATCCGCGACCAGCTGCTGAGCGACAAGGACGGGAAGGCCAACGTGGATGTTGTGTCACCAGCCACGCCGGATGCTCGCGGCGCACTCATCAGGAAAGTTCAAACCAGGGCAATCGACGGGGTTTTATGGATCGAGACTCCCGCGGCAGGATTGCCCAAAGCGACTTACAGCTCGCAGGCCTCAGGCGACTTTATCACCAATGCACGGATGAAGAAGGCCTTGAATGATGGCCTGGTGGATGAACATTTGACCGGCGCCGGCATGAAGCAAGCCGAAGCGAATGCCGTGGTGAAGGGCATTTCAATCGACACCTTCCAGGTGAGGAAAGACGGCACGGTGGTCAAGAGCAACGCGGAAATGTCTTTCTGGAAGGGCTATGTGATGGCCATTCTGCTCTCAATGACCACCATGATCTACGGCTTGAACGTGGCCCGCTCGATTATTCAGGAGAAGACCTCGCGCATATTTGAAGTGATGCTGGCAACGGCCAAACCGAGTGACATGCTGGCCGGCAAGCTCATCGGCGTGGGCGCCGTGGGGCTGACGCAAATCGGCATCTGGCTGGTTGCGGCCGCGGCCATTCTTGTTACCCCATTCGCCGCCGTTCTGCTCACCGGCGACCTGGCTATTCATTTCTCATGGACGGAGAGCGTGCTCTTCCCGGTCTACTTTCTGCTCGGATATCTGCTTTACAGTTCGCTGTTTGCGGGCCTGGCCGCCACGTGCGAGACCGAGCAGGAACTGCAAATGTATATGCCGCTGGCGGCGGCGCCCACCTGGCTGAGCTTTGCGATGATCATCCTGATCATCAACGACTCCAACTCCATCTGGTCGATTGCGGCCTCGCTTTTTCCGCCCACCGCGCCCATTATCATGTTTTTGCGCATGGCCTCGCAGATTCCGCCCCTGTGGCAGTTTGCGGTTTCCATCAGCCTCATGATCCTGAGCATCTGGGCTACGCTGTGGATGTCGTCGCGGCTGTATCGCGTGGGCATTCTGATGTACGGCAAGCGGGCCACGCTGCCCGAGCTGCTGCGCTGGCTGCGCTACAGCTAGGAAGAAACAAGATTTTGTTTGTGCGGCAAGTTGAACCATGCAAAATCAGACAGCGTGTTCGGATCAATACGGCGAGTTGGCCCCCGCTTACGCGGGGATAGCAAGTTAGCAAGTTAGCGGGGGCATCGCCGGAGGTAGATTCATCCCCTGTGGGTCGGCAACGCCGGTGGACGACTAAAATGGACAGTGTGAACCCAGAAGCCAATTCCAGATTCACGCTGGGCCAGCGCCTTGTGCTGGCCGTGGTTTCGCGCGTGGTGTCGGCGCTGGTGTGGGTTGCCGGCCTCACATGGCGCTTTGAGGTGATTGCCGAGGAGGGCGTCACTCCCGTCCTCTTCGGGGAAAAGCCGGGGCCTGAGATTTACTGCTTCTGGCACCAGTGCGTGCTGCCCTGTACCGTGTACTTCCGCCGCTCCCGCGCCGTGATCCTCATCAGCCGCAGCTTCGACGGCGAGTTGATTACGCGCATTCTCAGGAGGTTTGGTTTCGATGCCGTGCGCGGCTCCAGTTCACGCGGCGCGCGTGAGGGAATGCTGGGACTCAAGCACGTTATCGAGACCGGCAGGACCGCGATCTTCACCGCCGATGGGCCGCTTGGGCCTATCTATCGCACCAAGATGGGTCCCATCAAGCTGGCGAAGATGACCGGCGCGCCCATCGGCGCCTTTCATCTCGAACCCGAGCATGCCTGGACCATCCAGTCCTGGGACCGGTTTCTGGTACCCAGGCCCTTCACGCGGATTGTGGTCAGTTGGGGGCCATGGACGCGGGTTCCCGCCGATTTGCCCGCTGAAGAGTTTGAGCACAAACGCGAAGAGCTGAATGCGGCTATCGAACGCGCGCGCCTGCGGGCGCTCCAATACTTCAAGAAGGCCAGCGGATGAGCGGCCTGCGCGTGGAGGATTTCAATTTCGATCTGCCCGCGGAGTTAATTGCGCAGCAGCCTCCGCCGGAGCGCGGATTGAGTCACATGCTGGTCATGGATCGCGCCAGCGGCGCCTTGCGGGATGGGAGCTTTGGCGAGTTTGCTTCGTTGCTGCAGCCGGGCGATTTGCTGGTGCTGAACGACAGCCGCGTGATTCCGGCGCGGCTTTATGCACGGCGGACGAGGGTGCGCGACCGGCAGGAGCCGAGCGGGCTGATTGAAGTGCTGCTCACCGAGTCGGTTGGCGAAAACTCCTGGCGCGCACTGGTGAAACCCGGCAAGAAAGTGGGCGTGGGAGAGCGCCTGGAATTTGCTTCGCCTTCCGGCGCGATTGAACTTGAGGCTGTGGTTCTTGAGCGCGGCGAATTCGGCGACCGCCTGCTACGCTTTGAGCCGGTTGACGACTTTTTTGCTATTCTCGACCGCATCGGCCACATGCCGCTGCCGCCCTACATTCGCCGCAACGATGAGGATGCGGATCGCGAGCGCTACCAGACTGTTTTTTCACGCGAGCCCGGCTCGGTGGCCGCGCCCACGGCAGGATTGCACTTTACTCCGCAGATGCTGGATGCGCTGGCCACTCGCGGCGTCGAGATTGCGCGCATCACCCTGCACGTGGGGCTGGGCACCTTTGCGCCGTTGCGCGTGGAGAGATTGGACGAGGTTCGACTGCACCGCGAACGCTACACGCTCTCAGCCGTCGCCGCCGAGGCGGTCAATCGGGCAGTCAGCGAAGGCAGGCGCATTGTGGCCGTCGGAACGACAGTAGTGCGGACGCTGGAACACTGCGCGTTGCAAGGCGCTGGCAGCCCGCTTCAGCCGCACTCCGGCGTGACGGATATTTTCATCTCGCCCGGATATGAGTTTCGCCTGGTAGGCGCGCTGCTCACCAACTTCCACCTGCCCCAATCAAGCCTGCTGATGCTGGTGAGTGCATTTGCCGGGCGCGAACGAGTGCTGGCTGCTTATGCCCACGCGGTCCGGCAGAAGTACCGGTTTTTCAGCTATGGCGACTGTATGTTTCTTGCTTAATTCCAACAAACAATCGCCCGGGTGCCCCACCATCATAGAATGTTGTGTGGGAGTGAAAAATGGAACAAGATTTGACCGGTTTCATTACGTCGGACATAGTGACAGATCACGAGGAACAGTTTGCGCTTACCGATCTCTTGAAGTGCGACTATTTCAAGAAATACCGGGAGGGTTACTACGCAGCGCGAGACGCGGGCCACCTCAATCGCTATCGGAACTATGTAACGCTGCTCGAATACCTAAACGACATCTTTGCATACGACGAACAACACGCAAGATCCTACGCCAAACGGTTCCGAGAAGGCTCAGAAGACTGGCGGAATTGCGAGGCAGTATTCTCCGAGGTCATCGTATATCGTGCGTACATTCGAGGAGTGCATGAGGGTTTGATTCGACGCATCCACATGGAAAAAGCAGAATCAGACATTATCGTTGAACGTCTTGACGGCTCAAAGATGTTCTTGGAAGTGTTTTGTGTGATGCCGTCTTTTCCGCTACCTGATGAGGACGGGAAATCTAAAGTGTATAGCGTGAAGACGCACACACAGACCGAAATGGCTTCGATCCGCCAAAAGCTTCTTCGCAAAATCTCGAAGCAGAGCCAACTCAAGAAGCCGCGTGAGAATTTTGCCGTTATAGAACTCAACGATGTGAGCATTACGGGGGATTTCGCCGTGCTGTCCTCGCTGTCGGGCGGGTACAAACTCACCTTGGACCTACAGAGCCGAGAGGTCGTGTCGAGGGGCTACGATTGGGCCAACTCAGTTTTCGATGATCCGAGCACACAATGGCTGAAGGGAATCATCTACTTCAGCTTGGGCAATTATGAATCACGAAAGTTCATCTTCAACCCCAAGTTCAATTCGGCGGGTGCCCCAAGTCTGACCTCCCCAAAGCCGACCACAGAGAACTGACTACTGATAGACTCTGAAGCGTGACAGACCAAGCCAAGCCGCCCGTTTATCTTCTCGATACGATGTCGTTCATTTTTCGCGCTTACCACGCGATGCAGCGCTCGCGGCCCATGAGCACGCGCGGCGGGCTGCCTACGGCGGCTATTTACGTTTTCGTCAACATGATCAAGAAGCTGCGGCAGGATTTTGCGCCGCTCTACTTTGCCGCCATCTTCGACATGAGCGGCGAGGTCTTTCGCGACGAGCGGGCGCGCACCATGGGACCGCTGCGCAAGTGGAACTCGAAGACGCAGAGCTTTGACGAGGTGAGCTACGAGGGCTACAAGGCCAATCGCGCCGCGATGCCCGAGGACCTGCGGCGGCAGATTCCCTACATTCGCCGCGCACTGGAGGCCCTGCGCATTCCCATCCTGGAGGCGGTGGGTTTTGAGGCCGACGACGTGATCGGCACACTGGCCCGCGAGGCCGCCGAGTGCGCGCACGAGGTCTTTATCGTCAGTGGCGACAAGGACATGATGCAGTTGGTCACGCCCACGGTGAAGATGCTGAACCCGCAGAAGGATAACCTGATTCTCGATCCCGCCAAGGTATTGGAGACGCTGGGTGTGCCACCGGAGAAGGTGGTGGATGTGATGGCGTTGCGCGGCGATGCGGTGGATAACATTCCCGGCGCTCCGGGGATCGGCGACAAGGGCAGCGTGGAGCTGATTCTCGAATTCGGCAGCGTGGAGGCGGTGCTGGACCGCGCCGGCGAGGTGAAGCGCAAGAGCTATCGCGAATCGCTGGAGCAGAACCGCGACGCAGTGTTGCTGTCAAAAGAGCTGGTGACAATCGACAGCCACGTGCCATTGCAGTTGGACCTGAGCGCGATGGAGACGCAGGAGCCGGATATCGAGGCCTGCCGCGAGCTGTTTACGGAGCTTGAATTCACGTCGATGCTGCGCGACCTTGGGCCTGCGGCCGGCGGCTCTTTGGTGGAGTTCATCGAAGACCCCACTGGCGAACAGGCTGCCGCGTTCTATGCCGCCGCGCGTGAGCATGGGTTTGCGTTTGCGCTGGATGCCGCGGGGCCGGTGGCTGAAGAGGCGGAAGAGGAAGCGCAGCGGACTTTGTCGCTGCTGGACGTGGTCGAGGCCGCGGAGAAGCAGGGCAGCTTCAGCGTGGGCGTATGCGCGGAGCCTGCCGTTGCTCTGCGGTTGCCGCTTACGGATGAGCTGCGCGCGCTGCTTGAAGACGCCGCCGTGCCCAAGCGGACGCACGATTGGAAGTCGGCTCTGCACTTGCTCAGCGCGCAGGGAATCGAACTGCGGGGCGCGGTGGACGACACTATGCTGCTTTCTTACGCGCTGAACCCGACCCATGCCACGCAGTCGCTGGCCGATGTGGCGGCGCGCCACGGGCAACCCGCGCCGTCCACTCTTCCGGCGGGTGCGGCGGCTATCCATGGACTGGTTCCGGCGCTGCGGATAGAGGTGGAAAAAGCTGGAGTGGGGCGGGTTTATCAAGAGATTGACCTGCCGCTTGCGCCCGTCCTGTTCGGCATGGAGCGGGCCGGAGTCCGCATCGATATTGGCGTGCTGAAGGGGCTTTCAAAGCGATTTGCCGTGGAGTTGGAGCGCGTGGGCGAGCGGATCTTCGAGCTTGCCGGGCGGCGATTCAACGTGAACTCGCCCAAGCAGCTTGGAGAAGTGCTTTTTGTGCACCTCGGGTTGCCTGCGCCGGCCAGCCGGGGGAAGGGCAAGGCGGTTTCAACTGCGCAGGATGTGCTGGAGCAACTGGCGGAGCAGAATGAAGTTCCCAGGCTGGTGCTCGAATACCGGCACCTGTCCAAGCTCAAATCGAATTACATTGACGCGCTGCCTCTGCTGGCCGATTCCGATTCGCGGGTGCATACGACGTTTATGGCGGCGGCCACGGCGACGGGGCGGCTCTCGTCTGTGAATCCGAATCTGCAAAACATTCCGATTCGTACCGAGCTGGGGAGGGAGATTCGTGCGGCATTCACGGCTGCCGAGGGCACGCAATTGCTTTCGGCGGATTATTCTCAGATCGAATTGCGGCTGCTGGCGCATTTCAGCGCCGATCCGCTGCTGGTGCGGGCTTACGCTGAAGGCGCTGATATTCATACGCTTACGGCCAGCGAAGTCTTCGGAGTGCCGGCCGAGACGATGGACAAAGAGACGCGGGGACGGGCGAAGGCGGTCAATTTCGGTATCGTCTACGGGATTTCAGCGTTTGGACTGGCCGCGCAACTAGGGATTCCGCAGTCCGATGCGCGGGCTTATATCGAGCGTTATTTTGCCCGCTACCAGGGGGTTAAGGCCTTCATTGAAAAGACGCTGGAGCAGACGCGGAAGGAGGGGCAGGTGCGCACGCTTTTCGGGCGGGTGCGGCCCATTCCAGACATCGAAAGCCGCAACCCGAATCAGCGTGGATTTGCCGAGCGGACGGCCATCAATACGCCGCTCCAGGGCACCGCGGCCGACCTGATCAAGCTGGCCATGATCGATCTCTCGCACAAGCTGACGGAGTGTAAACTAAAGACGCACATGGTCTTACAGGTGCATGACGAGCTGCTCTTCGAGGTTCCCACGGACGAGACGGCAGAGGTGGAGACGCTGGTGCGGACGGCGATGGAGGGGGTTGTGAAGCTCAATGTTCCGCTGGTAGCCGATCTAGCGTTTGGGCCGAATTGGCGGGATCTGAAGTAGAGGTCAGGGATTAGGGGTTAGGGGGCTGTGATGCTGATTACTGATTGGTAATCTTTGGCTGGGATTGGGGTTTCAGGATAGCCGCTTGCAGGTCAGCGGAATGGGCACCCAATGGAGCATCGGGGAGATCCAATCCAACTTCCGCTCTGTTCTGACGTACTGCGGATGGGCTATAGTGTCAAAATACCGAGTTGGGAGGGCTGATGGAAATTACCGACACGATTGGATTGGTGCTGGAGAACAAGGTCGAAAACCGAGTCCTGTCAATAGGTCCCAAGCAGTCGGTCTTTGAAGCGATCGAGAAGATGGCCGAGCACGATGTCGGCGCCTTGCTGGTGCTCTCTAACCGTAGGCTGGTGGGCATCCTATCGGAGCGCGACTACGCGCGCAAAGGAGATCTGATGGACCACCCTGCCAAAACAACCCAGGTCCGCGAGATCATGACCAGCCCGGTCGTCTTCGTGAGTCCGCGACATACCGTGGATGAATGCATGGCCATGATGACCCAAAAGCACTTTCGCCATCTCCCGGTGTTGCAGGATGACAAGGTGGTGGGAGTGATCTCGATTGGCGACCTGGTGAAATGGGTGATTTCACGCCAGGCACAGACCATTCAGGCGTTGGAAGGCTACATTACGGGAGCGTATCCAAGTTAGCTTCCACCATGTGACAGGCAAACAGAAGGGGCTACCGGACGAGGTGTTCGGTAGCCCCTTCCTGTTGAGTTGTCTTATGCCATCAGTGGCACGGGTTCCGGATTGCGGTTTACCTGCGCGAGAGCGTGCATGGGGGGTTGGGCCGTGACGCCCGAGACCGGCTGTGGATGGGGCGTGCGGGTGAGGCGGTGAACGAAGTGGTAGGGCGGCCAGGGGCCGGAGAGCTGCATCTGGCATTCCCGCATGGTGGCGCTGGTGGTTGCGAACTTGCTCTGATAGCGCTCCACGTATTTGCGGTCGATGAGGTGGGCAATGTCCAGCACCATCTTGCCGCTTTCGGTCAGACGGCAGCTTACCTCTTCATCCAGGGGCAGGAACAGCCGGTGCATTTGGAAACTGACCGCGCGTGCGCGCGTCTGGCGCTCGCGTGTGCGGCCCGCGCTCTCGCGCAGACTGGTGAGATATTGCTGGCCTGCGCCCCCGACCGGCTGATGCCGGTTGGTCTCGCGGTCACAGATACCGTCGACGATTATCTTCAGGTGCATCTCGGTCTTGCCGCGCAGCATATCAATGTTGCCCAGGAACTGGCGCTGATTCGTGCGGATGGACTTGCGTAGAGCTTCGTCGTCGTTAAAGACGGTTCCGAACCGGAAGGGCAGTACCGTGGAATGCTGGAAACAGTCGGCGATGACCCGTGCATGGTCCACACCGGATTTCTGGTTCAAGGTCTCCGCGGGGTTGTGTTCACTAACGATGATGGCGAGGTCACTAGCGGGATAAAGAAAGACCTGATTTCCGCTGACTCCGAGAACGGATTCCAACGGTACAGGTTTGCGATGACGGGCCAATTCAGGAAAAGCGAGTTTTTCACCAATGCAATAGGCATACCATGCCATGACGAGACACTCCATCTGCGTGCGCTTATAAGCGCCGCTCGTGTGGTAAGGCTCATAGTCGTTGGAGATAATTGCATAGAAGGCAACTGGCCGGGTCACCACGTGCAGACCCGGGTGAACTATGCAGATGGTAGTCCTGTGGAAATACGGCTGGCAATGTCTCATTTGAGGAAGTCATTAATTGGTAGCAAAAGCGCTCAAATCTGTATTTACATGAACAACAGATTAGTTGATTAGATGAAAAGCGGGCGATTTTGTGGACAGACAGTCCAAATAGTCATCAGATGCTCTACTATGCGGAGAATTGCTTGCAATGATAACGAGCGGTTCGTTCCTGAGCTGCTTCTAGCCCAGAACCCCTGCTTGGTTGCTCGGTTGCCGCTTTAGGGCAGAACGCGCTGGATGTGGAGATAGAGAACCAGGTTCAGGAGGATGGAAACGGCCAGCAGGGCCAAGGCAATGAGGGCAAAGCGATTGACCTTGTTGCCGACACCCCTCAAATCCTCGAGCAATTCCTGCTGCTCCAGCGTATTGCGGTCCGTGGCTTCGCGAACCAACTCCAACTGGTCCTCGACCCGTTTCAGCGAGGTATTCTGCTCTGCGATCTGATTACGCAGATCGAGATGCTGCATCTGCAGCTCGGCCAGGCCGTCCTCGATGGGTTCAAGGTTGACCGGCGGGGAGGGGGGGGGAGTGAGGGGATGCGGGGTCAGGATATTGGAGACCGCTGTGCCGACGTTTCCGTCAAGCAGAGGCAGAATTCGCTGGACAAACGGCAACGCCGCACGCAGCGCGCTTACGGCGCGTTGCAAGCCGGAAGGCAGTTCCAGCGGAGGACCTGGCGAGGGAAGCGAGTTGGCAAGCGCGCGGCCTGGAGGAGGCGCGGCCGTGAGCCGCTGCGAATCGCCATGGGCCGGCGACAGGGGAGGGGCGCCACCGCCTCCAATCGGGAGCGGGGATCCGACCGCGGACGGATGCGGCTGGTCCGCGTTCGCTCCCCGGCGGCGTGGGCTTCTTGTTCGGTTCACGCCAAAACCCTCTGAATCGCTCATCTGCTTCCTTCTCCATCCACTATATAAGGAATTCGCCCGGAATGAGAGACTTCCGCAGTGTGCTCCTATCCTGACCACGCGTCAATCCCTATGCTTCGCGGCGCTTTCAAACCCTGGTCAGGTGCGTTCTGCACAGTCAGGATGGATGCGGCCGTGTAGCTTTGTGACCTATGCTCATAAGCAGGAGAGGCGCGTGAAACCAGTCCTTGCCCGTACGCTGCGCAGTCTGCAACGCAACATCCTGGCCGGCATCATCACCATCGGGCCGTTGTTCGTTACCTACCTGATCTTCAGCTTCCTTTTGGGCGTGCTTGCCAAGGCTGGATTGCCCGTGGTGCAGCTTTTTGCCGTCCTGTTTCCCGAGGCGTGGCTGAGCCAGCCCTGGTTGCAGTCGCTGATGGCGATTGTGCTCACCCTGGTTGTGCTTTACGTGGTGGGCCGGGTGACCTCGCTGGTCGTTGGCCGCCAGGCTTTCAACCTCTTTGAGGCCATATTGGATCGCCTGCCATTTGTGGCCAAGGTCTACAGCTCTGTGCGCCAACTGCTGGACAGCATGATGGCGAAGAAAGAGTCGAGCCAGCGCGTGGTGCTGGTTGATTTTCCGATAGCAGGCCAGAAGAGCATTGGATTTCTTACGCGCACCCTCACCGACTCAACCAGCGGCGAATTGCTGGCGGCAGTTCTGGTGCCCTGTGCCATCAATCCGACTTCGGCCTACTTGCAGATTCTTCCTATCCACAACGTCACTGAGACCGACTTGAACATGGAGCAGGCCATGAGCATGCTGATGACGGGCGGGGCGGTGGGGCCGGAGACGATTCTGTATTCGCGGCCCGCACTGGAAGCGGGGGAAGTTGTTATGCCTCCTCGTTAGCAGGCTCATCTACAGTTAGTTCCTCGCCCGCATGTTCGCTTTCCACCGTTACTTTGCGCAGGCTCACGTGCTCAAACTGTGCCCAGATGAGGCCCACCGGCACGATGCTGAGGAAGCTGACGACCAGGAGCATGGCCGCGCAGGCGGTGGAGGCCTCAGGGGCCGCGCCATAGAAACTGACCAGGGCCGCGGCCACGACGCCAATCTGCGTAAACCAGCCCAGTACAGGTAGTTGGAAAACACTGACTGTGCCGCTGAAAGCGAGCAACAACATGCACTTGGCCAGGGTCATGGACTGGAGTTGCGGACTGGCGACAAAGGCCTGCGTGGTCTCGAGATAAGCCAGCGTAATGATTAGCCACATTGCCAGCGAGAGCGCGGCCACAACACCGAAGTCAGAGAAAGTGCGCATGGTATCAAGGCCGGCGTGAAAGCTGCGAATTTTTTCCCCGACGGCATGGCCTAGTTTCCTGGAAGCCAGGCTCAAGGTTCTATCAAAGAATGAAGCGACTACTCCTCCGGCCAGGCGCACAGCAACCAGAAAGAGCGCGCCGAGGACGGTGAAAGCCATACCCCAATAGCCAGCCTTCTTCACAATTTCAGCGTGAGGCAGAGCTCCCGGCGCCCCGAACCAGGCCGTGAAGAGAATGACGGAAGAGAAAATGAGCGCCATCGATCCGGCATCAAACAGGCGCTCGACTATGTAAACGGCGATCTGTGAGCTGAGCGAAAGGCCGGTCTTTTTGGAGACCAGATAGGGACGGACCGGATCAGCAACCCGGCCCAGCAGCGCTATGGCGGTAAAGCCGATGATCTGAGTTCCCAGCAGAGAGAGGGGCGGCACTTTTTTGTTGTGCTTGAGCAGTTTGGCCCAGCGCACGGCGCGGAAGGCGTAGGCAAGGTAGATGCAGCCGAAGCCCAGGCCGATCTTGCGCCAGTCGGCCAGGGCCAGCTGGGAA
>Ga0182027_10011325_pt1 | contig 12619 bp, 10 predicted proteins | sample 712E1DmetaG_FD_121300 | JGI IMG/M metagenome (GOLD analysis project Ga0182027, IMG submission 121300) | Permafrost microbial communities from Stordalen Mire, Sweden - 712E1D metaG (Illumina Assembly) | ecosystem: Environmental > Terrestrial > Soil > Wetlands > Permafrost | place: Sweden...
TACCTTTGACATTGTCTTAATCGTATCATATTTTGCATGGATGTAAAACCGACTTTCATCCGGAGAATCAACGAATATGGACCAGGGAATCAGGGGAACAATCGATCGTCTTGAAAACGCCGGTCTGCTTCGACGTATTACCGAAGAAGTGGATTGGCGCCATCAAGTGGGCGATTTGACAAGACAGGAAGTTAAAAAAGGCAAAAATGCCCGCGCATTGCTGTTTGAAACGATAAAAAATTATCCTGGAAACCGCATTCTAACCAACGGGTGCGTCAGCTATCAATCAATCGCAGCCTCGCTTGGGATGGAGTATTCAGGGAATAAAAATCGGTTAATCGACCGGATTCGAGAACGGATAGGCCGTAAAATCCGCCCTGAAAGGTCTTTGGAAGCGCCGATTTGTTTTAAAAGTCATATCGGTAAGGAAATTGATTTGACCTGTTTGCCCGTGCCCTGGTGGTCACGGGAAGACGGCGGCAGATATATCGGCACATGGCATTTAAATATAACCGCGCATCCGGACACCGGCAAACGAAACGTCGGTGTTTACAGGATGTGCATTATCGACCCTAATCATTCTACGATAAGCGTGTCTTCCAATAGCCATTTGCAAAAGCATTATGCAATCGCCGAAAAACGAGGTCAACCTTTACCCATGAGCGTTGCGATAGGCGTAGCTGACCCCTTGGTCATTGCGGCGGCCTCCGCATTTCCCCAGGACCATGACGAGTTTACAATGGCTGCGGGGCTGCTTAGTGAGCCGGTGCGACTGACGAAGGGCCTTACCATTCCCGTCGAATGCCCGGCGGACGCGGAAATTATTTTGGAAGGTAATATTTTACCCGGCGCCAGGACCGCCGATGGCCCCTTCTTTGACTATTGCGGCGTGCCCAACACAAATCCGAACGCTTTGGTTTTTGAAGTTTCGGCGATCCGGACGCGCGAAAACCCGGTTTTTCGGGGCGCGGCCATAGGAATTCCTGGGGCCGAGGATTTGGTGCTTTATTCGCTTTTGGCAAATCTGGATCTTTACGATTTTCATGGGGCCCGCCTTCGCCATGCGGTTCAAGGCTTCTTGTTTCACAAGGGTTGGCATCGATTGGTCCAAATGGCTGGAAAATTAAAGGGATTTTAATGAAACGAATCATCGTGGGCATGACGGGAGCGACCGGATCGATTTACGGTGTGCGATTATTGGGCGCTTTGACGGGAAAAGCCGAAGTACACCTTGTAATCACCGATGCGGCTGTTGGAATTTTACAGAGGGAAACGGCCTGTTCTTTAGAGGAATTGCGGAAAAAAGCCGATATAATCCATGAAAATAACGATCTCTACTCTCCTATCGCCAGCGGAACATTCATGACCGACGGAATGGTCGTCATGCCCTGCTCAATGAAATCCTTGTCCGGCATCGTCAATTCCTACGCGGAAAACCTATTGCTGCGGGCGGCGGACGTGACGCTCAAACAGCGAAGGCCGCTGGTCCTTGGCGTTAGGGAAACGCCGCTTCATGCCGGGCACTTAAAACTTATGCTTGCCGCCATTGAAATGGGTGCGATTATTGCGCCGCCCATGCCCGCATTTTACTATAATCCAAAAGAAATTAATGATATAATCGATCATACTATCGGCATGGCACTTGACTTGCTAGGAATAGCACATGATATTCCCGTTCGATGGGGACAGTAACCACGAATTAAAATAATTAGAGGGCGGCTGTGGCTGTTTTGCAATTGTCTTGGTCGCATAAATTCGAAATGCATTCTTAAGAGTGCTGGTAAACTTCATGCTCAACTTTTTACTTGCAGGCATTAATCACGAAACCGCGTCCATTGATATACGAGAGAAGGTTTCGCTATGCAAAGAGCAGTTTTCCATCGCATTTGAATTGTTGCGAACCAATAGTCTCATTAAAGAGTCAATGATCGTTTCAACCTGCAACAGGATCGAACTGTTTGTCTTGTCCGAATCAAGCGAACAAATACCTATTAAAGATTTGATCCATTCGGTTTTAAATACGACACGTCGATTCGATGAATTTATTTACTTTAAGGAAGGTTCCCATGCCGTGACGCATGTATGCCGAGTGGCGTCGGGGCTTGACTCCTTGGTTATGGGCGAACCGCAGATCCTGGGACAGATGAAGGACGCTTATAACCTCGCCCATGAATGCGGCGCTGCGGGCCACGGCATGCAACAGGTCTTTTCACTGGTATTTACGGTGGACAAGAAGGTGCGCTCAAAAACCGGGATCGGCGAGAACAACCTCTCCGTCAGTTATGCGGCCATCAAAATGGCCGAAAAATTCCTCGGCGGGTTCGCTTCCAAGACCGCCATGATCATCGGCGCCGGGGAAATGGGAGAACTGACGGTCCGCAATCTCATTAGTCATGGCATAAGCGGGCTTTTCATGACGAACCGGACTTTTCAACGCGCCGTGGAATTAGCTGAGCGTTTCAAGGGCATTCCGATCATGTTTCATGAGATCTTTGAATATGCCGTCAAATCCGACATCATCATTTCATCCATAACGCCCGACGGGTTCGTTATCAGCGCGGACATGGTCCGTGAGATCATGAAAATCCGCAATGGCCGCGATTTGTTCCTTTTCGATATTTCAATGCCGCGAAGCATCGATCCGGGGAGCGTTGAAATAGAGCATGTCCATTTATATAACATCGACGATTTGCAAGATACCGTGCGTTCAAATATGGAGCACCGTAAAAAAGAAACCGAAAAAGCAATGCAAATCATTGAAGAGAAAGTCCCCGATATCCTTCGGGCGCTCAGCTCCTTCGACGTTATACCCGTCATTGCTTCAATTCGACTGTATGCGGAAGCCGCCCAAAAAGACCTTGAGCAAAAATTACTTTCAGTCGACGGCGTTTCCCGTGAGAGAGTGGCCGAACTTACCTCTTCACTGGTCGGCAGGATATTGCACTTTACAACGGAACAGTTGCGCGACTACGCGCATAAAGTAAACAGTAAAAGGTGACCCACGCCGTTTTCTAACGAGAGCGGAGTGTTTAAATAAAATCGTCCTTTAACGGAGTCCTCAGCATGAAAAAGTACATCCGGTTCATCTCAGGAATGCATCAGTATTTTAAGGGTCGTATTTCGACCAAGGAAGCCCTTGTCCAAGCCATGGAGCTCTTGCAAAAACGACTTGCCCAGCGAAATGATAACTTTTTGAATCTTGTAGAAAAAGGCATTTTTAATTATCAAAAAAGCCCCTACATCCCCTTGCTTGAACAAAAGAAAATCGGGCTTGCCGATTTGAAAAAATGGGTTGAAAACGAAGGCATCGAGAAAACACTGGAACGCCTGTTCGGCGAAGGCGTTTATTTCACGGTTGATGAATTTAAAGGAAAAACCGACGTTCAGCGGGGCGATTTAAAGTTTCATTGCACCGAAAAAATGTTCGACAATCCCTTTTTATCCACCGCCTATGAAGTGCGCAGCGGCGCGACCCGAAGCGCGGGCACGCGAATCAGGATCGATTTCGATTATTTGACCCAACGCTCGCTGTATGACGCATTTTTACTCCAGGCCCACGGTGTCCTCAACGCTCCTATAGCCAATTGGTTTCCGCTGTTCCCGGGAGCGCCCGGCATAAATTCTTCTCTCCGGTTCTCGCATATCGGCAATCCGCCTAAAAAATGGTTTTCCCAGGTTGAAAAAGCCCGGATTAAAGTAAACTGGGAAAAACGCTGGGGTACCCAAATGATATTTTTCATGGCCGGTTTGCACGGCGTTAAGCTTGCCAAGCCGGAATATGTCAACCTCAATAACGCGTATAAAATAGCCAAATGGGCCGCCGAAATGAGGGCGGAGTTCGGCGCGTGCGTCATTTACACATTCGCCACGTCCGCAGTGCGCGTATGCATGGCGGCCCAGGAAAACGGTCTGGATATCGCCGGAACGCGGTTTCTCGTAACGGGTGAACCGTTAACGCCGCAGAAAAAAAAGGAAATCGAATCCGCCGGCGGGATCGGGGTCCCGGTATATGGTATTTCCGAGGCCGGGGTCATCGCCGCCGGCGGAGGAGGAAACTATCCGGAAAGCGATCACTGCTATCTCTATAAGGACACCACGGCGATCATAACGCATAAACACCTCGTTCAACATTCCGATATAGCGGTCGATTCCTTTTTATTCTCGACGATCCTGTATGAATCGCCGAAACTGTTGCTTAACGTTGGCATGGGCGACTATGGCAAGGTCTATGTCAAACCAGACAAAACCGCCTTTGGCGCCATTGGGTTCGACACCCATATTTGTAACATACGAAGTTACGAAAAACTGACCGGGGAAGGCGTGACATTCGTCGATACCGATTTCATCACGATCATCGAGAAAAAACTTCCCGAGCGCTTCGGCGGCCAAAGTACCGACTACCAACTCGTGGAGGAAGAAGACGAAAAAGGGCTTAATAGGCTCAAGCTCATCATCAGTCCGCGGCTGGGAACAATCGACGAGGAGGTCGTCGTTGAAACGTTTTTAAAAATGCTCAAGCACTCCGAGGACAGTCCGGAATCCTGGGCGCAGTCGGGCACCGAAATGTGGGACCAGGCGCGCACCGTCCGTCTCGTTCGAGACTTCCCTATGTCAACAGCAAGTGGTAAAATACTTCCCTTTCATTTGGAAAAGAAAAAATCGTAGCATTTAATTTTCATTGGAGGACACTATGGCATTTCCAATTCATCGACCCCGGCGTTTGCGAAAAAACGAAACCATCCGCGAAATGGTCAGGGAAACGCGGCTTTCGCCGAGCGATTTTATCGTCCCCTTGTTCGCGGTCCACGGAAGCGGGACAAAAAAGCCGATCGACGTTCTTCCCGATAATTATCATTTGTCTATCGACATGCTCGTCGACGAAGCCAAACTCCTGCGCGACATAGGAGTTCCGGCGGTGCTGATTTTCGGCATTCCCAAAGGAAAAGACCTTGCCGCGGCCGAATCGTTCGCGCCCGACGGCATTTCCCAGTTGGCCATTGAGGCGATTAAAAAGGGCGTTCCGGACATGATCGTCATTGCCGACACATGTATGAGCATGTATACCCCAAATGGGTTTTCCGGGATCGTTGAAAACGGGAAACTTCTCAACGACCCGTCGCTTGAAATTCTGGGAAAAATCGCGCTCGCGCAAGCGCAGGCCGGCGCCGATATGCTCGCGCCGTCGGCCATGCTCGACGGTCAAATCGAAACCATGCGCTCAATTCTTGACGATAACGGACATACCGACACGGCCATCATGGCGTATGCGGCCAAATATGCCTCGTGCCTCTACGATCCGTTTTTCAAACAGGGCTCCGGGCCCGCCGTCGATTATACCGTCAAGAAAACCCATCAAATGGACATCGGCAATTCCGACGAGGCCATGCGGGAAATTGCTCTTGACGTTGAAGAAGGAGCGGACATTATCATGGTTAAGCCGGGGCTCTTTTATCTCGACATTGTGTTCCGGGCAAAGCAGGAGTTCGACCTTCCCCTTGCGGTTTATAACGTAAGCGGGGAATACGCGATGATGGCGGCGGCGGCCAAGCTCGGGTTCCTGAATAAAAAGGACCTTATCATGGAGGCCTTGCTTTCGTGCAAACGGGCCGGGGCCGATATGATAATTACCTACTGCGCTAAGGATGCGACCGCTTTTTTGCGCGCATAACGCGGAACATACGCTTTTCGTCGAAACGAAAACAACCTATGGAAACATTTGATTGCATTCTTATTCATCCGCCGAAAATGAATAATCGGTATAAGCCGTTAGGACCAACGATGTATGTAAAATACATGCCGATCGGTCTTTTGGCCCTTGCCGACAACCTTGATCGAAACGGACACCGAGCGCAAGTTATTCATTTGGGGGTCGAATATGTCGAGGACCGTAAAAACGACGTAATCGATTATATCAAGAAAACGCGCTCACCAGTCGTGGGTATATCGTTGCATTGGCACCCCCAATCCTATGATGCAATTGAATTTGCCAGGGCCCTTAAGCAACGAGCGCCGGAAATTTATGTAGTGCTCGGCGGTTTGTCCGCAAGCTGGTTTGCCGGTGAAATCATGGAAAAATTCCCTTTCATCAACGGCGTGATTCGAGGCGACGGCGAATTGCCTATTGTCAATCTTGTCGCCGAAATCAAGAAAAATAACGCCGACCTTTCAGGAATTCCCAATCTGGTTTGGCGGCGGAATGGCCTCGATACGTTCAATGACCTGTCCTATGTGGCGGACCAACGGGACATCGATGATCTGAACTGCTTCCGGTTCGAATTGATGAAAAACAGCCGTACCTATATCGACATCTTCGGAAGATCTGCGGCCAATTATATGATACTTGGATCTAAAAAACTTAATACGATGCGACGAAAAACATCGTCGGTTGTCTTGCCCATCGCACGCGGATGTAGTGTTAATTGCACATGGTGCGGCGGCTCACAAAAGGCGCATTGGAGTATTTCCGGACGTAGGGAATACCTATTCCGCTCGCCTGACCGAATTGTCGACGATATTCGATCGGTCATGCAATCAGGGTTCGGATTCATTCATTTTGTGCATTATGCCGATCCTGAGGATACGGTGTATTATGTTGCTTTGTTTAAAAAAATCCGCGAAGTGGGAATTCGTATCGGGGCATTTTTTGAATGTTCGGCCTTGCCGACGAAGGAACTTATCGATTCCTTTTCAGAAACTTTTTCCGAGACTGAAAACAGGACGATGTGCCTGTCCCGTATCGTCCCGAACGAAACCGTCCGGAAAACTCATGCGGGAAACCCTTACACCAACGATGAGCTTTTCGCGACTCTCGCCTACCTCAGGGACAAAAATGTCTTGACCGAATTGACTTTCACGATCGGCATGCCGGGAGAAAATGAAGATGATGTTCCAAAACTTGTCGCATTCAGAAAAGAGATTCTTCAAAAGTTCTCCAATATAAAAAGCAGTGTGGTGCTGACCAATCAAATTGAACCGGGAGCGGCATGGTTGCTTAATCCCGATGAATTCAGGATAAAAACCGAACTCAATACTTTTTCGGATTTTTACACATTTAATAAAACCCCAAACAGCTATTACACGCACCTTGGTTATCGCATCCTCGGATATTTCAAGAATAAAAAATGCGATACTTTCGAAACATTCCGACGCCGAATTCAAAAAATAAGATGCCGACGCTTTTGTTTGATGAGCGGAAATTCAACTTGGCCAGGCGCAAATTCAGTCGGAAGATTTAAATGCCAAATAATGGCAGTGCTATGGACTATTTTAGGATTTTTAAGAAAAGCGCGGCCACTGAGTCATTAAAAATCCGCCCGCGCCGCCTCCAAGCGTATTGCAAATAAGGTCGGATAACTGCGAGTCCCTGGTGGGAATATATACCTGGATCAATTCGATGGATAAGCTTATGCAAAAACAGATAAAAACGGTCAGGAAAAGTGTTTTCTTCCAATTGCGCAATTCCCCGACTTTAAATAAAAACAATGCCATGCAAAAACCTAAAGGCATGAACCCGAACAGGTTAATGCCGACATCTGAAAAATACGAATAACTCCACGTAAAATCGTCCCAGGGACCTACCAGAACCCGTTTCTTGACGATATGGAACAACCGCGGAATTTGAAGATCAAAACCGTTTGCAACGCAATTATGAGCGACCCAGCCGCCTGCCTCCTTGAATTGGAAAAAGTGGACCGCATCGGTCGCGGGCGGTAGGGCGGCGCTCCCCGTCAAGACCCATTGACTAAAGCGAAACGCGATTTCTTTGGACGACAGCGCCCGTTGATAGAAAGCGATCTCCAATAATTCACCCGACCATGGTTCTCCCGCCGTTGCCGAATTCCCAAGAATGAGCTTCCCCCGGAGACCATTTTGGGACATCATTGGGCAATGTATAGGACCATCGACAAGCGCCCCGTTATCATAAATAGAAACCTTTGCATGGTCGGAAACGATCTGGATGAGTTGCTCTTTTCCGCTCTTTAGAATTGAATCGGCACCGAATTCCCGGTAACCTTTCTTGCCATAAGAGGCACGGACCCTGACGATGAGGTGGTTTCGCCATTGCGCCATCATCAATGGTTCCGGGGAAGCTCCATCCCAAAACCCAAGGATTTCGGCGAGCCCACGGCCCTGGTATCTTTCCGCCTCAATCGATATTTCAATGGTAAACCCACTATCGCAAGTTTTTTGATTAATCCATTGCAACGAGTCCCGTGAATAAGCTTCCCCGATGGGACCGATATGTATTCCACTCTTGTGTTGCAGCCACGTTACATCGTTGCGAAAACGATACCCTTTGGGCTTAAGGCCGGCCATAAGGGTAATAAAGAGGACTGCTGCCAAGGCTGTTGTGAGGAGGAGTTTTTGGGGCAATTTCATAGTGGTTTTATAACAATTAATTCAATAGATCGGCTATGAATAAAATAAATACTATTAAGCGCAAATATATATATTTATTGTTTTAAAATTGAAGGAAAGACCATGAAAAAGATCCTTCTCGTGGCCGGAGCGCGGCCGAATTTTATGAAAATAGCGCCGGTATTGCGTGAAATGGAGCGCAATACTCACGTCTTTTCCGCTGTGTTGGTCCATACCGGCCAGCACTATGATCAGATGATGTCAACGACCTTTTTTGAATCCTTGGGCATAAAACATCCCGATTATAACCTTGAAGTCGGATCCGGATCGCATGCCGTGCAGACCGCGGGCATCATGGTTAAATTCGAAGAAGTGTGCCTCAAGGAAAAACCGGATTGGGTCATCGTTGTCGGAGACGTCAATTCAACCGTGGCAGCGGGGCTGGTTGCAAAAAAACTTAACATCGGACTTGCTCATATTGAAGCGGGTCTGAGGTCGCGCGACCGAAGAATGCCCGAGGAAATCAACCGCATGGCAACCGACGCGATAAGCGACATTTTCTTTACAACGGAAAAAGAAGGCACCGAAAACCTGCTCAAGGAAGGCCACGATCCTTCAGCGGTCCATTTCGTGGGCCACGTTATGATCGATAATCTTTTCCACCAACTTGAAAGCCTCTCCGCCGACCGGGTTTCCCCCGCAATCGTCGACATCAAGAAGCGACTTACCTCCCGCTATGTTTGCATGACCATGCACCGTCCGTCAAATGTCGACGACAAGGCTACGCTTACCCGCCTCATTGAGGCAGTACGAATCATCGCACAACAAGCGCCGATAATTTTCCCCTGCCATCCGCGTACGAAAAAGAACCTCGAAGTTTTCTCCTTATTGCGGTATTTTTCGCCGATTTCGGCGGGTTCACGGCCGATCGTTCCGGGAATTTACATGACGGAACCCTTGGGGTACGACGATTTTTTGTATTTATGGAAAGACTCCGCCTTGGTCCTTACGGACAGCGGAGGATTGCAGGAAGAAACAACGGCGCTTAAAATACCGTGCATTACCATGAGGGAAACCACCGAACGCCCGATTACGGCGGAAATCGGATCGAACGTCGTCGTGGGAAGCGACGCGAAAAAAATCATAACATTGGGAAAACAGGCGCTCGCGGGTACGTGGAAAGAATGCCGGATCCCCGATTTTTGGGACGGAAATGCAAGCGGCCGAATTATCGAAGCGTTAAAAAAAACATAGGGTGCGCGGTTTAAAAATCTCTTTTGTCAACTTTTCGCGAAAAGGAGGTCGGCCATGGTTAAAAGCATGTTCGTAAGTTTGGCGCTTGTGGCAACAGGCGTTTTTTGTCTCCTTGAAGCGCGTACTTCACACCGCTACGACCTTCCGTTGCTCGACAGCGTGTCGATCGACGGCATAACCTGGAAATTTCTCCAAAAAACTCCTGTTGGACGATTTATCAACGGCGACTATTATGTCGCGGGCAATGCAACGGTCAGTTCCGTCAGCCCGGCTCCGACTCCGGAGCGCAATGGTTCGGTTTTAAACCTGCCGGTGACCAGCCAGGAGGTCAGCGGATTTGACAGCCGCGCGCCCGGAAACCGCTTTACCCCAAGTTTGCGGGCCGTGTTTCCTCTTACAATGAAACCCGGTGACGTCCTTATTTCTTCGATAAGCCTTGATACGATTGGGTCAATCCAACCATGGCTCCGTGAAGGCAGTGGAGAAACACCGGAGTCTCCCGTAAAAACCGTATCGATTCTAACGTGCCTATCAGCGCCGGTCGCTGCCGGAGCATTTCGGCCGTCCTATTGCGACCGTCAACAAAAAATTTATTATGCCGATAGCCTTCATCGCGGTCTTTTGCCAAACCTCCCAAAAGTCGCAGGCATTCCCGATATTAAAACATGGGCGTGGCATTTCAGGCGCCCGTGGCTCGACGTATGCTTTTTCGCCTTCGACGCCGCTACGGAGTACCAAGCTCAATATGGTCGGGAAGTTGCCCGGTCCGTGGGAATGGGAACATTAATGCTCATGTGCAATTTCACCGCCGCCGAAAAAGAGTCTTTACTTGTCAATACCGTTCAATACGGCATCGATTTATGGGGAATCGCACGGGCCGGATATAATGGTTGGCAAGCGTTCGGCGGTCATGGCTCCGGGCGCAAGTGGCCGATAATCTTCGCCGGCATAATGCTTGGCGACACGGCAATGCGGGCTCCGGAAAAGCTCTTGCCGAATATTCAATTCGGCGAAGACATGCAGACCATGTACGATAAATGCTGGACCGGCGCCAATGTCGTTTACGCAGGGCACCAGGGCGTATGGAAAGGTAAAGCAGTCAGTTCCGACCCAAATTGGGGTCCTTATGAGCAGCTTCAACCTTCCCAATGGCCATGTGATGCATCAAACAACTGTCTTGGCGAAAATTACCGTCGGTGTTGCACAAGCCTTGCTTGGGTCGGCGAGGCGCTGGCGGCTCGAATCATGAATGCGAAAAAAACCTGGAACCACGATGCATTTTTCGATTATATAGACCGATGGATGACGGAAAACGATTCCGCCGCGGTCGCCATTATAAAGCAGGAGAGAAATATAGATTACTCGGCTTCTTGGGAGCGCCAGGGGCAATGTTGGGACGCATTCGTGCAAAACATGTGGAAAACATATAGGGCTTCCTATCCGAACAATACGCTTGGAAATTATCGACCGAAATCGTTCCCTAAAATCGTTCCTTCCCGTTCGTATAATTTTTTTAAGTCGCCCGGTAACGGAAGTTTTTTCGATTTGTCGGGAAGAACGGCCTCTTCTGAAACGTTGAAGAAAAGCGCCGTTATTTTGTCCCAAGGCCCCCATAAAAACGTGCAAAAGTATCTTTTGTTAAAATAACGCGATTGTTGTAATGCCCGCGCAATTTCTCGCGGCAATGATAGGCGCTCTCATGGACCAAGGAATCAGGGACACGATAGAAAAGCTCGACCAAGCCGGTCTGCTTCGACGCATAGCCGAAGAGGTCGATTGGCGCCATCAAGTGGGCGATTTGACAAGACAGGAAGTTAAAAAAGGCAAAAATGCCCGCGCATTGCTGTTTGAAGCGATAAAAAATTATCCCGGAAGCCGTGTCATGACCAATGGGTGCATCGGCTTTCGATCAATCGCCGCCGCGCTTGGAATGGGGCATTTGGCGAATAAAAATCGGCTTATCCGCCTGGTGCGCGACCGGATGCGCCATGCAATTGCCCCTGTTACGGTCACGGAAGCGCCGGTTTGTCATAAAAGCCTTGTCGGCAGAGACATTGATTTGACCGGCTTGCCCGCGCCCTGGTGGTCGCGGGAAGACGGCGGCAGATATATCGGTACCTGGCATTTGAATATAACCGCCCATCCCGATACCGGCAAGCGAAACGTCGGTGTTTACAGAATGAGCATTATCGACGCCGGTCATGCCACGCTAAGCGTTTCGTCCAACGGCCATTTGCAAAGGCATTTTTCAATCGCCGAAAAGCGTGACCAGCCCTTACCCATGAGCGTGGCGATCGGCGTTGCCGACCCCTTGGTCATCGCCGCGGCGTCATCATTCCCCGTGGACGTCGACGAGTTCGCCATGGCGGGCGCGCTGCTTAGTGAGCCGGTGAGACTGACAAAGGGCCAAACAATTCCCATCGAATGCCCGGCGGACGCTGAAATCGTCCTGGAAGGACGGATTGTACCAGGCGCCCGAACGCCCGACGGACCGTTTTTCGACTATTGCGGCATCGCAAACACCAATCCGAATGCCTTGATTTTTGAAATTTCGGCTATTAGGACGCGTGAAAATCCCATTTTCAGAGGCGCTGCGATCGGCGTTCCCGGCGCCGAGGATTTAGTGTTATATTCGCTTTTAGCAAATATAAACCTTTACGATTTTCATGGGTCGCGGCTACGCCGGGCCGTTCAAGGACTTTTTTTTCGAAACGGCTGGCACCGTTTAGTCCAAGCGGTCGGAAAATTGAAAGGCATTAAATGAAACGAATCATCGTGGGCATAACAGGAGCTACCGGATCGATTTACGGCGTGCGATTGTTGGACGCTTTGAAGGGAAAAGCCGAAGTACATCTTGTAATCACCGATGCGGCCGTTGGAATTTTGCAGCGGGAAACCGCCTGTTCCCTGGATGAATTGCGGGAAAAAGCCGACAGAGTCCATGAAAACAATGACTCGTTCTCCCCTATTGCAAGCGGAACATTCATGACCGACGGCATGGTGGTCA
>Ga0182027_10011326_pt1 | contig 12618 bp, 13 predicted proteins | sample 712E1DmetaG_FD_121300 | JGI IMG/M metagenome (GOLD analysis project Ga0182027, IMG submission 121300) | Permafrost microbial communities from Stordalen Mire, Sweden - 712E1D metaG (Illumina Assembly) | ecosystem: Environmental > Terrestrial > Soil > Wetlands > Permafrost | place: Sweden...
AGGTCAAAGCATCAATCACTTCTCTACGCCTCAAAATGCTTAGACGGCAAGTAACAATTAATGCCTAAGCGGTTGCAGCAATTTTTTCGGCATTAATAATTTTAGTCACTAGCTCTTTGCCCAAGTTTTTTGATGCATCCAAGACCTCTATGCCTATGATACGCCCGTTTTTGTCTAAGTCAATGATTACGTTTTCTGCCAATTCTTCGCTTATGTCATATTTCGCTTTTCTTAACCAAATATACATAGCATCAGCTTTTTGATCGTATTCTACGTCTACCATAAGTCAGGGTCTCCTAGTCCAGTAAACTATAATAACAATTATTTTATCATTACTCAGATGTCTTTCAGATATTTATCATCATATTTTTTTACCGCAAGTTTCAAGCACTGCTTTTTCGATATAGCTAAAGCTGGCAGCAAACGCTAAAAGTAAAGAGACGCAAATAAGAGATATCTTATCCTTAAGGTGTAGCCACAAATGCCTCCAGCAGCAGTCAAAACAGTTAAAGACCTAATTTATTGGCAGTACGCAAAAATAATCGCTGATTCAGCAGGCATCGGAAAGAAAGATTACGGTTTTTTGACACTCTCCCGACTAAAGTCGGGAGATTCTTGCTTCCTCGACTAAAATTTGCTCTCGTTCGCTGACAAGAGTAGAGATTTTAATTTCAGCAAGCGTACTCGATTTCCCAAAGTTATCTGGGAACGAGGGTTCGGCTGTGTCCCAGCCTACCATTTCTAAGCCACGATGCTTAATGTTCAACGCAGCATTATAATCCCGTGGCATAACAGTTTTACAGAAAGAACACCGATGCGTCCGTTCCGAAAGCGTCTTCCAAACAGTTCTACCGCAACAACTACAATCCTGCGAAGTACCTTTAGGGTCTACTTTGACTCTGCGTTTACCAGCACTCTCAGCCTTGTACCCGCAAAAATCAATAAACTTACGCCAACCCGCATCCAACATCAACTTACGCATCGCACCACCGTTAATCTGCACAAGCCCATTAATGTTCAAATCTTCAACCGCTATCAAATCATAACGGTTCACATAGTACCTTGAAACCTTATGCAGAAAATCGTTTCTGCGAAGCTCAACTCGTTCATGCACCAACGCAACACGACGTTTCTGTTTACGATAATTATGGCTACGCTTCTTTTTATGGGCTAATTTCTGCTGTTGTTTTGCCAGTTGTCTCGACGCCTTCTTAACGTTCCTTGGATGCTCAACGATTAAGCCGTCACTATCCATGCAAAAGTTTGAAACGTTCAAGTCAATACCGACTACTTTTCTACCGATTGACTTCAACGGTTCAACCGAATCCTCACAGACTAAACATGCGAACCACTTATGCGTTCTATTACATTTCACAATTACCTGCTTGACTGTTCCCACTATTGGTTGACTTACACGCATGCTAATTCTGCCAATTTTACTAAGAACCAATGTATCGCCGTCAATTTTGAATCCTGTCTGCTCAAAAATCATGCTGTGATGCCTTTTCTTAAACCTAAGCTTGCCTACTCTATGCCCTTTCGCTTTCAAAGCATGGAGAACATGAAGGTTACTTTGAAGTTGATGAACCACATTCTGCAAAACGATGCTATGAACCTCGTACAATTCAGGGTACTCTTGCTTAAGCTGCGGCAACACATTATCTTTGAAAGCTTGGTGCTCCAAACAGTAGTTATAGACGGAACAGCACTTATCAAAGCTACTGAAAAGTTTCTTTTCAACACCTTTGCTCGGATACAGCCTAAAACGTGACACCTGAATCATCGAGTACTCTGAGCCTCAATATACCTTTGTATTGAATCAGCACTTATGTTTCCAGCCGTAGAAACAAAATAACTATGAGTCCACAACGAAGGCAAATGGTTCAATTCTGGAAACTCTATTCTCAAGTCGTGACTACTTCTGCCCTTGAAAGACCGCACAAGCTTCGGAAGACAAAGATTCGGAATAGAAGAAACAAACAGATGCAAATGGTCAGGCATAATCTCCAACGCCAAGATTTCAACGCCTAATTCTTTAGCGACTTCTCGAATTATCTGCTCAAGCCTAACTTTGAGGTTGCCAACGAGAATTTTCTTGCGACGTTTAGGGCACCAAATAAGATGATAGTTCAAAAGGAATACATGGTGACTGTCAGTTCGGTAGTCCATAGAACATAATCAACCGAACGCATATTTAACATTGTTGGTTTACGCAATTCATCTACCAGCTAAAGCAGGTAGCTTTCTTGCTAACTTTTCTTGTAATGAACAAGTTCAAGCAGCTCAAGCAAGGCAGCATTTCATGGAACGAAATCAGAGAATACATCAAAGAGAGGGAATATTCAGACGAGTGCATTTTCTGCGGGGCAACCACAAACCTGACGCTTGAGCATTTGCTGCCGCAAAAGTACAATGGACCAAATGTTGAGAAAAACCTTGTTTGGATATGCAAAAGCTGCAACTCTCAAAAAGGCGCAAGAAGACTCTACGAGTACTTTGCCATTCAAGCAGGTATAGAAGCAGCCAAATATGAGGTACCACGCATAGCCGAAGGAAAATACTTAAAATTCGCCTACGAAACCCTAAAAGAAAACAACCGCTTAGAAACCAGCGCCGCACAATTAAGCAGCAGCATCTGCCCAAAATGCGACATGAAACAGCTATGCATAAAACAAGACAGCGAAGGGGAACTGTCGCCTTTCTGCATTGACGGCATGCTAACATTATGCTTTAAAATAAAGCTTTAGCAATTCAGTTTCTGGTTTTGCGCTAGGGTTTATAGACAAAACAATATTGTCCTTTTTAACCCTTTTTTCCCGAATTTTCTCTGATTTTCCCGAAAAATCCCAAATTTCCCCTCGACCTAAGCCCAATCCAAGCCCTAAACCAAAAAATCAGCCCAAAACAAGCCCTGAACATAAACCGCATACCTATAGAGCTACCCTGCTATTTGTGGCAAAAATCAATCACAAAAAGCGATAAAAAAACCAGTCAACTCTTAAACTCCAGCCCAAAACAGCGTCTTCTTACGCATAAGTGCTATGTACTCTTTCAGCACTTCTTGCTCTTCAGCCGTTAAATCATCTGAATGCGCCGTCAACAGTGCTTTCGCATCCTTTTCAGGCACTTTTACAAATAACACGTCCTTCTCAAACACGTGCCTGCCCACAATCGGCTTATCCATCGAAATTGCCACCTGCATGCCAACCTTAGCTTCTGGCACGGCTTTGCCTTGGTCCTGAATCTGGTCAACTTCGCCTAAATCGCTGCTGTCCATAGCTCGCATAAGCCCATACTTTGGCTTTAATCGGCCGCCCAACACTTCAACGCCGAAAATCGCTGGCTTAGCCCTGCGGAAAATGCAATTGGGCAAAACCGTAACTTTGCCAGGCTTCACAAGCGCCTCAAATTCGGCCTCGCTTTTCGTTTCGCGCTTGTTTTTAGCCCACTGCAAATACGCGTCGATCAGATTGTAGATGATTGGCTGGTTAAAAATCGGGATACCGTTAGCTGCAGCTTCCTCCTGTGCATCGGGCAACGTTCTAACGCCAAACGCCAAAATGACTCCGACCAATGGCTCGCGCGTCTTCACGACCGACGCCTCAATCACGTCACGTTTACTAATGTCACCAACATCAGCGATACGTACCTGCACATTGTTAGCCTTCAAAATTTCAGCCATCGCCTCCAATGAGCCAAGCGTGTCAGCTTTAACAATGACACCTTCAATCTCCTTGGCAATTCGGATTCTGCCTATCTCTTCGGTGATAAGCTTAGCGTACTTTGCAGGGTCTTCACCAGCCGGTACGGCGAACAAGGGTGCACCAGCCAAAGCACCCTCTAAATCAGGCGCAACCACCTTAACACCTGCGCTGGCAAAAACGCAATCTACCGAGGTAAACTTGTCCCGTGGATCCCTCATCTCATCCAGCGGCTTAGGCACCAAAATCGCCCGTACACGAGCCATAATCGCCCCATTGCGTCCACCGACAACAATTAAATCGTCCTTATGCAACGTGCCGTCATAGATAATCGTGTTCAATGTTAATCCTAAACCAGGCTCTTCCTTCACCTCTAACACCGTACCCTTAGCTGCACCCTCAGTTGTCTGCAAACGCTTCTTAAGGAACTGCTGACTTAACCCAACCAAAACCATAACCAGCTCCGATAAGCCTTCCCCAGTTTTTGCACTAGTCGGCACCAAAGCCACGTTGACAGTGAAGTCTCGAATATGGTCAAACCGGTCAGTTTTAAAACCTAAACGGCTGAACTCGCCCATAACTTGGTACAAGCGGTTATCCAGCGCTTCACGTACAAAACTTGATTGGGAATCATAAGACTTCAAAAAAGGCGTTCCACGCTGAGAGTTCCAGCCTGGAATACGATCAATCTTGTTAACCGCAACGATAAAGGGGGTTTTGCGAGCTTTCAGAATTTCGATGCACTCAAAAGTTTGAGCTTCAAAACCCTTCAAAACATCAACTACAAGAATCGCTATGTCGGCAACGCTTCCGCCTCTGCGCCGAAGATTCGTGAATGCTTCATGCCCAGGCGTATCTACGATTAGTAAGCCCGGGATTTCTATTCCGGTTTTAAAGGTGGTCAGGTATGGTCCGATGAGTTGTTTGAGCGTTTCAACAGGGAAGAAGCTTGCGCCAATGTGCTGGGTCATTCCCCCTGCTTCACGCGCTTGCACGCTGGTTTTTCTCAGCTCATCAAGAAGCGAGGTTTTTCCTGCATCTACGTGTCCTAATACGCATACTATTGGTTGGCGTGTGGGCATAAGTGAATTCACTTTCACTAAAGTTATCTATGTGTCATAATGATTTTTTGGTTTATAAATGCTGGTGAGAGCACTTTTTTATTGTCTTGGTTGCGGCCTCTTAGCGGGGGGTTTGTTGCTAATTATTTTCTTGTGGTTGACAGAAGAGAGTAAAAGCGTTATTCAGACGGTCTGACGAGGAGTAGGAAGAGACCGATGATAATCATGATGAAGCTTAGGATGCCGAAGAATAAGGTGAAACCGCCAAGTGCACTCGTGCTTGCTGTAAGGTACATCATTATTGCCCCGATTGCAATTAGGGTTACTCCGAATAATTTCTCGGCAAGGTTTACAAAGAATGTGTCTCCTTCTTCACTCATAGCTGTTTTCGCCCTGTCTCTCCGTGTTAATGGCTACATTAAACAAGATGGGTTATTTTAAATTATTTGTTGTTGGACATGATTCAGGTGTTGGTTAACACAGGGTTGTTGAGTTTTTTGTTGCCGCGGATGTTTATGTGACTAACTGCTAACTGCAAGTATTGCCGCATATCTCAATGAGGATTAATGTTGCTCAGTAATATCTTAACTATCAAGTTCTTAGATGCAATGCTTGTCTTCTTTTATTTTTTTTGTTTATTGCCTCTCGGTTTTCACAGTAGCAGGATAAGGCATCGTGCACTTTTTCAAGATGCAAGGGCTTAATTTCCCCGCTAAAACGTATGTTGATGAACGGCACAGTCACATAGACATAAATCGTTTCATCGGTTTTTATGCAATGGTGTTTTGTGTTTTTAATGGAAAAGAAAGAAATGTTAGCTGAAATAAAAGAGAAAACGAACGCTGTAGTCATAAAAGAATTCAGCCAAGATGGCGCAATGATACAGTACAATTCAAGTGGAGAAGTTAAAGGAAAATATCATGCAAATCACGTTGAAATCACTGATGTCAAGATGAAGATGGATGGAACAAACGAGTGGGAACCCCGAGCCGTGGAAATGACTAAAGAAGGAGATGTAGTCATGGTAACTGGCAAAGGCACTGGACAACAAAACAGCTTCATTGGCGAAGTCACATACATGACAAACTCACCAAGGCTCAGCTGGCTAAACAACACTAAAGCCAAGGTTGAAGGCTTGACTGACATGAAAAACAATGAAGCAACAATAAAAATTTACCCCGAAAAACAGCCCGAATAATAGGCGACAGTTGTAGCGCCAATGATGTAGTTACTAGCTTTTGAGTTTTGTAGGCAAATATTCATCGACAATGTAGGTTAAACCGTATCGGCTGAAAGCTTCTTGTTCTGCCTTCCTCTTTATTTTTAGAAAGAGCTTTATCTCTCTCTGCCACAGGGGGTCATTCTGGTACCTTGGATCCTTCTGCAACTCGTATAAGCGTTTAATGTCCACTTCGTCTAATGGGTCAGTCGGCAGTTTGTATTCAATTATGTCGCTTGCCCAGACTCCGCTCCAAACAGCGTCAGGCGTGTTTAGCTCTCTTAGGTGCGCGGCATTCGCCGAGCCAGAAATAATGACTTGGGCGATGTGCATTCCCCATGGGTCACCATCAGTCAAAATGTACACTGGCAAACCTAACTCGTCATGCAGGCGGCGGATGAAACTTCGGGTTTGTCTTGGCGCTTGTCCACCGCACGAAATCAACAAAGCCTTATGCTTGTTGTGCACGTTTTCTTCGATGAATCTTGTAAACAGGGCGCCTTTCTCGATGGCGATGACTTTGTCGGCTTTTGTGTTAATGAACTCGGCTGAAGTCAGAGCTGGACCAATCAACACGCCGTCTGGGTGGCTGGTTAAATTCAGCGTTTTTCCCTCATAACCGGGAACGGTGTAGCCGATGGTTAAGTCGCCGAAAATTGCGCTGCGTTCTTCTGGGAAAATGTTGAAGTCTTCTCGGGCAAACCCTGTTAATGTTTCCAGGTCGGTGATGATGTTGTTGCTTTCTTGCTGGTCTGTGAAGGTCATCTCGTAGGCTTGCGCCGAGTAGTAAACATCTCTGAGCGTGCTGGTTTTGCGTTGGCTTGTAAGTTCGTTGCTAAACATTGCTGCCCAAGCAAGCTGCGTGAACGGTTTGATGTGTCGGATGTTGCGGGCGCTGCGGCTGACGCTTTTCTCTCCAAGAATGAATTGGCGAAGCGTAGGGTCGTAGTTAATGTTTTCAGTGGAACGGCTTGGCATGTTAATAGTTGGGAAAACGCCTTGGTCTAGCTGATTGTAAATTTGGGTGCCGAAAGCGTGAAGTCCATTGATAACCTCGTTTCTTCTTTCCAGTATCTTAACTTTCTTCTGCTCCATACTTCTGCACACTCTTCAATAACTTATCTATATCAGGCACACGTTCTTGCCCAGCCAAGGTTGTCGAGAACTGGGCGATTTTGGGCAGATACTTGCTGAAAATTCCCAGCCGCTTCTTCTCCATATGCACGTGTTCTTGTCGAGAAAGAAAATGCTGCAATTGACGGGCAACCTCTCGCAGAGCATTTGCCACTTCACGGCGTACTTCAGGTCGGTCAGCGATGAATTCTTTTCCAACCGTCTTATACGGCACTTTTGTGCTGCAAACGTGAACGGCAATGGCGATAGGCATGTCAGGCGCCACTTTGTAGCGTCGCCAGTTCATAGCGGAGATCACTCGGTAAGAAACGTCGCTTGCCTCATCATACAACAGGGGAATTTTGTTGGCGAAGCGGTAAATGACAAAGCAGCCGCGTTTGGGCACTCCGCCGCCATAAGCGATTGCCACCTCAATAATGAATGGGTGACCCGCATAAGTTGACGGCTTACGCTGGTGAACTACAAGGTACTCGGGGCTTAACTCTTTCGTAATGCCAGCTTTAAGCAGTTCCTCGCCTAAGGGTGAGAGGCAACTGGCGTCTGGGGGTAAGAAATCCTTGTACTTCTTGAGGTTCTGCATTAACCGTACGATTTCTTCATGTGAAAGCTTCTTGGGGTTTTTGCTGGGGCTTAGTTGGCTGAATTCTAGGAATTTTTGAGCGGTAATTTCGCCAACGCGGTGAAAATGCCCCTTCAAAAATTCAGCCATGTTGTTGTAAGTTGTAATTTGGATAAGACGTTGTAGCAGTTCCACGTCTACGCCATATGGATGCGGACACGTTTCTTTGGGGGGTTCAGGCATGTCGGTGGTGCCGCGGACAAACTTGTAGAGCCTGCCTTTCGGGTCAACAAACGTCAAATTAGCGTACGGGTTAACCATGGCGGTTTGCTTGAAGTAATCAAGAATTTTCGGCATTGCCCTAAGATAATCGCCTTCCAGAGTAAACTCAACGATGGTTCCACGCCAATTATCCTTGTTGATTAGGACTTTGCGGTCTAAAATTATCGGGCGGTTTCTCTGTATATCCATCATTAATTTGAAACTGTAAATTTTCGCTTGCCCCGTACACGAGGTCACATAGGCTGCCTGATGAGTGGTGATTTGCCCATAAAGAACAGCCATTTTTCCGCCTAAACCGAAGGTACCCCTCGTCTGCTTCAGCTTGTATTTGCTGCCGAAGAGAACTTGCCCAAAAGCAGAGGGAATAAACCGAGGCTGAATCCCGCTGCCGTTGTCTTCTACACGGAGCTTGTAGATTTGTGTATCCTTACTGGCTTCTCCCTCGAAAGATAAGCGTACATAAATTTCCGGCACGATTTTTTGGCTCTCCGCAGCATCCAAAGAGTTTTCCACTAGCTCACGGATTGCCGCGAAAATTGCTCTGGACGGGTTTGTGAAGCCTGCAATGTCTCTATTTCGATAGAAAAAATCAGACGCGCTAATCTCTTCAAAGGTTGCTTGAGCCACTTCCCGCTTACACCACTCTTTTCCTTTTTATTATTGCGATTGTTTAGTATATTTGCTGCTTGTTCTTTAAGTTAACTGCACTTTGCGGAAAAAAACTTTGATTCTGGAACGGGCTGTGCTTGAGAAATGGTGACTTTTGCTTTAAACTTGTATAAATAGAGGAAAGTGGATTTCTGGGATGTGAAATAACATTAATTTATTTTTTGGCTGTTTCGGGCTTCATTTTTGTGTAGTAGTATTCGCCGATTCCTTTTTGGAACTTGTCCATTTGTGAAGCTTCCTTGTTTACTCTGGGTCGCATGGTGATTGAGTCTCTGCGGAAGGTGATGTTCATTTCTTTGAGAAAGGTGTTCATGCCTTTGCGTAGGCTGGTTGGCGGATTAGCTAAGCCGCTTACGCCTGGTTCGCCGTTGAAGACCATTAGGCGGTCGGCTATGAAGTCTTGGGTGACAACGTCGTGTTCAACTACGAATGCTGGTATTCCATGCGCTTCAACAACTCGCCGCAGTGTTTTAGCCATGTTCAATCGTTCTTCAACATCTAAGTACGCGCTTGGTTCGTCAAGAAGATACAGGTCGGGTTTGCGGCTTAGGCAGGCGGCGATGGCGACTTTTTGCAGTTCTCCACCGCTGAGCTCCATCACGTTTCGGTCCATCAAGACCTGAAGCCGTAGTGGCTGGGCAATCTCGGTTTTGTACCAGCTGGATGTAAAGTTTTCTTTAGCGACGCTCATTAGCAGTTCTTGAACTGTGCCCGTATAGTCAGGTGCAATGTACTGGGGCTTGTAGCTGACGGTTAACTCGCCAAGCTTCTGTTTCTCATCAGTCTCTTCAAGACCAGCCAAAATTTTTACGAAAGTGGTTTTTCCGATACCGTTGGCTCCTAGGATACCGACGATTTCGCCTATCTTAATCTCGCCTGGTTCAATGGTAAGTTTGAACCCTTTGAAAGTTTTCGTCATGCTGTCCCATTTCAGCAGAGGTTCGCTTAGGTTGGTGCCTGCGGTCGGCGGTTTCTCGTGGAAAACGATAGATTCCTTGCGGAACATTATGTTCTCGTCGGGAATGTAGCCTTGCAAGTAAATGTTAATGCCTGTTCGGACACCATGCACATGTGAAACAACACCGTAGACTCCTGGTTCACCGTAGAAGAGGCAGATTTGGTCAGACAGGTAATCAATGATGGCTAAGTCATGTTCGGCTACGATTATGGTTTTTTGCTGCTCTTTGAGGCTGCGTATGGTTCTTGCGACAACAAGCCTCTGCTTCACGTCCAAGTAGCTTGATGGCTCGTCGAAAAGGTAAACATCTGCTTCGCGGCATAGCGTTGCAGCAACCGCCACACGCTGAAGTTCCCCGCCGCTAAGCACTTCTAAAGGTCTATCCCAGACTGTTTTGAGTTCAAGCTCCTCCGAAAGTGCATCAAGCTGCTTTCTTTCATCAACCTTTTCTAGCAAATCGCCGACTTTTCCGCTGACCGCTTTTGGAATCTTATCCACGTACTGCGGTTTGCTGCTGACCTTGAGTTTTTTTTCACTCATTTTTTGGAAGTAATCTTGAAGGCTTGACCCTCGATAGTACTGGATGATCTCAGGCCAATCAGGCGGGTCACCGTATTTGCCAAGGTTGGGTTTGATTTCGCCTGAAAAAACCTTCAGCGTAGTGGTTTTGCCGATGCCATTTTGCCCAATCAAACCCAGCACCGTCCCCGGCGAAGGCATGGGTAAACGGAAAAGTTTGAAGCTGTTTTCGCCGAAACGGTGACCGCAATCTTTCTCCAGCTCGTCTGGCAGGTTAACGATGCTAATGGCTTTGAAGGGGCATTTTTTGACGCATATTCCGCAGCCGCTGCAGAGCGTTTCGGATATGACTGCTTTGTTTGCTTCAACTCTGATGGCTTCGACTCTGCTGCGGACCATAGGGCAGAAGCTAACGCAGACTTGGTCGCATTTTTTAGTTTTGCATTTATCTTCGTTAAGTACAGCTATTCGCGTCATGGCTAACGCCTTAATGAATTATATAGGTAAGTTATAAATTTAGAACCTAAGAAAGCATTAAACATAATCCTTTAGGTGAAGAACTTTAAAATGTCCTTTAGCTTTTTTACACATTTTATCATCAGCAGTGATGAGTTGGGAGTTCATCTTTTCAGAAAGGAAAAGATAAGCTGCATCATAAATTGTTAAGTCAAGTCGACAGGCTATTGCAAGTTCACCAGAAGCTTCCGTCCAGTTAAAATCATAAAGATTTATCTGTAATTCATCAGAATTTGACAGTGCTTTTTGAGCATCCTCTTGAGTTATTCTTCCAAGTTTTATTGCTGCCCATAATGCGTTTGCGACTTCTTGGGTCATAAAGGAAGGAGCAAACATTTCTGTTTTTGAGTATTTTATATCCTCTTTTAATCTGTCTGCGTTTTCCTGATATGACTCTCCAGGTAACAGCCATTTCACAACGATACAGGCATCGACGATATAATTAGACGTTAAGTTATCGCTCCCTGCCTTCGCGGATCCATGCTACAATTTCTTCAGTTGATGTTGGCTTACTGCGTTTTCGAATTTCATCCAACTTATCGAATGCCGCTCTCTTTTTTTCTTGGTCTATTTTCTTTTGAACGCACTCACGTATGTATTCGCTCCAATTAACGTCGATTTGCTTCATTTTTTTCTTCATTTCTTGAGGAACCTTAACGGTGATTACTGTTTGTTGCTCCATACATACCCACAATACATACCAGAAGGTTACACCTATAAACATTACTAAAAAGAATCAATTCTTGAAAACTGAGGATAGAGAACAAATTTTTTTTCATCGGTTTCAAAAAGTTAACCTCAAAAATCAATCTAAATTTAACTTAAAAGAAAGATTAAAATTTTGATTTAGGGGTTTGTGTTTACCATTCTTCTTCTTCCCATTCTTCATCTTCGCCTTCTTCCCATTCATCTTCCTCTTCGAATATCATATCTCTTTTTTCACCTCGCATAAGACGTTTAAAACTACCCTATCCCTGCGGCAGTTTAAACATTTAGATTCGTCAAATGTCGTTAATCTTAAGCAAATTATTGGGAATCAAACATACAGCGTACACCTTTTTTCCACTAATCTTTCTGTGCACAGTAATAGCTATTTCACTGTTATTGTGCAGTTCTGACCTAAAATTTTGATGCCTAAAACTGTAAGCTCCGATGATAAAAAAGCAGGCAGGAATCCGTGGCGCTGCCCAACAAAATAGATAAATTCTCCAAAGACCTATTTAAGTCTCGGGATGATGTGAGGCGACGGCTTCGAGCCCTAAGCTGTGAGAAATCGTCAAATATCGCTGACCCACAAAAACCCGCAATTTCTCCAGCCTTAATTTTTATTCTTCTCGGAGTTTTTTCTGGTATTTAACGGGGTTTCCGAAGACGCCTTTTCCAAGCCTCTTCATCTCAGCTAACGGATTAAATGGTTTTAAAAGCAAGCCCTCATCTGTTTCGCCAATTTCTATAATGATTCCACTTTCAATATTGAATTTCTTGCGAAGCCTCTTGGGGATAACTACTTGTCCACGCATGCCAACTTTTACTTTTACAGACAAATTTTTCACCATCAGACAAATATTTAATCAGAGAAATAAAATTTCTTACTTTAGATGAAGATAGCCTGATTAGCCGAATGCCACAATAACAGAAGGCGGATTACAACCAACACACCAGCCCAATTTTACTAGCCAAGAAGCATGCTGAAAGGAAAAAGCACAAGCTTACAATCCTTGAGGGCCTCCCCCTAATTTTCACTTTCACCAACCCTCTACTGATTGAAAATGTCTTTTCTGCGATGGCTTGTTAGCGTAAACAGCGCATTCTGCAATTTTTCAACATACAAAAAGCACCATTCTGCATGCAAAGTGCGCGGTCTTAGTTCTATGCATACCTATGTTGAATCATGTTTGGAGCCTATTGAGACTGTGTGAAAACTAATTTCAATTTCAGAAAATTGCCACTTTTAAAGCGATTTGGTAGGGCTTAGGGCGTTCTTTTCAGATATAAGGCGC
>Ga0182027_10011327_pt1 | contig 12617 bp, 15 predicted proteins | sample 712E1DmetaG_FD_121300 | JGI IMG/M metagenome (GOLD analysis project Ga0182027, IMG submission 121300) | Permafrost microbial communities from Stordalen Mire, Sweden - 712E1D metaG (Illumina Assembly) | ecosystem: Environmental > Terrestrial > Soil > Wetlands > Permafrost | place: Sweden...
GTATTTTTTCACCTATGGCAATTACTTCGGTTTGCCGGCGATCGGGTGTTTCCACGGGGGTTAAGGTATTCGCAGTAGTCAATATTTTCAGGAAAAGTTTTACCATGGTATTGAAAATTTTAATTTAGAATGAGACTGGCAACCTGTGTCGTGCCGGAATTGTGTATTCTAACAATATAGATCCCCGGCTTTCGCGACTCAAATGATAGCGCATTCATTCCCTTGATCGCGGTTTCCATGACCATTCGTCCAGAGACGTCGAAAAGTTCGAAATGCGCGGACGTCGCAAGCTGTTTGTCAAAGATGATTGTTTTATTAACAATACGGAACAGGCAGTACTGTTCTCTAACAGCAACAGACCGTTCGCCGCCGGCTTTCGACGGAGCGATGTCGAGATTGTACGGCCGCTTCGTATTGAACGTTGCGAGTTGGCTATAAAACCATCCTTTGTCTCCAATCGCATTCGCGTCAATGGTTGCAACAGTTCCTTTGTCCTGATTTGCACAGCCTGCCATCATGCCAATGAATCCGGCATTGATATACTCCTGTGTATGGGAAAAGAAATAAGGGAAAAATGTATCTTCGTATTCATTGGCGATATTCGGAAGATTAGGATGCCCTATACTGATCTGCCAGCCTAAAAGCGGCAGATCCACGGTCTGCGCAAGCGTTTTTGAAAATCCTATCCATTTGCTGTTGGCAAGGTCGTCCCAATTAAGAGTCGTCGCATACACGCTTGGCGGGCTCATCATTTTCCAGCAACCCAAATCAGTTCCATTTTTTTCGACGCCCAAAAAATCACCGCGATAGGGTGTTGTGCCAAGCAGCGCTTTAAGGAATTTCGACTCTTCACGAGCGGCAATATTGATGTTATTCTGCGAGTCTTGGAAAATCCCGAGTGTTGTTGCGTTTGCAGGTTTCCACGCCCAAAAAGCCATAAGAACACCGGCAAAACTACTGGGATCAACCTGTTTCAATGTCTTGATTATTGCTCCGGGTAAGTAAGAAAGTTTGTTCTTGAATTCATTGGTGTCGGAAAGCCAGGGTATTCCAATGTCGTTGATATGACACGGTGCATTCAGATGGTTGTCTGCAATTGCAGACCAATCGTCCATGGTGCGAGATGGACCTGTATCGTGTTCCCGTGCATGCTGCAGGACATAGCCCCAGACATCGGGTTCAACGACGTATATCGTATGCATCCCTTTTGAACTATCCGCGATGAACGCGAGCGTGTCGAAGTACTGGCGCATGAATACAGAGTCTTGTATGTTCTGGCTCAAGTAGTCGTAGGAATCGCCGCCACGTTGCAGCATGTAAACCACAATGCACGGGTTGACATGATGCGCAACATAAAACGAGTCCTTCGACCAGTTCCTTCCTGTCCATGCATACTGGTCCTTGCCCCAATACGACTGCGTGACATTAGCGAAATTATCGATATACACGTATCTGCGGTCGAGCTGGTATTTGCCAGTCGGGTCGCTTAGCGCCTGTTTCATAGGTGTGTCCCACAAAGGCCTGTTGTTGTTGACCAGCCCGATCTGGAAATCGCCCCATCCGGTTTGCGGTTGGCCCCATTTGGCGTAAATCGAAATTACACAGATGAAAACAATGAAAGCAGTGCGTTTTATGAAATTGTGTCTTTTATCCAAGTACTTCATATTCTTATAATATAACGCGGATTCTGGTTTGCGTTAAGGGAAACTGAATTAAATCACAGAACTTGAGGACACCTGGGCGTGGTGCATAATGCTACGTTACAGCAGTGGCGTGCTTCTTTAGTTTATTTCCCTTCTCCATTTATGGAAAAGGGTAGGGATGAGGCGGAACTATGCCGGTGTCGCTTTTCCTGCTACCTTTATTCTGGCTTCGGCTTTTTTTAAACGTAAATCAGCTTCTTTGAATTCAGCAGGGGATTGCGCTCTTTTTACCTGGGATTCAGCGCTTTCTTTTTCAGCCTTTGCCCGGTCGATATTAATATCTTTTGCAAATTCAGCTGTTTCCGTGATTACCGAGACTTCGTTTTTCCGGACTTCCAGAAAACCGCCGTCGATTGCAAGGCATTCCACGACCTTGTTGCGGGTAATACGGATTTCTCCCGGTGACAAACGGGACAGAAGAGGGGCGTGATCGGCCAATATGCCGAGTTCGCCTTCCGAGCCGGGGAAAACGGAAAATTCAACATCATTTTCGGAAAAAATTTTTTTTTCCGGCGTCACTATTTCAAGAAGATATTTTTTTTCTGCCATGTATTACTCATTTGGGTAATTGAGTCCCTTTATTGTTCGAAAACAATAAAGGGACTGCGATATTTTAAAACGATACTTATAGGTTCTTGGCCTTTTCCAATACTTCCTCAATGCTGCCGACCATGCTGAATGCCGCTTCGGGAATATCGTCGTGTTTACCTTCGATAATTTCCTTGAAGCTCTGTACGGTTTTTGCAATTGGAACGTATTTACCGGGAATGCCTGAAAATTCCTGCGCCACAAAGAAGGGCTGGGAAAGGAATTTTTCGATTTTTCTTGCCCTGAACACAGTAAGCTTGTCTTCTTCGGAAAGTTCTTCCATACCTAAAATCGCAATAATGTCCTGCAATTCCCGGTATTTCTGTAAAATTCTCTGAACTTCACGCGCAACATGATAATGCTCCTGTCCAACGATTTTCGGGTCCAAAATGCGTGACGTGGAATCCAACGGGTCAACGGCCGGATAAATCCCGCGCTCCACGATTGCACGGGAAAGCACGGTGGTTGAATCAAGATGCGCGAATGTTGCTGCAGGTGCAGGGTCTGTCAAGTCGTCTGCAGGCACGTAAATGGCCTGTACCGACGTGATGGAACCCTCTTTTGTTGAAGTAATACGTTCTTGAAGCGATGCCATTTCCGTTGCCAAATTGGGCTGATAGCCGACTGCCGACGGCATGCGTCCGAGAAGCGCCGACACCTCAGAACCTGCCTGAACAAAACGGAAAATATTATCAATGAATAAAAGCACGTCCTGTTTACCAACGTCGCGGAAATATTCAGCAACCGTAAGTCCGGTGAGTCCGATACGCAAACGCGTCCCCGGCGGTTCGTTCATCTGGCCGAACACGAGCGCGGTTTTGTCGATAACGCCCGATTGTTTCATTTCAATCCACAAGTCGTTTCCTTCACGGGTTCGTTCACCAACGCCGGTAAACACCGAAAATCCGCCGTGCTCAGTTGCTATGTTGCGAATAAGCTCCTGGATAAGAACGGTTTTACCCACACCTGCGCCACCGAACAAACCGATTTTACCGCCTTTGGGATAAGGCGTGAGAAGGTCGATGACTTTGATACCTGTTTCAAGGATTGCCCAGGACGTTTGCTGGTCTTCAAGGGACGGCGCTTTCCTATGGATTGCCCAGCGTTCTTCACTTTTAATAGGGCCTAGCTCGTCGATGGGTTCACCCAACACATTGACAAGGCGGCCGAGCAGACCTTTGCCGACAGGGATCTTGATCACGTCGCCGGAATCGACAACCATGGCGCCGCGCGTAAGACCGTCTGTAGACGCAAGAGCAATGCAACGGATTTTATTATCGCCCAAAAGTTGTTGCACTTCGGCGACGATTTCCAGGGCCTTGACATTACCCTGGGCTTCCTGCCTGAGCGTGACCATGTTCAAAATGGCGGGGAGCCTTCCAGTGGGGAATTCCGCATCCACCACCACACCAAGCACCTGTATCACCTTGCCGACAGCCGGCGTCGCGTTTTCGGTTTTCTTTTCCTGGTTCATAATTGAATCCTTTTATCTGCTACTGTATCAAATGAAATGATGTTCTTCTGTGTTCAGTTTTCTGTTTATACATTGTCAAATGCTATTTCAACGCTTCCGCGCCCGATACGATTTCCAGAAGTTCCTTTGTAATGATGGATTGACGAACCTTATTGTAATACAACGTGAGCGCGTCAATGAGTTTCCCGGCGTTCTTTGTCGCGGCAAACATGGTCGTCATACTCGCGGCCTGTTGTGCGGCATTGGATTCGAGAAAAATCTTCCAAATCTGGCCATTGACATATTGCGGCATTAGAATGTCGAACGTTTCTTCCGCCGAAGGCTCAAAAATGTAACTTGCTTTTGGCCCTTTTCCCGCGTCGCCTATGGGTTGAAGGGGAAGAATTTTCTCACTTGTTATCTTTTGCGATGCCGGATGCTTGAATTCGTTGAACACCGCAATGACCTCGTCGATAGTACCTTCGGTAAAGTCTTTCAGTATTTTGTTGCCAACGGTTTCGGCACTTTCGTACTGAGGACTGAACATCATGTCCAGGTATTTGTCGCCAAGGGTAATGTGCTTCCGTTTAAGCGCCTCGATGGGCTTTTTACCCACAATGGTAACGGTCACTTTTTTGCCTTTGTTGGCTGCAACAATTTCCATCGCATGCTTGACAACATTGGCGTTGAACGCACCGCATAGTCCTTTGTCCGATCCCACCACAAGCAGGCACACGTTTTTGCTTTCGCCGGTTTTAAGATAGGGCGACGTGCCTGGTGCGATTGCAGATGTCAAATGACGCGCAATGCTCGTTACTTTTTCAAAGTAGGGTCTGGCGGCAACAACACGGTCACGGGCCTTGCGGAGCTTTACGGAAGCTACCATCTGCATGGCCTTGGTGATCTTCTGCGTGTTTTTGACGCTTATGATCCTGCGTTTTATATCTCTTGGAGTCGCCATTGGTTATATCCGTTGCTTTTTAAATTCTTCCACTGCCGAAATAAGCATTTTCTTGGTTTCTTCAGTGATTTCCTTTTGTTCACGGATGTTCTTGAGCACTGCGCCGTAAGAACGTTCGATGAATTTTGCAAGTTCTTTTTCGAAAACCAGCAGTTGCGCAACCGGAACATCGTCGAGCAGCCCGTACGAGGCGGATGCGATGATCAGGATTTGGTTTTCAAATGCCATCGGCTCATGTTCGTCTTGCTTTAAAATTTCCACCATGCGTTCGCCGCGGGTGATAAGCGCTTTGGCCGATTTGTCCAAATCAGAACCGAATTGTGCGAATGCCGCGAGTTCGCGGTATTGCGCCAAATCCATTCGCAATTTTCCGGCAACCTGACGCATTGCCTTGAACTGCGCCTTCCCGCCAACGCGGGACACCGATATACCGACGTCAATAGCCGGTCTGACACCGGAATAAAACAAGTTGCCCACAAGGTAAATCTGGCCGTCGGTGATGGAAATCACGTTTGTCGGAATATATGCCGACACGTCGCCGGCCTGCGTTTCGATGATCGGAAGCGAAGTCAATGAGCCGCCGCCGAGTTTGTCCGACAATTTTGCCGAACGTTCAAGCAAACGGGAGTGCAAATTGAAAATGTCGCCTGGATACGCTTCACGCCCAGGAGGTCTTCTGAGCAGCAACGATAATTCCCTGTACGCATAAGCGTGTTTTGAAAGATCATCGTAAATGACAAGCGCATGACCGCCTCTGTCCCGGATTTCTTCTCCCAATGCGGTTCCTGCATATGGTGCAATGTATTGAAGTGGAGCAGGATCAGCGGCAGAAGCGGAAACAATAATGGTATATTCCATTGCGCCATTGTCTTCAAGAACCTTATGGACGCGGGCGATAGACGATTGCTTTTGTCCTATGCCGACGTAAATACAAATAACACCTGTGCCTTTTTGGTTTAATATGGTGTCGATGGCAATGGCTGTTTTGCCTGTGCCGCGGTCACCGATGATGAGTTCGCGCTGACCACGACCAATGGGTATCATCGAGTCGATGGCTTTCCATCCTGTCAATAGAGGCTCTTTCACCGGCTGCCTGTCGACAACGCCCATGGCGCGGTCTTCAAGCAGACGATGTCTCGTGGCTTTGATCGGGCCTTTGCCGTCGAGGGGTTGACCAAGCGGATTAATGATGCGTCCTATGGTTTCATCGCCAACCGGGACTTCCATAATTTTTCCTGTGCAACGAACCGTTTCGCCTTCTTTTATGGCTGTGTCGTCGCCGAAAATCACAACGCCAACGTTATCGGGTTCGAGGTTGAGCGCCATTCCAAAGACGCCGCTTTCAAATTCAACAAGTTCGGCGTACATGCATTTATCAAGGCCATATACGCGCGCGATACCGTCGCCCACCTGGATCACCGTACCGGTCGAGACCATTTCGAGTCTGGTTTGGTAAGACTCAATCTGGCTCTGAATAATCCTGGTGATTTCTTCTGGTTTGATGTTCATGGTCAACTCTCTTGTTATATATAGTTGCTAAAACGCCGTTATTGTCTCTGTCATTCGTTTCAAATTAAAAGCAATGCTTCCGTCGATGACCCGGTCGCCCAGCAGGATGCGTATGCCACCCAGAAGCTCGGGCACTATCGCAGTGGTCAATACTATTTTCTTGCCAAGGCTTTGGCCAAGACGGTCTTTGATTTTATTAATGGTGTTGCCGGAAAGTTGCAAACAACTTTCCACGATAACGTTCGTCCTGTTTTCTGCCGTGTCAAGCAATGCCAGAAAACACTGCGCAATGGCCGTGCATTGGAATATCCGTTTCTTATCGATAAGGTACCCGAGAAACCGAACGGTCAAAGCTTCGCAATTCGAATCGAACAGTTTACCGAGTATCAATTTTTTTTCGGCCGATGTAATAGACGGATGATAGAGCACCCTCTTAAGGCCTCCAACAGTATCAATGAGTTCGGTTATTTCCTTTAATTCCGAAGCAACCTTTTTCGTGTTGCCGGCATTTGAGGAAATTTTAAAAAGTGCCCGCGCATATCTGAGTGCAAGAGAAGTATTTAGCATAGGGTTCAGTTCTTTTTAATTTCGGTTTTACCAAGTTCGTCAACGAAATCTTCAACAAGTTTACGGTCTGTTGATTCATCGATTTCCTTTTTAAGCAATTGCTTAGTTGCAAGCATGGAAAGCGTAGCAACTTCTCTCCGCACTTCGGAAAGCGCCTTGTGTTTTTCCTGGTCTATTTCGCGCTTTGCCTTTTCCAAAAGCTGTTCCGATTCCTTTATCGCTTCGGCCTTTATCGATTCCTTGATATGGCTGCCTTCAATCATGGCTTTTTCGATTTCAGCTTTGGCGCTGTGCTTGATTTGATCAAGCTCGTTGCCGCATTCCTTTTTCAAATTCTCTATCTCTAGTTTTTGTTTGTCTATATCAGCGAGCGCATTTTTAATATCATCCGAACGCTTCTTCATCATGGGACGGATGAATTTGTTGAACAAAAAACCGAGAATGCCTATCAATACGACAAAATTTATAACTTGATACAGTATAAGATGTAAATTGAGATCCATAGACTAAATTTCCTTTCGGGCCCGACTTTTTTATTTCACAATGAAAATACGGAAGCGCCCAAGAACACACGGAAAGAGCCACTAACGCAAAACGAACACTTAACCGACTTTTGCCAACAACAAGAAAGCGATAAGCATCGCGAAAATGGTTTGTGTTTCGCAAAGTGCATATGCAACTAAAAACCAGGTTCTTGTTTTTCCTTCGGATTCCGGTTGGCGAGCTATGGATTCGATGAACTTGCTTGCTGCAACTCCGATACCGATACCGGAACCGATTGCACCAAGTCCGATGGCAAGTCCTGCTCCTAAAGCAGATGCAGCTGAAACTAATGTTTTGGGATCAAGCATATCCATTATTCCTCCTGTAAAAAAATGATTGCATTTTCAAAAAACATGGGAAATTAATGCCCTTCATCCGAGGCAAGCGCGCCTGCAAGGTAAACCATAGTGAGCAGCGAAAAAATTAATCCCTGTATAGGAATTGTTATGACGCTGTCCCAAAAAAGCCAGACCACGGGTAAACCGATTGCAGACATGCCGAAAAGCACTTTTATTATCATCTCGCCGCCAAAGATATTTGCAAATAATCGAACTGAAAGCGAAATGGGCCGTGCAAATTCCGAAATTAATTCCATTGGAAGCATGAATGGCGCCATCGCAGGTATAGGGCCTAAAAAATGCTTGAAGTATTTTAATCCTCTTTTGGAAATTCCTAAATATTGATAATACAAAAAGACAACAATGGCCATTGCTGCCGTTGTTCCGATAAAACCGGTTGGCGACATCATACCCGGAATGAGTCCGAGATAACTTCCAAGAAGAACAAAAAGCATGACGGTCACAACTAAAGGGAAATAGGTCAAGCCTTTCGGACCGATCATGTCAATAAGATAATTTTCAATAAATAGGGTAACCGATTCGATGACGTTCTGCAACCCGCCCGGAACCGTTTTCCAGTTTTTAATTACAATGATTATTGTAATTGCAATAATTGCCATTACAATCCAGGTATATTCAACAATAAGTGAATTATGAGCGCTTAGTCCCGGCAAAGGCGGCAAATGCAGCTTATCAAGAATATAAAATTCGGGTTGTTCCATTATTTCTTTAGCCTTTTAAAAATGAAGAAAAATTTTCCTCCCAAAGAAAGGAGGAGCGCTGCGGCCAGAAGCCAAATAATCGAAAAACTTTTTTGACTGTTTAAAAAGACGACGAGTGCGCACAGGAGAATCATCCGTGCAGCTTCAAGAAAACCCGCAACAACTCGTTTTTGGGATGTTGTGTTTACCACAAACATCCTTACGGTATAAAAAAAACCAACGGAATCGGCGAGCCCGATGAGCAAACCGGCACAAAGACTAATTTCCGTTTTTCCCAAGAGTCCTGAAAACATTCAATAAACCTGCGCCTGTCCCCAGCAAGAGGAAAATTAAGGTAAAAATAGGCATTGTATGAAAGTGTTTATCAATTGTCGTCCCAATGAAATAACCAATACCCACCGAAATTACGAGCCCTATTCCAACGCTTGAAAGTCTGGCGATATCCGCGTACTCGCGTTTTTTGTTTTGTTTATCGTCCATAGGGCGTTCTCAATGAACAAAGATAATCATACGATTTCAACGGTAATGCGGTCAACAAAAAAAATATTTTTATTGTTCAAAAACCGCTTGTCGTTTTGAATCCTTCAACCATCACGGTCCCAGAGGTTTGCTTATTATCTTTTGTCTTCCACGACTGTCTGTTGTTGGAATCATGATGATACATCTATTTTATAGCACCGTTTAAAGAATATAATTTAATGCAATGCCGCGCAACAATATCTTGTAGCTTAACAAAAGACAAGTAACAAAAATGTATCATCATGGAACGGTTTTGTTGTCGTACTAGTAAATAATGAAGATGGGAATGAAAGGTGAAATAATGCGTGGCTATAATTCTTCATGCGGTTTGGCAACGTCCGACAATTTATCGATTTCCGGCATATTGATAATCACGATTTCCACCCGCCGGTTTGCAGCGCGGCCTTCGACAGTATCATTCGGTTTTAGCGGATGGGTGTCGGCATATGCAGTCGCGCAGGCACGGCCCTTGTGCAGCCCCTGGTTTTCAAGCATTTTCACAACGTTAATGGCGCGCTGCGACGACAATTCCCAGTTCGACGGAAACCGTTGTGCAAGCGGGCTGCTTGGTGAAATCGGGATGCTGTCGGTATGGCCTTCTACGCGGATAACATTAGTTTGCGTTTGCAGAATACCCGCGACCTTTGCAAGCACTTTTTCAGCACTGTCGGAAAGGTCTGCCGAACCGGGCGGAAAATAAAAATCGGAATTCAGGCTTATCACCACACCCCGCTGGTCTGCGGTGACTTTTACATCTTTGGATTGTATTTCTTTTTGCAACGCAGACACTGTTTTCACATACAAGTTTTTTTCCTGCCGGTTTTTTAAATGGCTCGGGTAAAAGTTCATCTGCATAATACCGCTGTTATTCATGGAAATAACGGATTTGTTTCCGCCGAAGGTCTGGTTAAGCACCTGGACAAGTTGGTCGAATTTTGCTTTGTCTACACTACTCATTGAATACATAATGATGAAAAACACCAGCAGCAAGGTAATAAAATCGGCATAGCTTAAAAGCCATCGCTCGGCATTCGGCTCCTTTTCATGTTCTTTTGGTCTGGCCATTAGAAACCTTTACTTGTTGCCCGATAGGAACACATCAAGCTTTTCCTTCAAAATCCTCGGGTTTTCACCTGCCTGTATCGACATCACACCCTCAATAGTCAACTCTTTTTGCAGCACTTCCTGCTGCAGCTTTCCCTTGAGTTTCGCACCGATGGGCAGGAACACAAGGTTTGCAGACGATATCCCGTACAAGGTGGCGATAAATGCCGCTGCAACGGCAGGGGCGAGCTTTGTCACGTCGGCAAGGTTTCCAAGCACCTGAATAAGCCCCATAACGGTTCCGATGATCCCCATGGTAGGAGAAAAACCCCCGGCAGCCTCAAAGATGCTTGCTTCCCGTTTTTTCTTTGCTTCGTAAATCGAGATCTCGTTTTCAAGCATATGCTTGATCAGCTCTGGCTCGCTTCCGTCAACCATAAGCCGCAACCCCTTGCGGAGGCTTGGATCGTATTTTTTGTCCGATAGTTCGCCCTGAATGTCGGACTCGAGGCTCAAAACGCCTTCGCGCCTGGCCTTTTCCGCTAAATTAACAAGCGTCTCGATGAGTTTTTTTAGGGCCGCGTCATTGCCTTTGGGTAATTGCATGGATTCCGCAACATATCGCGGAATGCCGAAAATTTCTTTTAAGGTGAATTGCACGGTGCATGCGCCGAGCGTTCCCCCGAAAACGATGAACATGGGGCTTATGGCAATAAGCGCCACTAATTGTCCGTGTTCGATGACATAGCCTGTCAGCAGCAGGCTGACACCCAATATAAGGCCTAGAATGGTTGACGGATCCATGAACGAACCTCCTTAAACTGCAAAGTAATTCAGTGCAATGGTGCAGGCCCAATTAATTGACAGTGTATAAAAACACCAAGTATTCATGCAAAAACTGAAATTATTATACATGATATCATCTGAGGCATTGGTATGCACTAACTATTTATTATATCGGCAGTTCTATAAAAAAACTTGTATCAAAATGAGGTTTAGTACCTATATTTGGATTATATATGCATTTTGCGTATATAATCTATAAAATAAACTTATCCCATGCGAAGCATGGGGTTAGCAATTATATATAGATAATATTCTCAGCTGCAGCAATCCACCAGCGAAGCAGGTGGGTTATATAATCTTCATAAACTAACTGTCGACATATGATGATAGAATATAGTATTATATAAAAAACAATCATCATTCTCACAAAGGGGTTTTTTTGGTTATGCGACATGCAATTTCGCGTATCGCGATCGTTGCCGTGCTTCTGCTTGTGACTTTCGCAATGAGCAATAAATCCACGATTTTTAGGGTTATCGGCATTACGGGATATGCGGTTGCCCAAGATCAGGAAAAGCAATTTGTGACCGGGCTTAATAATGCCTTTTCAGGAAAAGATTTTACCCGGCCCGATTTGACCCATGGTTGGGTGTTTATTGTTTTGATTTTCGGGTCCGGAATGATCGTTGCCATTTTAATCGGAATGCTGGCCTATTTTATTCGCTCGCTACGGCAATCAAATGAAGACAAAATCAATTCCGCAGGTCTTTTTCTGGAAAATTCAACTCGGTATGGTTTGAGCAGCGAAGAACATGAATTACTCAATAGTCTCATAGCCCATGAAAAGGTCATTGCACCCCATACGATTTTCCAGTCCCTGGAACTGTTCGAAAAATGCGTTGAAGCGCATGTCAATTATTTGATGAGAAACAATAGCGATATTTCGCCTGATGGAAAAGAAGGGAAGCTCATTAGCGACCTGCGAAGGAAACTCGGCTATTCCCATTTGCCGCTCGAACATCCGCTTGTGTCAACTCGTAACATTGCCATAGGTCAAAACGGGTCTTTGTTCGGAAAAGACGGAAGCAAACCGATATTCAACAAGGTCTCGGTTGTCGACAATAACTGCTTTTACTTTTCCATTCAATATGATGTTGAAAGGGAAGACGTGTATCGCATTGAAACTGGCTCGATCGTGCGGTTTATTTTTGCCCGCCAAAGCGACGGGCTTTACGGCGTGCAGGTAAGGGTTGCTAATGTCAAGGAGCCCGGCGCCATCGATTTTTTGCATACCATGGAAATCAAACGTAACCAATTGCGCCAGCATGTTCGTATAGAGGCCGGTTTACCCCTCAAGTTCAGGCTGCTTTCCACCAAAGACCCGGATTCCAGCGAAATCAAGCGGGGCCAGGTGGTCACCACGCGCATGTCCGACATCAGCGGCGGGGGATTAAGCTTTACCAATGAAACAGCGCTTCGACTCAACGACCTGATCTCAATAAATTTCGACCTTCCAGGCGTGTCGTTTGCCGGGGTAACCGGGAAAATCGTCCACCTTACGCTCAAAGAGTCGAGGGGGCAGAGCTTTATTAAACACCATGTGCAATTTGTCAACATAGAGCAAAGGAAAAGGGAACAGATAATCAAGTATGTTTTTGAAAAAGAACGGCATTTGAGCCAGTGGCGGTAACGGAAAAAACAAACCATTCAATAGAACTGGATATGTATGTCTCTGGAAATAAAATCAAAAAAAATCAAAGGTATTCCTGTGCTCCAACTCATAGGAAGGGTCATAGACGTTGATGTGGAGCGGTTTTCAAAAAAACTTGAGGCATTGTACAAAAAGGGCGTGAAAAAAATCGTGCTTGATTTAAGCCGGACCAA
>Ga0182027_10011329_pt1 | contig 12616 bp, 13 predicted proteins | sample 712E1DmetaG_FD_121300 | JGI IMG/M metagenome (GOLD analysis project Ga0182027, IMG submission 121300) | Permafrost microbial communities from Stordalen Mire, Sweden - 712E1D metaG (Illumina Assembly) | ecosystem: Environmental > Terrestrial > Soil > Wetlands > Permafrost | place: Sweden...
AAAAGGAAGAGTGAATCTGAATCAGGGTATCTCCATGGGCAAGAAGAAACCGGGCTATGACAACGGCATCCTTCTTGTCTGTTTTAGTTTTCCTTAACTCCATTTTTACGTAATTGGAAATCTGCAAGGGATTGATGAGAATGACTTTAAAACCCGCAGCAACAAGGCATGAGAAGAGATTAACATGATAGGATGCTGTCGATTCAATCCCGATTAATGCCATCAAATAGTGTTTTGTTCTTGTTCTTTGCTTTTTGAACCTTAATATCAGACAAAGAGATAATACGCGTAGGCATGATAAACCTCCAATTTTTTAGTATACGCAAAATATTTTGGGTATAGATTACCCTCAAATGTATACTAAAAACAGATAGATTTTAAAAAACCTTACAGCACGCCTTTGAACGAAAAACAAAAAAAACCCACTGGTTACAGTGGGTTTTTGTACTTCCTTGCACTTCCGTGCACTATGTCTTGGTGGGCTGAGGAGGATCGAACTGATTATCTAAGTAATTATAATTGTTGTATTTATTAAATATGTAATTTTGCAAATACCCCCAAATATACCCCCAAAATGTTTATTTCCACATGTTAAACTAACTTTTTAATTGGTATTTTTCCAACAAAAAAAAATTTGTGATTCAGAGTTTATAATCTATCACCGCTAGTGAACATTTTTTATCTGCCGCTTACTTATCCATTATCTTGGCTCCAACAATCTTTCCCACCTTTAAACATCGTATACATATATTTTCATTACGAAATTATCCTGTTTTTTCCTTGTTACTTTAAATAATATTTAAAGCTTATTGTTTAATCATATCAGATACTAATAATCATTTTTTTATATCGTTTTTAAACTTAAGCAGAATTTTTCTGCGTAGGGTCTCCCGTAGCAAACCCGTGTACTCTTCCATTAACCCCTTACTTAAGTTCTTTACTCCATAACCTCAAAATAGGTGATTATTATGTTTCCGTTCCCCTCTCGAAAGAATTCCTGTTTTGGCAAACACGCGGCGATATCGAATATAGTCCAGAGGAATCTTGATCAAAGGCGCTTACACATACAATGCCTCCTGCATGGCTCTCCGCCGTTAAGCAAGATTGACCTTTGGATAAAGTTCTTCAGGAGCTTCTTCCTGCTTTCCGGCTTCCTCGAAGAAATCGCTTAACCTTCGCTGCTTCTGTTCAATCGCTTCCGGAGAAAGTTCTGCCTCAAGCTTTCCCTCCTCTGTAAGTGCTTCTTCAACGCCTCCACGATAATCTTCAATTTCCCCGACTCCAACACCTTTGGATTTAAGTTCCCCAACTGAGCTGCGGTCTTATAATCATTTATTGCTTCTTTTTTATGGCCTAAATTGTTAGAGGTTTTTTCTTTTTTCATATTTATCTCTCTATGAACGAACCTTAATTATTATTTTCTCACTGCGTTGAAACGGAATCAGTGGCCGGTTTTTGTACGGCATAAATCACCGCTTCGCTAAATGGAGACCACTTAACCCACTTTAAGGATTCTTTATCGAAAATCGTGGTATAAATTTCGCCCTTCTTCGTATCAAAAACAATATACCTCGCGCTATCGTTATCGTGATGAAACTGATACCTATTGTTCATTGTAGACTGATAATAGATAATCAGATATGTTATAATGCAAACGATTATGATGAGTTTAAAAGAGCGATTAATAATTTCAAGGATTTTATTAAAAAAAGACATTAATTTATTCATTTTTTCGTTCCCCTCTTCTCAAAATAAATCTTCGAGAAATAATTCATTATACAAAAGAATATCTATGCATTGACCGATGCCTGTTCTGATTTCCTCTTCATCACCTTCTTCTGTCTTGTGGTACTTAGTCTCAATTTTATTAATCTTTGCAATAACTGCAACGGAAGAAATACCTGATGACGCATTCGGATTTATGCGCAGAAAAGAATCGATCATATTTTTTGGTGAATTAAGAGTGAGTGCCAATTCTGTGCTGAATTTTTTTCGTTCTTTAAGTGACATATCATATTCAATGGTCATCAGATAATTGTTAGCATCAAGAGTGGAGATGTCCTTGATCGTACCTTTGAATAAAATTGGTCTATTTATTAACCATACATTTTCGAGTTCCATCGTCAATATTTTCGTTTTTTCACCCGTACTTCCCTTATGTAACTTATCCATCCAGTCATCGGCTGCACTATACTTAGAGACCATTTGGGCAACTGAGGCATTTCGCGCTTCCCTCTTTTTCTCTATTTGTGCAATTTGCTTTGCCTTCTCCTCAGCTTTGCCTTGAAAATAGGCATAAGTAAAATATCCGCCTACCGCAGCAACTACTATAAGAATTATAATAATACGCTTCATATTCTCCCCTCAATACTTGTATCGCAAGTTTGGACAGGTTATTTGTTACAACTGTTCAGTGGCAGTGAGATTAGATATGTTTCTATATGCGCCTAGAGAATTATTTTGTCAATAATTGTGTGTGCCTTCGGGGTAGACCAATTCAAGAAAAGGGTAGGGGTTTCTAATAGCGAGAGACATGCCCCCCCTGGATGGCAATCCTGATCATTTTAATAACTGAATAATTAATAAAGCGGTGACCATTTTAAAAACTTTCTGGCCTGAATGATCGCGCTGGTTCCGGTGCCTAGTTAAAGCGGGAAGACCGACATATAAAGAAAGTATTGAGCGCGTCTTATGTCTGTCCGTTTTGCTGATCAATCCAGTGCTTTGACAGTCAAAAAGACGATTCAACCGCAAAAAAAGTTTTGAATGTTTTTCAACCTGGCATGGAATTTTGACGGCGATTTTTGCTTTTTTCTCAGCTTTTTAGCAAAACTCTATCTTTACTGTTAACTACTTAATATTAATTTATTTTTGTAGAAATTGAGGAAATTACCGCTCAAAAAGTCATTTCAACATTTCTTTCCGTTACTGAAACATTAAAGCATTGTTTTGCTTTGTATTTCAGCTTTGGGCTTATTTTTTGCTTCTTAGAAACATATATTTAAAGGTAAAAGAAACAACCTCAAAAAAAGCTTTCTTTAATCCATAACTCTATGTAAGAAATTTACTGCTATACATGGCATATATATTTATTCTTCACTCTAATGAAGACGGTGTAGTTATTATCACGTTCATAAGGCAAACCATGCTTTTATGCACTATTAGCAAGGCTTTCCGGGATTTTATTATCTGTTTTGTCAACTTCATTTTCGTGAAGACGGTTATTTGCTGTTTCTGGTCTATCAACTTCACTTTTGTGAAGATGTCCACTTCGCTTTTGTGAAGTTGTTTTTAATTTCTGCCTTGCAATATTTTCCCGGATATAAAAATCATTTCGCAATGCTTTTTCCTTTTCAATCTTCACAAATTCATTAGTTCCATAATTGCGCCAGCGTTCAGAAAGTTTATAAACCGAATAGTCCCTTTCACGTTCATGCTTCTGATACCACCCGCCTTGATGAATAATATCCAAAAAGCCAACTTCAATTAGTTTATTAATGTTCTTCCAATACTGTGTAGTGCCTATACCTAAAAATGCCGCTTCAGCGTATGGGAAAATAAAACCTTCATCCAAATAAACCATTTTTTTGTTTCGTTTCCCTTCAAATTTCCATTTTCTTTTCTGAAGACAGCGCATTAAAGTAACCATTCCTGAACGCGATAAGCTATTAAATGCTTCCGAATAATATATGTCTGCTTTAATCCGTATTTCGTTATTGATTTTTAATTTTTCCATTACCCCTACCCAAAGCATTACCTTCAAGTGTTATGTTGCTAAAACCCCCTTTTTAGCTATGCGCCAGAGCGAAATATGGGTATGTTTAAAGCCTCGCCGCCCTCATCTTTTCCACTTAATCCCCCGGTATGGTTTTCTTAGTGGTTTGTTGTTTTACCCGGTTTTGATTGTAGGCCATAAACGGATGAAGTGAACAATGCGGCATATTGCAATCAACTTTCCCGTCTGCGTAATATCCCATGCAATCATAACACCGAGCATAAATCGCTTGCTTTAAAGTTATCCTCTGTCCGGATAGATGTTTTAAAAGTTCTTTTTGTCCCCGCGCTGTCTTTCCATATTTCCGTATGTTATTTATTCTTTCGTTCATTGCGCGGCCTCTCTTTCGATCAAGGCGCGAATATCCGACACGCGCCAAGCCGTGGTTCGCTTACTAAGTTTAACCGGTTTCGGAAATCGTCCTTCACGGACTCCAGTTAACCACGTTGACCGCGACACAGGAATAATGGCTGGCGCGTCTTTGTTGCCAATGATTTGATTAAGTCGAAGAAATCCTTCTGCGGGTAATGCATTCATAAATAATCTCCTTTCATGTTTTGATGATTGAAGTTTATCTATGAAGTGCAAAAACGTTAAGATGTTATGAATCGTTTTTGTTGGAAAAACGTGATGTTCTGGAAGTTTTGGAAAAACGTTACGTTCTGGAAGGGTTCTTTTCTGCCCATGGATAAAAAGGCAGTTTATCTTTATTTCTTTTTCTCAGAATATCGATAATTGTTTTGGTTGATAGTCCCGTGCATGTTACTATCTCGTTGCGACCAACTTTTGGTTTCAAAACTGGATGATGTCCAGATGTCTTAACTTTCTTTAAATCCGCCTCAACACGTTTTTTGATAAGCTGTGCCATTTTGTTTTCTGACAAATTTTTCAGCATCGTTTTTTTCTCTTCGTTTATCATCTGAGTATAGGCTTCAATTACATATTTTTCTTTAACAGCGCGTTTACTTCTTTTTGTGTCGGTAGCTTTCTTAATTCTACGTAAGGAAATCAAACCTTTTCCAATATAATACCCTAATAAAAGATTCGCATCCACGATCAACTCATGGCTTATACGACTTTCCGCATATCTCACCAAATCTTTGGCGCGGACAACACAATCTGTATTGCCATTTTCTATTTTTATTTTACCTAGCATATTATAAAGTTCCCACATTTTATTACTAACAATTGACAAATTTAGAAAAGACTCGATTTTTCTATAATCAAAACCAAAAGGAAAGAGATCATATACATTATGGTTTAATTCTTTCATGAATTCTGCGTCAACGACATAGTTAGGATGATCTTGTAAATAGGAAAGCATTTTGTCAGTAATAAAGCTGCTGTTAAGTCTATCTCTGACAAAATTTTCAATATCCTTATCAAATGCCTGTTTACGGTTATCTTTTTCCCATGGTATAATTTTACTGGCTTTTATATTTTCTTGTCTGATTAGATCCCCAGGTTTGGTTAAATCAATCGGTTTGGTTTCAAATGGTGGAAAATTAGCGTTCAATGTTCCGTGCTCAGGATAAACCCTTAGATATAGCCAGCACGCAAATAGCTCTTGGCTCAAACGATAGAAATATTCGCATTTATAATCCCACCACCACACATCGCCAATTAAATCTTTAACCTCAACAAATCTTTCTGTCTTTTTTTTATTTTGTTTCTTTTTTGTGATTGTCATTTTATTTTATCCCTTCGCACTTTTAAACGGAATCACTTTGGCGCCGGATTTCAATCCGTCCAGATATTCAGCCCATTTCTGCATCATCTTCTTTCGTTCAGCAAGATGAGCCGTCCGATTATAGGCGCGGCCATTAGGGTCTCTAACAGCATGGGCAAGCTGGTGTTCAATAAAATCCACTCTCACTTGTAAGACTTCATCAAGAAGGGTTCGCGCCATTGCCCGGAATCCATGGCCGGACATTTCGTCTCTCGCGTATCCCATATTTCGCAAAGCTGCCAAAATAGCATTATCGCTCATAGGGCGTTCAGAAGTCCGCCCGGGGAATACATAGCGGCTTGAGCCGGTAAGTTTATTAAGGTCTTTTAATATTTCGATTGCTTGTTTTGACAATGGCACAAGGTGAGGTTCTCTCATTTTCATTTTACCGGCGGGAATATTCCATTCAGCATTCTCAAAATCTATTTCTGACCATTCAGCATGGCGAAGTTCACCCGGACGGACAAAAACAAACGGCGCAAGCTTTAACGCGCATTGAACAACAAAACTGCCTTTATAGCCGTCAATAGCTCTCAATAATGCCCCTACTTTCTTCGGTTCTGTTATAGCTGCAAGATGCTTTCCTTTTACAGGCGTCAAGGTTCCTATCAGGTCTTGTGCCGGATTGCGTTCAGCGCGTCCGGTGGATACTGCGTAACGAAAAAACATGCTACATATTTCTCTAATACGGTGTGCACTGTCCAACACACCCCTTGATTCGACACGCCTTAACACTGTCAAAAGTTCAGGTGCTTTAATTTCTTTAATTGGCCGTGTGCCAATCCAAGGAAAAACGTCAAGCTCCATGTGCCGCATGAGCTTATTTGCGTATCCTTCCGTCCATTTTGATTTAAATTTATCGTGCCATTCTCTGGCTATGACTTCGACAGTTTCAGTGTCTTCAATTTTAGCTTGCTTCTGTGCTTTGCGAACTGCTCCGGGGTCAACATTATTTGCCAGCAATCTTCGCGCATCGTCACGCTTACGACGCGCATCAAGAAGGTTTACCCCAGGATATGTGCCAAAGGTTAGCTTCTTTTCCTTTTTATCGAAGCGGTATTTAAAATGCCACAACTTACCGCCCGATGGCGTCACCAAAAGGAAAAGGCCTCCTCCATCAAAAAGCTTGTATTCACTCTCTTTAGATTTAGCGGATCGCACTTTAATGTCAGATAATGGCTTGATTCTTTTAGGCATGGGGAAAACCTCCTTTTTGGGGGCTTGCAATTATTTATGGGGGCTTTATTACTGCAAATCAGCCCCTAAACTTGCTGGATTTTATAAAATCTTATAACACGTCTCTGGATTAAAAGCAACAAAAAACCCGCTATTTCTAGCGGGTTTCTGTACTTCTTCGGACATTGCCGAATTATGTTTTGGTGGAGCTGAGGAGGATCGAACTCCTGACCTCTTGAATGCCATTCAAGCGCTCTCCCAGCTGAGCTACAACCCCAATAAAATTCTGGATTAATTGAGCAGCCCCTTAACACAGGCAATAATTGTTTGTCAACAGATTTTAGCTTGACTTTTTGCACTCCATCTATATAATCGCTGCCCGTGCCGGAGTGGTGAAATTGGTAGACGCAGGGGACTCAAAATCCCCCTTTCCTTGCGAAAGTGTCGGTTCGATTCCGACCTCCGGCACCAATATTATCAATGGTTTAGAGAAGAATTTTTTGATTTGCTTCGATAAGAGTTTTTGTCACTGTGCCCGTAATTTAATCAAAAACATTGTCAAATAGTTTATAGCATCCAGAATTTCCGCTTCGGCCTATGACGGCATATCCCGCTTGTCTGTGGCCGGATCATAAGCACCATATTGCAAAGCCCCTGTGTATCGCAATCAACAACAAACAAGCCTGAAATTTTCCCTGTAATAAGTCCTATCATGGCACCCGGCCCTTTACTCCACCATATCTTAATTTCCTCTGCTGTTGCCTTGCTGCGTTGATAATCTGCTCACTGAAAACAAGGCTTCTTACCCTTTTGCAATGGGATAATAAAACAATTATTCCCCCCGGCGTAATTCAAGGCCGTTTGAAGAACGTTCATTTTTTATTTTTCCTCTTGTCATTTAATTCATCTTCTAACGCTTTAATTTCTTTTTCCGTGAGCTGAATTAATTGCCGCTTGAGAAAAATCTTTCTCTTGATAATTTCGGTTTTCGTCATGATTATGTCCCCCGGCCTTGCAAGTTCGGAAATATGTCTTTAATGCTGGCGTCTAATGCAGCGGCATTCTACCTCACCTTTTTGGCACCAGCCCACTTTCAAGAAGGCTGATCCGCCACGGACCAACATCGGTTTTTTATAGAGGTCACACTGAGACAATCCCTTTTCTAATCTACGAATAATTACTATTTTTTAGAAGGGTCAAAATATTAACATTTTGCTTTGATTATTCATTCAAACGCACTAGAATCAAAAACATCCATCATTGATGTTATCAACAAGCAGATAAAAAATCTTTCTTTCAAACTGAGACACTATCATTTTGGGTGATCATTTGCGCTTATCTGTTGTTTTATGTTATATTATAATCAGTAATGTTGATTTAATTTCTCATCAATTTGTCTCATATTCCGACTGTTAAAAAACGATGTCATATGCACCACACATCCGAGATAAGGAGAGGCGCTTATGGAAGAAAAGAATCTCATTTTGGCTGTTGATGTCGGTACCACAGGAACAAAAGCAGTACTGGTAAGCCCCGATGGTTATATAGATTCCGATCAGTCAACATGCAGCCTGTTGTATCCGGAAAAGTCTTGCGTTGAGCAATCTCCGAAGGAATTATCAGATGCAATATATTGTTCCAGCAGGAATGTTCTCGCGGCACATCCTGATTTGGTCAGCAGACTTGCCGGCATTGTATTTACGAGCCAGATGCAAAATACGATACCAATTGGAAAAGACGGAAAGCCTCTCATGAACATGCTTTCCTGGATGGACGAGCGCGCGGCCCGGTTCATCCAGGAAGAAATGTTTAAGGGATTTATCAAGATTGAAGGTTATCCCCCATTAAAGCTTATAAAGTTCATGAGAATAACAGGTGGCGCGCCAGGAAAAACCGGAAAGGATACCGTATGCAAGCTTGCCTGGATGAAAAAATACAAACCGGATTTGTATGATGCCGTTTATAAATTTCTGGATGCAAAGGATTATGCTATTTTTCTCGCTACCGGTAATTACGTGACATCACACGATATGGCGTTTATTACCTGGCTCATGGATACACGGAAAAAGAACCAAGAGGAGTGGACGTGGTCGGAAGATATCCATAATATGTTCGGACTTGATATGCGCAAAATGCCGGAGATTAAATCCTCAACGGCAATCGTAGGATACGTTACAGCGGAATTTTCCAAAGAAACAGGCACCCCTGAAGGTCTCCCCGTGATAAATGGTTCAGGCGATCTCCTCACCTCGGCGCTTGGTTCCGGAGCTATCGAGTTGGGGCATATCCACGTTAATATAGGCACTGCCGGCTGGGTTGCCACACATCACCCGACAACTGCTATAGATATGAAGCATTACATAGGAACCATCGCATCGGGGATGCCTGGAAAGTTTCTTTTAATCAGCAAACAGGAAACTCTCGGTGCCGCTTTGGACTGGATCAAGGGCATGCTATATCCCCCTGAGCTCACGCAAGGAATATCAGCATCTGAAATATATCGGATAATAAATAAAGAAATAACCAAGTCGCCACCCGGCGCGAACCACGTCATTTTGACGCCATGGCTTTTCGGAGAACGGTCACCTATCAACAATCCATACCTGCGAGGACAGATTTTTAATGTCGGTGTTAATACAACCAGAGCCGATCTCTGCAGGGCTGCAATGGAAGGAGTTGCCTTTAACATCCGTTGGGGCATGGAATGTGTAGAAAAAATGTCATTAAAGAAAGTCAAACCGATTACAAATGAAGTCCGATTAATCGGCGGCGCTTCCAAGAGTGACGAATGGTGTCAAATTTTTGCCGACGTTCTGCAGAAACCGGTCGTGCGGATGATAAATCCTCAGATGGCGTCTGCTCAGGGCGTTGCGGCCATTGCAATGGTGTCCCTCAGAATTTATAAAAGTTTTAACGAGATAAGTAGAATGTTAAAAAAAGGAAATCTTTTTAAACCGAATACGGGCAATAAGGCGGTATATGAAAAGCTTTATAAACAATATCAGGCATTGTACAAGAATAATAAAGTCGCTTTTAAAGAACTCAATTACTCAGAAAGTTTACTATGAAGCATTTCATTGAAGACTATAAAAATGTACTAAACTAGATTATATATACTTCAGCATACATAAATATGCTAATGCAGGTACTGCCCAATTGAGAATCGCGTTTGAGCACTTCTTCCTGCCATCCTCAAATCGTCAACCTCCATAAAAATACCAGTCTTCAATCTGTAGTCAATGAAGATATATGTTTTTCCTCTTTTTTAAAAAATGAATGGTACTGTGATAGTATTTAGTTCATCGGTAAAAACGAACTTTGTATGTTAATTGTCAATCCTGATAATCCGGAAAAAACATGAGTCACAATAATGAATATTGCAGTGCGTATCTCGAGTGATCTTCACGTTATTAAGTGAGCCGGACAGGCGTATCTAATTGCCCATGGTATATTCATTCATGATTTTTAGCTTTTCTATAGTGAATTGACGCACCATCTGTGCCGTATCCGCCGCCGATAAATTTTTAAAAGCGGAATACGGAATTTCTTCATAAATTTTTATATACATTTTCTGCACACCGTGAAAATTCATGCTGTATTTAGGCAGGGCCTTGTTTGTGCCGCTGATGACAATGGGCAGAATAGGCACTTTCTCTTTCAGAGCCATTTCAAATGCGCCGAGCTTAAAGTTTTTAACCTCTCCGTCGGAAGAGCGGGTACCTTCCGGAAACATGAAGATAGAACTTCCCTCACGCAGATGGATTGCACACTCCCGCAACATCTGTTCAATGCTTTCCTTGTCGCCACGTTTCAGTTTAACATAACGGTTAAGCGTCATATTCCAGCCGACGAACGGCACTCGGAACATTTCAGATTTGGATACCCACTTATAATGAAAAAAAAGCCGGAAAGCGACCAGGATATCCATCTGCGACTGATGATTGGAGATAATCATATAAGCTGTGTCTTTCCTGACATTTTCGCGACCTTCGATGCGAATCCACCAGGCCGGCATCACCCAGGTATAAATCGAAGCCCAGAAGCAAGTGAACAAATGCAAAAGCCGCAGACGCCGGTCAAAGGGATAAGAAACAATGCGAAGAAGCAGGGCCATTAAAAACAGAAGGCTTGACGTCAAAGCGATAAAGACAAGAAAAATAGCACTTACCAGTCGTTTTAGCATATCAAATCCATTTATTCATGATTTTGAAAAACACTTAATAGGTAAGAATATAGAAAGAAGCGTTGTCCGTGTCAATAAAATATTGATGGAGGAAAGGAATAATAGCTTCTTTGCAGGGATTTAAATGTAATGAGTTGGACTGAATATAAAAACGCAGACTCCTACATATGTCTCCGGAATATTCTGATCATTTCATAGCAACACCATCTGAAACTTATTAAAGCAATGGAAAGGGGTCGATAAAACCATTATAGTAATAAATCTTCTACCGTAATAATCAAAGAATAATTATTAAATAAAAAATAATTGACATATAAACAATACTTCCTTATATTTCACACTACAAAAACAATTTCTTATCAAAAAATAAATTAAGGAAGTATACAAAATGAAAAGATTGACATTCTTGCTTTTGTTAGTTGCACTTCAAGTTATTTTATTCGTAGTGTTAGGGTGCAACAGTTCAACCTCCGAGAAAAATGCAGCCAAAGAAAAAGAATTGTTGGAATCGTTAAATAAGAAGAGCAATGATTTTTGCAATAAAGAAGAATATAAGATATTCTTTATAAAATCAGCATGTTTTGCTAACGATATTACTGCCGAACAACTTTCTGATAAAAGTATGATTCAAGATGCTGAAAAAAATGATTTCTTGAAATATCGCGAAGAAGTATCAGCTATCGATAAAAAATTCAGCGATATTTCGCAAACCTACGGAGACTCAAAAGATAAAGAATTCGGTCTGTTTCTTGAAAAGAATAGCATCAAGAATAAAAGAAAAGCCAGCCTTGATTTTGCTGAAGGGAAAATAACATGGGGAGAGTTCAACAAAATCAGAAAAGAAATTGCTCAAGAGGGAGAAAGAGAAAGAATTCGTATTTATGGCAAACAATAGCTTAGGACAGAGCCGGCATATTCAGATGGTCTGTCCAAAATGTTTTACCATTACGCTCTCTTAGGCTGCAATTCACAGCATGAAGATTTTTTAAAATCGTTTGTTTGTAGACAAGAAATAAATTAAATTTCTGACTCTTCAAGCAGAATGTAACCAATTTGTGACGTTCAACGTTACAAACCTCTTCCCGTTTTCAGGTAGATGATTACGACACGGTCTTTTAATCCGGCAATCCATTCTTTCGGACTATTCGGGTAACAATTCTTTCTTTCATTATGCATTATATTAATCTTCATTAGATATTTTCAAATAAAATTTGGTTATTTAGTTTAATAACCAATTATAGTTGACAAAATATTTGATATTTTATAATAATTTAAGTTGTGTTATTTAAAAACAGCTTTATTTTTTATTTATTATGCAACGCAAAGCGCGGAGCTGTAGCGATTATCAAGTAACCTTTTTTGCAGGTGTTATAATTACTCTCCAACAACTAAAAAATCGTAATTTTTACATAATGATTTTGAGCGATGCGATCATCTTCATGATGGCAATAGTTTTAGCGTATTTGTTTCGCTTTGAATTTGTTCTTGATTCCAATAATATACGGCAAATTTTATTTCTAATTTTATGGATGGTCCCGCTAAAAATTGTTGTCTTTCTTGCTTTCGGCATTTACCGCGGCATGTGGCGTTTTACCAGTATTAAAGATTTCTGGCTGTTGGCCCAAGCCTGCGCGTTATCGTTACTTCTGGTTATGGTCATCATCCTTTTTGCAGAAAGATTTGCCGGATATTCCCGCGCCGTTTTTGTTATCGATGGTTTTTTCTCTTTCTTACTTATCTGCGGGAAACTTAT
>Ga0182027_10011330_pt1 | contig 12615 bp, 8 predicted proteins | sample 712E1DmetaG_FD_121300 | JGI IMG/M metagenome (GOLD analysis project Ga0182027, IMG submission 121300) | Permafrost microbial communities from Stordalen Mire, Sweden - 712E1D metaG (Illumina Assembly) | ecosystem: Environmental > Terrestrial > Soil > Wetlands > Permafrost | place: Sweden...
AGGTCTTCGACCGTGTGATTTGGTGCCATTACCGGGCCGCTCGCTCACGCTCGCGGTTCCGGACAGAACCGCGAGCGTGAGCGAGCGGCCCGTGGCAAAGGAACAGTTTCTCGCGGTCAAGGCGCCTAGCAGCATGTCGCCCGGCGCAACCCCGTTCCGCTGGCACCAATCCAGGTAGAGCCGCCCGTAGCTGGCGGTGATGTAATCCCGCTCGCCGAAGCCCAGCAGGCGCGCTGAGCGGTCGATCCACCGCGGCGGCCCTTCCAACTCCAGGAACACGCCCACCGGGGTTTCGTCCACCGTAGCCACGCCGGCGCTTCCGGGCCTGCGGTACTCGGTGCGGTATTTCTCGTAGCGGAACACCGGCCGGAAACCCAGCCGGTCCAGGATGGCGGCCATCGGAGGGGCCGCGGACACTTCCAGTTCCAGCTCTTCCCGGCTCTTGTGCCGCGCCACCGCGGGCGGTCCTTTGTAGGTCAAGGTGACCACGCCGCCCGCCTCCCGCACGCGCAGGAGTTGCTGCGACGCGCGCAGGCTCAGATCCGGCGTATCGAACACCGTGTTGGCCTCGAAAACCCTGCGGCGCGAAACGCGAAACCCGGCCCGCCGCAGCAGCCGCCGCGCTGTCGCGGCATCGAGGGCGGGCAGTTTGATTTCGATCTCGCGCTGGCCGGACGCCATGGAGGCCTACTGCTCCGGGTTGCCGCGATGCGGATCGCGGAAATCCCGGCCGATGGGCTTGCGCCCGCGGAACCCTTCGTCCACGCCGTGCCAGTACTCGATCGACCGTTCGCCCAGTTTCCAGCACAGGCATACTTCCACGCCGTGGCGCAGGGCGGGGAAGTCCACCAGGCCGATGTCAAGATCCTTCACCACGCAGCCGGTTTCCCGCACCTGCTCCATAGCGCGGCGCAAGCGCGCGGCCGCCACCTCGCGCCGGCCCCTGGCGTCGATGGCCTGGTCGCGGTTCACCATCGTGCCGCCCATCATCGCCACGCGCGCATTGAGCGCCTGGATAATTCCCTCGGCTTGGTCGTATTCCGCCTTCATGGTCACCGCCTCGCCGAGCAGGCGCTCCAGGAGCGGGATCAGACTCCGGGCTTCGGCGAGCGTGAAGCGCTGCGGCATGAGGTGCCACGATTATAGCGTGCGCGGACTACGCGGTGTAGTGCGTGCGCACGTAATCGTTCAGGATGCCGATGAATTCGGCGACGATGCCATCGCCCTTGAGCGTGGTCATGAGCCGCCCGTCCACGTACACCGGAGCTTTCGGCTCCTCGAAGGTTCCCGGCAGCGAGATTCCGATGTTGGAGTGCTTGGATTCGCCCGGTCCGTTGACCACGCAACCCATCACCGCGACCGTCATCGTCTCGACTCCGGGATGCGCCGCTTTCCACTGGGGCATTTGTTCGCGCAGATAGGTCTGGATCCGCTCGGCCATCTCCTGGAAGAACGTGCTGGTGGTGCGGCCGCAACCGGGGCACGCCGTGACCTGCGGGGTGAAATTGCGGAGGCCCAGCGATTGCAGAACCTGCTGCGACACCATCACCTCTTCGGTGCGGTCGCCGCCCGGGGGCGGGGTGAGCGAGGCGCGAATGGTATCGCCGATACCCTCCAGCAGCAGCGGCGCCAGGGCCGCGGTGGTGGCCACGATTCCCTTGGCGCCCATGCCGGCCTCGGTGAGCCCAAGGTGGAGCGGGTAGTCGCAGGCCGCGGCCAGCGCGCGATACACGTCGATGAGGTCCCCGACGCCGCTCACCTTGGCGCTGAGGATGATGCGGTCGTGGCCCAACCCGTGGCGCTCGGCCGCGCTGGCCGATTCGACCGCGCTCGCCACCATGGCGTCGAGCGTCACCTCGCGCGCGTCCTTGGGCGCGGGCAGCCGCGAGTTCGCGTCCATCATGCGGGTCAGCAGCGCGGCATCGAGCGATCCCCAGTTGACGCCGATGCGCACCGGTTTGCGGTTCTCGATGGCCACCTCGATCATGGTCCGGAAGTTGTCGTCGGTCTTGCGGCCGATGTCCGAGTTCCCGGGATTGATGCGGTACTTGGCCAGGGCGCGGGCGCAATCCGGGTACTTCTTGAGAAGGATGTGGCCGTTGTAGTGAAAATCGCCGATGATGGGCACGCGCACGCCGAACTTGTCCAGCGTCTCGACGATTTTCGGCACCGCGGCGGCGGCCTCGGCGGTGTTGACGGTAACCCGCACCAGTTCCGAGCCGGCGGCAGCCAGCGCCATCGCCTGGTTGACGGTGGAGGCGACGTCGGCGGTATCCGTGTTGGTCATGGACTGAACCACGACCGGATGGTTGCCCCCGACACCGACGCCACCCACGTCCACCACGACCGCCTGACGGCGGGGTTTCACGGCCATTGGTTCCCCTCCAGTGGTAAGAACCATTATAGCCGCCGGACCCGTTCGCGCCCCGCGCGCGCGGCCTTGCGCCGCGTTGCCGGCGGCCGCCCCGGCGTCCGTTTTCGCGTCGCGCAGGCGGACGCGAGGGGCGCGATGCGCGGCGCGCGGCCCAGGCCGGAGTCCGGCTGGATGGGGTTACTTGGCGGACGGTTTTGCCGCGGCCCGGCTGGCGAGCAGCCGCTGAGCCTGACGATCTCCCTGGCTGGCTTCCTTGGAGGTTTGAGCGGGAGTCTCCCGGGATTCCTGCAGCGCGGCCAGCATGGCCTGGGCGGCGCTGCTTAACTGGACGGAGTCCCCGCCAGGGGCGGACTGGGGTTTCGACTGAGCCGGTTTCTGAGCCGGCGCGCTGGTGGGCTGGGCTACGGGTTGGGTATGTGTCGCGTTCGATATGCCACTGACCATTATTGAACTCCTTAAGTTATGCATATCGTCCAATTGAAGAGCTTCATGAGGCTCCGGCCCGGCGCCGGGCGGGTTGGGAGTGGCGGGGTTGACGATGGCCGCCGTCCGCCAGCAGTCTTCCTGGGCCGGCATCCCGCCAGTTCTCTTCACGAAACGGAGTTCCTTTCCGTTTGCGTCGGTTCGGCGGGAGCCGATCGGCGGCATCGTGGCCGTGCGCGGAGACCAGACGCGGACCGGCGCGGGACACATTCTCGAAGCCACCGCCGCGATTCGGGAGACGGAGAAGCACACCGGGGATCGCATTGCGGCGATCGCCACGACCGCGCCCGCCCGCACTATCTTCCGGCCGCGATGCGGAGGCGGAATCCACCGTTGAGCGGGGCGTTCTGCGTCAGGCGGATGTCGTCGCCGGTAACGTCCCTGCCGGTGGAGGCGATGCCGCTGCTGAGGAACAGCAGGATGCCGTCGCCGCCCGCGCTGGCGTGCGTGTGCAGTGGATTTCCGGCGCCCAGCGCGACCAGCGCGTGCGAGCCGGCGCCCGAGAGCGACATCCAATGGATATCGCGCCGGGACGAACTGAAGGTGGCGTCCTGGCCGGTGATGGAGCCTTGGGGGCTGCCGATGTGGCCAGCTGGGTATTCGGTCCAGAGGCTGTCGCTGAACCAGGACATATGATCGGCGCCGGCGGGGAGCAGGAACTTGAGGCCGGCTTCCCGGGCGGCGGCGTCGGCGGCCTTCCAGGAGAGCTTCCAGGAGAGGCCGGCCTGGGCATCGGGGCCGACATCGAGGGTGTAATCGAGTTGGGCCTTGAGCTCGTCGGAGCCGGACAGGTAGACGCCGCAAGTCACCTCGATCCTGGCGTTCGAGCCATCCATCCTGGCCGTGACGGCGGGGTTGCGGCACTCGGGCGCCTGCGCGCTGCCGATGAAAACCGGGCCGCGGTTACGCCCACCCACGCCAACGCCGGAGCCGTTGGTAGGGCCGGGGATGGTTTCGCCCAGGTTGAGGATGGGTCCGCCGAGGACGACATCCTGGCCGCCGGCACGCCAGGAAGCGATCTGGCCGGTGCGCTTGTCGAGGACCACCTGGGTTCCGGCGGTTTCCACCACCACGCGCTGTTCGGTCTCGGAAAGGCGGACGGGCCCGGCGGCGGCCATGGCGGCCGGAGCGGCGGGGCCTGGGTAGCCTTTCACGTGCAAGCGGGCGGCGTAGAGGCTGCGGCCATCGGGGTGGATGAATTCGAGGCGCAAGGTGTCCATGCCGGGGGTGGCGGGGAAAGCGGCATCCACGGTGGAGCGGGGTTTGGCGGCGATATGGCTTTCCCCGTGGGCAAGCTCCCGGTCGCCCGCCAGTGCCTGCCAACGGCAGGCGAGTTCGGAGAGGTCGGTGAACGAGTAGCGGTTTTGGAGCGGGACGACGTACTGGCCGGCCGCCAGGGAGATCTCGCGGGCGGCCGTGGTCACCGGGCTATAGACCATCTTGAGGTTCCAGTAGCGATTGGGTTTGATCTGGCGGTCGGCGGTGACGGCGCCGCCGCCGCCCGCCAGGCGGATGCCCGTGGCGCGGTCGATGCCCCGCGCGCCAGGGCTGGGAACGCTCCAGCGATCGGGGAACCTGTCGGCCAGGTTCTGTTCCTGCCACTCCCAGATGAAGGCGCCGGCGATGCCGTCGGAGGCCCAGATGGGAGCCCAGTTGTCGGCCAGAACCTTGCCCCAGGGGTCCTCGATGCCGCCGATTTCGGTATAGATGGCCGGGACTTTGGCGCGGGCGGGGCTGGCGAGCATGGCCTTCATCTGCGCGATGGGCGGGTAGTGGTAATCGTCGAAGTCGGTCGCGGCGTTGTGGTCCAGACCCTGCTGGGATATCAAGGCCAGTCGCGTGGGGTCATTGCCCTTCATGTAGTCGAATACCGCCTGGGCATTGGGGCCGTAGCCGCTTTCATTGCCGCAACTCCAGACCACCACGCTGGGGCGGTTCTTGTCGCGGGCCAGGGTTTCCCGGGCGCGAAAGAGGAAGGCCCATTGGCGGCTGAGATCTTTCAGCTCGGGCGCCACCCAGCAAAACGGCACCTCGTCCAGGACGTATAATCCGGCCTCGTCGCACAGTTCCAGGAAGCGGGCGGCGTGGTTGTAGTGGCTGGTGCGAACGGCGTTGATGTTGGCGCCCTTCAAGAGCGCGATGTCGGTTTTCCAGGACGTCTCGTCCAGGGCGTGGCCCAGACGCAGGAATTCCTCGTGGCGGTTGGCGCCGGTGAGTTTGACGGGCACGCCATTGACCGTCATCACGCCGCCTTTGAGCTCGATCTTGCGGAAGCCGATGCGGTCCTGGACGCGCTCCACGGTCCGCTTACCCTGCGACAGGCTGTAGAACGCGTAATACAGGTTGGGCTTCTCGGCCGACCAGAGTCTGGGCGCGACGACGGGGGCCGTGAGGACGACGGTGGCGAAGCCGTCGGCGCCCACCTCGGCGGCCTGGCGCATGGCGGGCAGCGGAACCTTCGCGCCGTCGAGGGAATACAGTTCGCCGACAAGATTGAAGTGCGCGCCCGCCGGGCCGGCGACGCGGACCGTGGAGGTGAGCGTGGCGTCCCTGTACTGGGCATCGAGGCCAGTGACGACGGTGACATCGTCCACATGCAGGGGCGGCAGGGCGACCAGGTAGGTCTCGCGGTAGATGCCGCCCAGGCACCAGAAGTCGCCTTTGTCCAGGCTGCCGGAGGAGGTCTTCTTGTACACGCGGACGGCCATGAGATTGCGCCGGCCGGGCTTGAGAGCCGTGGTGACGTCTATGTCGAAGGCCGTGAAGCCGCTTTCGTGATAGCCGGCGCGCTGGCCGTTGACGAAGACTTCGGCGCCGTCGTAAACGCCGTCGAAATGCCAGAACACGCGCTGGCCGGCAAAGGAGGCCGGGACCTGCACCCAGCGGCGATAGAGGCCGATGTCATCGGATTGGTTGCCGGTCCGTTCCTGGTAGGTGGGGATAGAAAAGCCCTCGACTTCCCAATTGGCGGGGACGGGGATGTCCTTCCAATCGGCGTCGGAGGCGGCGGGCGTGGCGAAATCGGGGACGGCCGCGTCGGGCGGCAGTTCGCCCTTGACCGCCGGGCTGATGCCGTGATCGAGTTTGAAACGCCAGGCGCCGGTCATGGGGAACACGGCGGGATTGCCGGCGCGCAGGCGGTCGACGGGGACTGGTGCACGGCCGGCGACGGGAACGGGGGCCGCGATGGCGGAAGAGGAGAGCGCGAGCAGAAAAGGGATGAGAAAGCGTCGAATCATGCGAACCTCCGAGTTACTGGAATTCGGGTTGGTGCGGGCAACCACTTCTTCACGGCCGTGGCACCAGGTCTTCGACCGTGTGATTTGGCGCCATTACCGGGCCGCTCGCTCACGCTCGCGGTTCCGGACAGAACCGCGAGCGTGAGCGAGCGGCCCGCGGCAAAGGAACAGTATCTTGCGGTCATCGCGCCTAGTGGTAGCGGTAGAGCTTGATGCGCTGAATCTTGCCATTGGGAATCACGCCGCCGCCGAGGCGGACGGCTGTATCCGAGCCGCTCTCGTCGCCGTTGAGCCTGCGCCCGGGAATCCATCGCCCATCCACGAACGTGCCCTCTTCAATAGACGCGATGGCGGCGATCGAGGGACCCGTGTTCGAAGAGAACCTGATGTTCACGGGACCGCTGGAGGCGGCGATGTACTCATCCGGTCCCACGGCAATGAAGAGAGCCCCGGCGCGGTCGGCGAGCCTGGCCGGCGCGGGCGGCGGGGCCGGCGCCGCGGCAGCGCCTTTGGCCACTGGCATGGGGTCTCGCCCGCTGCGCGCGTAGCTCACCGTGAGGGCGTAGTTGCCTAACACGAGCCTTTGCGGCGGTTCGTCGGCGATCACCACCGCGCCGGCCATCTTCCCTTTGCCCTGGTTCTCCAGGATCAGCGGAGTGAGTTGCCGGATGATGTCGTAGCTCTTCGCCAGCGGCAGGTCCGCCAGCGCCAACCGGGTTCTGGAAGGCCCCGTGAAGATCAGATCGTCGACCAGGTTGGGGCTGAACCGGCGTTCCAGTTCCTCCATAATGCCGGGTTCCAGAGTGAAGAAAAGCTCGTCGATGGCAAACGGGCTGAAACCGATGCCATCGTGCTGCCCCATCACGTAAAAGATATTGTAGTGGCCGGTGGCGTGAAAGGCCTCGGGGATGAACAAGGGGAAGTCCGGAGTGGGGTGGTACCAGTCCACCCACTCGGAGAAATTGGTGGAGTGGAGGTCCGGCGAGCGGAAGTCGATGGCCGGCGCGCCCACCTTCCACAGATCCGCCACGTGCGGCAGCGGGCCGCCGCTGGGATACGTCCCCGGCGGCCGGTCCCCCATGGAGCACCAGGTGTTTACGAACATGGGCACCGGGTATTCGGCCTTGCCCGCGGCCGCCACCCCACCCACGTAGCGGGCGTAATTCCACGCCATGAAGATCTCATCGGTGTACGGAGCTTTGCCGAAGACCTGTTCCCAGGTTCCGGATGTCCTGGCTCCGGCCGCCTCCCACGCCTTGCGGAACTCCGGATACAGCGTGTCCTTGTGGGCGGTCATATAGTCCAGCAGGTCTTTCGGCACGGGCTCCGCGAAAGCCTTGTTCGCCGCCTCACTCCGGTCCCGCGAGTCGCCCAGCAGACCCACCTCGTTCTCCACCTGGATCATGATGACCCGGTGGTGGGAGTCCACCTGCTTGATGTGGCGCATGAGGGCGGCAAAAGCGCGGCTATCGGCAATCAGGTTGGCCGGGCTGAATGTGGACAGGGTATCGGTGTTCTTCCCGTCATTCCTCTGGGCGCGGGGGAACCGGTCCACGTCGCTCTTGACCCAGATGGGAGGGTAACTGGAAGCGCCGTTCTTCCAGCTTGCGAACCACAGGAACGCCAGCCGCAGATCGTGGGTTTCCGCGGCGCGGATCTGGGCGTCGACCAGGGTGAAATCGAACTGTCCCTGCTTGGGCTCCAATAACTCCCACTGGACGGCGGCCAGCACCGTGTTGAGATGCAGCGCCACCAGCTTGGGCCAGACCGGCTTCATGAACTCGAGGCTGCTGGTGGTGGAGTTGCGCAGTTCTCCCGCCAGCATCAGAAACGGCTTGCCGTCGACGATCATCTGCGTGGCGGCGCCTTGCTTCCGAAGATGAGGGATGGCCGCCGCGGCGCCGCCAGCCGTCTGAGCGCTCGTTGCCATTGCAGCGAACGCGAACATGCTTACCAAGCCACGGAACATTCGCATTTTTCCGCTTGCCTCCCAACCGTGTTGCCCGGGTAACCGGATGCACGACTCCGTTTTGGCCTTCCGGGCTATGCCAGTATATCATCGGGTGCCTGACCGGTAACGATGTGTAAGCGCAGTTGCCGCTCCGCCCGCTGGCGCGCTACGGCCGGGCGCGGGCCGGGATGTGTTCGGCTGCCATCGCCAGCAAAGCCGGCCTGGATCTGTCCGCCGAAATGCTGGTCCGCTGCCAGACCAACTTGCGCCGCTGGGAAATGGACGCCGATCTCTTCCTGGGCAATGCCGAGAGTCTGCCCTTCATCAATGCGGACTTCGACGCCGTCTTCCACGTGGGAGGAATCAACTTCTTCAGCGACCGGGCAAAAGCGATTCGGGAAATGATCCGCGTCGCGAAGCCGGGGAGCCTCATCCTCATCGCCGACGAAACCGAGGAGCACGTGAAGCGCGCCTATGCGTAGGCGCCGATCACCAGCCGGTATTTCAAGCACCGCAAGGAGGCGGTCACCCCGCCCATCGGCCTGGTGCCGGCGGATATGCGGGAGATCCGTCTGCAATCGATCCGGAACGGCCGCTTCTACGCGTTGACCTTTCGCAAACCCGCGGCTGGAAAGTAGAACCCGGGCTGTTCGACCGGGAGCCTGGCTACCGCTTCGCCCTCTTCAGCACCACCGTCTGCGGCCCCTGCGGCCCTCTGCCGCCGCCCAGCCCCAGGAAAGCCAGCGAGGATGGGTCCGACCCATCCGGCGGCGGCCCAATGGCCGGCCCCGACCCCGGAGGCGGAAGCACCGGACGGTTCGGCCTGCCCGGGCCGCCAGTGCGCTGCAACTCGATCTGCTCGCCCTTCACCGTGCCCGTGTAGGCGGCATTGCCGGCGCGGAAGGAAACGTTGCCGCCCTCCACCTTGCCGTCCTGAATGGCGCCGCCACCGCCGCCCGGACCGCCCGCGCCTTCCACCGTGCCTGTCAGCGCGCTGCCGTTCTGCCGCAGCGTGAAGATCTGCGCTCCGCCCGATGCCGCCCGCCACAAGCCCGTCACGCCCTCGCCCGCCGGCGCTTCGCGTTCCCATGCCGCCATTTGCGGACGCAGACCAGCCGCCTTCGACGGGATGCGTACGCTCGCCGGCGCGAGGCCCGGCGATGTGGCAGTCACCGCGATCTCCCCCGCCGCCTTGGTGGATTGCACAATGGCCGCACACAGCCCGCAGAATGCCTTTCGCGAGCTGCCTTTGTCGGATTCGTGGCTGGTGGGATCGCCGTTGCCGACGCCGATCAGGCGCCCCGGGCCGGCGATCTCGAATGTCACCGCGTTATCGGCCAGCGGCGCGTAGCGCCCCTGCGCGTCGCGCACTTCCACGGCGATCGATACGGCGTCCTCGCCATCGGCGGCCAGGTCCGGGCGCTCGGCCGAGATCGCCAATTGCGCGGCCGGCCCGGTGGTCTCGCGCTTCACCGTCATCGCCTGCTGGCCGCCCTTGAAGCCGCGCGCTTCAATAACGCCGGGCGCGTACTTCACGTTCCACGCCAGGTGCGAGGCGCGCTTCACGTCCTTGGCGCCCAGGCTCTGCCCGTTGCAGAACAGCTCCACGCGGTCCAGGTTCGAGTACACCCACACGGCGATTTCCTGGCCTTCCAGGCCCGGCCAGTTCCAATGCGGGAACAGGTGCAGCACCGGCTTCGCGGTCCACCACGCCTGGTAATAGTAGAAGCTGTCCTTCGGGAACCCGCACAAGTCGATAATCCCGTATTGCGAGGCGGTATTGGGCCATCCGTAGGGAGACGGCTCGCCGCGGTAATCGAAGCCGGTCCACACGAATCCGCCGGCCAGCCAGGGGCGGGCGTCGCAGAAACTCCACCAGCCTTCGGCCGACGCGCGCCCCGTGGTGGTGTAGGGATCGTACGACTGCACGTATCCGCGCTCCGGGTCCATCTTGTAGATCCCGCGCGTTCCCACGGCGCTCACCTGCTCGGTCCCCATCACCGGAACCTTCGGATTGGCTTTGTGGAACGCCTCCGCCGCGGGATCGGCGTAGTTGTAGCCTTGCACGTCGAGAGCCGCGTAGCCGAACTTCCCCATATCGTTGCCGCCGTTTGGGGCAATGGAAACCAGCCGCGAGCCGTCCTGCCGCGCCGCCGCCGCTTTCATGGCCGTCAGAATCGGCAGTCCGTGTGCCCCCGACGCCGCGCCCTCTTCATTGCCCATGGACCACAGGAAGACGCTGGGATGGTTGCGGTCGCGCCGCACCAGGTTTTCGAACTGGCTGATCCCTTCCGGGTTCGACGACATCATGCGCGTTTCGTCGAACACCAGCATACCCAGCTCGTCGGCGGCGTTGAGCAGTTCGGGGGTGGGCGGATTGTGCGAAGTCCGCAGCGCGTTGCAGCCCATCTCCTGGAGCTTGCGCACGCGGTAGTATTGCAGCGCATCGGGCAGCGCCGCACCCACGCCCGCATGGTCCTGGTGATTGCACGTCCCCTTGAGCTTCACCGGCTGGCCGTTGAGCAAAAAGCCCTTCTCCGCGTCGAAGACGCAGGTGCGGATGCCGAAGCGCGTCTCGTAGCGGTCCACTACCGCGTTCGCTGCGTCAAACACCTCGGTCACCAGCTTGTAAAGGTTCCGCTGTTCCAGCGACCACAGCGCCGGCGACTTTACGATCACCTGCTGCTCGAAGCCGTGCCCGGCGCCCTCGGCGATGGGAGCCGGTACGCTGGTGGCCTTGCCCACGGGTTTCCCCGCGGTATCGAGAATCGTCGACGCAACTCGCACGCCCTGCGTGCCCTTGCCCTGGTTCTCGACCTCCGTGCGAATCGACACGGTGGCTTCGCCGGGCCGCACCTCGCTGCGCGCGAACGTGCCCCACTGCTTGACGTGCACCGGATTCGTGGTCACCAGCCACACGTGCCGGTAAATGCCCGCGCCTTCGTAGAACCAGCCGTCGCTCTCGGTCGCGTCGACGCGCACCAGCAGCACGTTGCGCCCGCCCGGCGCCGCGAAATCGGTCGCGTCGAAACGGAACGGATCGTATCCGCCGATATGCCGGCCCAGGTAGAAGCCGTTGAGCACGACCATGGCTTCGCGGTAGGCGCCGTCGAATTCGATGGAGATGCGCTTCCCAGCCGCCGATGCCGGGAGTTCGAACACGCGCCGGTACCATCCCACGCTGGTGGCCGGATACGCCCGCCCCAGGGGATAGAAGCCCTTGCTGGCCAGCGCCGGGTCGTTCTGAAACGGCAGTTCGACGGCCCAGTCGTGCGGCAGGTCCACGGCTTTCCAATCGTTGTCGTCGAACTCCGGCGTGGCGGCGGGCCCGAAGCCTCCGGTCTTGGAGAAGTTGCCGCGGAAGTTGAAATCCTGCGCCGCGTCGTTGGCATTTCCGAAATGAAACCGCCAGCCGAAGTCCAGCAGCAAGCGCTCCCGCCCGCCGTCCGGCGCGGGTTGCGCGGCCGGCGCGGACTGCGCCTGGTCTTCCTCTATTCCGGTAGCCGCCGCGGCCACCGCCGCCACGCCCGGAGCCGCCAAACTCGACTGCAACAGGGTCCTTCGCGTCAACTTTTTCATACGGGTCTCCTCAATGGGAACTTCCGTCTACCTTACCTCCAATAGCGATCCGCCGCCACTGGGGGCGCGGCTCGCGGGAAGGTCGAAGGGCGGGCATGCATGCTATTCTGATTGCAGTACCAGCGCGGGTTGATTGAGACTGCCAGCCGCGCTTCCTCCGAACCCGGAGAGATGGCCGAGTGGTTGAAGGCGCACGCTTGGAAAGCGTGTATAGGGGAAACTCTATCGAGGGTTCGAATCCCTCTCTCTCCGCCATATATAACACAATAAAAGACTTATAAGGAACTAAACCTCGTTCCAGAGTATCCCTCTCCGTGGTTCGCCCTTTGGTAGCGTCCGCGGCCCCAAGGGTCGGGGAGCACCACGCTCGCCCGCGCGCCGGGAGTTTTCCCGCGTTGCCGCCTGCGGGGCGCAAAGCGGTGCCGGCGCTGCAGGTCGTTGGTGTGTGAAACCAGGTCATCCGGCGCTCCGGAACGGGTCTGATCGCAAGGCGAGGCAACCGACTCCACTTGACCTGCTGGTTCCATATATGGGAACTTAGAGTGTGAGAATCGTTAGCAAGCGGCGGATTCGGGAATTCAGGATGCGCTTCCCGAAGGCGGCCGAGCCGCTCCAGCACTGGGCAAACGCTGTCCAGGCTGCGGCGTGGAAGAACCCCGGCGCGCTGAAAGCGGACTTCGGCTCCGCCGACTTCGTGGGCGATCTGACGGTGTTCAATGTGGGCGGGAACAAGTATCGGTTGATCGCGTTCGTTCACTATCTGCGCCAGATCGTCTACATCAAGCGGATTCTCACGCACGAGGAGTACGACGAAGGGGAATGGAAGCTATGAGCACCATGATTGAAGACCTCGACCTGAAACGGTATGGGCGACTTCTGGCCCGAGCGGTGCCGAAGGTCATCAAGACGGAGGAGGAGAACGAACGCGCTCTCGCCATTGTCGAATCCCTGATGGAGAAGGGCGAAGGGAACATGACGGTGGAGGAGGA
>Ga0182027_10011331_pt1 | contig 12615 bp, 13 predicted proteins | sample 712E1DmetaG_FD_121300 | JGI IMG/M metagenome (GOLD analysis project Ga0182027, IMG submission 121300) | Permafrost microbial communities from Stordalen Mire, Sweden - 712E1D metaG (Illumina Assembly) | ecosystem: Environmental > Terrestrial > Soil > Wetlands > Permafrost | place: Sweden...
AGTACATCAGAAGCGTTCTCTCCGCGGAGGTTTCGTGGTCGTGGGGCCTGTTCGGAGCCGCTGCCGGATCACCTCAGGGCCACCCTTGGGGCTTTCAAGCTCTCGAGGCGCAGGCCGTCGCGACACGGTCCTATGCCGCTGCCGAGCTTGCTTTCGGCGGTTGGGCACCGTATGCGACTGCGTGCGACTCCTACTGCCAGTCGTACCCGGGCATGGCGGAGGAGAATCCCATGTTGAACGCCGCCGTCAACGACACCACGGGGCAGATCCTCGAGCAACCCGGCGTACCGGCCAGGGCCGGCTTGCCCGGAATGCCGGGCACTCCCGGCACGCCGCCGACTCCTGTGATGGCCCAATACTCCGCCTCCACCGGCGGCTACAGCGGTACGGGGCAGTTTCCCGCAGTCGTGGACCGCGGCGACGTGGTGTGCATCAAGAGCAGCTACTACACGTGCAACCCTTGTCACAAATGGTTGGCGGCGGTCCCGGTACGAGCGATCGAGAAGGCGTTTCCTTCAGTAGGCAAGCTCGCAGCGGTGCAGGTCACCCAGCGCAATGGTTTAGGGTCCCTCGGCGGTCGAGTGCAAGCTGTCACCTTCGTCGGCACCACCGGCTTCAAGCTCGCCGCCCCGCCGGGCGCGTTAGGAGCGCTACTGGCGGCAAACAATCCGGATAACTGCGTCTCTGACTGGTACGGGGTCACCAACGGTCCTTGAGCTGCCAGCGGTAGGCTCAGCGCTCACTGGGAGGCGATTTGGAGATTCGGGACAGGCTCTATATCGGTGGAGCATGGGTCGTTCCGGAGCGCACCGACACAATCGAGGTCCTTGACCCCACCACCGAGGATGTCATCGGAGTGGTCCCGAGAGGCACCGCCGCCGATGCGGACAGCGCGATCCGCGCGGCGCGCGGCGCATTTGACAGCTGGGCCCGCACTCCGCCATCCGAACGCGCGAAGTACACCTCGCGCATCGCCGAAGCCCTCGGCGCCCGCTTGGCAGACATCAGTCACTTGATCGCCCGCGAGGTCGGTACGCCAATCAACGTCTCGATGATCATCCAGGTAGGCCTGCCGATCACCACCTTTGCGTCAATGGCTGAGCTGGTCGACCAGATTCAGTGGGAGGAGTCGGTCGGCAACTCGACAGTCGTGCGAGAGCCGGTCGGCGTGGTCGGCGCAATCACGCCGTGGAATTTCCCTCTCCACCAGATCGCCGCCAAGGTGGCCCCGGCTCTGGCTGCCGGTTGCACCGTCGTGCTGAAGCCGAGCGAAGTGGCCCCGCTCAACGCATTCGTTCTTGCCGAGGTCGCGCACGAGATCGGTTTGCCTCCTGGCGTCTTCAACCTCGTGTCGGGGACCGGTCCCGAGGTCGGCGAGGCAATCTCGGCCCATCCGGAACTCGACATGGTGTCGTTCACCGGGTCGACCCGTGCTGGCAAGCGGGTTGCGGACCTCGCGGCAGCGACGGTCAAGCGCGTGAGCCTGGAGTTGGGCGGCAAGTCCGCAAACGTGATCCTGCCTGACGCAGACTTCGCGCGTGCGGTGTCGTTGGGGGTCACGATGTGCTTTTTGAACTCAGGCCAGACCTGCAACGCGCTGACCCGCATGCTCGTGCCTCGTGAGCGGCTCGCGGAGGTCGAAGAGCTTGCGGTGCTGGCCGCAGAATCTTCGACACCCGGCAACCCGTTCGACGTGGCGACAAGAATGGGCCCGCTTGTCTCGGCCGGCCAGCGCGAGCGTGTGCGCGCCTACATCCAAGCGGGGATAGACGAGGGCGCGAAGCTGCTCACGGGAGGAATCGATCCGCCAGAAGGCCTTGGCAAGGGCTTCTTCGTGCGGCCAACTGTGTTCTCACAGGTGCGGCGCGACATGACCATTGCCCGGGAGGAGATCTTCGGCCCCGTCCTTTCGATCCTCCCCTACGACACCGAGGATGAGGCTATCGAGATCGCCAACGACTCGACATACGGACTGGCGGCAGCGGTGTGGGCGGCCGATCGCCCGCACGCGATCGCAGTGGCGCGGCGAATCCGCGCGGGTCAGGTCGACATAAACGGCGCAAGCTTCAACCCATTGGCGCCTTTTGGCGGCTTCAAGCAGTCCGGTCACGGTCGCGAATTGGGCAGATTCGGGCTCGAGGAGTTCCTTGAGACCAAGTCATTACAGCTGTAGCGCATTGACTCTCCGTCCTCGCGCCTCGAGGTCGGTAGCAGTCCATCTCTCTCCGAGCTGTGGTGGAGGCGCCAGACGTTCTCCCCGTCTGATCGGCGAGCCGGCCCCGTTGTGAGAGCCCCGCCAACCGGGGAGCCATCTCGGACCGCTAGGCAGAAGAGGATTTGGCGTCGGATCAGGTATGTCGTGGGCATTGCCCTCGGCGGCGTCGCCCTATGGGCGGTCAGCGGTCACGGCGGCGAGCTTGCGGGCGCATCGACGGAGCTCACCCATCTCGACGCAGGGTGGCTGCTGCTGGCGATAGTTGTAGAGGTCTTGTCACTGGTGGCCTTCGCCCGTATGGACCAACGCCTTTTGCGTGGCGGCGGCGTTCGTGCCGGCCTGGGGCGCTTCACGGCCATCTCCTTCGCTGCCGGCGCGATCGCCAGCTCCTTGCCGGCGGGTCCCCTCGTGGCGAGCGCTTTCGGATATCGGCAGTTCCGCCGGCTCGGCGCTTCCGAAGCTCTCGCCGCTTGGACGCTGCTCGCGACCCTGGTCTTCTCGGCGCTCGGACTCGCTCTGTTTGCTACCGCGGGCGTAGTGATCGCCGCGCCTCAAGGTTCGGCGTTCGACCTCATAGGCGTCACGGTGGCGGTTCTCGCTGTCGCGATCGCAGGAGCTGCAGTCGTGTACCAGAGGCGGGGCCTCGCGAGGCTCCTGCGTTGGACACTCAGGATTTCGCACCGACTCACCGGCCATCCCAGACGACCGGAAGACAACGTCGTGTCGTTGTTCGCGTCCAACGTGAGCCATGTCAGGCTTACGACGCGTGACCTGCTGAGCGCGCTGGCCTACTCGGTCGCCAACTGGGCGCTCGACTGCGGCTGCCTGATGTTCGCCTACCTTGCCGTAGGCGCGGGCGTGCCCTGGCGTGGCCTCCTGCTCGCGTACGGAGCCGGACAGTTGGCCGCAAACCTCCCGATAACGCCTGGCGGCCTTGGCGTCGTCGAAGGGAGCTTGGTGATCGCCTTAGTTGCCTTCGGAGGCGGCCAAGTCAGCACGGTCGCGGCCGTCTTGTTGTACCGGGTCATCAGCTTCTGGGGCTATCTCCCGGTTGGCTGGCTCGTCTGGGCTGGTCTCACGTGGAACAACCGGCGTAGCGACCGGCTCCTCGCGCTCGCAGGAGAGGCTTGCGTCGACCAAGCACCGAATGAACCGCTCGATCAGTCCAGCCAGGTGTCGGAATGAGCGCTCTTTTGCGACGAGCGGGTGACAGGGCTCTTCTGGCTGTGAAATGGGCTCGCGCAGTGCGCGACACTCTTTCGGAGGGTTGCACATGAAGGCGAAGTTGGTCACGGTCGTGGCCGTTGCGGCCTTGGCGGCCTCACTCGGCGGGTGCACCGCGTCCCGCAACGCTCTCGGCACGCATGACAGCGCGTGTTTCAGGGTCTACCCGGAGGCAATCTCAGCGGTTCATCGCCACGGCCGTTTCGCCGGTGAGCGGTACCTCCCTCCGCGTGCGCTCATAATCGAGCTGCATAACGTCCAGGTCCCTGATGGTCTGCAGGACGCCGCCCGGGTGGCAACTTGCCTCGTGGCCTTCAGGGGTCGTTTCACGGCCTCGAACGTCGAGCGTGGCTGGGCGCCGAGCGGGACGGCGGGCCAAATCGCCATCGTCGTCATCCGCCAACGTGACCTGGTGCTGGTGGCGACAGTCGTGCTCGGTCGGATACCACCCCGGCTGGTGTTCGCCCACGTCTTCCCGCGCCTGCACTGAACCTGCCGTAGCTTCGCAGGCTCCGGTGGGACTAAGCCCTGGGGTCCTCCGAGGCGAGCTCGACGGTGACCGACAGAGCGGCCGCACCTTGGTCCGGGACCAGGTCCAGTTGCGCCACGGTTCCCGCCTCGACGAGGTCTGAAGAAGCGAGCTCGACAAGATCCAGCTGCAGTCGAGGTCCGGTCACTAGACATCGGGCGACCTGGCTCCTCATCGAGCCCTTTGCCGCTGTCTTGGCTCGCCGAAGGGCGACGAGCACGACAGAGACGGCGTCGACGATCTCCGGCCGTGCATCGGGACCTGCCTGCGCGCCCAGAGCAGGCCCGGAGGGCCACGAGGCTCTGTGGATCGAGCCTGACTGCCACCATGACCAGGCTTCCTCGGTGCAGTAGGGGAGGAACGGGGCAAACAGCCGCAGGATCACAGACAGGCTCACAGCCAGCGCGTGCCTCGCCGAAGCCGGACCTGACTGGGAGGGATCACCATATGCGCGCGTCTTCACGAGCTCGAGGTAGTCGTCGCAGTACCACCAGAAGAAGGTCTCGGTGATCTCGAGAGCGCGTGCATGGTCGTAGGAGTCGAACTCCGCTGTCGCCGTCTCGACGACGGTCGCTAGGCGACCGAGCATGGCTGCGTCCAGCGCTGTGAGCTCTGTAGCTGGGATCTCGACGGCAGTCTCGGAACCCTCCATGCGCGACAGCACGAAGCGGCTCGCGTTCAGGATCTTGATCGCGAGCCGGCGCCCGACTTTCATCTGCTCCTCGCTGAACACGGTGTCGGCACCCAGGCGAGCAGAACCCGCCCAGTACCGCACCGCATCGGTGCTGTACTTCTCGAGGTACTCGAGCGGCGTGATCGCGTTCCCGACCGACTTTCCGATCTTCTTGCGCTCGGGGTCGAGGATCCAACCCGAGATGGCGGCGTTTTGCCACGGCAGGGTTGCGTGCTCCAGCTCCGAGCGCACGATGGTCGAGAAGAGCCAGGTCCGGATGATCTCGTGTGCTTGAGGGCGCAGGTCCATCGGGAAGACCTTGGCGAAGAACTCAGGGTTCTCCTCCCACTTCCCGGCGACTTGAGGCGTCAGCGACGATGTTGCCCAGGTGTCCATGACGTCGGGATCGCCTACGAAGCCTCCAGGCTTGCCTCGCTGTTGTTCGGTGTAGCCATTGGGGACGTCAGTCGAGGGATCGACAGGTAGACAGGCTTCTGGAGCAACAACCAGGCCGTCGGGGACGATCTCGCCGTCTTCGTCCAGCCTGTACCAGACCGGGAATGGGACTCCGAAGAAACGCTGGCGTGAGATGTTCCAGTCTCCCGTGAGTCCTTCCACCCAGGTTTCGTAGCGAGCTCGCATGTGCTCGGGATGCCATCGCAGCTCGCGACCGCGAGCCAGGAGCGCCTCGCGGCGTTCCAGGGTTCGGACGTACCACTGCGCGGAGGTGACTATTTCCAGCGGACGTTTTCCCCGTTCGTAGTACTTGACCGCGTGGACGATCGCACGAGGCTCACCGAGGAGGTCGCCTGACTCACCTAAGAGCTCCACGATCCGGGCTTGGGCCCGCCTGATCGGGAGGCCCTCGAGCTGCGAGTAGGCCGCGTTCGCCCGTGTCGGGTCAACCGACTCCCAACCGGCAGTTCCGAAAGGCGCCGGTGCGAGCCGACCGTCCCTGCCTACGACCGAACGTGTCGGCAGGGCGAGATCGCGCCACCAGGCCACGTCGGTGAGATCCCCGAACGTGCAGATCATCGCGATGCCCGATCCCTTTTCCGGCTCCGCGAGCTCGTGAGCGAGAATCGGGACACGAACACCGAACAGCGGGGTGACGACGTCGGAACCGAACAAGCTCTGGTAACGCTCGTCGCTCGGGTGAGCGACGAGCGCGACACAAGCAGGAACGAGCTCGGGTCGAGTTGTCTCGATCTCGACGGGGGGTCCCTCAAGGCTCGCTCGAGGGAAGGCGATCCGGTGGTAGAAGCCCGGCTCTTCCTTGTCCACAAGCTCGGCCTGCGCAACAGCTGTCTGAAAGTCGACGTCCCACAGCGTCGGGGCTTCCTGCCGGTAGGCCTCGCCGCGTGCCAACAGCCGTAGGAAGCCGCGTTGCGAGGCTCGCCTCGACGCCTCGCTGATCGTCGTGTAGTGCTGGGTCCAGTCGACCGAGGCGCCCAACTTGCGGAAGAGCGCTTCAAAGGCCTGTTCGTCCTCGGCTATCAGAACGTTGCACAACTCGATGAAGTTCGGGCGCGAGATGGGGACTGCTCGCGCACTCTTGTCTCGCTTGTGCTCCAGCACAGGAGGAACGAAGTCAGGTGCATAGGGCAGGGAAGGGTCGCAGCTGACCCCGAAATAGTCCTGGACCCGACGTTCTGTGGGCAGGCCGTTGTCGTCCCAGCCGATGGGGTAGAAGACGGTCTTTCCGGTCATGCGTTGGTAGCGGGCGACGATGTCGGTCTGGGTGTAGGAGAACACGTGACCCACGTGCAGGGAACCTGACACCGTCGGCGGTGGCGTGTCGATCGAGTAGATCTCCGAGCGGTCGCGAGCCGCGTCAAAGCGGTATGTTCCGTCATGTTCCCAGCGCGCCGCCCAGCGATCCTCTAGGCCTTCCAAGGAGGGCCGGTCGGGCACGCGGGTAGTTGGCATAGGCCTAGTACCGTACTCCTGTGCTGCGCCTTCATGACACGGCCTCGGGCCGGAGCGAGGAGCTCAAGACCCGCGAGCCCGGTCGAATCGGCCTTTACATCTGCGGTTCGACCGTTTACGGACCACCTCACATAGGTCACGGACGGTTTTCGCTCGTCTATGACGTCCTGCGCCGCTACCTCGAGTACTGCGGGATCGCGGTCGACCACGTCTCGAACGTCACCGACATCGACGACAAGATCATCATCCGCGCCAATGAGGAGCATCGTCGAACTGAAGAGGTCGCCGATCAGTACGAGTCCGAATGGTGGGACGCGATGACTGCCCTGGGCTGCCTGCTGCCCACGAGCACGCCCCATGCCACCGCGTTCATCGGCCAGATGGTGGAGCTCGTCTTCGGCCTGGTCGAGCGCGGGTCCGCTTACGAGACAGGAGACGGCGTCTACTTCAGCGTCGCTGCGGTCCCAGACTACGGCTTGCTTGCCCGTCAGAGCCTCGCGTCGCTTCGCTCTGGCGCCCGAGTCGAGGTGAACGAGGAGAAGCGATCGCCCTTGGACTTCGCCCTCTGGAAGAAGGCGAAGCCTTTGGAGCCCTGGTGGCCTTCGCCGTGGGGCCCAGGACGGCCGGGCTGGCACACAGAATGCGTTGTCATGTCGCTCGCCCTGCTCGGCGAGGGCTTCGACCTTCACGGCGGCGGTCAGGACCTCGTTTTCCCGCACCACGAGAACGAACGGGCACAGGCGGTCGCCATGGGCAAACGATTCGCCTGCCATTGGATGCACAACGGCATGGTCGAGGCGCGCGGGGGCGAGAAGATGTCGAAGTCGCTGGGCAACGTACTGTTGCTTTCGGACCTCTTCGAGCAGATAGAGGACCCGCGGGCCTACCGGCTGCTTGTGCTCAGGTCGCACTATCGGGCACCGATCGAGGTGACTGCGACGACGCTCGGCGACGCCGCTTCGGCGCTGAGCCGGCTCGACGCGCTGAGCGGTCGGCTGATCGACGCGGCCGCGCTTGACACCCGCGAAAGCGACCCCGAGGTGAGAGATGCGTTCGCACAGAGAATGCATGATGACCTCGACACGCCGGGCGCTACCGCAGTCCTGTTCGATGCGATCCGCCGAGCAAACGTGGCCTTTGACGCTCGTGAGGCGTCACGCGCTTGTGAGCTGTCCAGGGCAGTGCTGGCGTGTTTTGGCGCCGTGGGGCTCGAGGCAAAAAGCGTGGACGAGATACCCGAGTCCGTTGTGGAGCTGGGCCGCTTGCGTGACAAGGCACGAGACGCGCGTGACTTCGCGAGTGCCGACGCGCTGCGCGACAAGATCAGCACACTTGGCTTCGTAATTGAGGACACTCCCGGAGGAACGAGGATACGCCGCTGAGTTCGGAGAAGGTGACGGTGTCGCCCGCGGCTCGGCTCGCGCGGGCGATGAGCGTCTCTTATGAATCTGGGCTAACCGGCGGGCGGAATGCTCTGCTACGTTGTCCGTCGAGAGCAACCGGATCGTGTTTGTCACGAGGGGTTGCCGACATATCGGGCGGTAACCCGGTAGTCGGGGTGCCGCCCCGGATATCGGCCACTCCGAGTCATGCTTTCTCGGCCGGGCGCTCTCTTTTTTATCTGCAATCTGAGACAAAGGGGAACGCCACAGTGGCGACCGGAGTAGTGAAGTGGTTCAACAGCGAGAAGGGCTACGGTTTCATCTCGCAGTCCGATGGCGTGGACGTGTTCGTCCACCACTCTTCTATCCAAATGTCCGGCTACCGGACCCTCACCGAGGGCCAGGAAGTCGAATTCGACGTTCAGGAGGGCCAGAAGGGGCTGCAGGCAGCCAACGTTCGGGCGCGCTGAGTCCGCCCACTTCCGGTGGGTCTGCCTAGCAGTGGACCCTGCAACCGTCGGGTCCGGATTCGCCGGCCTCGGCCTCGATCTTCGGTTCCAATTGTCGAACCGCTTGTTCCTCGCGCCCCCGGCGAGGACTCATCGCAGTGTGGGCACCGGCGCAAACGCGCGCGCCCCTGGCGTATCGGCTGCGGCCACTCGAGCGCGCCCATATCTCGCCGTCCGAAGCTGCCTTGCTAGCTGGCGTCACTACACTTCTCCAGCCGAAACGCGGCATCGGCCGACAGGTCGACGAAGACCGATACCGAGGAGTGACTCCCGGTCCGGACCCGAGGTGAGCGATGGGTGAGTTTTCGATGGAGCTGAACGAGGATCAGCTTCATGTTCTCGGTTGGGTGCACGACTTCGCCGCGGAAGTGATTCGTCCGGCGGCCCACGAGTGGGACGAGCGCGAAGAGACCCCGTGGCCCATCATCGAAGAGGCCGCGAGGATCGGCTTGTACTCGTATGACTTTGTGGCGAACTGTTTCGCGGACCCGACCGGATTGCTGCTGCCGCTAATCAACGAGGAGTTGGCTTGGGGTGATGCGGGAATCGCTCTCTCGATCCTCGGCTCGACCCTTGGGGTCGCCGGGATCGTCGCTGTAGGTACGCCCGAACAGGTTGCCGAGTGGGTCCCGCAGTGCTTCGGTCAGGCCGGCGACGTTCGCCTCGCAGCGTTTTGCGTTTCTGAGCCCGACGCGGGTTCTGATGTGAGTCGAGTAAAGACGAACTCTGCGTACGACGAGGCGAGCGACACCTGGACGTTGAACGGTACCAAGACCTGGATCACTAATGGAGGCATTGCCGACGTCCATGTAGTCGTGGCGTCGGTCGAGTCCGAGCTTGGGGCGCGCGGCCAGGCGAGTTTCGTCGTGCCGCCGAAGACGCCTGGACTCTCGATGGGGCGCAAGTTCAAGAAGATGGGGATTCGGGCCTCTCACACCGCTGAAGTCGTGCTGCAGGACGTAGAGCTGCCAGGAGCCTGTCTCCTCGGGGGCAGAGAGCGCCTCGAGGAAAGGCTCGCTCGCGCCCGGGAGGGAAGACATGGGAGGTCTTCCGCGGCCATGGCGACGTTCGAGGCCACTAGGCCGGGAGTCGCAGCCCAAGCCGTGGGAATCGCCCGTGCCGCGTACGAGTACGCGCTTGACTACGCCAAGGAGCGAAGGACCTTCGGGAGTGCGATCATCGAGCGTCAAGCCATCTCGTTCAAGCTTGCCGACATGAGGACCCGTATCGACGCGGCGCGAATGCTCTACATGCGAGCGGCGTGGATGGCGATGACCGGTAAGCCTTTCACCGCCGGAGAGGCCTCGATGGCAAAGCTCTTCGCCAGCGAGACGGCCGTCTGGGTGACCGAGCAAGCGATTCAGATCCTCGGAGGCTGCGGCTATACGCGTGACTACCCCGTCGAGCGCTGGCACCGTGACTCGAAGATCTACACGATCTTTGAAGGGACGAGCGAGATCCAGCGGCTCATCATCGGCCGCGCCATCTCCGGCGTGCACATTCAGTAGTTGAGCATTCCGCCTTCGACCGCGTTCGTCGGCTGTCGTCCTTTGCCACACTCCTTCCAGTCGCGTCCGCGCGTATCGTGACCTAAGGCACGGACGCGCCGTGTTCTTGCCTAGCCCCTGCCTTGTTGGCCGGTTGCCCTCCGACCCGACCGTGACGGGCTGAAGACTTGACCACCGAACTGCGATGGACGCCCGGGGATGCTGACGCACGCCATACGAGTACTTGAGGACTCTCGGTCGCGTTTGGCCGGCGAACCAGTCATCACGACATGTCTTCTGATCAACCGCGCGAAGACCGCGTTCTATAGAATCCCGCCGGGGCGAACACACAGGGCGGTACTTGACAGCAACGTCTACCTACACTATGCGTAATCAGCTTCTCCCCGCGTCCTGACTCATTGCGCTAGGTCAGACCGAAGGAGCACGCCGCGACAACTCGAGCGCCTTTGACAATCCCCTCAGGGAACCCAGGAACTCGCCCTCGATCACCCCCCGGTTCCCGGAGAGCTCCAGGGTGAAGGCACCCCCGAACGGCAACTTGCCTGGAATGCGGTGAGCCTCAGCTTCCTCGATTGCCGACCAAGGCAGGCAGAAAGCACCGGAGATGACTCTCGTCCTAACGAGAAAATAGCCACGACACCGCCAGCTGAGTCCCTCGTCGCGCATCTCGCAGCGTCCTGGGCTGAAGATTCTCTGATCATCTGGCTCTATCGGCCTCAGGCGATGAATGTCCGGAAACAATAGCTCATTAGTTACGAGCGGAGCTGCTTCGAAGGCCACGTAACCTCGCCAGTGCAATCCCTTCGAGGGCGACCGCCTCCTCCCGACAAATCGCATGTGCGTGACCGTAGCAACACCCAACATTATAATAGCGACGAAGATACCAACGTTACTGCTAAAGAAGAAATAGCAGAGTTCACCTTCGCAACCCATGGCCACAAACGCCCGACTGCATACTGGATCACCTGCCTCAATAACGCGCGCATTGCAAGACCTTCCTGAGGAGCGCCTTAGGTTCCAAGGCCGCTCCAACGCGACATTCTCCGGGGATAAGAGAAGTGCCCAAAGAATACGCCTGTTCTGAGGACCATGAGTCCCTTCTTGAGACGGAATGTGACAGCGGCGGCCGGTGGAACCGGACTGCGTATGGATGGTCAGCACTCGAGCGCTTCGACAGGACCCACGGTTCGACGGGGTGGGTGGGCATTTCGACGAAGACCTGGTTGAGGGGCGTGATTGCGCTGAGGAATCTGCGAGGTCGGTTCAACCTGGCCCTTGGTATCGGTTCGGAGGGCTTCATCGAGGGGATGGTGTGTGATCGCCGATTCGCCTACCGAAGGACACTGATCGCGCGAGCCGCGTCGCCGCTATGCACAGCTCTTGTAGGGATACCCGGCTGCCATCCCGACAGGGTGCCTGGCGCTGCCGGCAGATCAGATGAGGTCAGCGATGAAAGTCCTCTGGCGCCCTGAGCCGCGCTCTCCGAAACGGTAGGTTGAGCGACATGGATACTTGGGACGCAATTCGAGCTCGCCGCAATGTTCGTGCGTATGAGGACAGAGCCATCGCTTCGGAGGACCTCGACAGGATCCTCGAGGCTGGGTGGCGCTCGCCGTCGGCGTCCAATGGTCAGCATTGGGACTTCGTCCTCGTCACCGACCCTGTCAAACTCCAGGAATTGTCAACGACCTGGACGGGGGCACGTCACCTGGCAGAAGCGAAGGCGGCTGTTGTCTTCGTTCTGCCCGAGCCGGAATCAGAGCGCTACAAGATGATCGATCAGTACGACCTGGGCCAGGCAACGATGGCGATGATGCTGGCTGCCGCGGATCTGGGAATTGGCAGTGGCCATTCTGCTATCGGCGACCAGGAAGCCTGCCGGCGAATCATCGGCTCACCGGCCAACCACCTGTGCGCCTACATGCTTGCCTTTGGTTATCCGGCCGATCGACCTCTGAAGCCGATCGCGAAGCCAAACCGACGGCCCTTCGAGGAAGTAGCTCACCGGGATCGTTGGTAGGTGACTGGCTCGGACGCCTAGCTGGCGTTGTTGCGATCTGTTCCTTCCTACCGGTAGGGCCAAGAACAGCTCTTCGTGCGTGCCCAGTCCCAAGGGCGTGACGGAGCCCACTCGCGTGTCTTTTTGGGAGGTCGCCTTGACGATCTACGCTTCGCAGAGCCCGGGTCGAGGCCGCGGAGCGAAAGCGGAAGGTTGACCGAGCCATCTTTGGGCTAGGAGGCGAGATGTCAGAGGGCACGATGAGCAACGGCGGGCGCCGCAGCTGGGCGGAGCCGTTTCGCATCAAAGTGGTAGAGGCCATCACCATGACCACGAGAGAACACCGCGAAAAGGCGATGTCCGAGGCAGCGTGGAACACCTTCCTGCTCCGCGCGGAGGACGTTTACATCGACTTGTTGACCGATTCTGGGACGTACTTGGATAGCGGGTCCCTACTCAGCCCATCTCGATGAATGACGAGCGGAGGAGGAGTCGTTCTACGCGAAAAGCGGCGGTACGTCCTGCGGCGTGGGTGCCCGGGCGAGGCGTGTGAGGAACTCGATCACGTCGAGGTTCTGCTGGGCGGCGGTGCGGATGAGGCTCATCATCCTTGCTTGGGTGGCGGCTCCCCGCCAGGTCCTGTTCCC
>Ga0182027_10011332_pt1 | contig 12615 bp, 4 predicted proteins | sample 712E1DmetaG_FD_121300 | JGI IMG/M metagenome (GOLD analysis project Ga0182027, IMG submission 121300) | Permafrost microbial communities from Stordalen Mire, Sweden - 712E1D metaG (Illumina Assembly) | ecosystem: Environmental > Terrestrial > Soil > Wetlands > Permafrost | place: Sweden...
CCACGGTAGCGGGATTCTCCCTGATCGCGGAAGACGGCAACGTGATACCGGGCATTCCCAGGGTGCAGAGCGACGTCTTTATGTCCGCGAGCAAGACCTTCGACGTGATGATCAACGCTCCGGCCTCCACCACGGCGCTTCCGGTGTACGACCGCGAGTTGAGCCTCTCGGGCAACTCGAGCGAGCGCGACGCCGGAATGCTCGCCTATATCGGTGTCAATAGCGCTACGCTGCCGTCCGCCGCGGCCGCCGCGGCCAACGTCGCGGTAGCCAATCCTGACGCCTATCCCTCGCTGGTGGCCGGCCAGACGCTTGCCGTTTCCGACGCCTCCAAGGGCGTGATGGCCAACGACCTTAACGTCTACGGCGTTCGGCTCCTGGCGCAGGCAGCCCACGGCACCGTGACCCTCAACGCCAACGGAACGTTTACGTACGTCCCCACCACCGGCTCGACTGCCACCACGGACAGTTTCACCTACTGCGCGAACGGCACGGTTACGACCGCGGTGTGCTCTTCGGGTCTGACCGCGCTAGTTTCGCTGAATCCGGCGGCGCTTGGGCTGGCCCCATCCGCGGGCGCCATCTCGTTCACGGCCACGACGTCTACGTTCCTGAAGATCCCGTCGCCTGGCGTGCTGGCGGCCGCCATAGACCCCAAGGGCTTCCCGCTCACGGTTGTGCCGGGCTCGACTCTGTCGAGCGGAACCCTGGTTATGGATGCGAATGGCGGGTTCACCGCGACCGTGCCCGGGCCAGGGCCAGGGACCTACACTTTCAATTACACCGTGAAAAACTCAGAAGGGCAGACCAGCGGCCCGGCTGTAGTGACCCTGAATTTCCCTGCGGCCAGCAATCTCGCGGTCAAGGTGGTGGACGCCGGGGCTTACCAGGCATGCGCGGGCGTCACCAACTGCATCAACACTTTATCCGCGATCAGCGACTATAAATGGATAATTGAGGAAGACAAGACGTTCTACGTCGACCCCAACTGCACAACCAACGCCAACCCCCAACCGGCGGGCTGCCCGGCGCTGAATAGCGGCGGCACGGTTCCCATCCTGGGGGTGAATTTCAGCACCAGCCACCTGGAATTCGTGGCTCAGGGCTGCACAGGGCCGTTGTCGTGCGAAGCCGGCCAGATGGTGCAAGGTGTCGCGTCGGTCTGCGACCTGGGCAACGGCGCTTGCCGTCCCGGTACGCAGAAGACGGCGGTGCTGCCGAGTTCGGTCGCTCTCGATCCCAACCGACGCTACTACATCTCGGTGCTGCCGGGCGACGCGGCCAATCCGTTTGAAACCGCAAATGCGAGCGGGGGCCACGCCATGACCGGCGCTCCGGTTCCCGGCCCCTGCAAAATCGGGCTCACCCCGTGCACTCCAACGTTCGCACCCGTTCTGGTGCTGTCGCAGCCCACCCCGCTGCCGCCGGGGAAACTCTCGGTGGTGGTCTACGAGGACGACTTCCCGCTCAACGGCGAGCAGGATTCCGGCGGCGGTGGCGGCACGCTGGCGCCCAATGAACCCGGCTTGGGAGGCTTCAACATCGTCCTCTGGGACGCCATGGGCCAACCCGGCGACTTTACCGGACAGATGACTTACGACATGTTCAACATGCCGTTGTCGAACAGCCTGGCGGGGACGATCGATCCAGCCACCGGCTTTGACTCGTGCCCCATATCGAAGCAGGCAACCGCAAATTCCACGCAGGTGGGCATCACGGGCATGATCGTGACTTGCCCGAAGTACGAATCCGATAACAGGACTCTATCTCCGCTGGCGGGCCAGGCCGTGGTCGCCAACCTGATGCCGGGGAGATTCGTCGTGCAGGCCTACCCCGGGGCTGACCGGATTGCACGCGGGGAACAGTGGATCCAGACCAACACCCTCGACGGGCAGCACCCCCACGACGCCTTCATTCGGATCGGCGAGCCGGCTTACTTCCAGGAGTACGGACCGGCCGGATATCACGATTCCATTGGGATGTTCAACCCAAAGATCATCAATAACCGCCTAGCCGCCGTCTGCAGCGGCGCCTATGGCCCCGCTGGCGCCTGCACCGGTACCATTACGGGTCAGGTCGTGGGCGAGCGCATGAGCCGCACGCCGGATCAGAGGCTCTACCCCAGCGGATCGCACGATGCCCTCTACTGGACCCAATCGTGGGTGAGCCTGGGCGACCCGGACGCCGAGGACTTCATGTTCACCTGGTGCGATGCCAACGGGAACTTCAAGTTTACAGGTGTGCCCGGAGGGAATTGGAGACTGACCATCGGCGACCAATGGAACGACCAGATCATCGACGGTCTCTCGACGCCGGCCAACGTGGTCCCCGGCCAAATCCTTGCCATGGGACAGATTGGCGTCCAGCAGTGGCAGGCGAATGTCTACACACGGACTTTCATCGACGACAACAAGGATGGCATTTCGCAGTCCACGGAGTTGGGAATTCCGTTCCTGGCTACCGCCGTCCGCTACCGGGATGGCAGTCTGGCCAACAATCTGTTAACGGACTTGACCGGCACGGCCAACTTCAACGAGACCTTCCCGCTGTTCAACTGGTATGCCGTGGAAACGGATACCACTCGTTACAAGACCACCGGCATCCACACTGTCTATGACGCGGGCGGACCCGCCGACGGCACGACCCAATGCGGTCCGGGCAATGGCGCACCGCCGTGCGGCACCTCGGCGGCGTACCAAACTCTGGCGAACACCTACGAGCAGACTCCTCTACCTGCCGACCTTTCGGTACCGGGGGCGATCTATTGTCCCACCGCGGATTGCGCTGGCCAAACGGGGATCATAACAGGTACGCCGAAGCCCAGCACGGGCGTTGCTGCCTCCTCATCCACCGGCCGCGTCGATCCGCCGTGGGTGGCGGCAGAAGGCTGGCAGGGCTTTGTCGGCCAGAACAATTTCATTGAATTCGGGAAGACGCCTTACGCGTCCTGCCCACCGGCCTGCGCGACCGTACCGGTCCCCGCAACCGCGACTACAGCGGCGACCACGAGCCAGGTCGCCGAGAACGGCGGCATCAAAGGACATGTGATCTACGCCTCCACACGTCCCTTTGACGACCCCCAAATGCTGGTTCAAACGCAATGGGAGCCCCTGGTGCCCCATGTCACCATCAACCTCTACCAGGAGAGTTTTGCGGCCGATGGAGTCACCCCTACACTCAAACTGGTGGACACCACCGCGACCAGCAGTTGGGACGACTGGGCACAGGGCTTCTACCCGAACACCACCGCAGGCTCCGGGACGGGACTGGGACAAAAGCCCTATATGAGCTGCCCGGGCCAGTTTCCGGGCCCCAGCACGGCCAACCCGAACGCGCCCTCGGACCTCTTCTTCTTCGCGCTGTATAACCAGCCGGATTTTCTGGATGTTTACAATTCGCAGCACAACGGGACCACCCTTCACACGCTGCCGTATAACTCGCAGTTCAAGTGCTATGACGCCATGCACAACTGGAACCAACTCCAGCCGGCGCCGTACGACGGTATGTACGCGTTCCCCAGCGTCCTCGGCATCAACGCGACCGGTGCGAATGCCGGGAAGCTGAATACGACATTGACGGGAGGAGTTGGTACCGGTTCCAACTTTGTCGCCGGCTCGATGCCGGGGTCGAATTGCACCATCTGCGTCCAGAACCCTGACAGTACGGATTCCTGGAGGCATAACACCCCCATGCTGCCGCCCGGTAAGTACGTCGCGGAAGTGGTGATGCCTCCGGGTTATGAGGTGGTGAAGGAGGAAGATAAGAACATTCTGATCGGCGACAACTACATCGCGCCGGTCCACCAGGAGTTCGCCGGTCTTGCCGGGGAGGTTTTCATCATGCCCGACCAGGCCTCGGTGGCTTCTCTTTACGACACCAGCGGCTCTGGTTACAACGCGAATAACGCCCAGAATCCAACTCAGAGCTTAGGGATGAAGCCTACAAGCGATATCGTCCCCGGCTTCCTCGAGCCGGTATGGCCGTGCGTGGGTGAGGCGCGCCAGGTGCCCGATTACATCAGCCTGTTCCCGCAGTCGCTGGAAGTAGCGCCGTTCGCTGGATCGACCCGGCGTCTGTGCGACCGCAAGGAAGTGACGCTGAATAATCAGATGGGTGCGATTGCGAAATTCTATATCTACACCTCCACGCACATCGCCTCGAAGTTCACCGGTCTGATCACGGACGACTTCACGTCCGAATTCGACCCGTTCGCGCCCACCTTCGGCGAGAAATTCGCCCCGGCCAACATGCCGGTCTCGCTTCGAGACTATACCGGCAACGAAATCTCCCGTGTGTACTCGGATCACTTTGGGGCCTACGACGGCGTGAACTATTCCACATGGGAAGTGAACCCGCCCAACCCGACGGGATACTCGCCGACCATGATGGTGCAATGCATGAACGACCCCGGCCCAATCCTGGTCAATGGCCAGATGATCACGGATCCCCTGTTTAACCCGGCCTACAGCAACTTCTGCTACGAGTTGCCGTACATGCCGGGTACCACCGACGTCCTGGATACCCCGGTAGTGCCTACGGAAGCTTTTGTAGGCGCGGGCTACAACAACGTGGATTGCGCGTACCCCGATGCCACGCCAGCCATTAAGGAAGTGGATGGCAGCGACGGAACGGGAATTGGACCGTATCTGAGCGCCACCGGCACCACCCATATCTTGACGATCACCGCCCTGGGCGACCAGCCGGTGCCCAACAATGCGTATGCCGGGCCCTCCGGCACGGTGGCTCCCTTCAATGCCAAGACGGTCAACCGGCACTTTGGCTTTGGAGCTCGCTGTACGGCCCCCGGTCCGCGCAGCCCTACGTGCAACACCCTGTCGAGCGTTACCATCGGCGGGGTCGCCGCTAACATCGGCACCTGGAGCGACACCACGATTACGGTGACCCTGCCCACCACCGGCACCCCAGTACCGGCCTGCCCCATCCAGCAACAGGTGCAGTATGGCGGCTCAACCGCGCAATGCGGCCAGTTGGTGATCACGGCCGGCAACGGCCGGCAATCGATCGATGCCGTCACCGTCACCATCGGCGGCAAAGCGCCCACCCACGTCCTCGCCTCGGGCTCGATCCAGACGGCCATTGACACCGCCGCTCCGGGCGACCTGATCATCGTCGACCCGACGTGCAGCACGACTACCGGCGCCACCGCCACGTGTACTGTACCCTCAAGCACCAACATCCACGCCGTAGCTGCTCATACGGAGATGTTGATCATGTGGAAGCCCGTCCGGCTGCAAGGTGTCGGCGCCGCCTCAAGCATCATCAACGCCAATACGCATCCTGCCGGCAAGCTGCTGGAGCCCTGGCGCCGGCACATCGACTGCCTGTTCGGTTTGGACCTGCAAGGCATACCGTACACAGCGGCGGGCGGCACCAGCCCTTACGATTCAACTGGGACCTTCAGTTGTCCCGACGCGGGCTGGACTTACTTCACTGCCCAACCCAACGTTCCGCAGATTGACCGGTTGCCGCTGGAGGCAACCGTCGGTTGGGACGCTACCCTGAACGGCAACCTGGGCGAACTGTTACAGGAGCCCACGCTGATGGGCGCCTATGAAGGAGCGGGCATAACGGTCCTGGCCAAAGGGCTGGATTTCCACGGAGCGATTCCGTGGAACGACGGCTCCGAGGCGGGCGCGTTCCCCGCCAGCACCACGCTGCTGACCGGGGTGGTGAGTAATCCAGCAATCGGTCTCTCGACGGGCGATGCCAACGCTCTGTGCCATGATGGGGCGGCCATCTCCGGTCAGACTTTGCACGCCAACCGGTTCCCGAGCAACTACATCTGCAACCCGTCGAGCATCGATGGCTTGGGCATCACCAACAGCTCCCAGGGGGGCGGCGGAGTCTTCGTCCACGGCTGGGCGCACTACCTGCAAATCGCCAACAACCGGATCTACAACAATGCCGGTACGCTTTCGGGCGGCATCAGCGTGGGCCAGGGCGAGTTCCCAATTCCTTACATCAAGGGGGCGACCACCAACGCAGCTCCCGGATCGTGCGCCAACGGGTCTTTACTCGTGACCAATCAGCACGAGCCGTATTGCCTGCAGGTGAACGTGAACGTACACCACAATATGATCGCGGGCAACTCCGCGATCGGCGATGAGCTGTTCTCGGCCACGCTGGCGGGCGGCGGCGGCGTCACCTTCTGCACCGGCAACGACTACTACAAGTTCAACTACAACTGGATTTGCGGGAACCTGAGCGCCGGTGAAGGCGGAGGCGTGGCTCATCTCGGCGAGATCTTCAACGGCGACATGGAGCACAACTCGATCGTATTCAATCAGAGCAGCAACCCGACCATCCCCACCAACGGTGGCGGCATCATGATTCAAGGCACCCCGGATACCGACCCTGTTTGCGTTGGCATATCCGATGCGGATTGCCCGCCGGGATTGAGCGACGGCACGGGTCCCGGCCTGGTGATCAACGCCAACCTCATCCAGGGCAACTCGGCGGATAGCGGCAGCGGCGGAGGCATACGCCTCCAGCAAGTCAACGGGACGGAGGTTTCCACCTTCCCCCATCAGTCGCAATACTGGCACGACGTGACCATCACCAACAACATCATTATCAACAACATGGCGGGTTGGGATGGCGCGGGAATCTCGCTGCAGGATGCGTTGAACGTGAACATCGTCAACAACACCATCGCGCACAACGACAGCCTGGCCAGTTCGGGCGTGCTCGCCACCAGCATCGGGGCGCTGTCAGCCAGCGCTCCCGCCGGGAATTGCGTGCAAAACGGCCCGACCGGGCCCACGACGGCATCGTGCCCGCAGTCTGCCGGGGTGACCAGCACGCAGAACTCCGCGCTGCTGACCACGACCTTCACTGGGCTCACTCTCACTTGCCCGGCGGGACATCCCAACTGTCAAGGATTCTCGAACCCGCTTCTGTTCGGGGACATCTTGTGGCAGAACCGCTCGTTCTACATCGGAATCGGCAACTTGGGTAACGGAGCGCTGAACCAGCAGAAACTGATCTCGCTGTTCGATGCCTTCAGCGGGACAGCCGCTCCGCTCCAGACGGCCGCCGGCCAGTGCACCCCCGGCGTCAGCTACTGGGACCTCGGCGTGCGCGGCGATAAGACCGCCACGCCAAGTTCGGGATCGGGGTTCATCCTCAGTCCGGTGTACTCGGTGCTGACCTCGACGACAGGTTACACCGCCAGCGGCACCAACAACTCGCCATCCGATCCGGCTTTTACGGGTCAGTATTGCAATGGCTCGCGCGTACCGCCGGAATGCACCAAGGCGGATGGGTGCGGGGGACCGAACGGCTTTGGGGTGCCTCCGGGCATTGCCGACTCGCTGACGCCGAACCCGGTCTTCAGCCTGACGCCATCCGCGACAGTCGACGAGGGCAACAACTGGATTAACGTGAATTGGGGCCCGCTGTCACTGACGAATCCCTCCCTAACCGGCGGGGCGAATAACAACTATGGCGGCGGTGGCCTGCTCGCCAATTACTTGCCGGCGACCACGTCGCCGGCGGTTGGGTACCTGCCGTGTACCAGTAGTACGGCGCCCTGCAAGGTGAATTTAACCGTCACAGGGTTGCCGTCGTCGGTGACGCTGCCGACGACCGACTTCTTCGGCAATCCGAGGCCGGATGCGACTACGCCGAACAAGGCCGACGTCGGGGCGATCGAAATAACGAACCCGCCGGCCGGTAAATAGGCGGGCGAAAGAGGACTCGGGGGTCGGCGCAAACAGCCGGCCCCCGAAGCTCGAACGAGGCTAAACAAGCATGAATTTCCAGTTCCATAGGGCAATGTCGAACGCAAAGACGGCGCTCCTGGCGGGGGTTCTCGCCGGCGCTGTTTTTGTTTCCGCGGCTCCGGCCCAAACCCCCGCGGGCAATACTTCCCCCGGGGCTACGGCGAACCCCGCCGCCGGTGGCGCGCCGGGGCGCTTTTCGTCTCGCCGGCTTCCGAGGCAGGCCAGTTTGTATTACGAGGGCGCCTGGGGAGTCGATACGCTCACCGTGAAGCTGGTGGAATCGGGTGAGCTTGTCCGCTTCAGCTACCGAATCCTGGACCCGGAGAAGGCCGCGACGCTCAACGACAAGAAGAACGAGCCCTCCCTGATCGATCCGCAGGCGGGTGTCAGCCTGGTGATCCCGACGGTTCAAAACGTGGGGTTGTTGCGCCAGACCGCCACTCCCGAGGCGGGCAAGTCCTACTGGATGACCTTTTCGAACAAAGGCAGGCCGGTGAAACGCGGCGACCGGGTCAGTGTAGTGATCGGCCATTTCAGGGCCGACGGCCTGGTAGTGGAATAGGGACCCGCCGGAGCTTGACGGTGCGCAAATAGGGCGGGCTGCTTCGCATTTATCATGAATGATTGAGAACGGGATCGATTCTCGAACGAGGAAGACAAAGATGTTCCAAAAGTCACGGGCAATCTTGATTTCACTAGCGATTACCAGCTCGCTTGCCGCGGCAGCGGATGCCGCTTCGGCGCCAGGTAAGCTTTCCGCCTCCGAAGTGGTGGACAAAAACGTGGCGGCCCGTGGCGGCTTGCAGGCGTGGCGTGCAGTGCAGACGTTGTCCCTGGCGGGAAAAATGGGCGCCGGTGGCAACCAGCGGGAAACTCTCGCAGTACAGCCTCCCGACGGGAAAACGCGGAACGCCGTGTCTTCGCGGCCGGCCGACGAAGTCCAACTGCCGTTCCTGATGGAGCTGAAGCGCCCCCGCAAGACGAGGTTTGAACTCCAGTTCGGCGGCATGACGGCAGTCCAGGTGTTCGACGGCACGCAAGGCTGGAAGTTCCGGCCGTTCCTGAATCGGCGGGAGGTGGAACCCTATACGGCCGAGGAGCTGAAGATCACCTCTATGCAAGCCGATCTCGACGGCCCCCTGGTGGATTACGCCGCCAAGGGAACTAAGGTCGAGTTGGCGGGCGAGGAGCAGGTGGAGGGCCGCGACACCTATGAACTGAAGCTGACCATGAGTACCGGTAAGACGATCCATGTGTGGATCGATGCGGCGACGTTCCTCGAGGCGAAGATCGAAGGGCAGCCGCGGCGGATGGATGGCGTCGAACATCCCGTGGAAGTCTATTTCCGGGATTACCGGAAGGTAGACGGTCTTCAGATCCCATTTGTTCTGGAAACGAGAGTCCTCCCGGTGGGGAAGACGGCGCTGGGGCTCAAGGATCCCCGTGTCCCCTCCGAGAAGATCATCATCGATAAGGTGCTGGTGAATCCCAAGCTCGACGAATCCCTGTTTTCGAGAACGGGAATCGAAGTAGCATCGAGTTCCAGGTAAAACAAAGACATTCGGGGGGATGGTGCGCTTCCGCACACGCCGCATCCGGCTTCGGGGGCGGCGGGCGCTGAATGTGCGAAATGCGGTGGCGTACCAGTACGGCGCCGCACGTGCGTTTGCGGCGGCGCAAAGACTGCCGCCGAAGGGGCGCGGTATCCTTCAGTCAGTAAGAGGCGAGAGGGAATTCGGAATGCTGGCCGGCGGCAGTTCTCGATGTCGAATCTATCGGCGGCGTTGAGAATTCTACCTCCTCCTCCTCCGCGGTATGGCCCCAAGCAGAGTATGGGCTTCCGCAGCAGAGAAAAGCGTAGCCTAAGTGAGGTACGTCATGAATTCACGGACACATGGTATCGGCACGCGCGGCGCCTCGGCATTGATCCTGTTGCCCGCGCTGGCGATTCTGGCGCTGCCCGCCGGGGGCCAAGTTAATAGCGTGGTGAGGGTGCTCTCAAGCCCGAACCCGGTGGCGATGGGGCAAAACGTCACGTTTACGGCCGGCGTGAACTGGAGCATCGGCGCGCCGCCGAGCGGCAGCATCATGCTCACGGACACGGTGATGTGCCCGGGCGCGAGCGCCGCCACTGTGGCGGTTCTGGGGACGGTCACCTTAGGGTCGTCCACCTCCGCGACGCCTGGCGCCGGGACTCTGGTGGTGTCTTCTTTTCCGTGCGCCGGGGACAACTCGATCACGGGCTCGTACGGCGGCGACTCTACGTATTTGGCGGGTATGTCGCAGGCCCTGGTTGAAACCGTGCTCGCGCAGGCCGCTTCGACGAACACGACCCTGGCTTTGTCGCCGAACCCGTCCGTGGCGGGACAGAGCGTTACGGTCAGCGCTGCCATCAACTACCTCCCGACGAGTAATTCGAATCCCACGGGCACCGTCACCTTCACGGACACGACCACCGGCAGCGCGCTGGGGACCGTCGCCGTGCAGACTTCCGGCACGCGCCTGGGCGTGGGCACGGCGGCGTCTATTACGGTGACCTCGTTAACCGCGGGAACCCACGCCATTCAGGCGTCCTATTCGGGAGACGGAATCTTCTTGGCCAGCGCGTCGCCAATCGTGAACCAGTTGGTGACGCCTGTGGGAGGCGGCACAGCAACTCCGGCCATAGTCCAGGTGGTGAATGCCGCCAGCTACCAGGGGGGCATTCAGGCGGGTTCCTGGGTGATGATCCAGGGTGCGAACCTGGCAAATATCGCCGATCCTGGCCGCGGCTACCGCCCTAATGAAATTGTGAACGGCCAGTTGCCAACCTCGCTTGACGGCGTCAGTGTCACCATCGACGGCAAACCGGCGTTCGTGGGTTTTATCAGCCAGCACCAGATCAACGTGGTGGCGCCGGATGACACCGTCCAGGGACCGGTGGCAGTGGTGGTGACGAACAACGGCACGGCGAGCGCTCCGGCGACGGCGCAGCTTCAGCCGTATGCGCCCGGGCTTTTTCAATGGGGCGCGACGAATTACGCGACTACAATCCGCTATGCCGACGGGGCGCTGGTGGGCAACCCGTCCGCAGTGCCGGGCAGCGTTTCGGCCAAGCCGGGCGATACCCTAATTCTGTTCGGCACCGGCTTCGGACCGACCCGGCCGGCCACCCCCTCCGGCCAGTTCGTCACGGCTGCATCGCCGTCTGCGAGCATGCCGACCGTCATGGTGGGAGGAGTCAGCGCGAACGTGATCGGGGCGACCATCAGCCCTGGAACTGTGGGCGTATATCAGATTGAGATTCAGCTTCCCCAGTCGATTGGGCTGGGAGATCAGCCTGTCGTGGCCAGTATCGGTGGGGTCCAGTCCGCCGTTGGCGTGGATCTCTTTGTTGGGAATCAATGACGACCGGTGCAAGAGAGCCGATAATGGGGGACGTGGATATGCCTCTCTGGACGGCTCGACATGTCTATGCAGTTGTTTTCAGGGGGCTTATGGGTGAACAAAGGTGAATTTACCTGGATCGCCTCATTTTGTATGGTTTTTCACGTTTCAACCGGCGTTTACCGGGCAGTACTATTCCGCTGCGGGCGGAATAGTGGGAATGTATTGAGGTTAGCGGTCCTTTCGCGCCTGGTGGCGGCGAGAGCGAGTTTGCCAAGGCTTGGCAAAATGGAGGAAAAGACGCAATGAAACTATCAAAACGGATTCCGGTGGTGGTCCTTCTCGTGGTGTGCTTCCTTTGTTTTGCACACCCCAATGCAGCTAATGCCGCGGTCATCGCTACGCCGGTGCTGGATCAAGCCACCTTCGTCAGCGACTTGGCTACCGGATCTTACCTGGAGACTTTCTCCGGGCTAACAGGAGGGGGAGTGGTGTTATCCGGCGGCGCCGGCGGCCAGGCTTCTTTTTCCGGGGGCACCCCCGTGTTCGCCTACTACGCCACTTCGGTGCTGTACAATGAGGGGCTCCTCGCTCTTCCGTTGACTGGAACTCCGGACGCGCTTACTACCAGCGCCTTCGGGGACACTCTGGGTTTTACCTTCACATCGGGTAATGTGACCGCCGTCGGCGGCGATTTTTTCAGCGCTGACTTCCAAGGGCTCTTAGACCCCCTGGCTCTGGTTCAGGTGGTTCTGTCCGACGGCTCCACCGTGCGGCTTCCCAATGGCGGCAATTCCCCGAACGACTTCATTGGGTTCTACATTGACCAAACCGCCTTTCCAGGCGTGTTTATCACGAGCCTCCAAATCACCCCTTATGTACTCGTTGGTGACGACCTCGTTCGCAACGGCAACGAATCGGCGGCGGTTTCGAATTTATACGTCGGCGCCTACCAGGCGCCCACCGACGGCGGCACCGTCCCAGAGCCTGCCACGTTCGTGCTGTTGGGTGCGGGTTTGATTGCGGGCGGGCTGCTCCGGAAGCGATTGTCGCGGGTCTGAGGATCGTACGGGAGCTTAGTTAGCGGTCGGCGACCAAGTCTTCCGCGAAGCGATCCTGAGTCGAAGTCTTAATCGGAGTCGGACGGAGAGGTTCGCGGCGTCCGCCACCGAAATCAGCGAGTACGGCTTTCCGTCGTTCATCCACGTGTGGAGCGTGGCAGCCGTCTCGTCGGCGTCGGCATCGCCGGCCTGCCGCCGGTTCTGGATCGCCTAGCGTGGTGGCAGTGGGGCGCGTGACCGCAGAGAACTACCAGAGCATCAACTCCGCGGGCGCACCTGTCTCGCAGCCGATGGCTTTGGCTGCCGATCCCTGGTTCACCGAGACTTCCAGGTATCCCGAACTCCCCACAATCAGAAACAGCTCACCAGGGCCGCATTCGGAGTAGTTGTGCGCCATCACCCCGACCTGCCGCGGCCCGAGGGCCAGCGAGAAGTTCTTGAGC
>Ga0182027_10011333_pt1 | contig 12615 bp, 14 predicted proteins | sample 712E1DmetaG_FD_121300 | JGI IMG/M metagenome (GOLD analysis project Ga0182027, IMG submission 121300) | Permafrost microbial communities from Stordalen Mire, Sweden - 712E1D metaG (Illumina Assembly) | ecosystem: Environmental > Terrestrial > Soil > Wetlands > Permafrost | place: Sweden...
CATGAGCAACTAGAACCTGTCCAATTACTTCATCTCAGTGTAGGGTACGGGCTTTAGCCTGTACATAAACCAAGCAAAATCAACGCGGGCTTTAGCCCCTGCGGTACGCTTCTCGGGTATTTCAGCCAAATTCGGGACTTTTTCCGCAGCCTGTTACGTCGCGTCGGGCCTCTGTTCGAGGTTGGGCATGCCGCTGAAGATCTCCAGGATCACCCCGAGATCGCGGTCCGTACCGAGGTATGCAACCCTGACGCCTTCAAACTCGCCGCTGAGGACTACATCAATGCCTCGTTTAGCCTCTGTTGCCAGCATTTCGTCGAAGCTCTGAGCAGCGACGGCGACGTGGTGCACGCCCCCGCCTTTCTCGGCAAGGAAACGCGCATAGATGCTCTCGTTGTCGAGCGGCTCGATCAGTTCCCACTGTAGCTGGCCGACCATGGCAACTGCCAGGCGCCAGGAGCGCTTGACCGGCTGGCCATATTCGTGCAGATCCTTCGCGATAAAATCGTAGATCTTCCACGGACCGATCCCGTACTCGTCGACGTATTTCCGCATGGTAGCGTCCAAGTCGCGCACCACGATTCCGATCTGCATTGTCTTGGTGAAGATAGGTTCGCGCATCGTTGCACCTCCTGCGCCCAATTTTGTTCTTGCGGCTAGGGCGGGAGAGCGCCTCAGTCGATCTGCGGCGTTCCCCGGCTCAACAGAATGCCCGCCACGCCGAAGACTGCGATGATGGCGAGGACGATAAGGAAGTAGTATGCGATGGGATGCGCCCAGCCCGGCGAGTAAGTGAGGTCTTGGCCAACCCAGAGCAGCAGGATGGTCGCAATCACAGTAAACTGCCCGGCGATGACCAAAAAGGTGTGGCCGAGGTCGCGTCGCTTGTCCAGCGCCTCCACCTGGTCGGGGGTCAGGTTGCGCTCTTCAGGGGGAAGAAGAGTATTTGCCATCTGTTTCTCCTCGCGGGCCTGTTGGCTGCCTCCGGCCCGCACTCACACTTTCGATTCAATCACATGCCGCGAGATCGGCGCCAGTTGAACTGTGCAAGAAGACATTGCGCCGGCAAAGTCAAACGGCACGACAATCGGGCTGGGAGTAATTTCCCGTTTGCCCGTCCTTCGACCGCAAACCGAGAAATGGGGGTCAGGTTCACGAAACTCTCCTGGATCGCTCCTTGAGGGGGAAGGCGATTATGTGAAATCCAGGATGATCAACCTCTCTTCGGTATAATCTCCAAGCGTATTTAGTGTGCAGCTTTCTACTTGAGAGATTTATGGACATTCACAAAACATTGCGATTTCTCGTGGTTTCGTTTGTCGCTACCCTACTTGGAACACTTTCGCTTTGGGCGCATCCTGAAAAGGGCACGCTGGCACCGCCTTTGGATTCTCTGCAACTGCTGCAAGCTCCATTGGGAGCGAAAGCAGACTGGGCCAGTCTGAAGGGCAAGGTCGTGGTGCTGGAGTTCTGGGCTACCTGGTGTTCTCCTTGCGTGGCGAGCCTTCCGCATCTCAATCAGCTTGTGGAGACGCTCAATCCGGCAAAATTTCAGTTCATCTCCATTGACGATGAAGACCTGAAGGCCGTACAGACATTTCTGACCAGGAAGAAGATGGCCGGTTGGGTCGGCGTCGATGCGTCAGGCGGAGTCTTCACTAGGTATGGAATCAATTCGCGTCCGACGACCATCATCGTCGATGGAAACGGAAAGATTGTCGCGGTAACTGAAATAGATTCAGTGAGCGCCGCCGACCTGCAGGCCGTGGCCGCAGGGAAAAACGTAGCATTCAAGCCTACGACGGAGATCATCACGTCGAGCGGCGCATCCACCGCGAATACCGCAACGAAACCTTTGTTTGCTGTCTCCCTCAGCAAGGCAGCGCCCGATGCAAAAGCATCCCAGGTCAACCATCCGCCGACAGGCACGGATTTTCTTGGAAACGATGCCGATGGCCTCATGACGAACGCCTTTAACACTTTCGAGAAGCGGTATGTTCTGAAGGATCCGCTGCCAGAGGGACGTTATGACCTCCGCATGAATTTCATTGATGTGCCTAACTCCGTGATCGATTCGGTTGTCCAGCAAGCCGTCCTCGCCGCTTTGCATTTGCAGATTCAGTCAAAAACTCTAACCAAATCTGCGTATATTCTCCGGGCGACCGAGGCGAGTAAGAAACTGCTCAGTCCGTCGGCTTCAACACACAAGGTGAAGCGAGGCTACTGGCATGGAGGTTATCTCCTGATGAACGGGACGATGGACGATCTTGCCTATGTGCTGGCAACAGGGCTGGAGAACCCTGTAGTGAACGAGACCGGCATTGACGGCACCTTTGATGCACGATTCATAGTTGCCGGAGGAGACGTTGACAGCCTGAACGTCGTCCTCAAAGAGAATCTGGGGTTGGAACTTGTCCAGGGAAATCAGGAGATGTCAATTACCGTGCTCGAAGTGAGCAAGCAAGAAGAGAACAAAGCGGCCCATGCAACGAAAACACAAGAATCGAAACCTTAAGCCTGTGTATATTGCGGCTAATTCGGAAGACGACTCAACTGACGAGATCAGTCCTTGGCATTCACTGAGATGTTCGGGCCGGTCTGCCAGTAGATTGGCCAGCGCCTGATTTGTCGGCTATCCGGAATCCGGCCCCCACAGAAATCGCGCTACTTGGGCGGATACCCCACCGATTGCGCGCAGATGCCCTTTCGCCCTTCCGGCAGCTTCAATATCGCGGCCACGTCCTGCCCATGGAAGGCATAGATCCACGCGTTCAGCCCCTCCGATGCCGCAAACAGATACACGTTTTGGCCGATGAAACCGGTGTCTATCTGGGCAAAGTCGAGCTTGGCATCGGCCACGTAGGCGATGGTAACGGCCGCATTGGCCGCGGCCGCCGGGCTGACCTTGGCGCGCATATCGCCGGCCTCCACCGGGCGCAGGCGGTTCGCCTCGGCCTCATAGACGTAAACTCCATCGGCTAGAAGCACGTAGAGCTCGACCTCCTGCCTGTTCATGGCCGAGGGCGCCGTGCGGCCCAGGCCAGGCTTCACTTCGCGAGGCCGGTTGACGCCAAAGGCCGCCCACAGCAGGTTCGAGAGCGTTTGCAGCGGGAGCGGCTTGTCCTGGAAGGCGCGGGTGGTCTGGCGTGCGCTGAGCGCTTGCATCAAGGGCATGCCGCCAGTAATCTGCGGCTTGGGCAGTTGAATGGGTTTCAAGTCCTGCGCCGAAAGCACGGGTATGGCCCACAACAGGGCCGCGAGAGCCAGCAGAGCGGCCGAGCGACGAAATGGAACCGCTAAACGAACGGGATTTAGCATGGATGTTCCTCGAAACACGCGGTTATGCACACCTGCCTCCAGAGGGCGTGCGAAAAAAGGGAAGAGGTCGATTCAGTTGCAACGGTTCCGTGCGCGAACCGTCCTGCTCATTCCGACAAAAACGCCAGCGACTGGAGCTGGGTGATCTCGAAGGGCTTGCGGCAACGGATGTTGGTGCAGGAGACTTTGTCGTCGCGTCTGACCATGTACGGCTGTGCCTTGGCAAAGCGGGCGCGGTCGCGCTCGTCGGCTCCGCGAGGCAATTGCGCCCGCTTGCGCCGTACAACCCAGGTGACCTTGTACTCGCCCGCCTGACCGCACTTGGGGCAGATGAGGGTATGCGTTCGCTCTTCTGTCGTTTCGTTGAAAAAATCCCGCTCTTCCATGATTCTCCAGTTTTCCTGCGGCGCGGCACTTCCGCTCCAGCCGAATCTATTCCATACTCATACTTGCCATGACGAAACGCAAGCCAGGCAAGTTTTCGGCCACCAAGGCGGTTAAGGCCAACGCCCGCGAACGCATCGGCCAGCCCAAACCCGCGCGCGTGGTGGATACAGAGCCGCGCACCGGCCGCGACGCCAAGCACAAGCCCAAACTGGACCAGATTATCCATCAGGAGGAGTAGCAATGGCCAAAGCAGTTGGATTTGGTGGAGTCTTTCTCAAAGCTCACGACCCAAAGGTCCTCTCTGCCTGGTACGCCACCCATCTTGGCGTTCCGCGCATGGAGGACGGTTCGCTGGCCTTCAACGGCCCCAGCTCTACCGGGATGACCGTCTTCGCGCATTTCCCGCTCGATACACACTACTTCGGCGACGGCTCCCAGCAATCCATGGTCAACTTTCGCGTGGACGATCTGGATGCCTTGCTGGCCCAGCTCGCCGAGGCCGGCGTACGCATCGACCCCAAACGCGACGACTACTCCTTTGGCCGTTTTGCCTGGATCTGGGACCCTGAAGGCAACCGGATCGAGCTCTGGCAACCCCTGGGTGATTGATCTTAGAGAATTTCACAGGGAAAGCCCTGCTCATGCCCTTGGCACAGCCGCTTTAGCGATCAGGATCGGGCGGAGGATGTGGAACGCTATACGGGCCGGGCAGAATTGGCCCGGTGGATTTGTTCGCACCCGGCTTGCTAGGCTCCGCGGTGCGCTTCGAGTAGATCCTGAACTGAACCACCAGGTCCAGCAGAACTGGAACCGGCTGGCCGTCCTTGATGGCCGGCTCGAAAGTGGCTTTACGAATGGCTATAACGGCGTTTTCGTCCAGCCCGAAACCGATGGGCCGGCCGACTGCAATCTCCTTCGGCTTGCCGTCGGCGCCGATCACAGCGTGGTAGAGAGCCATTCCTGCCACGCCATTTGCTTGCGCGTACTCGGTTGAATCGGGCTCGAACTTCGACACCAGTTGGGCTTTTTTGTCTACCGTATTCTGACGCAGCACAGCGGGGTCCGTGGGCCGGTAATCGCTCTTGGCCGCAACCGCCTGGTAGTAGAGTTTCCAGAAGTCAGGCATCGAGGCCATCAGCCGTTCGTCGAATCCCTGGGCAAAGATGCGGTCCAGCGCGTCTCTCAGAAGAGTTGCCGCATGAGCCGGCGAGGTGGTTGTGGTCACGCTGTTCGGATCGGCGGGGCGCTCCTCTGCGGGCGTGGCGGCGATCGAGTTCTTGAGCTGGTCGGCTTCGCTCATCTCGTCCGGCTCGGCGGGTGCAGCCTCGGCCTTGGCCGGCGCTCCACCCTTGTGCCATATCCACCTGCTCTTTGGCTCGCCTTCCTTGTTTTCTTTCTTTTTCTTGGGCGTCACCACCATCTCGCGGTCGACAGTGATCCTGAGTACTTTCTTCTTGGGCGTGATCTTTACCCGGTCTACGGCTTTGGTGGGGTCTTCATAGGGAAGAGCGCCCAGAAAGTGCAGCCCGTAACGCGCCCCTTCCAGTTCCAATTTGTGCTTGGTCAGACGCACCCTGTCGATCTGGACCCCGCTCAACGTATAGGAGCCTTGCGGCGAGTGACCGATCAAAGTACCGTGCTCGCTGAATGTTAGGTTGTTTTCCAGGTAGCCGCCGCGCAGAAAAAGCGCCTTACCCACCAGCAGTTGCTTGAGCTCCTCTTCGGTAATGGCGCCATTCTCGGATGGCTTGATCTTGGGGGTCTGCTGAGCTGCGTGAGCTAGCTTTCCAGGTGCCTCGGCTGCGGGCGTGACCTGCGAAGTGGCCTGTGCGGGGGGTGGCACTTCCTGTGCCGCGTCTGGTTGTTGCGGTTCCTGCTGGCTGTCCGTTGCGGGAGCAGGAGAAGTTTGTTGCGCAGTCGGCTGGTCCGTACTGGTCGAGGGACTGGGTGTCTGCGCCGCGTCTGGAGCCGCATTCGGAACTTGGGTCGATGGCGTGGCTGGTGCCGCTTGCTGGGCCTCTGGCACAACCGCCGGTTGGTTATCCGTTGGGGGCACAGGGGCCGTTTGTTGGGCAGGCTGCTGGATCGCATCGGGTTGTGTGGGCGCCGGCTGCTGAGCGGATGCGGAGAGAGTCAACGCCAGCGCCATTGCGCCCGAGCAGGCCACAGCGCCGAGCCGGGCCGGAAACGCACCGGAAGTCCATACGCGAAAGCGGGCTAAAGGCAGGGGCATTCAGTAACCTATGAGGAAAACTTTAACAGGAATGCATTCTCAAAATCGAAAAGAAGCTCGATTGCACAGTAAAGATGTATATGCACTCAGCAGTTCTAGAGCCCCGATTCAATGCTTCAATTTCCATAGGATGCGCCGAAACAGCCCCAGGATGCGCCGTGCATCTCGCTTGGCGAAGGCCAGCCTGCGCAACAGCAGGCGCAGATCATAGCGGTTGGCTTCCTGCATTGTGCGCGGCGAATAACCTGCCGCCCTCATGGTCTCTTCAATCACTCCGGCCAGAACTTCCAGATCGCCGGCGGGTGCTGAGGGCGCACTCATTTCGGTGAATGGTACGGGTTGGTAGGTCGGGGTTTTAACCCTGACATTCAGTTCTGCAAGATTGTCGAGGGCTTTAGCCCCTGAGGCATGTTTTTCGGGTTTTTTGCTGGTACCCTTCGCCGTTCCTGCCGCATGCTCATCTCCATCTCTGGCCGCACCAATTCCAGGCCGAACGCCCCCGCACGCCAGCTCGTACAAACACACGGCCACGGCCTGGCCCAGGTTCATCGAGGGCTGCCGCGGATCGGTGGGAACTTCGACCAATAAATGACAATAAGACAGGTCTTCGCGCGTCAGCCCGTGCTTTTCAGGCCCAAAGACCACGGCCACCCGCCCGCCGCTGGCCAACTCCCGCCCGACCATCGGGGCAAGATCGGGCAGCGAAACCACTGGCTGTTCCGGCTTGCGATAAGTCAGCGTTCCAGTACCCAGCACAAGCGTGCATTCGGCCACAGCCTCGGCCAGAGTCGCGGGCTCTTTTGCATTTTGCAGGAGTTCTGGAGCGCCAACAGCCGAGCGAGCCTCGCGCCAGTGCGGCGCATAAGGCGCGACGACAGCTAGCCGCGAAAATCCGAAGTTGGCCATGGCCCGCGCCGCCGCTCCGATATTCAGCGGGTTGCGCGGCGATACGAGCACCACGTCGATGCGGTCGCGTTGGGTTTCTGTGAGCAAGAGATGATTGTAGAGTGGCGGCAAACGATTCGAATCCCGTTGGAAATCTAGCTCTCCAACTTCTTGATGTACAGCCATAGCCCAACCAGCATCATGGCGATGGCAATCAGACAAATGCCGAGCCCGATACGGCGATGGTTGCGCTCGACCATGGCGTCTTTGCCGGCTTTCTGGTTCGCGGCCGCGATCTTCATGCCGGCTTGAATATCCTGATTGACCAGCGCGGTCTGGAAGCTGTGGATGGTGACGCGAGCCTTAGTCAGGGCATCGCGGGCCTGATCCTGGCTGAGACGAGCTTCGCTGACCTCCATGCCGGCAGACTCGGCCAGGCGCAAGGCCGCATCGGCGTCCTTGATAGCGCCGTCCAACTGAGTCAGGTTGCCCTGGATTGCGACCCGGGCGCGGTCGCAACGGTCGCCGGGTGTATGACACCTCATGCAGACGCCCGTTGGACCCGTGCCCAGCATCTCATCGGACGGCATGTGAATCCCGTGATTGCTGTGGCAGACCACGCATCCGGGCAGTGAGGCCTTTTCAAAGGCCTTGCTGTGCGTGCTTTGCTGGTACATCTGGGCCTGGAAGGTATGGCAGTTGGCGCAGACGTTTTGAACCTTATCGACTCCGGGTGGCACTGCGCCGTGGTTTCCGTGACAGGTAGTGCAGGTGGGCGCGCTCAAATCGCCGCGCACCACCATCGCGTCGTGGTGGACGCTGGTCGAGTAGTGTTCAAACTGATCGGTGGGAATGCCGTACTGCTTCATGTAGGAGGCGTCGGAGTGGCAGCGCGAACAGGTCTTGGCCACATTGACAGGGTTCACCGTGGAGCGGGGATCGCTGGGCGGCCTGAGATCGTGAACGCTGTGACAGTCCGTGCAGACGGCAACTTTGGTGTCTCCGGCGGCCAATCGCTTGCCATGCATGCTGGTGTGATACTGGTCTAACTGATCGGTGCGCAGGCTGGGGTTGTACTGCTTCATGAAAGTCGGATTCGAATGGCAGCTTCCGCACAGTTGCGGAACCTGCTTGCGGTCGATCTTGCCCTTCCACCCCGCCTTGCGGCTCATGGCCTGGGCCGGATCATAGCTGGTCGCATCGCCTCCGTGGCAACTGACGCAGGTCAAACCTTTTTGTGCGTGAATATCCTGGCTGAACTTCTCCGGTGTGACTTCAAGGCGGCCCGGCTGGGCAGAGTGACAATCGAGGCACGAGTTCACATCCTGCCCGTAACCGAGGCACGGCGCGAACACGAGGAACCCGACCAGCGCGAGGGCGCGCGCTGAGCGGAACCGCCGAAGATTAATTTGCAACATAGCCATAGACAGTCATGCCGATCACGTACACAAGAGCAAATACGGTGAGGCCGGTGATCCACACTTTGGTGCGCGGTGCTTTGTCGCTCTCAAAGAATGGCAGCAGAAGCCACAACAAGCCGGCCAGGCTGCAACCCAGCACTCCCAAAACCTCGCCGTCGATAATCCAGACTTTGGACGGGATCAGCTTGAGTGTCTGGAACATGAAGAGAAAGTACCACTCCGGCTTGATGCCCGCAGGGGCTGAGATGAAGGGATCGGCCTTGACGCCCAGGGTCCACGGGAAGAGCGCGGCCAGTGCTCCCAACGCGCCCATGGCCACGTACCAGGCCATCAGTTCGCGGAGCAGGAAGTTAGGGAAAAGCCTCATCTCCCGCTTTTCAGAGGGATGAGCGTTCCAGCGCGCCTCCAGCTTGGGGGGAATGCTCATGCCCTGGCGTTGAACGAGAAACAGGTGAATGGCGATGAGCACTGTGACGATGCCGGGAAGAACGGCGACATGAAATCCGAAGAACCGCGTCAGCGTAGCGCCTGTGACCTCTTCCCCGCCGCGCAGGAAGATCATGATTGGCTTGCCGATGAAGGGAACCTGGCCGGCAATCTCCGTGCCCACCTTGGTGGCGAAGAAGGCCAGCGTGTTCCAGGGCAGCAGATAGCCACTGAATCCGAATCCCATCACCAGAAAAAGCAGAATCACGCCGGTGATCCATGTCAGCTCTCTGGGCTTGCGATAGGCCTTGAGGAAAACCACGCTGAACATATGCACAAAGGCTGTGAAGATCATCAGGTTGGCAGACCACGAGTGGATGGAGCGGATCAGCCAGCCAAACTGCACGCGCGTCATGATGTACTGAACGCTCTCGAAGGCCTCGTTCGCGCCGGGACGGTAGTAGAGCAGCAGCAGAATTCCGGTCAGCACCTGGATGATGAAGAGAAACAGCGTGATGCCGCCGAAGAAATACCAGTACGAGAGGCGATGCGTGGGGACGGTCTTGTGGCGCAGCGGGGCGATCAGGCCTTCCAGCTTAAGCCGTTCATCGAGCCAGCGAATAATAGCGGCGAACACGGTTACGCCTCCCGCTTTCGGTTGACGACGATCTCGTCGCCGCGCACGTGGACGTCAAAGACATCGAGCGGTCGTGGCGGAGGGCCTGAGATATTGCGTCCGTTCAGATCGTAGGTCCCGTTATGGCATGCGCACCAGATCTCGCGCAGATCGGGGCGATACTGCACCGTGCAGCCGAGATGAGTGCAGGTGGCGGAGAGCGCGCGGTACGTCCCGTCGCTGTTCATAATCAATAAACCGGGACGGCTGCCGAAACGGAAGATCTTGCCGCTGTTTGGCTTCATCTCAACCGATTTGGCGGCCACAACCTCGTCCCCGCCCAGATCGACAACTGCCGGCGGGACAAAGTAGCGCAGCACGGGGTATAGGAAAGAAGCAAGAGAGGCCAGAATTCCGCCTCCGAGAAAGATTTCTATGGCGCGGCGGCGCGATGTATCGGTTCGGGGAAGCTGGTCAGCGCACATGAGGCGCACCCCCTACCATAACCGCCAATTCATTGTTTATAAACGCTTTATTGTTCAAAATCAACTGAGGCGACCTCTCGCCCTGAACATCGACGAAAACGACCGGGAATACTTCCTGCAGAAAAGCGCACAGTACGTCGTTGGAAGACCGTAGAGGTTGTTCAACGTCACGGTCTGTGATGGAAATCACATTTTAAAGAGCGCGAGATCGAAAAAACCGCTTCTCATAGGGAAAATCGACAGCGGTGGCCTGAACCCGGAAAACTACAAAAACAGAGACGGAGGCGCGGCTTTGCACCTCCGCCGACGGTTTGTTTGCTACTTCTGCAGCATGCGGATGTGGGCGATGGCGGCCTTGATCTCGGCGTCGGTCAGCTTGCCGTTGTAGGCGGGCATCTTGTTCTTGCCGCTCTTGACAATAGCGATCAGCTCCGAATCCGGAGCCTTGACGATCGCCGGATCTTTGAAGGAGGCAGCCTTCAAGGCCTTGCCGGCCGGGGTGGCGCCCAGGCCGTCGGCGCCGTGGCACATGGCGCACTTCGCTTTGTAGGTATCCGCCCCGCCGCTTTGCGCAAACGCGGGAGCGATGATCGATGCCGAGATACAAAAGATAGCGACTACTTTCAGATTTACTTTCACTCAAGACCTCCATGGTGCCGGGATTTCTGTTTGGTCTCCCGGCTCCGCGATAGTATATCCCGGTCGGCTCCTTCGGGCCTCGCGCATGTGAGGCGCGTATGACATCAATGCCATATCGCCCACTTCTGCTGGTTCGCAACTAACGTGCGGCAAACGGCTTGCCGCGTACCATCGTGTAGACGGCATCGAAGACGCTCAGGCTATTGATATTAGCCACGCCACCGATAGTGATCGGATCGGCGAAATATTCGACGTTGCTCTCCGTGTTAGTGAACGCAGGCCACCGAGGAAGGCCCGGGCCGTTTGGATCGCCTGTCTTCGCGAAGTTGACCCAATATCTAGATATTTCGTCGGCCACTGTCCGATCTGCTGTGCTCCAGTGCCAGGGCTCTTGGTTCAGATGGTCAAAGACATACCAGAGCTCGGCGAAGTGGCTCGCGCCCCAACCCTCGTACAGTGAGCCAACCGGAAACGGCGGCTGCTGTCGAAACGAGTAGTAGTAGACAGGGTTCTTCCCGGTTCCGGCTTGTAGCCTTGCCCAGGCCCACATGTCCCAGCCGAAGCGGAGGTCGCGCTCAAGGCCGAGCCGTGCCTGTCGCGCCTCCTCGTCGGTCGCGTAGGGATATGCTGCAACAAGCGGTGCAGGCAGCTGGCCGAAGCTGTGCTCCAGATCGCTGTCGAAAGTGGCTGCCTTCAGGTGTGTAACATCCACCAACGAACGTGCTTCTTCGGCATTGGATCCGATCAAAAGCGGAACATCGTTCTGCTGCCCTGAAGCGAACGCTTCATAGGGCGAAACGGGAAGCACATAGGGTTCGATCACTGGATGGACGATGCCGCCGGCGTTGCCGGTAAGTTGGCTCGCGGGCAGCCGGCGCAGTTTCTTGAGCGAGGCCGCACCCAGCGAAACGGCGTACTTCTCGCCGTCGCGTTCCGCATTGGCCAGCAGGAATTGTGGTCCGAGCTGGAGCGGCTCAAACAGGCCGCCGCTCTCTCCAATGGCGCGCTGAAACAAGCCTTTCGCAAGTGGCGAGGCCATTAGGATGCTGACTGATATAGAACCGGAGGATTGGCCGGCGATGGTTACGCATTTTGGGTCGCCGCCAAAGGCTGCAATGTTTCTCTGCACCCATTCGAGTGCGGCGATCTGGTCCATCAGGCCGTAGTTTCCTGACGAGTGGTGAGGGGATTCGCGCGTCAACTCAGGGTGCGCAAGGAACCCGAGCGGACCAAGCCGATAGGCGATGGTGACAACGACGACGCCTGTGTTGGCGAGATGGTCGCCCCAGTACAGAGGCATGGAGGCCGACCCGTTGATGTAACCCCCGCCGTAGATCCAGACGATCACCGGCAGGTGCTCCCGCGCGCTCTTGGCCGGCGTCCAGATGTTGAGGTATAGGCAATCTTCGCTCACTGCCGGAGGCGTCTCGCCGGGCATGGACACCCCAGCCTGCATGCACGCCGGAGCGAACGCATCTGCTTTGCGCGTTCCAGCCCAGGATGCAACATGAACCGGGGGGCGCCAACGCAGCTCGCTTACCGGCGGAGCGGCGAATGGGACGCCTTTGTAGACGCTCAACCCGCCTTCGCGCACCCCGGATATCGCGCCGGAATCCGTCCGAGTCTTGGGGCTTTGTGCCTGCGTGATAGAAAACGTTGATAAAACAGCGGCAAGAAAAAGAGCTCCGGCCGAAACCTTGGAAGAGAACATCCGCATGTTGAGCTCCTGGCCGAAAGATTGGTTGAGACAATATTGCCGTCGGAGGCTGCTTCGCCGGGTGATCGCGGAGCGAAGAAGGGTGAAGCTACTGCAATTAATAGAAGAAAGACAATTCAATGTGTAGTGCTAATTCGCGTTCAGAGATACGGTTTACAGTCTAGGTTTGTTCCTTCGGCTAAGTTGTTCCAGATAGATATGCTGGATCGCAGAGACGGTATAGACGTCGATCAATACATCGACGAGATTCGATTCATTGAGAAATATCGCCCTTTCTGGGTTGGCTACAAACACGCTCCGCGAGTTGTCGGCAACTCGGAAACCAGCCGCTCCGTTCTCTCAAGCCTGCTATGCCGGTTGTCGCGTGATCAAAAATAGGATACTCATTCAGGATTCACGTGGTAAGCCTCACGACTGGCGGCTCACCCCCCAAATGTTCTAGCCTCAAGAGATGATCTGGACCAACCCAGCCGCGGAGGCGTTGAACC
>Ga0182027_10011334_pt1 | contig 12614 bp, 10 predicted proteins | sample 712E1DmetaG_FD_121300 | JGI IMG/M metagenome (GOLD analysis project Ga0182027, IMG submission 121300) | Permafrost microbial communities from Stordalen Mire, Sweden - 712E1D metaG (Illumina Assembly) | ecosystem: Environmental > Terrestrial > Soil > Wetlands > Permafrost | place: Sweden...
CTTTGTCTAAGATTTACCGATCCCTGGAGTCGCGCCAGACCACGGTCACCGAGGTCGACCTGGCCCGCCGCCCGATGAGCGCGCCGAACCCCGCGCGTCCCCTGGGCGGCTTTTCCGGCTACCGCCACGGCGCGCCGCCGGTCGAGATGCGCAGCGACATCGAGCGGCGCGAGCAGGAGTCGATTGAGCTGCTCGAGGCCGCGCGCCGCCAGGCCGAGGCGCTCCAGGCCGAGGCGTACCGGGCCGGCTTTGAACAGGGCGAGCGGGCCGGCGAAAAACTGGTCCAGCAGAAAATCGAGCCGCTGCTGCAAAACTTCCTCGAGCTGATCGAGGCCGTGCGGCGCGAGCGGGGAAACCTGATCCGCCAGCACGAACACGAACTGATCAAAGTTGCTTTTTCCATCGCCACCCGGGTGCTGGGCGCCACGCTTGAGCGGCAGCCGGAAATGGTCACCGGCGTGATCGAGGCCGCGCTGGCCAAGCTGGCCGGCACGCAGGACGCGACGCTCACCGTGTCGCCCTACGACCGCCAGTTGATCGAACAGCAGATGCGCAATTGTCGCGGCGCCGCGTGGCCGCCCGAGCAGCTCAAGCTCGAGGCCGACGAATCGGTCGGGCGCGGGGGCTGCCGGATTCAGATCGCCGGCGGCGACATCGACGCCACGATCGAGACGCAGCTCAGGGGACTCAAGAACCTGCTCTGGAGCGAATAGCGCGCATTAAACATGAGTGTGCCCATTCCGAAGCACCGATGACGATGACGAGCACGAGCACGAAAAAGTGACCATGCGGAGTAATCTCGCAATAATGTTCAAGGCCGACCACTACCAGCGCATCATCAGGGAGGCCGACACGATCCACACCGAAGGGCGGGTGATCCAGGTGATCGGCACGGTGATCGAAGGGACGCTGCCCGACTGTTCGATCGGCCAGTTTTGCCAGATTCTGCCCGGCGGCCAGGAGCCGCCGCTGCGCGCCGAGGTGGTGGGCTTCAATCGCGACCGCGTGCTGATCATGCCGCTGGGCGACATGCGCGGGCTCAAGCCCGGCTGCCGGATCGTTTCGCTGCGCCATTCGCCGACGATCCCGGTCGGTCCCGACCTGCTCGGCCGCGTGCTCGATGGGTTGGGCCAGCCGATGGACGGCGGGCCGGCGCTGGCCCCCGAGGAAGAATACCCGATTTACAACGAGCCGGTTTCGGCGTTTCTGCGCGAACGCATTTCGCTGCCGCTGGACCTGGGGGTGCGCGCGATCAACGGCCTGCTGACCTGCGCCATCGGCCAGCGCATCGGGATCATGGCCGGCTCGGGCGTCGGCAAGTCGACGCTGCTGGGCATGATTGCGCGTCAGACCCGCGCCGATATCAACGTGATCGCCCTGGTTGGCGAGCGCGGCCGCGAGCTCAATGATTTCATCGCGCGCGACTTGGGGCCCGAAGGCCTGGCCCGTTCGGTCGTGGTCGCGGCCACCTCGGACCGCTCACCGCTCGAACGCGTCCGCTCGGCGTTCGTCGCCACGGCCATTGCCGAATATTTTCGCGACCAGGGGCGCGAGGTCCTGCTGATCATGGACTCGGTCACCCGGTTCGCCATGGCCCAGCGCGAAATCGGCCTGAGTATCGGCGAGCCGCCGACGACCAAGGGCTATACGCCCTCGGTCTTCGCGCTGCTGCCCAAGCTGCTCGAGCGCGCCGGCAAGGGCGCGGCGGGGATGGGGAGCATCACCGGTCTGTACAGCGTGCTGGTCGACGGCGACGACATGACCGAGCCGATCGCCGACGCCACCCGCTCGATCCTCGACGGCCATATCGTCCTGGCGCGCGCGTTGGCCGACCAGGGCCATTACCCCGCCATCGAGGTGCTGGCCAGCAAGAGCCGACTGATGACCGAAGTGGTCTCGCCCGAGCATTGGCAGGCGTCGCAGGACGTCCAGGCGCTGATCGCCGCCTACGACAAGGCCGAGACGTTGATCAACATCGGCGCTTATGTGGCCGGCTCCAACCCGACCATCGACCGGGCCATTCGCATGCGCGAGCCGATTCTGGCCTATCTGCATCAGGGCGTCTTCGAACCGGCGCCGCTGGACGACTGCCAGAGGCGGCTGTACGAACTGGCCCGTCAGGCCGCCGCGCCCCCGCCCATGGCGCGATCCGCGGCCGGCGCCGGCGCGGCGAATCAGGGGGTCGTTCGTTAAGAGAACTTTGGAACGAAGTTTGAGGCATCGCTGATGAAGTTTGTTTTTTCACTCCAGGCCGTGCTCGACCACCGGCGTACCATCGAGGAGAAGCTGCAGCGCGAATACGGCGAGGCCCTCTCGCGACTCGAAGCCGTGAGCCGGCGCCGACGCCAGGTCGAGCACGACATCCTTCGCTGCACCGACGAAATCCGGCATCGCTCGCAGGTGGGGCTGCCGTTTGCCGAGCGCGAGATTTACGAACGGTGGATCGACGCCTGCCGCGAGCAGATCGAGGCCCTGATGAAGGAAGAGGAGCGCCACGCGGCCCTTGTCGAAACGTGCCGCCAGCGCCTGCTCAAAGCGGTCCAGGATCTCACGATCATGGAGAAACTGTGTGAGCGCGAGCGGGCGGCCTTCCGTCTGGAGGAAGCCCGCGCCGAACTCAAGTTCTTCGACGCGATCGCCGTGCGCGACTACGTTATCACGCGGCGCCAGGCAAAAGATGCCGCCCTGGCGGAAAGGATTGCCTGATGAAACCGCAGCGCTCCTTCACCCCCGGACGCCTGACGCTTTGGCTTGGCGTTGCTTTAGGCGTGTTTCCGGCCTTCTTTGCGCTTTTCATGCTGATGGATCATCCCGCGGCCGTCGTCGGCACGCTCTTTGCAAGCCAGGCTCGGGCGGCCACGGCGCCACCGACCGCCGCGTCCGACGCGGAGACCTCCGGGACCGATCCGGTCCGCAAAGATGGCGCCGACAGCGAGACGCTCACGGTCTTTCAACTGGATCCGCTGGCCAAGCTGGCCGAATCGCTCCAGACCAAAGAGCGCCAGCTCAAGCAACGCGAGACGAAGGTGATCGGCGAGGAGAAGCGTCTGGACGCCCTGCGCAAGGAAACCGAACAGAATCTGGGCCAGATCGACGCGCGCCTGAAGGAGATGCAAGCCATCGCCGCGAAGGCCGATCTGCAGAACAAAAAGGAGCTTTCCCAATGGGTCGACATTTATCAAGCCATGGCGCCCAAGGATGCCGCCAAGGTCATCCAGGACCTGGACCCGGAACTGGCCAAGGCCGTCGTTTCGCAAATGGAGCCGAAGAAAGCGGGCAAGATCCTGGGGTTTGTCGCGCCGGAAAAAGCAAGCGAGTGGAGCCGGCGGCCCGTCAAGCATCTCTGATCGATCCGCGCCACGCGCTCCATTTCTGCTTCGCCGCCGGCCCGCGCGGCCGTTCAGGCGCTTAAGGCCCAAAGATTTAGTAAGGCCCCCTATGCAAGCGATCGCGACCGACCTCTCCTCCATGCTCGCCCGTCTGTCCGGGCTTACGCCGACAGGCAAAGCGGGCGCCGGCCAGGCCAATATCTTTGACGCGCTGCTGGGGTCCTCGCTCTCGCTGAGCACGCAGGCGCTGAACCTTCAGTCTGCGTCCGCCGCGCAGACTCCCGGCCAGGCGCCGCCGGCGTCGATTGGCCCGATCATGGTCGCCGCGGACCCCTTGACCCCCTTGATCTCCGCGTCCGGAAGCCCGTTGGAGTTTTTCTCCCAGGCGCTGGCGAATGCGGGCCAGTCGGCCGTTGCGTCCAATGCCGCCCAGGGAGAGGCGGCCCAGTCCAAGCCCGCCCAGGGGGAGGCGGCCCAGACCAAATCCGCCCAAGGGGAGGCGGCCGAGTCCAAGCCCGCCAATGACGAGAAAAAGAATGACGCTCTTTCGGTCGATGCCGGCGCAACCCTGGCGGCCCTCTGCCAGGGGATCCCTGGCGCGCCATCGTCCACGCGGCCCATATTGTCCGCGCTGTCCACAACGTCCACGCCGCCCATATCGTCCACGCCGCCCACATCGTACGCGCTGCCCACATCGTCCACGCCGTCCACAACGTCCACGACAACGTCCGAGGTTGCCGTTACCATCGGGCAGGATCAGGCCAGGACGACCCCCGGCGGCGCCGAAACCGGAACGGCACCCAACGCGGTCCCCCCCCAAGCTTCTTCCGAGGTCGCCTCGTGGAACGTGCGCGACCTGGCGCAGCAACTTAATGCCGCGCTGGCTTCACTTGGCGCCGTCGCCCCCGAGGGGCCAACCGACGCGAACGCGACCGCCGCGGCCACATCCGAAAGTATTCCCAAGCCCGTGGCCTTCTTCACCACCGCCGTCAAGAGCGCCCCCGACGGCAAGAGCGCGCCAGACGGAAATACCGATGCCGGCGTGGCGAACGATGTGGCGCTCGGGATCCCCGTGCCAAGCGATCCCTCGCCGTCCGCGTCAAGCGCGAGCGGTGCCCAGCCTGACGCGGCGGACCAACCCCTCCCGGGCCAGGCGGCCCTGGCCGTGCCGGTCAAGAATGGCGTCGAACTGAAACTCGCCGAAGCCAAACCCAAAGCGTCGGCGGACGAGACGGACACCCCCGTCCAGGGAGCGAGTGCGGGAAAAACGCCCACGCTGGACTGGTCGGCGCAGCCGGTCAAGGATGCCGCGGGCTCACGCATGCCGAAGCTGATCGAGCAGGTGCGCCAGGTGGCCGATTATCTCGCCACGCGCACCGATGGCGTGATCAAGGCCGGTCCGCAGGGGATGGAAGCCAATCTGAAGCTTTATCCGCCGGATCTGGGCGGCGTGCGCGTTCAATTGAGCGTCTCTTCCAGTGGCGCGACCCAGGCGCAGTTTGTGGTCGAGCGCCCCGAAACGGCTCAACTTCTCCAGCAGCATCTGCCCGCGTTTCAAGACAGCCTGAGCCGTCACGGTCTGAGCGTCGAGAGCGTGCGAGTCTCGGTGGCTCCCTCGTCGGGCGCGGCTGAGAATGCCTGGAAACAGACCGATGGCTCGGACCAGCGTCGGGCCGACCCGTGGGCGCAGCCGCGCCAGGAGCGTCAAAACCAGAAGCAGGATGCCGAAGCCTGGGACGAGGCTTATGGACAGCAGGCATAACCCATGACGATGGCGAAGCTCCCTCATCCCCTCTTGAATGGTCACGGAAGGTTACGCACATGAGTATTGTCAGCCTTGCATCGGTTCTCTCGGGCACCCCGTCGGCCAGTCAGACGGTCAGCAAAAATTCGTCCGCCGATCCGACCAGCTCCACCATGCTGAGCGAGAGTGAGTTTCTCAAGTTACTCGTGACGCAACTGCAGCATCAGGATCCGCTCAACCCCCAGGATCCAACCGAGTTCACCTCGCAGTTGACCCAGTACAGCAGCCTGGAACAACTTATTGGGGTCAATACCAACACCCAAGGGCTCTCCACGGCCCAGGCGGCCAATACCCAGGCCTCGGCGGTCAATTATATCGGCAAGACGGTCCTCCTGAATGGCAACCAGATCACGGTTGGCGGGGGGATTGCCTCGGCCGTGAGCGCCAATCTCGCGAGCGACAGCGCCAAGACCACCGCGACGATCACGGACGCCAGCGGCACGGTCGTGGACACGATCAATCTCGGGGCGCAGTCGTCCGGGGCGCATGGCTTCACCTGGGATGGCAAGAATTCCGCGGGCCAGCAAGTCGTGGACGGCAATTACAACGTCGGGTTCGCGGCCCAGGATTCGAGCGGCAATAGCGTCGCCGTCAATACCTCGACCAGCGGCACGGTCACCGGGGTCAGCTTCGCCAACGGCCAAACCAAACTGGTCGTCGGCGGGTCGAGCTGGTCGCTCAGCCAGGTCCTCTCGGTCGGCGCCACAAGCTAGCACGACAAAACTTCAAGAATCGTTAAAAAAGACGACAAATTTCAAAAAACGATAAGGAGAACCATCATGTCCCTACTCAGCGCACTCTACACCGGCGCCAGCGGCCTGAAGACGTACGGTGACAGCCTCCAGGTCATCGGCGACAACATTGCCAACGTCAGTACGGTGTCCTTCAAATCCGCGCGCGCGCAGTTCGCCAATTTGCTCAGCCAGTCGATCGACGCGGCTTCGGGGCAAAATCAGATCGGGAGCGGCGTGACCCTCGACAGCGTTTCCACCGACTTCGCCCAGGGGAGCTTCTCGAATACCGACCGCATGACCGATATGGCGATCAACGGCAACGGATTCTTTGTCGTTCAAGACCCCAACGGGGCGCAGTGCTACACGCGCAATGGCCAGTTCACGGTCACGAACGCCGGCAATTTGGTGACTTCGGGCGGACTCGATGTGGTCGGCTATCAGTTCGACAGCAGCGGCCAGTCGCTGGGGACGCTGGGTCCGATCACGCTCAGCCAGTCCAGCACGCAGCCGAAAATGACCGGCGATGGCACGACGGCGGGCAGCGGCGTTCAAATCAATCTCAATCTGAACGCGTCGGACGCGCCCCCGGCGGCTTTCGATGTCACGCAGCCGTCCGCCACGTCCAATTTTTCAACCTCGATCAATGTTTACGACTCGCTCGGCAACAGCCACGCCGTGGGCGTCTACTTTAACAAGACCGCGGACAACTCCTGGCAATGGCATGCCCTGGCCAATGGGGCCGATATCTCGGGCGGCACGCCGGGCACCTACGTCGAGGGCGCGACCGGCACGCTGACCTTTAACGGGTCCGGCGCGCTGGCGTCGTCCGCCACGACTTCTTCCTCGTTCAATTTTACCGGCACCCCGCAGACCGTCGGTTTCAACTTTGGAACCTCGATCGCCGCCGGCGGCACCGGCTTCGGCGGCAGCACCCAGTATGCCAGCGCCGACTCCGTTGCCACGCAGTCGCAGGACGGCTACAGCTCGGGCAGTCTGAGCTCGGTCGCGATCGACCCAAGCGGCGTGATCTCCGGCACGTACAGCAATGGCAGCACCCGGTCGATCGGCCAAATCGCCCTGGCCAATTTCGCCAACCTGCAGGGGTTGAGCAAGGCCGGCTCGGGGGTTTACACCGCCACCGCCGATTCCGGCCTGCCGGTGATCAGCAAGCCTAATATCGGCGGTTTCGGGACCATCTCTTCGAACAGTCTTGAACTCTCCAACGTGGACTTGGCCACCGAATTCGTCAACCTGGTCTCCAACCAGAACGCCTACGAAGCCAACTCCAAGGTCATCACCATCGGCGATCAGCTCCTTTCCGACCTGGTCAATATCATCAGGTAACGATTGGGAAAAGTTTCAAGAACGCCTCTAAAAACTCTACGCGTTGGAATGCTCAATTTCGTCCAGCGACTCCACGACGCGCGTGGGCTGGTAGGGATAGCGGGCGATTTCCTCGCGCCGGGTCACCCCGCTCAGGACCAGGATCGTCTCCATGCCGTTCTGCACGCCGGCGATGACGTCGGTGTCCATCCGGTCGCCGATCATGACCGTGTTCTCGGAGTGGACCTCCAGGTGATTGAGCGCCGTGCGCATCATCAACGGATTGGGTTTGCCGATGAAGAAGGGGCGCACGCCCGAGGCCGCCTCGATCAGCGCCGCCATCGCGCCGCAGGCCGGCACGAGCCCCCCCTCGCTCGGGCCGGAGGGATCGGGGTTGGTGGCGATGAAGCGCGCGCCGGCGGCCACCAGGCGGGTCGCCCGCGTGATGCTCTCGAAATTGTAGCTGAACGTCTCGCCCAGCACCACGTAGTCGGGGTTGTGATCGGTGATCACGTAACCGATCGCGTGGATGGCTTCGCTCAGGCCGCTCTCGCCGATGACGAACGCCGTGCCGCGCGGGCGCTGCGAATGCAGGAAGCGGGCGGTGGCCAGGGCGGAGGTGAAGATCTGGCGCTCTTCGATCGGCAAGCCGATGACGCTCAGCCGGTGGGCCAGGTCGCCGGGCGTGTAGATCGGGTTATTGGTCAGCACCAGGAACCGCGAGCCCCGCTCTTTGAGCCGCTCCAGAAACTGCACGGCGCCGGGGATAACCTGTTTTCCCCGGACCAGGACGCCGTCCATGTCGATCAGGTAATGCTTCGTCTGGCTCATGGTTCCTCCCTTTCCATCTGCATTTTGTTTTTATCCTGTCTTCTGATTTCTGTCTTCTATAATCGTTCTTGAAAGTTTTGTCCCAATCATCCTCGTTCTCGTCCTCGTCCTCGGAATCTTGAATTTCCATCGATTACGAGCACGAGCACGAGCACGAAAAATCAGGACAAGACTTCTCAGAAGCACTCTAAATTCTGACTTCCTCTTCAATCCGTACTCCGCACTCAAAATGCCGCTCCCGGCGGGAGCGACCTACTCCGCACTCCGCACTCCTTCGGCGCTCGTTTTCCTTGCGCATGGCCCGATCTGTTGTTAGAACGTTTTGAAACCCCCGGGAGGGATGCAAAATGATCGGCAAACGCTTATTCCGGAAGATGGCGGGCTTCGGCCTTATCCTGGGCTTGGCCGGCCTGATCGACGGATGCGGGCAGCCGTCCGCGCCGGCGCCGCAAGGCCCGCAAAAGCCCCGCGTCGCGCTGATCATGAAGTCGCTCGCCAACGAATTCTTTAAGACGATGGAGAATGGCGCCCGGGCGCATCAGCGTCGCCAGCCCCAAGTCTATGACCTGCTGGTCAACGGCATCAAGGACGAGCAGGACGTGTCGCGCCAGATCGACCTGGTCGAACAGATGATCGCGCAGCGGGTCGACGCGATCGTGATTGCGCCGGCGGATTCCAAGGCCCTGGTCCCGGTCTGTAAAAAGGCTCTGAGCGCCGGGATCGTGGTGGTCAATATCGACAATCAATTGGACGGCGCGGTCAAGGCCGATCAAGGCGTGCAGATTCCGTTTGTCGGACCCGACAATCGCAAGGGAGCGCGCGCGGCGGGGGAAACTCTGGCGCGCACGCTGCATGCCGGGGACCAGGTGGCCCTGATCGGCGGGACCCCCAACGCCTTTAACGCCGTGCAGCGCCGGCTGGGTTTCGAGGACGCGATGAAGGCGCACGGGATCACGATTGCCGCCACCCAATCGGGCGACTGGGAGATGGACAAGGCCAACCAGGTGGCCGCGGCGCTGCTCACCGCGCACCCGGATTTGAAAGCGCTGCTCTGCGCCAACGACACCATGGCGCTCGGGGCGGTGACCGCGCTGCGGGCGATCCACAAGGACGGCCAGGTCCAGGTGATCGGCTTTGACAATATCAGCGCCGTGCAGCAATTGCTGAAGGAAGGCAAAATCTTGTGCACCGTCGATCAGCACGGCGATCAGCTTGCGGTCTACGGCATCCAGGCGGCCTTGAACATCCTCCAAACCCATGCCAAGCCGGCCGATCGCCAAACGCCGGTGGATTTGATCACCAAGGCCACCCTGAAATGAACGCTCCGGACGGCTCACCGCTGCTGAGCGTTGCGCGGCTGACCAAGGCGTATCCGGGCGTTCAGGCGCTCGATGCGGTCGATTTCGAAGTGCGGCCGGGCGAAGTCCACGCGCTGGTCGGTGAAAACGGCGCGGGAAAAAGCACGCTGGTGCGCATTCTGGCCGGCCTCGCGCGGCCCGACGGCGGCGCGCTTCTTCTCGACGGGCAGCCTTACGCGCCACGCTCGAAATCCGAAGCCGAGGCGCTCGGCATCCGCATCGTCATGCAGGAGCTCAATTCGATCGCCCACCTGTCGATCGCGGAAAATATTTTCTTGGGCCGCCTGCCCCATTGCCTGGGCGTGATTCGCGCCGGCAAGCTGCACGCGCAAGCCCGCGCGATCATGAACGAGGTCGGCCTGGGCGAGCTGGACCCCGCGCTCAGCGTCGAGCGGCTCAGCGTGGGCCAGCAACAGATGGTCGAGATCGCGGCGGCCCTTTCCGAAGCGTGCCGGATCTTAATACTTGATGAACCGACGGCCTCCCTGACCGCGACCGAGACCGACCTGCTCTTCGCGCGGATCGACCGGTTGCGCGGCCGCGGGACGGCCGTGATCTATATTTCCCACCGCATGGAAGAGATCAAACGTATCGCCGATCGCGTCACGATCCTGCGCGACGGCCGGCGGATCGCGACCGCGCAGGCCGGCGGCCTGAGCACCGAGGAAATCATTCGCCTGATGGTGGGGCGCGAGGTGGGTCAGGTCCAGAAAGCGCCCGGGGCCGGCTCGGGCGCGGCGGCGCTGCGCGTGGTCAACCTGGGCCGGGGCGAGCGGGTCCGGGAGGTAAGTTTCGAGGCGCATTACGGAGAGATTTTAGGCTTTGCGGGCCTGATCGGCTCGGGCCGCACCGAGCTGATGCGCGCGATCTTTGGCGCGGATTTGCCGGAGCGCGGCCACATCTTTCTGCATGGCTCCGCGCGCCCCGCGCGCATCCGTTCGCCGCGCGACGCCGTCCGCCAGGGGCTGGCCTTCTTGACCGAAGACCGCAAGAATCAGGGCCTCTTCCTGCCCGCCTCCATCCGGATGAATCTTTCGATCTCCACGCTCAAGACGCTGACGCGCTTCGGGCTGATCGACGGCCTGGCCGAGACGGCGCTGGCCCGCCGGGCGATCGGCCAATTCTCGATCAAATGCGCCTCGCCCGAGCAACCGGTCGGCGCGCTCAGCGGCGGCAATCAGCAGAAGGTGGTCATCGCGCGATGGCTGGCGAAATCGGCCGACATCCTGATTTTCGACGAACCGACGCGCGGGATCGACGTGGGCGCCCGCTTTGAGATCCACCGGCTTCTGTTCGAGCTGGCGGAGCGCCACAAGGCCGTGATCGTCGTCTCGTCCGATCTCCTAGAACTGATGGCGATCTGCGACCGGATTGCGGTCATGTCGCTCAGCCGTCTGGCCGGCATCGTCTCGCGCGCCGAGTGGAGCCGGGAAAAGATCATGGCCCTGGCCTTGAGCGAACATCTGCATGGAAACAAAGGAGCGGCGTCTGAAAATGCCTGCGCTTAAAGCTTCGGCTTCCCTCTGGAGGGCCTCGCTCAATTACCTGGGCTTGATGCTGGCCTTGCTATGCCTGCTGGGGACCTTTGGCCTCTGCACCGACAAATTCCTGACCGCCCAGACCTTCCAGAGCATTGCCAACCAGATCCCGACCATCACCGTGATCGCCGTCGGGATGACCTTTGTCCTGATCGTGGCCGGGATCGATTTATCCGTCGGCTCGGTGCTGGGTCTGAGCGGGGCGATTCTCGGCCGGACCTTGCTGGGCGCTCATGGATCGCTAGGCCTGGCGGCGGCGGCGTGTCTGCTGGCGGGGACGCTGTGCGGGCTGGTCAGCGGCCTGATCACCGTGCGCTGGCGGGTTCCTTCCTTCATCGTCACCCTTGGCATGCTGGAGATCGCGCGCGGCGGTGCGTATTTGATCACCGATTCGCGCACGCAGTACCTCGGCCAGCGCATCGGCGCTCTGGCCGACGTTTCTTTTCTGGGCTTGTCGCTTCCGTTCCTGATCGCCCTGGCGGCCGTCGTGCTCGGCCAGGGTCTGCTGACCCGGACGGTTTTCGGGCGTTACGCGATCGCGATCGGCACCAACGAGGAAGCCGTGCGCTTGTCGGGGATCGACCCGCGCCCGATCAAGGCGGCGGTCTTCATGATGTGCGGCTTGCTGGCCGCGCTGGGGGCGCTGCTCCAGACGGCCCGGATCCAGGCGGCCGATCCCAACGCCGGCTCGGGCATGGAACTCCAGGCCATTGCCGCGGCCGTGATCGGCGGCACCAGCCTGATGGGCGGCCGAGGCTCGGTCATCGGCACTTTTTTCGGCGTGCTGATCATTGCGGTCCTGGGTGCGGGCCTCGCGCAGGTCGGGGCGCAGGATCCGACCAAACGGCTGATCACCGGCTGCGTGATCGTCGCCGCCGTGATCCTGGATCACTACCGGCGGCGCAGCGGCTCGTGATGGCGGATTGCGGAATAAATTCGTGTTTGTGCTCGTGCCCGTGCTCGTCATCGTCATCGTTTCGGTCTTTCGTCATTTGGGGATTGTGACCAAATTTCTTGAAATTTCTCGGGCGCTGGGATGATCTTGATTAATCCATCCCCGTCTTGTATGATTCCCAAACAACCGAAGAATGGTGAGCCTTCGCCAAGATTTTGAGAGAGAGAAGAGAGAAACGGGAAACACCATGCGCCGCACCCCGGTGATGTGCATCGTCTTGTTGGGGATCGCCCTCAACATCCCCGCGCAGCACGTCCTGAATCCAAACAACTTCGCCTCGCTGGGCGGTTTTTCCTCGAGCGGCAGTTTTACCGTGACGACCGGCGGGACTCCGAACTGGCCCGGCGTTGGTTCGGGCGTGGTGGATGCGGCCACCGGCCTGGCCGTCTTTACCTTTAATGACGGCTTCACGCTCAGGGCGGGCGACACGCTGACCGTGAACGGCACGCGGCCGATCGCTATTTTGATCAAGGGTAACGCGACCCTCGCGGGAACGGTCATGGCCAACGGCGCCAATGGCCAGAATTCAGCGGGCTTGGGAGATAATGGCGGCCGGGGGGGCGACGGCGGACCGGGCGGCGGAGGAGGCGGCGGCGGGGTCGGGAATGACACCGGTACGGCCGGCGCGGGCGGCGGCGGCAACCCCGCCGGCTCAGCCGGCAATACCGACACGGCCAGCGGCGGGCATGGGGGCGGAAGCGGCGGCGGGGGCGGCGGGCTTTTCTCGGGCGCGGGTGGGGGC
>Ga0182027_10011335_pt1 | contig 12612 bp, 12 predicted proteins | sample 712E1DmetaG_FD_121300 | JGI IMG/M metagenome (GOLD analysis project Ga0182027, IMG submission 121300) | Permafrost microbial communities from Stordalen Mire, Sweden - 712E1D metaG (Illumina Assembly) | ecosystem: Environmental > Terrestrial > Soil > Wetlands > Permafrost | place: Sweden...
ATCCTGAACATGAATGGACAGAGTTTTCGGAGAAGGTAGAGAGACGTGAACTTTATTTACAAGGTGGTTGGTTAGCTTAAATAGGGGGTCAAAATCGGATCGGCGTGGGGGATCAAATTTGGATCGGCGAAAACACCCTTTCGAATCGTGCCAATGAAGCGTCCCACACTGTGGACAAAAGACAACCACGTTCACACAATCTACAGCAATCGCTTCGACCGTTGAAATGCTCTGCATGATCCACACATTGGAAATAAAGTTTGGGATCATGCCGGAGCCTCGCTGTCTCCAAGCGTCTTTTGCGGGTTCGACTTTGCGGACTCATCGAATTCTGGTCCTTGCCCGGACTGGCAGGCTTGACAGATGTAGCCATCCTGATAATGAATGCCTAGATCATAGCTGAAATTCCGTTCACACATCAGGCAATGTCGCTTCTTCATCTCTGCCTTGAACTTCTGGATGCCTGGATCTTCTCCTGTAGATGTGGGCAGATTCTTTTTATGATTTGGACTCATGCCTGCATTAGGTTCTTGGGCTTTGTAACCTATTGTTCTCACCGTCTCTTGTGTCGCCAGTGTATCCAACGTTGAAGAGATTCCCTTGAACCTTAAGAGAATGAATTTTTTCTACGTTGGATACGATGGCTACTTTGTTCACCTTGGATACCTTGGAGACTCTGGCATTGTCTCTCAGGAAAATTTTTGCCCTTTGGATCCACCCAACTCGGCTTAACTTTGATGACTATAGCGCCATGGTTAACCCCCGGCCCCCCCCGAAGCAGTAAATTGGACTGACTTCTTATTGGAGCACATTATCGCTGTGATTATCCTTTATGTATTAGGGATGCTATTAAATTCTTATGTAACGAGAACAATCTTTTCTTGTAGTCATGTTACATAAGAAAAGGCATTCGTCTACCGACTTGCTGTTTGAAACCAAATGCGTTCCAACCAAACCAATGCTAACTTCCACGAGCAGAACGAAACTTTGCAGTGAACCGGAAGCCGTCCAACTGGAGAAGAACCACACGACCTCTCAGGATGGTCATGCGCTCACCTCACAAGATTCGCTGCCTACTCGAACCTCAGGTCGTCCATCAGACTGAGTCCTCCACATTCCATCAACTTCGACGAATCCTATCGCTCGGAGCATAGCCGAAAAGTACTCTTTTCTAGGAGGTCTTCCTCTAGCAGCCAGGTCTTCCCATAACTCACCTATAGCGAATCCGTTAGAATGAGCTTCAGCCGCTGCCTTGAGTATTGGTATCTTGGGGCCGCATGACGTGCAGAATTTGCCAAAATAATTTCCATGACCAGGGCCGATATCTGCACCGCAGGCAAGGCAAGCCTTTTCAGGCTCTTCGAAATGCTTGCTGCCATTCAGCTTACCGGGAGTCTTGAAGTGCTCTTCCCACTCTTTTGCACTTTCTTCTTTCTGCTTGAGTTGCTCTGCAATCGAGCCATTCTGCTGGTGAGCACTCCCTGACAGATCCCTCAGACAATCTGTCAGCCCAGAATCGTTAGCAATCGGCTTACTCCTGACAGATGCATTTTGATCTGTCAGGTAAGAAATCAATGTCGAGCAACCAGATCCTGGCAGATTGACAGATTTTTGTGGTTTTGCATCTTTCTTACCTGATGATCTCTTCTCCTCACCACTTGACTCCACACTTTCTTCGCTTATAGCATATTTTCTCGTTTCATCTGTCATTCTGTCAGTATAGAGGTTTCTGCTATCGCTTTCAGGGCTGACAGATGGCCTGACAGATGCCTGACAGATCATTCCATCTGTCAGCTTTGTCTCGGGCGGTTCTTCTTCCTTGGGAGCAACGTCTTCCGGCGACCTGTCCGCTAGGCAAACGCATTCCTGCTGGGGCGCAGTATATGACACATTTATCACGGTTCCTTTATCATCGTGCTTGCGTTCAATCGTATAACCCATCTTCAACAGATCCTGAGAATACTTGGACAGCAGCTTGCCCAATCCCACTCCCCCTTTGGGCCACTTATCAGGCAGCTGGGCGTATGTGTTCGATCCCCTGTAAGTCATTGTCAGATTGTCGAACAGGTCCGATGCCAGCCCCTCCCAAACATTTCCTGGCTGCATATCTACAAATGTCTGAAACGTCCTGAGTATATTGATTCCGCCGAGTATGTCAGTGCTTTCTGCCAGAAGTATACGGTTATAAATAGCGAGGAAGTATCCGGCATTATATCCCCATATCCTGGCACATGCTTCTCCTATACAGGCAAAATCGAGCATCCTGGGTTTATTCTTCCAGGTCTTGCTTTCCTTCATGATCTCCGGGAGGATTTCCAATACTGCCGCAGCTGTCTTCAGGATGCCACCCAAGATCTGAGGCTTTTGCTCTTTGAATTCAATTGCCAACTCGCTGGGGCTTCTTTTGTCCTCATTGCTCATGGGCAGCATATGGCAGGGGAGTGTCCTGTCTTTGAGGTCTGTCTCCATCCAAGGCGGAGCAATTGATGTCAAGATCACCCTGGCATTGAACCTTGCTGTGGTCGTATCAAGATTCGTGTAAAGCGTCCTGCTGGTATCCGAGCCGCCTGTGCTCGACTGACAGAGCATATCTTGAAACCATTGCTCCAAGTTGGAGACATTATCGATTGGAACCACATGGTGCCCCCTCAACAAGAGCGCCAGGTCTTTGGGTTTTGTGGGTGCCTTTTTCAAGGGATCTGCGTCGGGATCAGTGAGATCCGTTATTTCCATGGCCGCACTGCTCTTTGCACTTCCTGGCCCACCATCCAGTGATAGGATGGGTTTGGGTATGGGAACTCCTTTAATCGATGGCAGATGGCAATTGACCGTGTAGACCGTACATACCAAACGATATTCTTCGGCCATGTTGAGGTAACTCGTCAGCCTCAGCGCATCTTTGGGGGATGCTGTAAGGTCCGGCATCACCTGTGCCTTCATGGAATTCCGCCTGGTGAACCCCAGCGGAAGCGGCTCTATGCTCACGGTCCCTGGCATGGTCTTTATCCCCGTCCACTCCGGCGTCCCCAAGTCATACCAGATTGCGCCATCCACTTCCTTTACTCGTGGCGCCATGTCCACCATACGTGGCAGTCCCTTGAACTCTGTGACATGCTCGCCCAGGAACTTGATTGTTGGCATCAGGCCCTTGATGATCTGAGACGAGAGCGAATGGGATTCCGGATTGTTGGTAACATCGCTTACCACCATACCAGCCAAATCCTGGGCGAATCTTGAACCATCGATTTCGACCAGTTCATGATGCCCACCCTTATGGAGCCATAGATAGGGTGCCCCTGGGTTACTGGAATCATATACCATCTGATTTAGGGGGTGACTCATGAGCATCTGTTCGAAGTGCCAGAGCGCCAGATCTTTGGGGCTCGGCTCGTCAGGCAGCATGATGATCATACTATATTCTTTATCGCCGTGGGCGCAAGATTCGTGGTCTTTCTGCTCTTTCTGCTCTTTCTCCGTCCGCGGGATGGCGCCTATGTCAACATAATCTATCCCATGGCCTGCAAGTTGTTCTTTATATTTTATCAACAATTTTTCAAACGCTTTTTTCTCTTCCTTCGGCGAAAGCCATTCTTTTGCCAGAGCCTTGTCTATTATGACCCTGTAATACTTATGCCGGTCCATTTTATTGAAGCCTTTACCGTCTTTCGTTTGCGCACCATCACATACTGATGCAAGTGCTTTGATGGCAGTGATGACTGTGGGATATGGCACAGCACCTAGGGGACTGTCCATTTACATCCTCCAGGACAGTAGCCAAATTCGCCCAAACCGACTCGCGGATATCCGTCCGTCTTGCTCTGAATTGTTTTGCAGTTCGGGCAGTTCATTATGCCATACCAGTCGCCAAAATATCTGGGTTCCACTCCGGCCCTCAGAGCCACCTGATTCCAAAGTACAAAGGCTTCATCCTCCGGCCATCTTGCTCCATAGAGATAAGCTGCCAGTACCGCCAGAGCCCTATGCGGTCCTCTATCCGAAGAGGCTGTCTGGATGATATTTCTCATACATGGCGGCATAGATTCCATTGGCACACGAGCGGCAAGTCTCCTGATCTCATAATTTCCAGTCTTGACCTTGCGTTCCTTCAGTTCCGCCTCTGCGTTCTCCGCATAGGGCTTGAGAAGCTCTTTAAGCCTTGGCAGTTCGTTTAGATCGTAGCTCTGATACCACTGCTCGCCTTTGGCTAGAACCTCTGCCGATAATGGTATCCTGGCCTTGTCAAAATCTATCTCTATGTGCTCAGGGTCTAGTGGTATAACCGCAAATGGCAGCTTCCTGTGTACGCTAAATAGCACCTTAAATTTGCGTTTCTGATTATTTAATTTATCAAATTTTACTCTTCCCCGATGCTCGGGATGTGCCTCAAAGAACTTTCTCTCGGTCTCTGCGATCAAAACGTTGTAGGCCATCGTCACAGATCTAAAGCCATGCTCCCTGTTCTCTGGCGTCCAATCGGCTCCGGCTCGGAATAGTGCATGGTGAATATGGACATAGATCCCGCCGCCCGAGTAAAGGCAATGCACACTCTTCGCTATGCCGTGCTCGCGAAGGTAATCAACAAAGAACTGACCAGCTGCTTCAACTGCTGCCTTGATCTCCGGTGATTTGACTATATCTTTGCCGTTCTCTCCTTTGATTGAATCGATATCAACTGACGGAGTAAATGCCAGGCAGTTCGCCATGGTCCCTATTGGTTTCTCAGGAGCTCCTCGTGTCTGATCCCATCTCTCAGAGATCATCTTTACAGAAGGTTCAAAGAGATCTAGGGTGGCGTATAATGTCCGGTACTTCTCGACGAGAGACTCATAGTCCTCCGGGGTGGTTAGTCGAACCTTCCCGGCCTCCTCCCCTCGCTTATACCATCCATCATCTCCATTTAGTGCTCGCCAGGCTTCGAAGCCCTGGCAGTATCGGAGGATAGCCGCTCGTACCTCAGGACGGTGGTAGTGCTCGCGGGTGATATCCGTTGCCGTGATCATCAGTGACCGCCTCCTAGCTCTGCTCATTAAGAATTCGCATGCGGTAGTCGCTGTCAGTCATCAGAATCGAGGTTGTCCGGGCATCCGCTAGGGCGCTAGGATCATTGAAGTAGCCAGATATGGTCTTATATTGGCCTGCATTCAGTATCCTCATCTCAATAATATCGCCCGGATCATGGAAGAGACGAGTTGTCTTCAGTATCGACTCACGATCAAAGTTGGAGGTCATCTTCGCCACTCTCCTATCGTTCCAAATCATCTATCGTCTTAGCCTTTTTAGCATCCAGGCAGCAGAGCCTGTAGCCATCAAGCCGTAGGATACCCACGCGGCAGCCCAATAGGGGCTTCAGTCTTCCAGCCATCTCTAGAGGTAGGAGCACGGAAATTCTGCCGATTTGTGCCAGGCAGTACCCTTGGGTCTCTTGGACGGAACGGCAATCTCCCAGGATCTCCTCAAATTCGCAGAGTTGGCGAGCTTCATGTATCATCAATGTCCCCACCCTATCGATCGAGGACTATACGGGCAATACCTTGCATTTTTTATTCTACCGAATCCTTTCAAACTGCAATTCTTGCGCTTCGCAGATGCAGCCAACACATTTTTATATTGTACATGTGAATACTTCAATTTGGACACCTCTTGCTCTCGACTAGGTGGTGTTCATCAGCACTGCCGTGCGGAAAACACGGCAGTGCTACAACTCAATATTGTACTCTAATTCTCGTTCGCTAAATTCAATAGCAAGCAATCAAAGACGCCTTGATGTGTGACATGTAGTCAAATCTGTTCTCCAAAGACTCGATGCCGTTGTTCTTTTTCAACCGAGATTTCCAATGTTTCATCATCGCTCAATTTTATTTGCACTCGATCGCCTTTTTTGAGACCATAAGATCGGACCCATAATTTTGGGAGATTCACGAATAGGCTCCCATGGTTAAATTGAAGCTTTCTGGAACCTAATCCAATTTTCAACAAATCACCAAATCCATAGTAGTTATACTAGTATTTAGCCTTTTATTAATCAAAAATAGTCGTAAAATGATAAACATTAGTCATTACTAGATGTAAAATGATAACCGTCTTCCGTAGTCGAAAAAGTTATAGCATAATAAGATGTTCGCTTATAATATGGTCATCGGCACAAAAAAATTCACAAAAATGCAACTAAAAATAATTCATATTTTACTGGATATACATGGGCATTCACTAAATGAAATGTCAAACATGCTCAAGAAGGGAGACGGTAATTTGAAAAGATCGCTCAAAGACCTCGAAAGCAAGAAGCTGATATATAATGGCGAGCCAAGAATTCCTGAAGAAGCCAAAACTGCCCATAAAGAAACGCCTTATTATCTATACATAGGGCTTGAAATTATAGAGTTGATAATGGAACAAGAACGATTAGAGTATGAACTGAAGCACAAACGATTGAAGCCTTTAATTGGCCCTTTTTCCAACATCCCGTTTTTATCCTATTTAGCTGGATCAAAATATTTTGAATCGATTCTGTTAGGATATAATGAAGAAGGGATCATCAATTGCTTTATGGAAGCCGGGGCACTAAGTAGGGATGATGTCCTCAGTTTAATAGAATGGCACAAAGATAAATATGAAAATCCTGACGACTATTACTGGCACAGTCTCAAAAGCTAGTGAAAAATGAATTTTGTTCTTCGCTTTTTTAGATGGATAACTTCAGGTTATCGCGAAACAGGATCAAATGCTGAGATCAAGAAATCGGCAGTTATAAAGCCATTCTGTGCTGTCCGGACGACCTGATCGTCTCGGGGAGGATTTTCGCCCCCCATCATATCCACTCAGAACAGCGAGGAACCTTTAAAAACTTCTCATTTCGACACGCGATGTCGTGGCTATTCCGAACTGAAGCGTCTCTCTTTGGCAGATTGTATGAATTGGAGAATGGATGGATACTCCACCCCCATCCTTAGGGCCTGCAGCGAAATAACCTAGGTGGACACTTATGTTGAGATCTCCAGAGATCAATAAGTGTAAGCCATGCGCAAATCATGATTGCATATTTATATAAAGAGGTTATTTCGTTATAACGACTTAGCATTATTCTAGTACATTTCATTAAGCCTGAGGAAAAATGTCATAAAACAAATGCTACGCATAAAGAGAAATTAATGCCAGATCCAGACTTATTGACGAGATGCGCGCATGCATGGCAATAGGGAGTTCTATTGATCTTCTGATTTCATCCAGAACTATAGCTCTTGAAAGCACGTTAAGAACTCCGCCCGACATAAAGGCGATTTGCAGGCAAAAGAGTCCGTTACAATCATCAATTGAATGCCTGCGGACAGTTCTTGGGTTGGGGCAAGATGAAATGAGATTCGAACCGAGCGAATGAGCAAACAAAGAAGACATTAGCATGCCCATCGAGCGGTTGCTAGAAGGAGAGAAGCCATATGTAGAAACGGCAAGGATACATGTGACGCCCCAAATCCTCAAATACCAAGTTGTGGTATATGCGCCAGATAGCTCTCCCTTAGCTCTTTCTTATCGATGTGGTTGTAGATATCTATGGCCTCATGCCTAACATCGCCTCTAAGCTCTTTCACGAAATCCCTTGGCATGCCTCTCCTGATAAGATGCGTTGTGAACCAATGACGACAACAATGTGGGCTGAAGCGATCCTCAAGTCGTTTTGATCTTGGATTATGTAGCCCAACCCTAGAAGCGTGCTTTTCCACGAGGGTGCAAATTGTCTTCGACCCTATCCTACCCCCTTCGCGGCTCAAAAACAACGCAGGCGTTTCCTTTCCGACCCTAGCTTTTCTGAATTGCAACCACGCCCGGAGAACATATTCAGCTTCATTGTCGAAGAACAGTATGCGGTTGGATCGTTTTGGTGTGGATTTCAGCTTTAGTGACATGTTTTCAAGGTCTAAGTCGGCCACATCGAGACTGCATAGCTCACCCCGACGCATTCCTGTCTTGAATAGAAGAACGAGGATAGCCTTATCGCGACTATTCAGGGTCGAGTTAACCAGATGCGATGCCTGTTCAACACTGATGATCTGCCTAGCATCAGAGGTATTTTCATCTTTGTACTTCCTGAGGTATCTCCTCTTAAATGAGGTTACAGGGTTACTGGATATCAGATCCTCATCAACCATATATGTGTAGAGACTAGAAAGACCTGTAAAAGCCTTTTCTATCGAAGCCTGTTTCAATCCCCGCTGGCGCAAGCTGGCGAGAAAATCCTTTAGATCGGTTTTATCTGCGCTATTTGCGTCCTTTGATCGTGATTCTAGTAGTTCTAGATATTGTTTAATATAAATTTTATATGTTCTAAAGCTCTTGATATTCCTCATCTGGCAATCTTGGCAGAATCCTTCAAGTAGATCTGAATTCATTTGATCCACCGCCAGCCTCTTGTTGTTTCTTCAATCAGACCATATCTCATCAGTCCTTTGAGTTGATTCGAAACCAATTTAGCTGCCTCGGCATCGCGAGGATCAATTCCTAACTCGGAATAAATATCACTCTCTCCCATTGTTCTTCCACGTCTAAGGGCAATTACAAGCTTTGCATCATACTCCCTTTGTCCAGGTTGATCTGGATCTGAAAAAGCCTCGTGACGGAGGGTATATAGCTCGCTTTCATATTTCTGCAAAATTAATTCTTTGAGTCTTAATTCATTGCGAAGTTTAACGTTCTCATCTTTTAGATCAGAGACTTCCTTGGATAGGTCAGGTCGTTGATTGGAGTTCTCTGAGCGTCGGCTCGTTTCAACCATCTCGATTATGTAATTATTCAGAGAAGTCCCTCTTTCTTTTGATGCCGCCCTCCACTCTTCGATTAGTTCTTTTGAGGGCGGATATATCAAGAATTGAATTTGCTCTGGACGAGGCATAAGCTATGATTATACGTTCAAGTATTTAAAGTGAACTAGTACTAACATCTATTCCCAGGAGAGAACAATTGGGTTTCTAATTTTTGCGGTGTTATTATGCGCATACTTCGTCCTGCCCCAGCATGGCATTCACGAGATGATGGTAAGAACGAAGCGAGAAAAGACAGATATATTTTCATCGCAGTTGAGAGCAGTAGCAAGTGATACATTCAAAGATCCGAACGACGTGAACGTGTTATCTCTAACCGATTTGCTGGACATTCAGTACAGGTTAGATGAAATGAGCGAATGGCCTTTCAGTTTTTATGAAATCTTGCACATCGGATTGATCACTATAATACCATTGATCGTCTTGAGCTTGGAATTATTGCCTGGTGTTATTAAATGAACTCCCATGAAACGCACCTGGAGAGAACTATCTCGCTAATACCGCTTCCTTACTACTGGGCAGGGACATTTGCAGGAGAGGTACTTTTCTTGATTTCAGTTATCATTTTGACATTTTTTGAAAAATCATTCGAATACATAATCTCTTTCTTTATTCTTTCAACTTTAATCGCCCTGCAGATTGTGTTTGTCGCCTGGGCTCATGAGAAAATAAGATATCTAAGAGATATTTTTATCGATATGATCGAATTGCCAAGAGAAGAAATCTTGAAGTGGTATGAAGGCCAGGAAGCAAATATATTCAATAACAAAATGATGGTATTGACTGGAGTCTCTATAACCGTATTCGCCCATCTTCTAGGTTTGGACAATTTGGGGTTCCATCCGAAGTCGTATTATGTATTAATTTTTATTAAGTTTTATTATTTTTTAGCGCATTATGTAATGGGGGCCAGTCTATATACACTGATTGCCACGGCGTTTATGGTTTACAAAATGGGCAAACTTCCCCTACGTGTTAGTGTTCTACTCTCCAAGAATATCCAATTCAAGGGCGTGCTTTACTCAAAATTTACCCTTTGTGCAGCCTGCGTTTATCTTATTTGGGGATTTTTTCACATGTCCACCCCCAGCGGGTTGTCTACTTTGCAGAGCAAACTCTGGTTTTCGAGCTTTGCCGTATTATTATGCGCATATTTCATTCTGCCGCAGTATAGCCTTCATCAGATGATGATAGAGACGAAAAAAGAGAAATTGGGGATGTTTTCATCGAGGTTGAAAGATAAGGCTGAGGAAGCCATCCGGAACCCGACAAAAGAAAATGCCTCAATTCTAAAAAATATGCTGGATATTCAATGTCAATTAGACGAGATGTGCAAGTGGCCTTTTGGCTATTATGAAATTTTGCACATTGTATTAATCGTTATAATACCTTTGATCGTGGTAGCGCTGGAAATAAAATTTGGCGTAATAAAATAAAATATTCATAAGTTTATTTTTGAGGACTAATCAGGATTCCAGGGATTTGATGACCCTCGCCAGCCTTATTATTCCAGCAGATATATTATCCTCGTCGGAATTCGAGAAGTTAAGCCGCATGGTATTCATGCCGCCTCCGTTCGCATAGAATGCCTCCCCAGGCACAAAAGCCACATTCTCTTTTAGGGCCAGGTTGAACAATTCAAGGGATGACATCTTCTCCGGCAGAGTGACCCAGAGAAACATGCCTCCCTCCGGCCTGGTGAAGCTGACATTCTCTGGGAAGCTCTCCCCCATCATCTTCACCAACTTTCGTAACTTAGCTTCAACCCATTCTCGCTCCAGTCATAAACGGGATGGCTCATGCGCCTGTGGCCTGAAGCCTGCAAGGCCTGCACCACAATCGGCACGGTGATGGTGGCATCGGAGAAGACCTGCACCTTGCTTGCCTCCTTCTTCACCTTGCCCCAGGAGACTGCCTCCTCGAAGGTGCAGCCGGAAAGGCCCCCCCAGTGCGGAGCGTCTGTGGTGTACTGAAGAGCATAGCTATGCCCTCCTGAATAGTTGCCGATGAGCTCGGCTATGACTTCCGTCTGCTGGATGAAGTTCTTGGGCACACCTCCGCCGATGTAAATCACCCCAGTCTTGGCGGACTTCTCCACCATTCGTGTGATCTCGTCCACGTCCTTGATCTGATCGACCATGATGCTGTTGCCCTCACGCAGAGCCATGACCATGCCTATGCCCCAGGAGCTGTCTCCAAGAGCCGGCACGAAGATGGGAACTCCCGATTTGTGCGCAGCGCCAAGGATAGTAGTATCCGGCAGACCCTTGCCCACCATGTACATCAGCTCGCGTGAGGAATAGCGGTGGTTGGGGTCGAGGCCTTTCACAAAATTGGATATGTAGTTATCGGCTTTGTGAAGCTCAACCTCAGACACGAAGACGTCGTAGATCCGATCGATCTTGCATTCATTGAGGTAGGCATCGTCTGCACAGGCGCTGCCGCGGTAATGAACTATGCCAAGTCCCTCGCACAGGTCGTGAAAGAGATTGGCACCCGTGCTCACCAGGCAGTCTACCTTTCGCTCCCGCAAGAGGTAAGCTATGAACTCGCCGAGGCCCGCAGGCACCATCGCACCTGCCAGACCGAGGAAGATTGTGACATCCTCATCCATCATTCGTTCCCAGACGCGCAGGGATGCGCCGAGCTGGCCTCCTTGGAAGCCCATCTTGCCCATATCCCTTACCAGATCGGCTACACCCCGGTCCTTCATAGGAATTGTAGTCCTTATCTTTTCGCCGTTGCAAATATAATCATGACTGTGATCTTGATCCATTTTGTACCACTCCGGAGCTGTTCTCAACAGTTCGGCCTGGAGACGTTTAAAGATTATCCCATCTCAGACTAAAGGAGTTCAGCATGAAGCTTTATATAGCAAAAAGGTCTCTAAAGCAAAGTTCGATACGATTTTGGCCTCGGCTTAAGCGGATGCGGTTAATCGTATGTTCGTAATCTGTGATTTTGATTAAGTATGGGGAAGGCGCGATGAAGGCAGGTTCAGGGCGGGGGCAGGAACAAATGGAGAAGGCGGAGAATCATGTGGAAAGCTGAAGATTCTATCGAGCTCTACGGAATAGAGAATTGGGGCAACGGTTATTTTTCAGTAAATGATAAAGGCAATATTATCATATTCCCCAATAAGGATCGCACCCAATCCGTGGATATAATGGATCTCATCGAAGAGATAGAGAAATCCAGAGATCTCGAGTTTCCCGTGCTCCTGCGATTTCCTCAGATGCTGGAAGACCGGATCAATGAAATCACCGGGTCCTTCTTGGGATCCATAGAAGAATTCTCCTACAAAGGCACTTATCAACCTATATTTCCCATGAAGGTCAACCAGAGAAAAGAGGTCATCGAATACATCATCAAATACGGAACCAAACACAAGATCGGCCTGGAGGTAGGAACGAAGGCAGAGCTTCTGGCGGCCCTATCGCTCGGTTTGCCCAAAGAGGCGCCCCTTATTTGCAACGGCTACAAGGACGAGGATTATCTGCGACTGGCTCTTAGCATCCATAATATAAATAATATAATTATTGTAGTAGACCTTTTTGAGGAGATCTTCGATATCCTGAAGTATGCAGATATCATGGGCATCGTTCCTCGCATCGGCATGAGGGTTAAGCTCTTTGCCCGCGGCTCAGGCAGATGGGTGGAATCAGGAGGTGAATCTGCCAAGTTCGGCCTCTCCACCAGCGAGGCTCTGGAGCTGATGAAGATACTGAAAGAGAGAGGTATCACAGACAGCCTGAAGATGATCCACTTCCACATCGGCTCGCAGATCACGGATATCAGA
>Ga0182027_10011337_pt1 | contig 12612 bp, 9 predicted proteins | sample 712E1DmetaG_FD_121300 | JGI IMG/M metagenome (GOLD analysis project Ga0182027, IMG submission 121300) | Permafrost microbial communities from Stordalen Mire, Sweden - 712E1D metaG (Illumina Assembly) | ecosystem: Environmental > Terrestrial > Soil > Wetlands > Permafrost | place: Sweden...
CCGCCAGCTCGCCATGTTCGGAGGCACCACCACGGAATAATACGCCGCTTCCCGCCCCGGCAGGCCGGGGTTGCTCACCACGCCATTGCTAAAAGCCAGCGGGTTGACCGGGATGGTATATCCACTTCCAATCCCCCGGCTCGCCAGGGTATAGCTCATCGGAGTCGTTCCGCTGTTATTGATGATTCCGATATAGTAAGTTCCCGGCACCAACGGGTTGCCCATCCCCATCGCCAGAACTTGGCCGTACGCAACCGTCGAGTCCGCGTTGTAGTAGTCACCCGTCCAGTCGTTGCCCGCCCCCCACAGATAGCCACTGGGCCAGGTGGGGCTTTCAAAGGTGCCCCAATTTAGGCCGTTGCCCGGAGGCAACTGGTCCCGGCATACGAACAGGTTGGGGCTTCCGCTGGTGATGTTGGTCAGGCGCACATCCCACCCCAGCAAATTGGGATTGCTGGGCACATTGATGACGAAATACTGCCACTTGCCCGCCGGCTGGTTGGCGATATTGGCGGTATTCCCCGCGCCATCGAAAACGACCGGAGCCGCCGTCAACTGGCTTCCCGTCAACACAAAACTACCCAGGGCGGTCGTTGGCGAATAGACCCCAATGTACCAGACATCCGCCGGATGGTTGGGTTGTTGCAGAAAACTCAGGGTGCTGGAAAGATCCGCGTAGCCGAGCGAACCGTATGCGTAAGAATCCAAAGGATTGTTCCGATAATTCCACGCGCTGGGCACCGCATTGCGGCGAATGGCGATTTCCGTCCCCGCCGGCGCATTGGCCAACTCCAGGTCCCACCCCAATGAACCGATCTGCTGCGCAGTGTTGACCACCGTGTAGTAACGCCATCCCACCCGGTTCGGCGCGTCGTTCGTAATGGCAAACACGTAATTGGTCAGGGTGATGACGGGTTGGCCGTTGACCAGCGAGCAGGTGTACGCGCCGCTCCCATAGACCGTCACGTAAAAGGTGCCGTCGCTCAAGACCGGCGGCACCAGCGTCACGCTGTTGCCGACTCCGCCGGGGGTGTCGGAGAATGCGTCGTTGACAAATTCATTGGGAACATTGTCCCGCCGCACCGCCACACTGGGACTGCCCACGGTCGGAAGGGTGTTGACCTGCCAGGCAATCTGCTGCACCGGCACTTGCACCAGGAAGCTGGTGTAACCATAACTGGTCGCGTTGAGGGTGATGGAATTGGTCGAACCGAACGCGATGGTCGTGACCGGTTGCTGACGCGAATCCAGGCTGAACACCAGGCCAGGATCGCCCGTCACCCCCACGAAATACTGGCTCCCCGGATTCAGATACGTCGGCACCACCAGCATTTGTCCCGTCTGCGTCAAATCGTATGAGGCGGGATGCGGGGCAGCCGTTTGCAGGACATAAAGTTGATTGGCCAGCCCGTTCAGTCCCAACTGCCAGGCCAGCGTGTTCGCGGGAATGGTCGTCTTGAAAAAGTGCATCCCTTCCGCGCCCATCTTGACGTTCAGCGCGCTGCTGCTCCCATCCGCCGCCAACGCCGGCAACGGCTGCACATACGCTTCTCCGGAAACCAGGTTCCACTGCGCTCCCGGCGAGGCGCGCACCAGCAAAAACCAGTTCTGTCCCGGGGCAAACTGATTGGCGGTTTGCGAGAGCACAAAACCATCCGATCCCACGCGCGTGGAAGCGTAGTTGTAAGAGTTGGTCGCGGGCGGCGAACCGTATTCCAGATAAACATCCGCTTCCCCGCTCACGACATTTAAAGCCGTGCGCCAGACCGTGTCAGCCGTGGTCTGGGTCGTAATCGCAAAATAATAATCGCCGCCACTCGCGCTGTGATTCGTAAAGCCCGTGGTTCCCGCGTCCGTCGCGCCGGGGTCCCACGTCAGGGGGGTGGTGGAGGCCAACTCCGCGCTCAGGATGTAATTCGCCGAACTCGCCGCCCCCGCCGGCAAATTGACTCCAATAAAATAGGTCGAGTTCGTCGCCTCCGCGCTGTTGAAAATAATCGTCTCAACCGTCGGCGCGGAACTCACCTTGTCGTAGGCGTACTGGCTGGGAAGCGCATTGCGGAGGACGTAAAGCAACGGCGTGGTGGCGCTGGTGGAACTGACCGTCAACCGCCAGCCCGTCAACAAATTCGACGGCACGTCCACCTGGAAATACTGCCACGCCCCGCTGCCGCTGTTGTTGAGGATTCCGGTGGTGGAGAAAACCAGCGGTTTCAACACCGGGTAAGCCGCCGAACGCAGATCGCTGCGGTTGGTCGTCACCACCGCCGTAAATGCCTGGCTGGCGGAATCGGCCGGGGTTGAAATGCGCAGACCGTAATTCCCGGCCGCGTACTCGGACAGTTCCAGGTTGATCTCGTTGGTCTGGCCGGAAAGACGGGCGATAAAATCAAAATCCGTGTCGGTCGGCGCTCCGCCCTTCTTGAGCAGCACGTAGGAATAAGCCGTCACATTATTTGAAACCACCACCGAAAGGTTGGTGACCCCGGCGGCGGGGGTGAAGGTAAAGTTGGTTCCCGCCCCAGGGGCATTGGTGCCGGTGAAAGATTGGGCGAATCCTGAAAAAGCGCCCCAAAGCGCCGAAACTGCCACCAAAATACGAGCTATGTTCTTCATAATGAATGAGATGCACTTGGCCGGGCGTTCACTACATCATGAAACACGGCTTTGCTTTTATATTCTGCTTGGCTCTACGCGGAGAAGTCATCCTGCCCGCGAGCATTAAACCGAAGCTTTCCTCTTTTTGAGGAAGGCTAACCATTACCATTATCCAAGCTCATGCGCAAGATTATTCATAAACTATTATTCGTGGCCCCAATCGTTAGCGACTTTTCGGGGAGACCGTCTCGGTCGCATCCGTCGGCGTCTCGCCGACGGAATCTTTCGTCCGAAACGGGTCCACTTTTTGGGTGAGTCCGCAAGCCCGTCGCCAAGGATTCGGGTTCGTGGATTTACTGGATGTGTCTGGGCGGATGAATTGAAGTTCCGCCTCAGCCCCCGATTTCCTTCACATATTCCGCGGCGCCAAGCAACCCATCCAACTCGCCGGGCTGGGCGAGCTTGAGCTGGAAAAACCAGCCCGCCCCGTAAGGATCTCGGTTGACCAATTCGGGGTGCTGCGCCAGTTCCTGGTTGATGGCCGTGACTTCTCCACTGACCGGCGAATAAATGTCGCTGGCCGTCTTGACCGACTCCACAACCGCGCAGGCCTCGCCGGCTTTGATCCGGCGGCCCAGCGCGGGCAGTTCCACAAAAACAACGTCGGTGAGTTCGTGCTGGGCGTGGTCGCTGATGCCAATGGTGGCCACGCCGCCGCGGACGCGCGCCCACTCGTGCGTTTTGGCGTGCTTTACGTCGTCGGGAATCTGTTTGCTCATGTTTTTTGACCGGGAGTTTGCGCGGATTGGAACGGTTGGAAAACTCTTTCAGGCTCGGCGGTAAAGGGGCTTGGTCGCGATGGTCGCCGGAGCATGTTTGCCCCGGATTTCAATTTCAATGGGGCTGTTGGCCCCGGCCATCTCCGGCGGCACATAACCCAGCCCGATCCCAATGCCAAGCGACGGGCTTTGCGTTCCGCTGGTGACCTGGCCGATAAGCCGCCGGGCCGGCCCGGCGCTCCAAATGGGATACTTCGGCCGGGGCGGCGCGGACTTTTCCGCGGATTTGAACGCCACCAGCTTTTTGGCCGTGCCCTTGGCCTTCTGTTCCGCCAGGACAGGCCGGCCCACAAAATCACCCTTTCCCAGCGCGACGAACACCCCCAGGCCCGCCTCAATCGGCGTGGTGTTTTCGTCCAGTTCATGGCCGTAAAGAGGGTAACACACTTCCGTCCGCAAGGTGTCCCGCGCGCCCAGGCCGGCCGGCTTCAAACCGAACGGGCCGCCCGCCTCCAGGACTTTGTTCCAGAGGGTCGCGGTAATCTCCGCCGGCGCCACCATTTCAAATCCGTCCTCCCCGGTATAGCCGGTGCGCGAAACATAGATCGGACGGCCCAGAAATTCGCGGCGGGCGATGTCATTTTTCCGCAACGTCCCCGCCAGGCCGTGGCTTGCGTCCCCCGAAAAACAGGCGTCAATAAACTGCGCCACCTTTGGTCCCTGCACCGCCAGCGCCCCGAAATCATCCGACAAATTCTTCAAATCCACCGCCGCGCGATTTGGAAAACCGGCCAGTTGTTGGTTCAGCCAGGCCACGTCCGCCGCGATGCGGGCGGCGTTGACCACCAGCAGAAACTCTTCCGCCTGCACTTGATACACGTACAGGTCATCTATCGCGCCCCCGCGTTCGTTGCACATCAAGGTGTACTGTCCCTGCCGGATTTGCAGCTTGCGCAGGTCATTGGTCAGGACGCGGTTGAGAAACTCCGGCGCGCCGCCGCCGCGCACCGCGATTTGGCCCATGTGGGAAATATCAAACAGTCCCGCCGCCGTGCGCACCGCCTGGTGTTCCTCCAGGATGCTGGAGTATTGCACCGGCATCTCCCAGCCGCCGAAATCAATCAGCCGCGCGCCCAGTTTTACGTGGGCCGCATATAGTGGCGTGCGTTTAAGCATGAGTTCTCAAGGTCGTGGTTCCGGCTGCCTTCAATTCATCAACCCTCTTAGATAAACATGCCCATCGCCATTCCGCAATCGGAAACCAGTTGCAGAAAGTTCCCTCGTTTGCCATTCGCCTCGCTCCGGCAGCGCCGCTACGTTTCTTCTTCCACCACCGTCTCGGTGTGCGTGACTTCTTCCAGGTGCTCTTTCTTCTTCAGCCCCAGATAGACGATTCCGCCAACCAGGCTCCAGAACAGGCTGCCCGCGTAGGCCAGCAGCGAGAGCGACAACGCCGAGGTCTTCGGAACCCCGATTTCCGGGACGGCCAGCATCAAGACAAACAGGTTTTCCCGCACCCCCAGTCCGCTGGGCGTGATCGGCAGGGCGGAAATGCAGAATATCATCGGCACGATCACCAGCCAGGACAGGGGCGAAACCGGCGCGCCCAGTCCGGCGGACAACACCATCAGTTGCAGCACGCAGGCAAGGTTGACCATCACCGAAAGGCCCAGCGTTTTGAGCACGAATCCCTTGCTCTTGCCGAAATGCCGGCACGCATCCAGCGAGCGTTCCAGCAATTCGCCCTTGGGAAACCGCCGCAACCAATGCCGCGCCCGCGGAAACCGCCGCGACACGCCCCCCCAAAAGGCCACGCTCAGCACCGCGCTCGCCCCGCCCAGCATCAGCACAATCAGCAACGCCGGCGCCCCCAGTTGGCGATGGCGCCGGAGCAAGTCAAGGTTGGGGCCCATCATGACCACGGCGAACAGGAGCATCGCCCACAATCCCACCAGCCGGTCCACAAACACCGTCACCACCGCCTCGGCTTTTTTGTGGTGCGTCTCTCTCGCCGCATACAGCGCCTTGATCACGTCCCCGCCCGTCGAGCCGAGCAGGAAGGAGTTGAAGAATTGGGCCACGAACGTAATCCCGGTGGCGCGGCCCCAGGACAAATGCAGCCCCTGCACTTCCAGCACCATCCGCCAGCGAGCCACCCCCAGCAGCAGAGTCAACAATACGCACAACAGCGAAGCCCCCAGCGCCAGGGGCTGAACCTGGCAAAGCGTGTGCCAAAGCTCGCGCGGTCCGGTCGTCCAGGCAAAGCGCCATTGCTCCACGCGGCTAAGCTGCTCCCAATTCAATCCCTGGCCCGCCACCGACGCCTTTCCTTCGCTCAGGAAAATGGACTGGAAAATCCACGCCAGCAACATCACGCACAGCGTCACCCTCCAACCCACGCGCCAGCAGGCCTTCAGCCCCTTCATTCGTCACCCCAAAGCTGCTTGATGTGCGCCACCCCTTTCCGCGCCTCTTCCTCCGTCATCCGCGGGCTGAACTCGAACACCTTGACATGCTCCGGCTTCACCATCGGTTTGAGCGCGGCAAAATCAATCATGCCGCTCCCCGGCGCCCGATGGTCGTGCCCGGGAAACTCCACGTCATGGATATGAAAGCCGATCAACCGCTCCGCCAGCGATTCCAGGTGCAGGGCGTGGGAAATGAAACCCAAATTCTCCTTGATCTGCGCGTGGCCGGTGTCGTGCCAATAACCGACGCTTGGACGATTGAATTCGCGCAGCAGAAACCTCAGATCGTCCTCCAGCGGGATTTCCTCCAGGGCGGCGCGGTTTTCCACGCCCAATCTGATGCCGCGCGCCTCCGCCTCCACCGCCAGACGCCCCAGCATTTCGCCCGCCAGGTCCATGGGCTCCACTTTTTTCTCCTCCCGTTTTTCCATCAGCTCGGCGCAGAGCTTCTCGTATTTCGGCGTGTCCTTTTGCCCGTTGCCCGCCATTTCCAGAAGTTTGTCCGTGAACTCCTTCATTTCGATGGCGCCCAGGTGCAGCACCACCACCGGCGCTTTCAGGCGCGCGGCGGTCTCCAGGGTTTTCATGGTGTGACGCCAGGCGTTCTCCCGCTCGCGCGGGTTGGGCGAGGAAAAACGGTACAGATTCGGCGCGGCGTGGTTGACCCCCATGGGCAGCGGACAAAAATTGTGGAGCGAGGAAATCTGGATTTCCCCGGCATCCACCGCCTCGATGATCCCCGGCAGCAGGCTGATGCGGATGCCGTGGCTCAGTTCGGCCCGGGCAAAGCCCAGCCCCTGGATTTCGCGCAGCATGGCGCGTCCATCCGTGTGGCGATGCGAGTTCCAGCAACTGGAAAATGAATACATGACAAAAAGCCGGGCGCAGTCCGGTTGAAGACAACGCCCGGCGGTGAGTCTGCAAAACGGGTCACAGGTCGGCGTAACGGGCGGTTAGCATGGCGGAAAACCGGGCGGCCTTCATTTTGCGGCGCTTGCGTTCGCTGGGCTTTTCAAAGTGCCTGTGATTGCGCACTTCCTTCAACGTCCCTTCGCGATCAATCTTCTTCTTCAGCCGTCGCAGGGCCTTGTCCACCGGTTCGCCTTTTTTTAGTCTAATTTCGGTCAATAATTCTCACTTCCTCTCCGCGTTCGCGCCGGGCCTTTTTGCCCCGCGCTTTTAAATGGTTGGATACCATGCTCGCACGTGGCCCGAGTGTCAACCGTCAAAAAGCCAGATTTGGATTGCCAGATGGCGGCGATTCTTTAGCATCCACCTTCCGCCCCATTGCGGGGCCGGCATTGGATATGAAAGATTACAACATCGCAGTCATCGCCGGCGACGGCACCGGACCGGAGGTCATTCGGGAAGCCATCAAGGTTCTGGACGCCGCCGCGGCCAAATTCAACCTCCAACTCGATTACACCCACTACGACCTGGGCGGCGCCCGCTATTTGCGCACCAAGGAGCCGCTCCCCGACAGCGTGGTGGAGGAGTTGCGCGGATTCCCGGCCATCCTCCTCGGCGCCATCGGCCATCCCGACGTCAAGCCCGGCATCCTGGAAAAGGGCATCCTGCTGCGCCTGCGCTTTGAGCTGGAACAATACATCAATTTGCGCCCCGTCAAGCTTTACGACCAACGCTTCTGCCCCCTCAAAGACAAGACGCCGGAGGACATAGATTTTGTCGTCGTCCGCGAGAATAACGAGGGCCTCTACACCGGCGCGGGTGGGTTTGTTTTCAAGGGCACCCCTCATGAAATTGCCCTCCAGGAAAGCGTCAACACCCGCCGGGGCGTCGAGCGCTGCCTTCGTTTCGCCTTTGAATTGGCCGCCAAACGCCGCCGCGGCAAGCCCTGGCGCGGCCTCAAGTCCGAAGACCTTGCCGCCGGCAAAACCGCCCAGCTCACCCTCTCCGGCAAAACCAACGTCCTGACCTACGCCTTCGATTTGTGGGAGCGCGCCTTCCACCACGTCGGCCAAAAAGACTTCCCCCGCGTCAAACGCGATTACGCCCACGTGGACGCCACCACCATGTGGTTTGTCAAGAATCCCGAGTGGTTCGACGTCATCGTCACCGACAACATGTTCGGCGACATCATCACCGATCTGGGCGCGATGTTGCAGGGCGGCATGGGCATTGCCGCCGGCGGCAACATCAACCCGCAGGGCGCCAGCATGTTCGAACCCATTGGCGGCAGCGCGCCCAAATACACCGGCCTGGGCGTGATCAATCCTTTGGCCGCCATCTGCGCCGGGCAGATGATGCTGGACTTCCTGGGCGAGCACAAAGCCGCCCAGGCCGTCGAGGCGGCCGTGATCAAAGTCACCCGCGAAAAAATCAAAAGCCTCGCCGCCGGCAAGATGGGTTTTTCGACCTCGCAGGTCGGCGATTTGGTGGCGGCGGCGCTATAATCCCGGCGCCGGGTTGCGCCGGCGGGGTCGCGCGGCATCCGGAACCGCCCGGAGCCTTGGGCCGCTCCGCTTGGTTTGGGCACATTGACTCATGCGTTGTTTCAACCACAAAGACAAGGAAGCCGTGGCCGAGTGCAGGTTCTGCGGCAAGAATGTTTGTGACCAATGCGCCGTCCAGCTTGGCCCCGGCCGGGGTGTCGCCTGCTCCACCCAGTGCGAGCGGGTGGCGCGCGCGGCCTTGCGCAAGCACGAGATCCGCCAGCGCCTGGCGGCGGTTGCCTTCATCGTGGTTTCTCTGGCGCTGACCGTGGTTCTTGCCCTGTCCATGCAAAGGCGGGGCGGCCCCTGGCTGTTGTTCCTTTTTCCCTTTGCCGTTGGGGCGGCCATGATGACTTGGTTCGTCTTTTATTCCTGCTGGAATTTTTACATGTGGACGACGCGCGGCGCTCCCTTCCACCCCGGCGACGCCGTGGTGGTCACAGAAGGCCCGCACAAAGGAATCCAGGGCGAAGTCGCGCGCCTGTCCGCCCGCAGTTCTACCACCGTGGTCGTGGCCTTGACGGTGGAGGGCGAGCCGGTCGTCCACCATTTCGGCTGGGAGGAGATTCGCAGAATCAAAAACCCCCCGCCCGCCCCGCGCGCCTGAACCGCCCTCCAGCCACGCCACAATCTGTCCATTCTTCGGGGAGCGCACGTCCCGATTCCGAATCGGGATGCCGTGTTCGGCGCCCTCGCCGAACACATCTTTCAGAATCCCTGCCTTGCACTACCGCGAACGGACTTTCTTGACAAACCGCTCCATCCGTTCCATGGCAATTTCAATGCGGTCCAGCGCCGTGGCAAAACAACAGCGCAGATACCCTTCGCCGGTCGGGCCGAACGCGCTGCCCGGCACACACGCCACCTTCTCGGCTTCCAGCAATTTGCGCGCGAATTCCTTCGAACCAAGCCCGGTGGATTGAATGCACGGAAACGCGTAAAAAGATCCGCGCGGCAGATGGCACGGCAGCCCCATTTCATTGAACGCGCTCACGATAAAATTCCGGCGCGCCCGATACTGCTCGCGCATCTCAATCGTGTCGGCTTCGCCGTGCTCGATGGCTTCCAGCGCCGCTTCCTGGCTGATGATGCTGGCGCAGAGCATCGAATACTGATGCACCCGCATCATGGCCTCAATGATCGCCGCCGGTCCGCAGGCGTAGCCGATCCGAAATCCAGTCATCGCGTAAGCCTTGGAAAATCCGTGCAGGAATATCGTCCGCTCTTTCATCCCGGGCAGCGACGCGATGCTGACGTGTTCGCCTTCGAACGTCAGTTCCGAATAGATTTCGTCCGTGATGACAAGCAGATTGTGCCGTTGCGCCACTGCGGCGATTTTTTGCAGCTCCTCGCGGTCCATCGTGCCGCCCGTCGGATTGGTCGGAAAATTTAAAACCAGCGCCTTGCTTTTGGGAGTGACCGCTTTTTCGATGGCCGCCGCCGTCACGGAAAAGGCGTTCTCCGGCCGGCAGGAAACGTCCACCGCCACGCCCCCGGCCATGGCGATGCCCGGCGCGTAGCTCACGTAGCACGGTTCGTGATAGATCACTTCGTCGCCGGGGTTGATGACGGCGCGGAACGCCAGGTCCATCGCCTCGCTCACGCCCACGGCGATGAGGATTTCGCGCTCCGGATCGTAGGCGGTCTGGAAATGTTTTTTCACGCTGGCGGAGATGGCCTGGCGCAGGCTCAGCAGGCCCAGGTTGGAAGTGTAGCCGGTTCGGCCGCGTTCCAGCGCGTAGATCGCCGCCTCCCGAATATGCCAGGGCGTGACAAAATCCGGCTCCCCCACGCCCAGCGAGATGACATCCTTCATGCTCTGCACGATGTCAAAAAAATCGCGGATGCCGGAGCGCGGGATGGCAGCCACGGTTCGCGCGACGAACTGTTGCGGTTCAAATTCCATCAAGCCATTGTAGCGGCGGTCTGTGCCCGCCGCATTATTATTCTTCGCCAATTTGCTGCCCAATTCCAGGGAAAATCCTTGGTTCCGCGATGTTATCAGTGGAACACTAAATTTCGTTGCTCAACGCGCTTTCATGGCCCGTTCTTCAATCCCGAAGGGATTGGAACATTCAGCCCAGGGTTGGCCCGATTCCGAGAGGGCCTACCCTGGGTAGCCCCATTGAAGAGCCACAACCCTGAAAGGGTTGAATATCAAACGCTTATGAAAGAGGGTTAACCCCTTTCAGGGTTGTGATCCGTATCCAACTGGGCGACCACGTTCCCTGCGTGGCGCCAATGTTAAGTCCGCTGGTTATGCCCAAAGACGCAGCCCAATCAGGCCCCAGTACCCATAATAGACTGCGACGGCAGCCATGCTCGCTGCGATGAAGACGGAATGCCAGTAGGTGATGCGCTTCATGGGCGCGCGTCTTTTGCGAAAGACGATATAGAGGCTCGCGACCGCCGCAAGTGGGAAGGCAATACTCAAGAGCATGATGCTGACCGTAAACAAGGAGGGCGCGCCCAATTTGGACACATCCGTGACAAAGCCGAACCTCGTCCCAAACAACGCGATGACAAGGAGGCCATCAAATACCACCAGCATGACCGCGCTGAGGAAGGGCAGAACTCGTATCGCCGTCGGACCGGAGTTGGGCAGTTTGCCCAACAGCTTTCGCAAACCCCAAAACGGCGCGCGGAGGAGCGAACTCACCGTCAACACGGAAACCAATGCGATGCCAACGATCTGTGCCCAGAACCGCCAGGCGGAAACTTTCTTGAAAGTGGACACAGCAGTTTGGATCAGTATCTCTCCATCGGCATCGGGCAATAGCGCGAGGGTCGCGACGGACTGATCCTCCTTGCGAAACAACCGCTCCGATACGGGCACCCATCGCCGGTGCCCAAAACCGTAGATGCTGGTGGAGAGTCCGTCGCCGGTGAAGGCCAGCCTCTCAACATATATCAACCGCTCAAAGCCATACAACCACTGGGAGCGGGGGCTTATGACCTGATAGTATCCGCCATAGTGCCGCCGCAGTTCGATGGGAACGGATGCGGCGGGCGGCATGGCCGGCGGCGTCAAATCGCGAATCACGTATTGGCGCGCCAGTTCTGCCAATTGCTGCATGGCCTTGCCATTCCCTGAATTAATCATGATGGCATAGCCGCGACCATAGCCGGAGAGATAAGCCATATCGGTCAATGCTCCCGCCACTGCGCCGCCGTGTCCGCGAAACACAAAGGGGCCTTCAAAGGTCGCGTAATTGTAAAGCCCGTACCCGGCCACTTTGCCCAATTTTGCCGACGGCAAAGTTTCCGTCGTTTCCATCCGCTCGATGGACGAGGCCCGGAGCAGTTGCCTGCCGTCCAGGCTGCCCCGTTGGAGATAAAACCGCACATAATTGGCCATGTCCTTTGCGGACGCATTGATGGCGCCGGCGGGCCGCAAACCAATGTGCCAATAGGGATACGGCGTGACGCCGTCGGGGTGATACAGCTTTGTCAACTGCTGCTCCACTGCCGGCGTATAAAAATAACTGGCGGTATCCATGTGCAGCGGATTGAAAAAATGTTCCTGCACATAATCTTCAAAGCGCTCCCCGGAAACTTTTTCGATGACCGCCGCGAGCACGGCGGGGCCTGAATTGCAGTAAGACATTCGGCTGCCCGGTGGCCAGCGCGATACGCGTGAGGAAGCGCCAAAGGCCAGGGCGTCCTTCAACCGGATGGGCGTCGGGTCATTGAGCGCATACTCGCGCAGGTGCAGGTCGTCAAAACCCGCGGTGTGTTCCATGAGGTGGACAAGGCGCACGGGGTCGGTTGCCTCCCATGGATTGGAAAAAGCGACGTCCGGCGCCCATTGGTGGACGGTGTCCGTGAGTTTAAGTTTGCCTTTTTCCTGCAATTGGAGCGCGGCCAGGGCGGCGAAGGCTTTGGAGGTCGAGCCGATCCGAAAAAGGGTTTCGGCGGTGACCGCTTTGTTGGCGGCAACATCTGCTTTCCCGACGCCCGCTACCCACTCCGCTTTGTCGCGCGAGACGATGGCAATGGCCGCGCCGGGAGTTTTGGTTTCTCTCAAAACTTTTTCGATGGCGGTCTGCAGCTCGGGGATGGATTTGGGTCCGGGCTTATCTTCGGCTCCGAACGCATCGGACCATGCGGTGACGAATACGAGGAGTGCTGTGGCGATTTGCTTCGTCGAGATCATTTGGCCAAAGACGCGATCATTGTAGCGGCGGTCTGTGACCTTGTCATTACCCACATCTTTTTAGTCATGGGTTAGTATTGCTAATCCTTCGCACATCCACATCAGCCGCTGCCAGCCGCGCCAGATGGTCTGCCAGCCGGGCATCCCATCCTGCTTGC
>Ga0182027_10011338_pt1 | contig 12610 bp, 6 predicted proteins | sample 712E1DmetaG_FD_121300 | JGI IMG/M metagenome (GOLD analysis project Ga0182027, IMG submission 121300) | Permafrost microbial communities from Stordalen Mire, Sweden - 712E1D metaG (Illumina Assembly) | ecosystem: Environmental > Terrestrial > Soil > Wetlands > Permafrost | place: Sweden...
GCCAATCTGGGCAATGCCAATATGACCCTCAATTTGGGAGGGCCAACCAGCGCCGTGCATTTCACCGAAAAAAATTCCGGGACGATCACTCACTTCGGCGCCTTGATTGGCGGCACCAACACGCAGTTGGCGTCGGTGGAAACTTATGTGATCGGCGAGGCGAACCTCAATACAACTTTTGCCGGGACCATCTCCGGCAGTTCCGCCTCGCTCCAAAAAGCCGGTACCGGCACTTTCACCTTGACCGGCAACAATACCAACACGGGTACCACCGTCGTCAATAACGGTTTTCTGCAAGTAGGCGATGGCGTGACGACCAGCGCGGGGAAGCTCGGTCCCGGCGCCATTACCATCAATAGCAGCCCCACCCTGGGCACGCTGGTTTTCAACAAGCCGGATGATTTCACGGTCTCCAACACCATCAGCGGGGGCGGGATTTTGATCAAGACAAACACAGACAACCTGACTTACAGCGGCACCAACAATATGTCTGGCACCGTCATTGTCAGCGAAGGCACCTTGTCGCTGGCCGGGTCGGGCACCATTGGGGCACAGGTTTTCCTGACCAGTGGAACCTTCTATAACGTGGCGGGTAATCCGTCATTTGTGCTGGGTTCGACCTTGTACGGTTTCGGCACAGTCAACGGATTGCTGACGGCAGCGGGTGGAACCATCAGTCCGGGCGTCAACAACGTGGTGGGCTCGGCGGATGCGGGGGCCACGTTGAATTTTGCCAACGGCTTGACTGAAAATGGCGGCGTCATCAATGCAATTGAATTGTCCAGTCTTGGCAACCCCACCAACGATCTCATCAATGTCACGGGCGACCTCAACGCCAGTGGCTTGAATAGTTTTACCCTCAGCCGTTTTGGGGGCGGACAGATTCCAAACGGCACTTACACATTACTTGCCTACAGCGGCAGTTTTGCCAGCGGCAGTCTTGCCAACTTTTCGGTCACCGCGGCCAACAATGCCTGTGTCCTCGCCAATCCGCCTGGCGCAATCACAGTAACGCTCACTACGCCTCCGCGTGGCTCAACGAATTTGACCTGGGTGGGCAGTGACCCCAGCGGGGCCAACTGGGACCTCAGCACCAGCAACTGGGTTAATGGGGTGACGTCCTATAATTTCAAGACCGGTGACAGCGTGCGCTTCGACCAGGTCGGCGCCGCAAATCCGACGGTAAATTTGAATATCAGCGTGGCGCCATCCTCGACGAACTCGGTGGTGGTGAGCAATACGGCCAGTTACACCATCACTGGCTCGGGCGCCATCGCCGGTTCAACCGGATTGGTTAAAACAAATTCTGGAACCCTGAATATGCTGACGGTGAACAGTTACACCGGGCCTACCGTCATTGGCGGCGGGACGCTCGTCGTCTCGACTCTGGCAAATGGCGGTAATGCTTCGAGCATCGGCCAGGCCGCCAGCAATCCGACAAACCTGGTGTTCTATGGAACGACCTTGAGCTACACCGGCCCGAGCATAGCCACCGACCGCGGTGCGACCTTGAATGGGTCCGGCGGAATCTTTAACGTGATTGCCGGCACGACGCTTACGCTTAACGGCATAATCACTGGTCCTGGCGCGCTCACCGTAAATGGTGGCGACAACACTGCCATTTTGACTCTGGCCAATGCCAATACTTATGCCGGCGGCACCGTCCTCAGCAACGGCGTGCTGGCATTGGGATCCAATCTCGCCAACAATGATGGAGCCGGCCACAGCGGCGTCGGGCCCACCAACGAGCCGGTTACCTTCTATGGTGGCACCCTGCAATTGTTCGGCACAGAGGACGGTGTCAATTACAACACGTTTTACAACCCATTGGTGGTGCCCGCCGGCCAGACCGGAACGCTGTATATGTTCCCCCGCGGACCCGTCAACAGCGGAGCCAACTCTGGATTGCAAAGCAGCCTGACGGGCGGCGGCACCTTGAATCTGGTGGTCAACTATCTGCGGGATGATCTGAGCGGTAACTGGTCGGCTTTCAATGGATTGATCAACGCGACCTCCCTAACCGGCTCGGACGAAATGCGCATTAACAACAACTTCGGTTATGCGAATGCCACGTTCTTCTTGAACGACGGGGTCATACTGTGTCGCTCCTACACCGCCAACACCACCAATGACATCGGCGCATTGAATGGAAGCAGTCTGTCCACGGTGGGCCCCGGAACCGGTAGCGGCCCGAATCCGACCTACCGCGTCGGCTGGCTGAACACGGACGCAATGTTTGGCGGCACCATCGCGGATGATGGTTCAACGACCATCATCAAGGTTGGCAGTGGCCGATGGACCGTGAGCGGGTACGCCGTCTACACCGGTCCGACGATTATCAGCAATGGCGTGCTCGCCGTGCAAAACGGGATGTCCAGCACCAATATCAATGTTGCGGCCGGCGCCTTCCTCGATGTTTCCACACCCGGCACGTTGTACCTCTACACCGGGCAAACCCTCGGCGGCAACGGAACGGTTTTGGGAAGTGTTGATACCACCGGCGGCGGAACCATTGCTCCAGGCTCCTCCATCGGCACACTTACGGTGACCAACACGGCAACGCTTGGCGGAATAGCGTTGATGGAAGTCAATCACAACAACGGCGTGCCCATAAGCGACCAATTGGTCGCCCCGGCCATCAGTTTGGGCGGAACGCTGTCCGTGGAAGTCCTCGGCTCGAGGCTTCAAATCGGCGACACGTTCCACCTTTTTACTGGCGTGTTGTCCGGCAGTTTCTCGACCAGAAACCTGGGTTACTATACGTGGAACATAACTCAACTGGGGGCGGGCGGCAACGGCACCATCACGGTTACCGGGCTTATGGCGCTGCCTGGCATGGGCGCCACCGTGAGCGGAACGAATGTCGTTTTGAGTGCCTCGGGCGGCTTGTCTAATGGTCAGTTAATCGTCATCACCTCGACCAATGTTTCAGCGCCGCTGAACACCTGGACGACGGTTCAGAACGATGTGTTTGACGGCAGTGGCAATTACAGTTTGACCATTCCGATGAATCCCGGAACTGTTCAGCAGTTCTATAAGCTTGAGGTGTTTTAAGTGGTGGATTCAGCCGGTGTGGAGGCCGAATCCTCCACACCGGCTTTTAACGGAAGGAACGAATGGAGGACCGGTTCCGGGGATGTCCGGCAACAAACAGTTGGTTGGCCGGGTGGAAATGGTTGGAATGGATTTGGAGCTGTAATTCAGGTGACAGCAGGCGGAGTCAACCGGAAAAAATATGAAATTGAAAAATGTGAGAATGTCCGGCACGAGCGAGCGCGGGTTTACGCTTATTGAACTGCTGGTGGTGATCGCCATCATCGCGATTCTTGCGTCCTTGCTGTTGCCGGCGCTCAGCAATGCCAAAACGAAAGCCCGGGGCATCGCCTGTCTGACCAATCAGAAACAACTGGCGCTCGCTTGGAACATGTATGCGGATGATAACAGTGACCAGATAGTCGGCTTCAACACAATTCTCAAACAGGGTAACTGGTGGGTGGATCCTGACGACCTTTCGGGCGTCACGCCGCCAGCTTGGATGTCCGCGGAAGACAAGCAGAAGTACAAAGTCGAGTCGGGATTCATGAAACCAGCGCCGAACCCGCAATATGACGGACCGCTTTACAAGTACGCGCAAAACACCGGCATCCTCCACTGTCCGGGTGACCCGTTTTGCCTGTTGACCATGGCGAATGGGTATCGCTGGGACAGTTACTCCGGAGCGGGCGGGGTTAACGGCGAAGCCGACCCCCACATTGTGAAGCGAACCGGGATCAGGCATGCGAGCGAGCGGTTTTTGTGGGTGGAGGGCGCTGACGCTCGCGGCTTTAACAAGGGTTCTTGGCTGATGAATCCCGGAACAGCGGCGCTGGACTTTTCCGACGCGATATTTGGGGACTCACCGGCTGCTTTCCATGGTGGTAGCACGGCCAGTTTCAGTTACGCAGATGGTCACGTGGCGATGCATAAATGGCAGAACTCGAGTACCATCGCTTATGCCCAGTCCACATCTTCGGGCAAGGATAGTAATACTAGCGAGCCTGCGAAAAAACCGGGCAACGTGGATGCGATCTGGTGTGGCAGGCAATATGCAACTCCCGACAACCCGTGAGTGATGCGGCGCCCTTTTGAATGGCTGTCGGCATTCAAAAACGTCCCGCAAAAAAGCGGGACGTTTTTTTTGCAATTCGCCGTGCTCGGGCGGCGGGAATGAAAACGCAATTTGTAAAATGACGAGTTTTTTCAGACCGGCGTGGCTTTCGGCCATGGGATTTTGTCTTTGTTTGTCAACGCCCGCCGCGACCATCTTCAAAGCCGACCCGGCGGCCAATCTCAATCTCCCCGCCTCCGGGAGCAATAATGTGGCGCCCGGCGCGCCGGATGTTGCGACGTGGAATCATCTGGTGGTCAACCACACCCATTCCGCTTTGGGCGCAAATTTGAAACGGTCGGGAATTGGAATTCTGGATCCCGTCCGCCCGATAACTGTGGCGGCGGGAAACACGCTGCAAATAAACCTGTTGAGCGGCACCCGGGTGAGCGGCCGGGCGTTCTTTTAATCAAGCGAAGAGGTTCATCATGCAAATCGGCCGGATGACAAAAAGGCAGCGCGGATTTACGCTGATCGAATTACTGGTGGTCATTGCCGTCATCGCCATTCTGGCGGCGCTGCTGCTGCCCGCACTGTCGCGGGCCAAGAGCAAGGCGCTGCAAATTTCCTGCCTGACCAACCTCAAGCAATTGCAGCTTTGCTGGCAAATGTATGCCGATGATTGCAACAATGTGCTGGCGTTGAATCCCAAAAATTCCACGACCAACGCCTGGATTCAGGGAGACATGTCGAATGCCGCGGACGCGATCAATGCCGTCCTCCTCCAGTACGGCCAGTTGTTTCCCTATAACAAAAACACGGGCATCTACCGCTGCCCGGCCGATAACCTGCCGGATAAACGATCGACACCGCCAATTTCATTCCGCGTCCGAAGCTATGCGATGAGTTGCTACATGAGCGGGGAAGACGTTGGTAACACGCACTACAGCCTGATCGGTTATCATGTGAATTTTAAGCTTGATGACATTACCAAGCCCAAACCGGCGGACGCTTTTGTTTTTACGGAAGAAGCTGAATTTTCCATTGATGACGGGCATTTCGGCTTTACCCCCAGCGGCTTGCCCGGCCAGGGCCCGGAAAACATCTGGCTGAACGTTCCCGGGCTCTGGCATCGCGGCGCGAATTTTTCGTTTGCGGACGGTCACGCGAGTTTCCGTAAATGGATGGACGGTGCCACCCTGGCCATCAACCATACCGTCTGGAATGATCTGGCGATCCCCAATCATTCGGATTTGCGGTATGTCCAATCCATTCTGGCAACGAAATGAATTTTTGGATCATGCCAATCGGCCGAATCACAAATATTTCCCGGGCAGCCTGGCTTTGCGCTGGAGGATGTGGTCTGTGCCTGTCCCTCGCGCCCGCCGCGACCATCTTCAAAGCCGACTCGGCGGCCAATCTCAATCTCCCCGCCTCCTGGAGCAATAATGTGGCGCCCGGCGCGTCGGATGTTGCGACGTGGAATCATCTGGTGGTCAACAACACCAGTTCCGCTTTGGGCGCGAATTTGAGCTGGTCGGGAATTAAAATTCTGGATCCGGCCGGCCCGATAACCTTCGCGGCGGGAAACACGCTGACCAATGGCGCGGCGGGCATGGATTTGAGTCTGGCGGCGAACAGCCTGACCCTGAGCAACAATGTGGTTTTAAACGCGAACCAGACCTGGAACGTGACGAATGGCCAGACGCTCGCCATCGCCGGGGTGGTTTCCGGCACCCGCGTGCTGACTATCACGAACAGCGGCACGGTTATTTTGGGCGCCGCCAACACGTATTCCGCGGGAACGGCCATCAGTAATGGGATTGTGCAGCCGAATACGGTCAGCAGCTTCGGCACCGGAACCGTGACCAATAGCGGAGGCACATTGCGTTTAAGCGGGTTCCCCGCCGCCGGCATCATGTCCAATGCGTTTTACGTCACCGGGACATCCATGATAGACATGGCGGGCGGAACGGTGGCCTATAATCTTAACGGAGCCTGGTCGGGCAACGGCACCATTCTCATTACCAATGATACGGGGAGCGGTTCCACCCTGACTTTTGGCGGCGGCACGGGCGGCAACATGACAAATTTCACCGGCGCGATAAATGTCATCAGCACCAACGCGGCGGGAACGGGCAGCGCCGGCAATGTGCGGTTTAACAACACCGCGACCGAAAACAACAACGGCAGCGCCAGTGCGAGTTTCAACCTCGGAACCGGCGCGATTAATTTGCAGAGCCGCGATGGGGGGACAATCAATCTTGGGGAATTGACCGGCGGTCCGGCGACTTCCCTGGATGGGAACAGTGGCGGCGGTGGCACAACCGTCTGGAGCATCGGCGGCAAAAACACCAGCACGACTTTTGCCGGAACCATTAAGGACCATGCCACCGGCCAGTTTTCAGCCGTCACCAAGGTCGGCACGGGCACGCTGACGTTGAGCGGCAACAATACCTATTCCGGCGTGACCACCATCAGCGCCGGCGTGTTGCAAATTGGCGATGGGGTCACCCGTGGTGCGGGAATACTCGGAACCGGCCAGGCCGCAAATTCAACCGTTGGAACCGTCGTCACAAATAATTCCATCCTGATTTTTGCGCGACCGGACGCCATGACGGTCAGCAATGTCATCAACGGCAGCGGTAATCTGGTGCAGGCCGGTGCCAGTGTTTTGACGCTCTCGGCGACCAACGGTTATGCCGGCTCAACCACGGTAACCAACAACGGAACGATATTGATCGGCGCGACGGGGGCGATCCCCAACGGAACCGCGCTGATTCTCGGCGGTGGCGGAACGGCGGGAACCCTGGATTTGTCTGGCAACACGGTTCAAATCGGCGCGTTAAATCAAGGCGCCGGTTCCAGTGGCGCAACCATCGGCAACAGCGCCGCTGCGCCGGCGGCTTTTGTTTTCAACGGCGCCGGTTCCCCGGCGTTCTCCGGCTCGATTCAAGACACATTGCCCGGCGGCAGCAGCACGGTTGCGCTGACCATTCAGGGCGGAAAATTGACGTTGAACGGCGCGAACACCTGTTCCGGCGCGACCACCATCAGCGGCGGCACGCTGGCGTTGGGCGTGGGCGGATCCATCTCCAATACGGCGGCAATCATTTTGAGCAGCGCGGCTTCGATTTTTGATGTTTCGGCAATCAGTGGATTCGGTTTGTCCGGCGGCCGGACTTTTTCGGGCATCGGCGCTGTGAACGGGAATTTTTCCGCCGCCAATGATTTGATTTCTCCGGCGACGAACGGCACGGCCGGCACGTTGACTTTCAGCAACAATCTCGCTTTGAATGGCGGGAACACGATCATCTTCGACCTGGCCACAACTCCGGCTTCCGGCAACGACCAGATGGTTGTCGCCGGCGCGCTGAATTTGAGCGGCGTGAACACGCTGCAAATAAATCCGTTGGGCGGCACGCTGGTGAGCGGCACCTATAATTTGATCAAGTTTGGAAGTCTGGGTTCCGGCGGAGCGGCAAATTTTCAACTGGGCGGATTCCTCGGCAACGGAGTGGAGGCGGTGGTCAACGTGACGGCCACGGAGGTGGATTTGGAGGTCAGCCCGGGCGCGGGCAGTTTGCTCGTCTGGCAGGGCGACGGTTCGGCCAATCTTTGGGACACGGCCAGCATCAACTGGCTTTTTGGCGGCGCCTCGGTGGATTTTGGAAACGGGGATTTTGCGGTTTTCAACGACACCTCGACCAACACCGTCGTGAACCTCACCGGCTCGTTGCAACCGGGTTCGGTCACGGTGGACGCGACCAACAATTACACCTTCGCCGGCGCGGGAGCCATTTCCGGGGCGCTGGCGGTCACCAAAACCAGCAGCGGCACATTGATCATTTTGACGACCAATGGGTACAGCGGCGTGACGACCATCGCGCAAGGAACCGTGCAACTGGGCAACGGCATTTGCTCCGGCACGCTGGGCGCCAGTGCCATTGTGGACAACGGACTTTTGCTGATGCAACAGCCGGCCGGCAGCGCGCTGGGCAACACCATCAGCGGCACCGGCCAGTTGCTTCAAGCCGGTCCGGGCGCGGTCACTCTCACCGCCAGCAATTCTTACAGCGGCGGCACGACCATCAACAGCGCCACGATGTTGCAGATTGGCGCCGGCGGTACGATGGGTTTCGGCGGCGTCCTCAACAACGGAACGCTGAATTTCACCGGTTCGGGAAACAGCCCGGTCAATAATTTTATCAGCGGCAACGGCAGCGTGACGCTTTCCGGCGGCGGCACGGTCGTGTTGACCGCGAACAATTCTTATAGCGGCGGAACGACCGTCAGCAATGGCATGTTGCAGGTCGGCAATCTCACCGGCAGCGGGACCGGCAGCGGCCCGGTGGTCGTTGCCGGCGGCGGCTCGCTGTCCGGCACCGGCGAAATTGGCGGCTCGCTGACCGTCAATAATGGTGGCGCGCTTATGTCCGGATATCTGACTGGCCCGCTGACGATTAATGGCAATTTGACGGTGAACCCTGGTGGCATTCTTAATTTTCAACTGGGCACAACCAATGGGATTGTCGCCGTGGGCGGCAGCTTGAATCTGGGCGGCACGCTCAATGTCACCAATGCCGGCGGTTTGCCGGACGGAGTCTATCCGTTGTTCACTTACGGCGGCAGTCTGGCTGCCAGCGCAACCCTTGGCGCCGCGCCCGCCGGAAGATTTTATTCGATCAACACCAACACGCCGGGCCAGGTCAACATGGTCGTCGCCCATGTTCCCGGCGGCGGCAGCGGCGCCGGTCCGGCGGTCACCGTGACGGATAATGGCAGCACCGTCACCTTGAACAACGGGATCGTCAGCATCATCATCACCAAGTCTGACGCGCACATTGCCACCATGAATTATCAGGGACAGAATCTGTTGGCCGGCGGCTACAATGGCGGCGAATTTTACTGGAGCTGGAATCAGCCGAATTATCAAAGTCCCGTCGTTACCCAATATGCCCTGGTGCAAGACCCCTCAACCAATGGCGGGACCGTCGCGGAAGTGGATTTGTTCAGTCCCTGGAGCGGCAGCACCAACGACGCGGCCCTGGACGTGGACGTTCACTATTTTTTGCTTCAGGGTTCGCAGGGGTTTTACGCCAGCTCCATCATTTCCCATCCCGCAAGCTATCCGGACAATCCCGGCGGCGAGTTCAGGATGGTGTGCTATAATGGCGCCACTTTTGACTGGTTGAGTGTGGACGCCCTGCGCAACCGGCTGATGGTGCCGTGGGGCACTCCGTATGTTGAAGTGCCGGGCGCGCCGCAGGAGTTCTGGCTTTGGACGGCGGGCTTCCGTGAGGGACAATACGAGTGCAAGTATGGTTACAGCGCGGATTATTGTGACTTGAACGCCTGGGGCTATAGCAGCACGACCGGCAACGTCGGCATCTGGATGACGAAACCGAGCCAGGAGTATTACAGCGGCGGTCCGATGAAGCGGGAATTGATCTGCCAGGAAGATCCCGCGGTGTTGAACATGGTCAACGGCACGCATTACACCATGGGGAGCGACGGCGACATCAAAGCGGGCGAGGCTTTTTCCAAAACTTTCGGGCCGTGGCTGATTTACGCCAACAGCGTTCCTGCCGGAACGAGCAACGCGCCCGCCATTCTTTTTGCCGACGCACAAGTCCAGACGGCGGCTGAACAAGGCGCCTGGCCTTTCACCTGGTGGAATAATCCCGCCTATGTTCAAAAATCCGGCCGCGGCACAGTGGCTGGCACAATCAAAATTGCGGACAGCGGCAACCCGAATGCGTCGCCCGCCGGGTTGTGGGTGGGCGTGGCGCAGGCGCCTCCTTCCAGCATGAACAGCGCGGATTTCCAATATTGGGAAAAGAATTTTCAGTATTGGGTCAGGAGCGATGCGAACGGCAATTTCACCATCCCCAACGTCATCGCCGGCGCCAACTATACGCTGTTTGCCTTTGGCCCCGGCGCCAGCGGAACATTCCAATCGCAATCTTTGACCGGAACCTCTTTGAGCACGGTGAATGTTTCAGCGACTCCGTTCAGCGTCACGGTCACCGCGGGCGCCACCAACAACCTCGGCAACGTCACCTGGACTCCGACGCGCATCGGTGCGACGGTGTGGGAAATCGGCGTGCCGGATCGCTCCGCCCATGAGTTTTTGCACGGAACGGATTGGTGGCTGGCGGACATCGGCTCCAGTCCGACCAATCCAAGTCCCAACTGGATGAAGAGCTTTGATTTTCCGACCGACTTTCCAACCGGTCTGGTCTATACGGTCGGCCAGAGCCAGTGGGCCACCGGCTGGAACTTTGCCCATACCGCCCTGGGCACCAATGCCAGCAGCACGGAAACCTGGAAAGTATTTTTTAATCTGCCTCAAGCTCCAGCCAACGGCGCGACGGCTTCGCTTTACCTGGGCTTTTCCGCCGATTATCAAGGCCCGGTCAGGGTGGTAGCCAACGGACACACGGTGACCTCCGGGGTCACGCCTCCTAGCGGCTCCGACGATACCATGATTCGATTGGGCATCCATGGTGTGTTTTCCGATGTCCGCCTCAATGTCCCCATCGGCGACCTTCAGGCCGGACAAAATGAAATGGACTTCACGATGACCGCGACCGGCTCCACGGAAAAAAGTGCGATGTATGATTACCTGCGGCTGGAGCTGTCCAGTTACCTTCCGCCGCCGCCGGCAAACCTGACGGCGACGGCAGGCAATTCGCAGGTTGCCTTGAGTTGGACGGCCATGTCCGGCGCGACGAGCTATACCGTCAAGCGCGCGGCCAGCAGCAACGGGACTTACACGGTCATTGCCGCCAACCTCATCGGGCCGGTGGTCGGCAGCGGCGCCACCAACGCCACCTATCTCGACACCTCGGCGGCCAACGGCACGACTTATTATTATGTTGTTTCGTCCGTCAATCCCAATGGCAGCACCAATTCCGCGGCCGTCAGCGTCACGTTGAACGCCACCGCGCCGCCGCAAATCAACAGCCCGCTTGTTTTGAACGGCCTGTTCATCCTGAACGGCAGCGGCGGAACGCCCGGAAGTCCCTATCATGTGCTGACCTCGACCAACGTGTCCTTGCCGCTGGCGCAATGGACGCCGCTTTTCACCAACAACTTTGACGCCAATGGGGATTTCGCCTGGACCAATGCGATGAGCCTCAACGTGGTGCAACAATTCTACTTGATTCAGGTTCCATGATTAGCCATGTTAAACCATGGAGGCTGAAAAACATATCGGGTTTACATTGATCGAATTGCTCGTCGTCATCGCCATCATCGCGATCCTGGCGGCGCTCCTGTTGCCCGCGCTGGCCAGCGCCAAGCGCAGGGCGCAGAGGATGCAATGTGTTTCCAATATGCGCCAGGTGTATGCCGGCTGCGCGGTATATGCGGGAGATTTCAATGATTGGTATCCCGTTTGGATTGCAACTAGCGGGCATCCGTTAAATGAAATTCATGGCGAAGATTATACAACCTTCGTCGTCGGTCCTAACAACAGCACACCCAATGTCACAGTCCCGCAGTCGTTGGGCGCATCAGGATTTCAGTTTAACAATCTCGGTTTGTTGTATGCCTTGAAAATGATCGGTGATGGCAAAATTTTATACTGTCCCTGTTTCTCAGCCAATAACCCGCGGGCGATTGACGCGTATTCCACGCCGCGGTTTATGAGCACGGATGGCAGCGGCATTGTTAAATCCACCATTTTGTACAATCCCCGGGTCGTTAATGCAGCCGGTTATAAAGCGGGCTTCTCAAGTGATCCGGCAACGCTGCGGGCCTATCAAAAAACAACCGATGCCCGTCACCTCGATCTTTTTGCCGTGGATTTTCTGGAAGGGACCGGTGGAATGAAATTTAATGCCGATGGTTTTGCGCATTGGCCGTCCAAAGGCTGGGTCGTTCTTTTCACCGATGGCTCGGCTAAATTTGTCTATAGCCAGGCGGCATTTGCCATAGCCACTACCAACAGGTTTACCACTCCGCAAACACTGCAATCTTCCATTGATTATGACAATATTTTCAATGACCTTGAGAATCAATGACCTCGAGAACGATAAGTGAAAGGAAGGCCGGTCTCAAGCCGCTCAGGGCCAGGGGCTGGCTGGCAATGACAATTCCCGTCATGTCAGCATTCAGCGGGAAGTTCAATTGATTGATTGTGGTCGAGGTCAGCACGTTGACCCAACTATTGCTGACCAGCCCAAAGAAATCTGATGGCCGCTCACCTGCCAGACAGGTGTCGGCGGAACAGTCGAGAGCGGTGAACGGCGTGACGCTTGCCTCGCTTCGCCAAGGGGGGGCGGTTATTTCCCCTTTGCACACTCTGCGGCTCTGCGACTCTGCGTTAAATCAGTTTTTCCAGATGGTGCCATTGGGCTTGAGCACGCGCTGACAGCCCCGAAAGCTTTCGGGGTTAGCCCGTCTTCCGCTATTCGACCCTGATTTCAACAATTTTCAGTGTTTTGGATTTCGCAAGTGGCGTGTTTGCAAGGGATGTCCGGCCCGCAAACGTTCAAAAGGGCTTGTAGTGCAGAC
>Ga0182027_10011340_pt1 | contig 12608 bp, 10 predicted proteins | sample 712E1DmetaG_FD_121300 | JGI IMG/M metagenome (GOLD analysis project Ga0182027, IMG submission 121300) | Permafrost microbial communities from Stordalen Mire, Sweden - 712E1D metaG (Illumina Assembly) | ecosystem: Environmental > Terrestrial > Soil > Wetlands > Permafrost | place: Sweden...
ATCGCCGGTATGGAGGTTGCCAAAATTCCCCTGGCCTTCGATGAGGTAGCGTTTGTTGGCCAGCACCACCAGGGCGGCGTCAATGGAAGCGTCGCCATGAGGATGGTATTTGGTGGCGTCGCCGCGCACGTTGGCGACCTTGGTAAAACGGCCGTCGTCGCTTTCGTGCATGGCCCAAAGGATGCGGCGCTGGACCGGTTTGAGGCCGTCGGACAACTTGGGAATGGCGCGGTCGCGGATGACGTAGGAGGCGTAGTCCAGGAAACTGCGGTCCACGCGTTTGTGGAGCGCGAGGTCCATTTTTCCCGGCACAAACGGCCGGGGCGGCGCGACTTCAACCTGCTCGGCCTGGACGTGCGAACCATCGCTGGACGTTGACGGAGTGGACGATGTGGACTCAGTGGACGCGGGAGACTCAGACGGCTGCGCCGGTTGCGGTTGATCTTGTGGTTTGAGTTTAGAGGCCATGATTTTTTCTGTCAAACAATTCCATTAACAACGCGGCTCCGCAATTCAGGGGGCTTGCGCCTGTGGCGACTATTCTTGATCGAGAACATCTGTGTCTCCCGGTGGTAGTGCCAATGATGCTTCGGTTCCTCATACGGCGAGTTGACGATGAAATAGGACGAATGGGACTCATGGGACGAATGAAATGAGGAATCTCGCCTTGCGCGGCTGGTCAATCTTCCTCCGGCACGACGAGGTTCGCCATGATGTAGTCTTTGCGCTCCGGGGTGTTCTTGCCCATGTAAAATCCCAGGATGCCGGCGGCGTCAGGCTTGGAGGCATATTCCACCTGGCTCAACCTCATTTGGGCGCCGATGAATTGTTTGAACTCGCTTGGGGTGATTTCGCCCAGGCCCTTGAACCGGGTGATCTCGGCGCTTTTGCCCAGCCGGGCCAGGGCGGCGTCGCGCTCGGTTTCGCTGTAGCAATAAATGGTTTGTTCCTTGTTGCGCACGCGGAAGAGCGGCGTTTCCAGCACGAAGAGATGGCCGTCATGGACGAGATGCTCGAAAAAGCGGAAGAAATAGGTGATCAGCAAATTGCGAATGTGCAGGCCGTCCACATCGGCGTCGGTCGCCAGGATCACCTTCTCGTAGCGGAGGCGTTCGATGTTGTCTTCGATGTCCAGGCTGCGCATGAGATTGTACATCTCGTCGTTGCGATAGACGATGTCGCGCTTGAGGTCCCAGACGTTGAGGGGCTTGCCTTTGAGGACGAAAATCGCCTGGGTGGCGACGTCGCGGCAACTGACGATGGAGCCGGCGGCGGACTGTCCCTCGGTGAGGAAGATCATGGAACCCCGGCCCTTGCCTTTGGCCTTGTCAAAATGAACTTTGCAGTCCTTGAGCTGGGGGATGCGGAGGGTGATGGCCTTGGCGCGCTCGCGGGCGAGTTTTTTGACTTCCTGCAATTCCTTGCGCAGTTGCTGGGTGTCGCCGGCCTTGGCAATGATCTTTTCGGCGACCTCCTTGTTGCGGTTGAAGAAATGGAGCAATTCCTCGCGCACAGTGTTGACGAGGTCGGAGCGGATTTCGGTGTTGCCGAGCTTGTTCTTGGTCTGCGATTCAAACACCGGGTCCTTGAGGCGGATGGACACCGCGCCGACCATGCACTCGCGGACGTCGTCGCCCTCGAACTTGCCCTTGGCGTATTCATTGACGGCTTTGAGCAGGCCCTCGCGAAAGGCGCTGAGGTGCGTGCCGCCATCGCTGGTGTACTGGCCGTTGACAAAGGAGAAGAAAGTCTCGCCGTAACGGCTGTTGCTGTGGGTGAAACAAAACTCGAGCGTCTTGCCCGCGTAATGGAGCGGCGCGTAAATCGGCTCGGCGTTGTCGGCGCGCAAATCCTCCAGCACCAGATCGAGCAGGCCGTTGCGCGAGACGAAAGTCTGGCCGTTGTAGATGAGCTTCAGCCCGCTGTTCAGGTAGCTGTAATGGCGCAGGCGCTGCTCGACGAATTCCGGCCGGAACTGCGAATTTTTGAAAATCTCAGGGTCGGGCACGAAGCGGATGAAGGTGCCGTCCGGTTCGTTCGCCGCCTTGCCGGCTTTTTCGTGCTTGAGTTTGCCGGTTTTGAAGGAGGCCTCCACGAATTCGCCGGCGCGATGGCTGCGGACAAGGAATTCCCTGGACAAGGCGTTGACGGCCTTAGTGCCGACGCCGTTGAGGCCGACGCTGAACTGGAAAACGTCGTCGTTATATTTCGCGCCGGTGTTGATTTTGGAGACGCAATCCACGACTTTGCCCAGGGGAATGCCGCGGCCGAAATCGCGCACGCTGACGGCGCCGTCCTGGATGTTGATTTGCACCTCCTTGCCGTAGCCCATGATGAATTCGTCCACGGCGTTATCCACGACCTCTTTGAGGAGGATGTAGCAGCCGTCGTCGCCATGCGAACCGTCGCCGATGCGGCCGACGTACATGCCGGTGCGCAGGCGGATGTGTTCGAGGGACGAAAGCGTTTTGATCTTGCTCTCGTCATAGACATGTTTGTTGCTCTCGGCCATAAATCAGGGGGGAATCATAAAGGGGAATGTTGAATTTGGAATAGGGAATAGTGAAAAGTTGGGCGCACGGGAAACCCACCCCCGGGGGGGGGCGGGAAGTGGAATTAAGTGGAATTAAGTGGAATTAAGTGGAATTAAGTGGAACCAAGTGGAACCAAGTGGAATTGGAATTCAGTGGAAACAACCTAAATGCTGGGTTCGCGCAGTCGGCTCGGCGCGCACGGCTGTCGTTGCGGCGGGGGCGCGAGCTGGAGCGGGGGAACAATTGCGGATTGCGGATTGCGGACCCGGCTCCGTTTCGCTTTGGCGCGGCGAGTTGCGGATTGGAGGCGCGGTGACGGGAGCGGCCTCTTCCGCCTCGGTTTCAGGTTTCGTATTTTCAGCGTTGATGATTGATATTTCACTATTCATGAGCCAATTCTATCACGGTTCTAAAAAAGCCCCTGTGTACCGTACTCACAATCTGCATGTCAAAAAACGGGGTTTCGACCGCGAAAAAACCCTTGTAAAGACTCGGTAAAAGTGGATTTGGGGCCAAATTGACAGAAATGCAAAAGGGAAAATAGTTGGGCGGATAATGAGTTTGTTCTGCCAGAGGCAGGGCGGGTCTCCCCCAGGAACATGTGTGGGACGAGGTCCGGGAGAAGGAATTTCCGAACCGGGTGTTTGCCGACATGTCCGGGGTGGTCAGGACTTTGGAAGCGGGCCTGCCCCGGCTGGCCGCAGATGTCGATCGTGTGCGAAGCCTTTGCGCCTGGCGTTGGATTGTTGGTCTCAACTTGAAAGCGAATGAGAATTAGCCGCCAGAAAGCCCGTCGCCAGGGGCTGGCCGCCAGTGGCCCGTGTGGCTTGAAAACAAAGGCGGGCTGAACAGAAGAACGTTTCTAACCGCCCTTCGCTGCAAAAACTCAATTCTTTCACACCTTCTGACGCGTTACGGAAAACGCCGGGGATTTGATTCTGGTCCGGTTGAAAGGGGCGCGAGATAGGCGCTTGCCAAAGAGCGGGGGGATTTGATTTACTTTCGCCGTGCTGCATCAACAAACTCTGCGCCAGTCAGCCGGTTTTTCCGGCATCGGCCTGCATGGCGGAAATCGTGTCAACATGACTTTTCTCCCGGCCCCGCCCAACCGCGGAATCCGGTTCCGCCGGGTGGATTTGGAGGGGACGCCGGAGGTGGAAGCCAGCGTCGAAAACGTCAGCGCCACCACCCGCTCCACTTCCCTCTCGCGCGGCAACGTCAAAATTCAGACCGTCGAGCATGTCCTGGCCGCGTTTGCCGGGCGGGGCATTGACAACGCGATCGTGGAATTGGACGCCAACGAGCCGCCCATCGGCGACGGCAGCGCGCGGCCATATATGAAAATGATCCAGGCCGCGGGCGTGGCGCCGCAGGATGAGCCGCGCGAGGTTTTCCGGCTGCTCAACCCCCTTTGCCTGGAGCGCGGCGAGACGACCCTTTCGGTGGTTCCGCACGACGGCTTCAAAATCACCTGCACCAGCGCCGATGCGCGCGGGCGCTACACCCAGTTCTACTCGGTGGAAGTGACGCCGGAAACCTGGGAGCGCGATCTCGGCCCCGCGCGGACTTTTTGCTTCTTTGAGGAAATTGAGGCGCTGATCAAGAATGGCTTGATCAAGGGCGGGAGCCTGGAAAACGCCGTCGTCATCCGCGAGGACGCCGTCCTGACCACGGAACCGCTGCGCTACCCGGAGGAATTCGTGCGGCACAAAATCCTGGACCTGATCGGCGACCTTTCCCTGGCTGGCGCGCCGCTGGCCGGCCACGTCATCGCCGTCAAGCCGGGGCACGCGGCCAATTGCGAACTGGCGCGCCTGCTCAGTCTGGAAATGCGCAAACCGCTGGAGGCGGCCCGGAGTTTCGCGCCGCCCCCGCCCCCGCCCGCCGCCCCGGGCGAAGCGCCCGTGGAATTGAAGGACGGCGAAGCCCTGGACACGGCGCGCCTGATGAAGATTCTGCCCCATCGCTATCCCTTTTTGATGGTGGACAAAATCACGAAAATCGAGGGGGCCACCATTGTCGGTGTCAAGAATGTGACCGCCAACGAGCCCTATTTCCAGGGTCATTTTCCCGGCCATCCCATCATGCCGGGAGTGCTGCAATTGGAAGCCATCGCGCAGGTCGCCGGGATCATGATGCTGCGGCAGGCGGAAAACTTCGGCAAACTCGCCTACTTCATGTCCGCCGAAAGCGTGCGGTGGCGCAAGCCCGTGCGGCCCGGCGACACGCTGGTCATTACGGTGGAACTGACCAAGTCCCGCGGCAAGGTCGGCAAAGCCAGCGGCGTCTGCTCGGTGGACGGCGAGACGGTGAGCGAGGCGGAGGTGACGTTTATGTTGTTCGACAGGCAGTGAGGTCATTGCGGATTGCGGATTGCGGATTGCGGATTGATGAAACATTGGGCGTTATTATGAGTCCCGAAGAATTTAGAAAGCGCACGAAAACATTTGCCCTGCGGATAATCAAGTTAGTGGGGCAATTGCCGAAAACAACGGCCGCTCAAGTCATGGGCCGGCAATTGATGCGATGCGGAACTTCTGTTGGCGCGAATTATCGGGCGGCGTGCCGCGCCCGCTCGCGCATGGATTTTATTGCCAAGATGGGAATTGTTGAAGAAGAATGCGACGAATCTCTTTACTGGATGGAACTGTTGATTGAATCGGGCGCCATGACGCCCAAACGGCTGTCCCTGCTGATAAACGAGGCCAGCGAAATTCTCAGCATGGTCGTTCAATCCATCAACACCGCCCGTCGCGGCAATAAATCCCCAATCCGCAATCCGCAGAGAATGGTGAATTGTGAATAGAGAATAGTAAAATAAAAACCTCCCCTTTTCCCAATTCAAAATTCAACATTCAAAATTCCATGCAATCCGCAATCCGCAATGCCATGATCCACCTCAACGCCCAAATCGGTTCCGGCTGCGTCATCGGGCCTTACTGTGTCATCGGCGAGCATGTGGTTCTGGGGAACAACTGCCGCCTTCATTCCCACGTTGTGATTGACGGCCACACCGAGTTGGGCGAGGACAACGAGGTTTTTCCCTTTGCCTGCATCGGGCTGAAAACGCAGGACTTGAAATGGAAGGGCGGACTGACCCGCACCCGGATCGGCCATCACAACACCTTCCGGGAATACGTCACCATCCACAGCGCCACGGGCGATGGCGAAGTCACCACCGTCGGCTCGCACAACCATATTCTGGCCTATAGCCACATCGCGCACAACGTCACGCTGGGCGATCATATCATCATGTCCAACGTCGCCACCCTGGCGGGCCATATCCGCGTGGAGGATTATGCGGTGATTGGGGGGCTGGCGGCGGTGCATCAGTTTTGCCGCATTGGAACCATGTCCATCATCGGCGGCTGTTCCAAAGTGGTGCAGGACGTGCCCCCTTACATGCTGGCGGACGGCAATCCGGCCCAAACCCGCACGGTCAACAAAGTGGGCCTGGAACGGCACGGCGTCGCGGAAGAGGCCCAGGCGGCGCTCAAACAGTGCTATAAAATCCTGTTTCGCGAGGGCCTGACCATTCCCAACGCGCTGGCGCGCATTGAGGCGGAACTGCCCGCCCTGCCAGAAGTGCGCCATCTGGTGGAATTCATCCGCGCCAGCGAACGGGGCATCAGCAAGTGACCTGACCCTGCTGCCCATCGGGGTCCGCCACGCTACTTGGTCATCCCGTCCTTGAGATTTTTGTTTTCTTTGAATACCAGCGAGGCGGAGTTCAGGCAGAAACGAAGGCCGGTCGGACGCGGGCCATCCTGGAAAACATGCCCCAAGTGCGCGTCACAGCGGGCGCAGAGAATTTCGGTGCGCTGCATGCCGTAGCTGTTGTCTGGCTGCGTCGCCACATTTTCCCGGGCGACCGGCTGGAAAAAGCTCGGCCAGCCCGTGCCGGAATCAAATTTGGCTTCCGACGTGAACAACGGCAGCCCGCAACAAACACACTCATAGACGCCCGGTTTGTGCTGGTCGAAGAACGCGCCGCAGAAGGCGGGTTCGGTGCCCTTGCCACGCGCGATGGCGTACTGGTCGGCCGTCAGTTGTTTCTTCCATTGGGCGTCCGTTTTCACCACCTTGGGCGTGGAGGTCAGCGGACCGGGCACTCCTTTTACATCCAGAAAGCGGACTTGAATCATGGCGGTTTTTTGGGGGGTTGAATTGGTGGCATCCCCGGCGGCTTCCCCCGGGGTGGATCCCGCCTGGGCCATCGCCAGGAGAGCCGCCGCGACAACGGTTCTCATGCTAAACGTTTGCATTAACACCTATTATACGCCATCTCCGGGAACTTTCAAGCCCGGCACATGGATGGGAATGCCTTCGTTCAATGATGGTAGAGTCGGCGCTGTGCGCCGATGTGGAGCCACAGGCTCGACGCCACACCAAAGTCAGATTACAAAATGACGAAATTTTCATTTGCGCGGGACGGGTTTGTGGTTTACGTTCAAGGACGAAAGCAGTTGGAATCTCGCACGGCAGCATAGTAACAATGAATTTATGAAAAAGCTTCCGCGAATCTCTCCCGCCGAGTGGCAGGTCATGAAGGTCATTTGGGCCGGGTCCCCGATCCTGGCTTCCGAGGTTATCACCAGACTCTGCGCCGGCCAAACATGGCATTCCAAAACCATCCGCACCCTCCTGGCGCGGCTGGTCAAGAAGCGCGCCATCGGTTATCAGAAGCAAGGCCGCGCCTACCTCTACCGGCCCCTGGTCAAGAAGACCGATTGCGTCCGGGGCGAAAGCCAGTTGTTTCTGGACAGGATCTTTGACGGCGCGCTCGTCCCGATGCTCACCCTCTTCCTGCAAGGCCGGGACATTTCCGACTCCGACAAGCGGGAACTCCGGCGTTTGCTCGGCGAAAAATGAGCCGCCAGGCGCGCGTTGGAGCTTGGAATCTGGAAGTTTCAGCCTTAGAAATAAGGCTCATTAGACATTTTAACCACCTATGATGAAAAGTCCCATTCATGTTGCGGTCACCGGCGCGGCCGGGGCCATCGGGTATGCCATTCTGTTCCGGCTCGCTTCGGGCGAAGTCTTCGGCCCGGACCAACCCGTGGCGCTGCGCCTGGTGGACATTGAGCCGGCGATTCCGGCCCTGGGCGGGGTCATCCTGGAACTGGAGGATTGCGATTCGCCCGTGTTGCAGCAGGTGACGGCGACGGCCGATCCGGCGGAAGGTTTTCGCGGCGTCAATTGGGCGCTGCTGATCGGGAGCGTGCCGCGCAAGCCGGGCATGGAACGGCGGGATCTGCTGGCCATCAACGGCAGGATATTCACCGCGCAGGGCCAGGCTTTGCAGAAAAACGCCGCCCCGGATGTCCACATCCTGGTGGTCGGCAATCCTTGCAACACCAACTGCCTCATCGGCATGAACAGCGCGCCGGAAATCGGGCGGGACCGCTGGTTCGCCATGACGCGGCTGGACGAAAATCGCGCCAAGGCGCAACTGGCCATCAAGTCGGGCGCGGGCGCCGGCTCCGTTTCCAATCTGGCCGTCTGGGGCAATCACAGCCCCACCATGTTCCCCGATTTTTATCACGCCCAAATCCGCGGCCGGCCGGCGACGGAAGTCATCCGGGATGAGAACTGGTTGAAAACGGAATTTGTCAACACCGTGGCGCAGCGCGGGGCCGCCGTGTTGAACGCGCGCAAACTGAGCAGCGCGGCCAGCGCGGCCAACGCCGCCATTGACACTGTCAAGTCTATTATATCCCCCACTCCCGCCGGGGACTGGCACAGCGCCTCGGTTTGTTCGGACGGCAGCTACGGGATCGAGAAGGGCCTGATCTGTTCCTTCCCCGTTCGCAGTGACGGCGGGACGTTGCAGATTGTGCCGGGGCTTTCGCTCAACGAGTACAGCCGCGCCAGGATCACCGCCAGCGTGGACGAATTGAAAGCCGAGAAGGCCGCCGCGACCGAACTGGGCCTTCTGTAGCCTTCTGTAGCGGCGGCCTGCGACCGCCGCAAATTCCCGGAAATCACGGCGGCGGACTGCTTTGAAAAAAGAGGATCAGAGCCCTGCCATTCCCTTGTAAGGCTTTCTCCTGAAAGCATTTATATTTTGCAGGTCAATTGTCGCCGCCTTTACCAAAAAGGAGGAATTAGTTGATGCTTGTTTCTAAGAAGCTGTTGGAGAGGCAGCTTTCGCTCCGCAGGGTAGCTTAAGAGCGTCCCCATCTGAGTGCGGTTGGCTCCCGCTTCAAAGAGGCGCAAATCACCTGATGGCGACGGTCATAGACCGACGCTACAAAAAAATCTCAGGCGGTCGGCTTGGGGGTGCGGCCGGCCAGGCCGCGCTCGGTTTGTTTGCGGCGGAATTCCTCGTAGGCGGCGCGATGGCGCGGATATTTGTTGCCCAGGATGGCGGCGGCCAGCAGGGCGGCGTTGACCGCGCCGGGCTTGCCAATGGCCAGCGTCCCCACCGGAACTCCGCCGGGCATCTGCACCATGGACAACAGGGAATCCATCCCATGCAACGACTTTGACTCCATCGGCACGCCCAGCACCGGCAGACAGGTCTTGGCGGCGGTCACCCCGGCCAGATGGGCCGCGCCGCCCGCCGCGGCGATGATGACTTCCAAACCGCGCGCGGCCGCGCCGGAGGCGTATTCGAAGAGGAGATCGGGGGTGCGATGGGCCGAGATGACCTGGGTTTCGTAGGGCACGCGCAGTTCGTCCAGTTGCAGGGCGGCGTGCTGCATCGTGTCCCAATCCGACTGGCTTCCCATAATGATGCCCACAAGGGGCGGGTTGTTTTCGTTTGACATCGGCCCGCAGCTTAAGGTTTCAGACGCGGGATTTAAAGGGAAAAACTTACTTCGCGGCCTGATCGAGCGCGTTGAGGACAATGGCGGGCGTCAGGATGGCGGGAAGCACCTGCGGGTCGCGGCTGAGGTTCGTGGAATAAACCAGCACCAAGGGCACGCCGGCCGAGCCTTTCCATCGCACCAATTCCTGCGCCATCACCGGGTCTTCATCGGTGAAATCCGCCTCAAAGGACACGGCGCCAATTTCCCGGAGCTTGGCACGCGTCGCCGCAATTTCCAGGCTCGAAGCTTTGTTGACGATGCAATTGAGGCAGGTCTTGGCGGTGAAATCCACCAGCGCCGGATGCCCCTCCTTGCGCGCTTGTTCGACGGCTTGCGCGCTCCAGGTCTTCCAATCTATCCCGGCGGTTTTCATGGGAGGATTCGGCAAGACAGCGAAACCATCCGCCGCCACCAGCAAAAGGCAGAGGGCCGCCGCCAAGCCTTTTCGGCGTGTTCCCCGTTGCACGAACCGCCCCCAGATCCACGCCGCCAGCGCCAGCACCACCAGAAAGAATTCCAGCAAGAGCATGTCCGCCTGATTTCGGGTTGACCCGTACACCAGCCACATCGCCGTCGCCAGCATGGGAAAGCCCATGGCGATCTTGAATTGTTCCATCCAGGGGCCGGGCTTGGGCAGCGCCTTGAGCAGGCGCGGTTGCGAGCAAACCAGCACAAAGGGAAACGCCAGTCCCATGCCGATGGCCAGAAACACCAGCAGCGTGACCGGCGGCGGCTGAGTCAAGGCGAACGCCAGCGCTCCGGCCAGAAACGGGGCCGTGCAGGGCGTCGCCAACACCGTGGCCAGAATGCCGTTGCAAAACGCCCCGCCGTAGCCCCGCCGCGACGCCAGACCGGCGGCCGATCCCATCACGCCCGCGCCCAGACTGACTTCAAACAGGCCGAAAAGATTGAGGGCGATCAAGGTCATCAAGACTGTCAGGCCCACCCGGAATTGTGGGTGGCGCAGCGCATCGCCCCAACCGGCCGCTCCTCCCGCCTGTTTGGTTCCAATGGCCAACCCGGCCAGCAGTTCAAATGAAGCCAGCACTCCGGCCCCATAGACCCAGCCCAGCCGCCGCACCCGCCCGGGCGATTCCCTGGATTGATTGACAAATCCGAGCGCCTTGAGCGCAATCACCGGCAGCACGCACGGCATGACGTTCAAAATCAGCCCGGCCAGGAATGCGATCAGCAACTCGACGACCAGTGTCACCGGCGAAGTTGCGCCCGCCGCCGGCTTCTGCACCGGCAGGTTGACCTCCATGGCCGCCGGCTGTTGCAAATCATTTGTGTACACAATAATTCCCGTCAGCCGCGCCGGCCAGGGGCCTTCGCCCATTTTGACCATTTTGCGAAGGCGGACATGGCCCGGTTCGCCTCGCAAGATATCCGTCGCTCCCTGCACGTCGGCCCCCTGGTTTTCGTATGGGTAGAAATCGAATGGCATGTTCGTGGATAGCCCCAAGTCAATAATAACGGCGCGCGGGCTGCGTAGCGCGGCGCTTTCCCATCGCGCCGTCACCGGCACGTCACCTAAGGGCTGGGGCATCCGGGCGAGCCACTGTCTGACCGGCACATAGTTGGTCGAACGTTTGTATTCACTCCCCACAGTCAAGCTGGCGCTCACCTTTGCCGTGTAGCGATTGCAGGTGTCTTTGCATTCCATCCACGCCACCTCCGCGCTCAACTCCACCGGACCGGGGCGCAAATCCGCGGCCAGCTTGATGGGAACCAACAAGACCACCAGGTCCTCGTAGCCGTAAGTGTAGAGGGGCGTGTCGCCGGCGGGCGTCACCGTTTTTTCGGGGATTGGCCATTCAATTTCCCCCGCGGTGACTCCGGGAGGAAGCGTCCATGTCACCGTGGTAGGGAGGCCGGCATCGCCGCCGTTGCGCCAATAGGTATGCCAGCCGGGAGCCATCTTCAGTTCCACTCCGGCCAGGACCGAGTCTCCCGGCCCGGCTGCCTCCGCCGCAAGGAGCAATCGCGTCTGCGTCGTCGGCCCGCCAAAAACCGCCCCACCGCCGCGGGCCAGGACGGGAAGCGCGAGGAAAACCGCCAAAATCGTGAGAGACAAACGCTTCATCCGCGCACACAATAAGCGATGAAAGGCCGTTCCCGCAAGGCGGGAACAGAATCGTAGAACATGAACGTCGGAAACGGAGTGCTGGAGTGTTGGAGTGCCGGGAGAGGCTCTGCCCATTGCTCCATCACTCCAACACTCCATCACTCCAACGCCGCTGGCCGCTTTGGCGGCGCGGCAGCGCCGCCCTACCGGGATCCACCACTCCACCACTCCACCACCCATGTCTGATCCCATCGCCATTGACCCAACCCGCGAAATGGATTTCCAGTGGTTGCGTACCGGCGCGGAAGCGCTGGCCGAAATGCTCGCCGCCATCGCCGCCGCCCGGCGCTCCGTTCGGTTGGAGATGTACATGTTCGATCCCAGTCCGGTGGCGGACCGTTTTCGCGACGCCCTCGGCGACGCCTGCCGACGCGGGGCAAGTGTGCAGGTCCTGATTGACGCGTTCGGTTCGATGTCCCTGCCCGACGGTTATTGGGAAACGCTTCGCGCCGCCGGCGCGCAGGTTCGCCGGTTCAATCCCAACGGCCTCAAGCGCTTTGGCATTCGGGACCATCGCAAAACTCTGGTGTGCGACGACGACTTGGCCATCATCGGAGGGGCCAACATTGCCGCCGAATATCACGGCGACGGGGTAGTGTCGGGCTGGCGCGATTTGGGCCTGAAAATCCGCGGCCCGCTGGCCTCCGAATTGGCCGCCGCGTCCGACGAAATGTTTGCCAGGGCCGAGGTCCGGCACAAACCCTTTTCCCGCCTGCTCAAATCGGCCCGGCAAAAGACCGTCCCCTTTGCCGGAGGGAAAATTCTCCTGACCGGCCCGGGGCGAAACAATCTGATCAAGCTGGCGTTGAGCCACGACCTCAAACACGCGCAGCAGGCGGCCATTGTTTGCGCCTACTTCTTGCCGCCCAGCCGCATCCTGCGCCAATTGGCGCGCGTGGCCCGGCGCGGCGCCAAAGTCCAGTTGATTCTGCCAGGCAAGTCCGATGTGTTCCTCTCGCGCCTGGCCGCGCAAAGTTTTTACCGCCGCCTCCTGCGGGCGGGGGTGGAGATTTACGAATACCAGCCGCAGATTCTCCATGCCAAAATGTTTCTTATAGATGACATTGTTTATGTGGGATCGTCCAACCTGGATTCCCGCAGCCTCAACATCAATTACGAGCTGATGCTGCG